>Ga0210398_10002338_pt1 | contig 18601 bp, 19 predicted proteins | sample IncBWC4OmetaG_FD_161047 | JGI IMG/M metagenome (GOLD analysis project Ga0210398, IMG submission 161047) | Forest soil microbial communities from Barre Woods Harvard Forest LTER site, Petersham, Massachusetts, United States - Inc-BW-C-4-O | ecosystem: Environmental > Terrestrial > Soil >... | reverse complement strand
CTTCATCGGCACGATGGTTTTGATGGCGGCATCATCAAAAGCCGCGTTGCCCATGCCGGCGGCGATGATGCCGGGTGCGACGGCGTTGACCGTGATGCCGCGGCTTGCGACCTCGAGACTTAGCGCCTTGCTGGCCGCATGCAGCGCTCCCTTCGCCGCGGCATAATTCACCTGACCTCGATTGCCGAGAAGCCCGGCCACCGAGGTAATGCTGATGATACGGCCCCAACGGGTACGGATCATGGGCAGCATCAAGGGTTGAGTGACGTTATAAAATCCATTGACCGTCAGGTCTATGACGCGATGCCATTGCTGCGGGCTCATCGCCGGAAACACCGCATCGTCGTGGACGCCGGCATTGTTGACCAGCACCTGGATAGGGCCCTCCTCGAGAATCTGATCGATCGCGGCGCCCGCCGCGGCGGCATCGGTCAGGTCGAATTGCAGCGCGCGCGCCTGGCCGCCCGCGCTGACGATCTCCGCGGCGATCGATTCGGCGGCAGCGAGGCCGCGGTGAGCATGCACGTACACAAAGTGGCCCTGTGCGCCCAAGGCCCGGCAAATGGACGCGCCGATACCGCCGCTGCCGCCGGTGATCAATGCACGAGTCGTGATTCCATTCATAAGCGTAACCGTCTGCCGGCATCCAGCACCACCGAGGCGCGGCCGCCGAGCAAGGATTTGTCTTTGTCGCGCAAGGCAAATTCATACATCGCGGTGAAGTTATCTCCGGCCAGATGCGTGACCTCGCAGAACAGATCGGATTCGATGTCATCCAACCTCAGCACATGCAGCCGCACATCGCGCACACTGGCGAGCAGACCCACTCGCGACGCCGCGGCCGGATTCGCTCCCGGCGCGGCACCCGCCAGCGCGCCGTGCAGAGCCATTGCTTGCGCCGCATATTCTATACCGCTGGCAATTCCGAGCCGGCCGTGCGAGCGCAGCGGATTATCGAGCGCACGGTGCGTGCCGGTGCTGCAGCGGATGTGGTGAGCGTTCCAGGCGATGACTTCATCGAGAAGGCACATGCGACCCTGGTGGGGAATGCGCGCCTCGATCCACGCACGGTTCATACGCATGGTTGGACTTGCACGGCGGCGCGCGATACATCCAGATAGTCGAGAACCACCGTTCCGGCGACGCCGCCGGCGAGCAGCCGCATCAGCGGCAGAGAACGCGCGGCAGGGACAGCGAGCCGCAACGCCTCGAGTTCCGGATCCGCCATCGTATCGGCGCTTTCATCGGTGAGCGTCACCGCAATGCCGGCCACTGAACTCGCGGTTCGCTCGGGCGTGAGAACCATGGCTATTCCGAGCGCGTCGGGTATGGGGCGCTTGGCATGCAACGGCGGCGGATATTCCGTGTCGTAGGCCACGAGTAAAACGGTTTGCCGATCGACGGCGATTTGCGTCATGGCATCCAAAAGTCCCGCCACGAAGCTGGCGTCGAAGGCGCAAAGCACGTTCGACTCCGTCATAGATCCGGTGGCGATGCTCCAGTAGCCGGCTGCGACGTTGTGGACTGAATTCGAGAAGCGTGTAGGCGAGACTTCGCGCGTCGCAAGCGCCAGTGCCTGGCAGATTTCGTGGCAGATGTGACCGTCGCTGCCCGAGGAAGAAAAGACACTGGGCATTCGTTCGGGATTCGCACCGGCGTTCGAGGTCGCCTCCAACGCCACGGCCAGAGCCACCTTGACGACTCTCCCGGTGCGCCGCCGTTCCGCGGGCGGCAACATTGCGGGAACCGGCAATATCGTCGGCGCGGCCACGTAAGGCTGATGACCCGACAGGACCGCGGCAGCCTGCGGCCAATCGTTGAGCCCCGGGCCCAACACACCGATTCCGCCGACATATCCGAATAGTTTCATCCGGCGCGACCAAAAATCAAACTGCAATTGGTGCCGCCGAAACCGAAGGAATTGCTGAGCACGCGTCGCAGCGGTGCACGCCGATTCTCTTTGATGTAGTGCGCCGTGAGCGTCGGGTCGATGCGAGTCGTCTGGATGCCGCCGGGCATGAATCCATTGCGGATCGCGAGTGCGCTGATGACGGCCTCGAGCGCGCCGGCCGCGCCCAATGTATGACCGGTCGCGCCCTTGGTCGAGCTGCAAGGCGTCGTCGGACCGAAAATGCTCGTGACTGCCTGGCTTTCCGAGCGATCGTTGCTCGGGGTCCCGGTGCCGTGCAAATTGATGTAATCAATGTCTCCGGGCGCAAGCGCGGCGGCGTCAAGCGCCGCCTGCATGGCGCGTTTTGCGCCCAATCCTTCGGGGTGCGGCGCCGACATGTGATAAGCATCGCTGGACTCGCCCACGCCGTGGAGGAGGATGGAATCGCCATTGGCCTTTTCCGATGGCCGCTCGAGAAGCGCGAAGGCCGCGGCTTCACCGATGGAGATGCCATCACGTGCGACATCGAAAGGACGGCATGGTGCGGGGGAGGATAGCTGCAGCGAATGGAATCCATACAGCGTGGTCAGGCATAGCGAATCCACTCCACCGACTAGGGCTGCATCGATGAGGCCCGATTCGATCATGCGTCTCGCGGCACCAAACACCTTGGCGCTCGATGCGCACGCCGAAGAAACGGCCACGGCCGGCCCCTCGAGGCGGCAACGCCGTCGAATGTAATCCGCGACCGAAAATGAATTGTGGGTGGTGCCGTATTCGAATGCCCTCGGCAATGCGCCACTGATTGGGTCGCGCGCGCGGTATGCCAATTCCGTTTGCATGATCCCCGCGGTGCTGGTGCCGATAAACACGCCGATCCGGCGCCGACCCCAGCGAGCGGCCGCATCATCCACGACATCCAAGAAACCATCTTGCCGCAGGGCAAGTTCAGCCAGACGATTATTGCGGCAGTCGAATATTCGCAGCAGCGTAGGCAGTCGCTGCGCATCGACGCCTGGGACCTCGCCGATATGGGTGTCGATCTTGACGGTCTCAAAGTCACAGTGCGTCAGACCGCTGCGTTGCTCCACCAGGCTGGCGAGCGTCGGCGCCACTCCGGTGCCAATGCAACTGGTCGACGTGAACTCCGCGAGCAGGAGGGGTTGGATGGGATTCATGGCAGCGCCGAGCGCAACGTGACGGACTTGAGTCCCCGAGCCGTCAACGCGTCCAGCAGGCGCGGCAGCACATCCAGAATCACCGCCTGACCGCGGCGGGTGCGCGCCGCGTTGCCATCATGCAGCAACAAAATGTCGCCTGCCTGAAGAGCATTCGCCAGGCGGCCGAAAACCGCATCCGCATCGGCACTCACCGTATCAAAGCCGCGGCGCGTCCAGCTGGCCAGGCGCAGCTTCAAACGCACGAGCACGGGGTCGAGAAAGGGGTTGCGCAGGCCCGCGGGTGCGCGAAAAAATTGCGGGCTGCTTCCCGTCACGCGGAATATGCTCTCTTGCGCCTGCGATACTTCCGAGCTAATTCCGCTTGGACCCAGCAGTGAAAAATTATGCCGGTGCCGCTGACTGTGATTCTCAATGATGTGTCCACGGCGCACGATTTCTTGTGCAAGGTCAGGGTAGCGCAGCACGCGTTCGCCGATACAAAAAAAAGTGGCGCACGCTCCATGTGCCTCGAGCAGCTCAAGCACCCTAGGCGTGATTTCAGGATCCGGCCCATCATCAATCGTAATGGCGGCGCTCGGGGTGAGGCCGCCGCGTTCGGGCAATCGAGTCCAATTCGCGCCCAACAGTTGACTTCGCGGCCAAAGTCCCGCGGCTGCCAGCACCACATGATTGGCGAGCAGCACGCTCAACGCCCAGGGCCATGCACGCGGCCGCGCAATCAACGCGGCCGCCGCGCCAAGGTGCACGGCCGCTGAGGCGGCCAACAGAGGCGGGGGCCTCCAACGAAAGACACTATTCCGTTGGTTCATGCGAAATGCGAATCCAAAAATTTCTCCCAGAGATTCACCCAGGTACTCCAGTTGTGACCGCCCGCGACGACTTCAACCCAGTCGGCGGACAGTGCCGCGGCTAACATGTCATGGGCCGCGGCAAATCGATCGTCCCTCCCGTAGCCTAGGAACAGCGGCTGCGAGTCGCCTCGCGTTTTGATATACCGCCATATTCGGCGTTCCGCGTCCGATTCTGCAAGTTCGCCCGGCTTCCAGCCGGCGAGCCCGGACATTGCGGCGATTTCGTTGATCAGCATACGATTTCCAAGATAGGGCGCGAGCAGACATAGTCCGTCCAATTCGCCCGAGTGAGAGCTGGCATAGTCGAGGGCAACCAAACCGCCCAGGGAAATGCCCGCCAGCCAAACCGCGGCGCCAGAATCCCGTGCCGGCACTAGAATCTCGGAGCGCAGCCGCTGAAAGACGTCTCGGTCGTCCAGATGCCGCATCTCCAAATCGACAAACAGCAGATCGAGGGGAACTCGCCGCCGCGCGGCGGCGCGGACAAAGCCTTCATCGAGGAAGTCCTGCGCAGAGTGGTAGGCACCGGGCAGCCATATCATTTGCGTCGGCGCCCTCGTGCCGGCGGCTGCGGCGCAAAAAATACTATGCATGCACGCTTCGGACGGCTGATGCGCCGATTGCCGCGAATAGCAGCGCGAGAAAAGTGCCGGGCGCTACCGTGGTGCCCAGCGCAACCAGCACCGGAACCTGCGAGAAGGACAGAAGACCGAAGGCGATGACCGTGCTGGCATTGGCGATAACCAGCGCCGCAAACGTGAGGGCTGAGTCGGCAGCCTCCTCCGAGTTCGCCTGACGGTCAAAAAATAGCGCGTAATTCGAACCCACGGCTACGATCAACAACATTCCCACAAGGTGCAGAATGCTCAAATGTACACCTGCGATGGCCAGCCCCGCGGCAACGGTGAGAACGGCCAGCACCAGTGGCGCCAGCACACGTGCCACTCGCAGCGGCGAACGCAGGGCGATCAGCAGCAGCACTGTCAACGCCAGAAAGCCTGCCAATGAGAAATGAATGGCTTCCGCCAGATAATTGTCGTACAGCGCGTCGGATTCACGCTTGAGGTCGAGCACGCGCGCATCGTCCACGTGGCTGCGCTCCAGCGCCGCCACGACTCTGGCGAAATCAATTTCTCCGCCCACCGCGGCGCTGCGCAGGGGGAGTAACGCGTTCCATTGATCCTTCTGATGAAGAACCAGCGCATCGAAACCTGCATTCAAGGAAGTGCCCGCCAAATCGCGAGGCGTTACCAGAGCCGCATGCCGCGTCGCTTCTACGTCCTCGAGAAAAGGTTGCAAACGATCGGCGCGCAGCGGCAACCCCGCAACCGCTTGGCTCAGATTGGCGCGCAATTCCGCCGCGCTTGGCAGGCTGCTGCGCCGACTCTCCTGGGTCGCCATGCTCGGCAGATAGGCGGCGGGGTTCTCGAAGCCGCCGATTACTTTTTCATCCACCAATGGCTGCAGCGCGCGCGCGGCATGTTCGGCGCCGCGCAGGATCGATTCCACGTCCGGTCCCGAGATAATCACCAGATCGCGGACATCCGCGGCGCCGAGGTCGGCCCGCAGTTTCGCGTCATAGTTCTGTTCTTCGGTCGATATGGGACTCAAGGCCGACAACTCGCGATTCCAAAGGGACGCGCGATCGTGATACAGCACCCCCGCGGCCAACGTCATAAGAACTGCGCCGCATAGCAAAATGGCGCCGCCGCTCAAGGTTTGCGCTCCGCGCAATAGTCCCCCAACGCGCAGCCCTAGCGGCTTTACATCACGAATCGTGAAACCCGCCGGCAGCAAGGCCGGCAATACATAGCGAGTCACCAAGGCAGCCGCGATCAGGCCGCTGATGGAGTAAAGCCCGAGCTGCTTGAGTCCGGGAAATCCCGACGGCAGCAGCGAGGCGAATCCACACACGGATGTCAGCATCCCAAGGCGTATCGTGGGCCACCACAGCCGCTGCCAGCTGTCCGCGGCGCCTTGCGTTTGGCGCGACTGAACAAAGAAATAGATCGAGTAGTCGACCGATTCACCGATCAAGGTAATGCCGAACCCCAAGGTGATGCCATGCACGGTGCCGAATCCCAGCGCCACGGCACCGATGCCGACCAGCGCGCCGGTGGCGACCGGCAAGAGTCCCAATCCGAGCGCCGGCAAGGATCGATAGACGAGGAGCAGCAAGGTCACCACGAGAATGCTGCTGGCGATAGATAAACGCACGGCGGCGCGTTCGATTTTGGCGCGTGCCGCGACAGCGAAAACGCCTGGTCCGCTCAGACGCAGCTGCACGTTCTTGGAGCCGGATTGCGGCGATTCGGCCGCTGCGGTCGCGAAAGCGGCGCGAATCGCATCGATCGCTCGGCTTTGCGCATCACTGTCGGATCCGCTTGCCTGAGTCGCCGCCACCGCCAGCGCGCGAGTCCCGTCGCCGGAGATCCAAACGCCATCATGACTCTCAGGTGCGGGGGAGCGTCCCAACTGATCGATGATATTCAGTAGCTCGCCGGTGGGGTCCCGGGGCAGCAGCGACTTGAACAAGAGGCCGGCCGGGGAGGCCAAGTTGTCGATCGTTTCGCGGATCGCGGTGCCCAGGCCAGCCGCGGTAAAGCGCTGCGCATTCACCGACTCGCTGAGTAGATACCGATGCTGAAACAAAAATTCCCGATCCGTTTGTCCGACGACGGCCTCACCGTTATTGACGCTGGCAAATTCGGGATCCTTGCGCAGCCGCTCCACTATGCTTGACGAAACGCGCGCCCGCGAGGCGGCGTCTCCTTGCTCGATCGCGATGAGAATCAGTCGCGAGGCAGGCCCGTCGCGCAGCTGATCGACCAACAATTGCTGCGTCGGCGTGGGATGGGCAGGCAGGAACGCCGACAGATCCGTGCTGTAATGTGCGCGCACAACGACGATGACCGCAACCGCGATGCAGCCGAGCCAGACGACGAGCACACGCGCGCGGCGCACATTCATGGCAAGGAGGATGGCCGCAGCGTCATCAACGATCGGTCGCCATCGGGCTGGCGAATTTCCACCCTCAGCAATTGATCTTGCGCGCCCTCGATGCGTACCTGGCTGACGGATTGCTTGACCTTTGACTCCAGTGGTACCAGCGTCAAGGTCCAGCGCGACACGCTGCCGGCAAAATCCAGCCGAAACAACCGCTCGAGTGCTTTGCGGTCGCCCGCCAGCGTGGCGCGGATGCTCTCGACAAAGGGAAGCACCTGCGGGTACGCATGCAAATCCATCACGCGCCTGCGTCCCGCGCGTTCCACGGTCAGCACTTCACCCGTGAGCACCAGAGTTTCGGCGTGCGGCTTGAGCGTGCGTTTTTCGAGCCGATCCGGTGCGTCGTAGCGCAGTTCACCGGAGGATTCGATGGGACGGCTCAAGACGGAGAGAAATTGCTGTTCGATGAACTCGACCCGGCCATGCTGGCGCATCGCCAACATTCCCATGACTTGATCGAGGTCATGCAAATCCGTGGGGGCGGCAAGCGCCGGCGTGCCGCCGACGGCACAGCAGATGCAAAGAACAATGAATGCCTGGATGCGTTGCATTAGTGGCCCCCGCCGCCCACCGGCCGGCGCCAAAAATCAAAAAAATTGAACCAGTTGTAGGGATCGCTGCGGCAGTACCGCTCGAGCACTGCGACGTAACGCTCGATCGCGGCGTGCACGGCAAGATCGCGGCTGCCGACGCTCATGACGGAAAAGTCCGCTACCTGCTCGAACACGACATGATAATTATTCCCGCCGCGGTACAGGCCGGCCATGAAGAAGACAGGACAACGCAGGATGGCGGCCGCTCGCATGGGCCCTGTGGGCACGTGCGCTTCTTTACCAAGGAAAGTAACGGCCTGCGCGGGTTCCTCGCCCAGGGTGCGATCGGCCAGCACCCCGACATAGGCCCCCTGATCCAGCCGCTCGGCAATAGTGAGCATGGCATCGATTTGTCCCAGCGCGATGATGTCCGCGATCCAATCGGGATTGATGGCGGCGAGAATGCCGCCAATTTTGCGGGCGTTCTCTTCGTACATTGCCATCGCGACGCGCAGCCCGTGCTGTCTGCGGCTCAAGGAATGCATGACCTCAAAGCTGCCCATATGCGCGCCGAGCAATAACGCGCCACGGCCCTTGGGTTCATGTGCCAACACCCGGTCTTCGCCTTCGACCGAGATGTTGAATTTCTCGAATTGGTTGTTGATGAGATAGACGCGATCGTGAATGGTGGTCGCGAAGCTCAAAATTTGCAGGAATCGATCGCGCGCGCGGGGCTCCCGGCCGAGAGCGAGATGCAGATAGAGCAGCGAGTGGCGCCGCGCGCTGGGTCCGAACAAGAAGAAATACATGGCGATGCCGTACAGAATCACGCGGCTGGCTCTGCGCCCGCAGCGCAAGGAAAGAAACGCCATGATTTTTAACAGCCAGAGGCTGCCGCGCTCGCGGTGTCTGACCCATTCCGCGGCCTTGCGTTGGCCGTCGACAAGATTTGCGAATCTAGGATTCATGCAGCGTGCCGCTCGCTACTTTGCGGTCGTCGGCGCGGATCGTGAAATGAATCAATCCCGGCGAGGACGATTCGTGCTCCAGGACGAGGGCGTCGCGGGGTCGCACCGCATCGAGAAATTTCGCGGATGAAATGCGCCATGATTTGAGGTCGATTCCCCGCGCCTGTTCGATGGCCTTGAGCATTTCATCCAGCAGTATGGCGCCCGGGAGAACCGGAAAGGCGGGGAAATGACCCGCAAAAGACGCGTGGTCGGGGGCGATGTGCAGTGTGCTTTGCATTTTCATTGCGATTCGCTGCTCCGCAATTGCTGCTCGGCGAATCCTTGCAGCGCCTGTTGCGGCAGCTTGCCGGTCGCGTTGCGGGGCAGCTCATCCACGATCAACAACGGCCGCGGCAGAAACACCGGGTCGATCAGCAGCCGCAGCTGCTCCGTCAAGGCGGCCACGGTCAGTCCGGGAGCCACGACCACCGCGCCGAGGCGGGCCACGCCCGTGGATCCTGGCATATCTTCACGCAAAAAGAAGGCCCCATCGACGACACCCGGAATGGCGTTGAGCTGCGCGTTCAAATAGCCAAATGAGCTGCGCTTGCCGGCAACATTCACCAGATCGGCGGTGCGACCGTGCAGCAGAAACTCTTCTTCGCCGGTGATCTCGATGACGTCGCACAGCGGCGTCAATTGTTCGATGTGACCGCCATATGCCACGACCTGGTCGTTCGAAAGGCTCAAGTGAACGCCCGGCCAAAGGCGCCAAGCCGCCGTCTCCGCAGTGCGGCGCATGGCAATCTGTCCGGTCTCGGTTGAGCCGTAAATTTCCTGCAAGGGAGCCCGGTACTTCTCCTCGACCTCGCGCGCCAATTCGCCGCTCAAGGGGGCGGTTGCCGACATCACCAGATCCACGGGCGGGAATTCGATCTCAGAGCTGAGCAAGGTGCGCAGGTGGATCGGCGTGGTGACCAACACGCGGGGCCGCGGCACGCGTCGGATGGCGGCAGCGACGTCGGCCGGATAGAACGGCCGTTCGGCGCTCAAAGCATTGCCGCTGAGCAGCGCCAACAGCACGGTCGATTCAAAACCGTACATGTGCTGGCCGGGTACCGTGCCCACCAGGGTATGGCTTCTGCCGTCTGATAAGCCTAGTCGCGGCGCGCCGCTTTGAACGCAGCGCGACAGCAGGCCCCAGGTTTTTTTGTAAGGCACCGGCGTGCCGGTCGAGCCGGAGGTAAAAACGACGGCCGCGAGTTGCGTGGCAGGAATGCGGGGCACGTCGAAGGGCGATGTTGCAAGCTTGGTTGAGGGGCGAACCAGATCCGGGTAATAGACCCGCGCCAGCTCGATGTCGCAGCGCCTGTCGTCCGTTAAACAGACAACGTCGGGAGCAAAGGCAGCGAGTTGTGCGATGACCTGCGGCGTATGCGTTGAGGGCAGCAAGCTGACCCGCTGCGAGATCAAACAGGCGGCGAGTCCGACGGTGAATTGATAGCGGTCGGCGCAGACATTCAGCACGTGATTGCCCCTCGGCAGTCTCTCCGCCACCTGTCGTGCCTCGTCGAGAAATTGCCGGACAGTCACGGCAAGTCCCGATCGATAAGCGATAATCGCCGTGGGTGAGGTATGCGACAGCAGCGCGATCGGATCCGTCATTTTGGCGGCGAATCGGCAAAATATACGCGCAGCGTGGCGATCAATCCGCTGCGCTGAACTTGCGGCAACACGCGGCGGCGGACCGCGTATTCCGCTACGAACATGAGCAGAATCAGCGGCAGCGAGCAAAAGTTCACGAACACCGACCAGACGCGCAGCGGCGCGAACTCAAATAGCAGGAAACTTGCCGCCACGTTGAGCAAAAAGAAAACGGCCCACGCGAGCGTGACGTCGCGCGTGTAGCGCAGCTCGAGCGCACTCAATGGACCGTGAACCTTGTCAGCAAGCTGCGTGCACAGGGGGATACTGCCTGTGCGCAACGATCGGCCGAAAGTGAAGGCCATGATGGAGTAAAAACCAACCTGCTGGACCAGGTAAACAATCGGAAAATTTTGCGCAAACAGCGGCCAGAAGGCACGCAACAAAAACGCCGCTGTCGCGGCCGCCAGGAGCGCGACGAGAGCGCCGCTCCAGCGCCATAGCAGCACCAGCCCCAAAGTTAGCATGGGTGCGAGCGCGAGTAGCGTGCGTAAATCGTGCGCTTGCGGATTGAGATTGCTGTAGTGCGACAGTACCGAGTAAGCGATGAGGAACAAAAGGACGGCAGCAAGCTGCAGTCTACGTCCCGGAACCATGGCTACTTGGTTCTCTGTGCCGCAATGTAGTCTGCTAAGTGCCTCAAAGAACGGAAGATCTGCTGATTCTCCTGGCTGTCGGCCCGCAAATGGATGCCGTACTGCTTGGAGACGATCAGCGCCACCTCCAAAATATCAATGGAATCGAGGCCCAGCCCCTCGCCATATAAGGGGGCGTCGGGATCGATATCCTGAGGCCTGACCTCGAGATTCAGGGCTTGCACGAACAGCGCGGCAAGTTCCCGCTGAAGACCGACATCGGTCAGCGGCGCCGGCTGTTGCATGAGCGACGCTTTGTCGGACATAGCTTTTCGTTTTCGATTGGAGTTCTAAGTAGCGGCATTATATAGGTGCGGGCGGGTGCGGCAACTCACGACCTCGGCACTGTGAAATTGAGCGTCCGCCCGGATGGCCAGAGGGGATGGGGAGCTTCAAGCCCTGCTCTTCCGGGCCTTGAAGCTCCCCATCCCCCCTCGCCTTTCAGGGCGCGGGCTCAACTTCACGGTGGCGGAGGACGAGTTTCGCGTGGCTACTGTCGGTCGGGTGGCCTCATGCGCACTCGCCGGGCCGCCAGCAGCGGCAGGCGCACCAGAAATCCAAAAAACAGCCTGAAATGCATCCAAGTGAGCAGTGCGTTGTCCCGCCCGTAACGAAAATGGGATACGCCGCCATCTTCCAGCCTAAAGTAGCGCACCGGCGCCGGCAGATTGATGGGCTGCAGGCCGCGCCAGCACAAGCGCACTACCGCTTCCACATCGAAGTCGAAGCGCCTCATCCAGAGTTGCCGGCGCATCACGCTGATGAGATCGCCGATGGGGTAGACGCGAAAGCCGAACAGCGAGTCGTGGATGCCGGCCCAAAGCGTCTCCAGGTTGGCCCACCAGTTCGATATTCTCCTGCCTCTGACGCGCAAACTGGGGGCACTGTCGTCAAATACCGGTTCGCCCAGCACCATGGAGTTGGGAGACGCCAATGAAGTCTGCATGAACTCCGGGATGCTGGCGGTGGGGTGTTGGCCGTCAGAATCGAGGGTCAGCACGTGGGTAAACCCCAAAGCCTGGGCCTCGCGCGCGCCGAATAGAACGGCAGCGCCCTTGCCGCCATTCTTCGGCAGCACCCAGACTCGAAGATTCGGCTCGGTCGCCGCCATTTCCGAGAGCCGGTGCTCCGAATGATCAGTGCTGCCGTCGACGACAACCCAGACCGGCGCCCATTGGCTAAGCGCCGCCCGCACGGTTGGGAAAACCTTCGCGCCGGGGTTGAAGCTCGGAATGAGTACAAGGTGGGTACTCGAAGGCGTCATTTCTCGTGTTTGAGCCAGCGGGCCTGCGGCGCGTGCTGCAAAGCCTCGCGGTAGTAGCGATCGAGTTCTGCCGTGAAGGCGGGGACATCCGTCGGAGGATCGAAGCGCTGACCCAACCTGACTCTATAGGTGATGGGCAGTTCGGGCCGCTTGAACAAGGGCCACCCCTTGCTCAAGAAGGGCGAATCGGTCTCGATCACCAGGGTTTGCACCGGCACGTGGGCATGTTTCGCGATGAGGCCGACGCTGCCCACCAAGGGATTGATCGGAAAGCGGGTGGTCCGGGTACCCTCGGGGAACAGCAGCAATACACCGCCTGCCTGCAAATGCGCGACGGACTCCTTGACCATGTGCCTGGACGAGTCGTTACGCACATAGCGGGCGAGCCGAGATCCGGACCCCAAGAACACGTTTTTCATCAACGCGGATTTCATCACGCACACCAGATTCGGGTGCCGGGTCAGAATCAGCAGCGCATCGATCAGCGCCGGATGGTTCGGGGCCAATATCACGGGCGGGCCGCCCCTCAAGGTGTCGATGGCTTTTAAGTCCAGTCGGTACGTTCGGGTGATCGAGAGCGACCAGGAATAGATGCGGAAGCCCGCCATGATGCCGCGGCGGCCGACCGCCGTGCCGAGGCGCGCCGGCAATATGAAATACAGCGGCAGGGCGAATACGGACCAGGTCAGGCAGATCAGGCCCAGAAGCGACAAAGAACTATAGAGCGCGAAATATTCGTAAATGACTTTTAAGAAACGCGGCATCGTCGGTTCAGTCCGGTATTTCCACGACCTGCGATGACTTTTGGATCATCCAAGCGAAACCAAATCCTCCCGTCCAATAGCTTTTGCGCTGAACCAGGGGGCTGTCAACAAAAGCCGCGCCGGCGAGCGTGTCGTAGCGCATATAGGCGCCCACCCAATACTTCGGGTAGCGTTTCGACAAGGCCGCGAGAGTCTGCGTGCCGGCGTAGCCCCCGGAGGCTGTAAATTCCGGGCGCGAGGCGGTTGCAAACTGCGGGGCGACTGAATAGAAATAGTCATGATAGCGGCGATCCGCGAACAGCGGTCCTGCCAAGAGTCCGAGATTCCAACCCGGCAGCCCGAAAGGATCCCTCAGATCCAAGTTCAATCTCGGGCTGAATGTCCACCCGATGATGCGCGGCGAGGATTCGACCGTCGCCGCGGCGCGTAGCGGCATGCGCAGGTCGAGCTTGACCTTGCGATCGCCGCTGCGAAACAGGTGGAAATCAAAGGAGGGTCCCATCTCAACCGTGGAACGCAAATCCGGCATGCCACTGCGCTCACGATCGTTGCGCACCGGCGTGGTCAGGTTGAAACTCAAATTGATCTCGAGCCAATCTTGATTGAACAGGGTGCCGCGCACGCCGTCGCGGTCCGCCTTGAGAAATTTGCCGTTATAGACGATGTAAGGAACCGGCAGGGGGTAGGCATGTGTTGTGTCCGAGCCCCGGTAATCCTGAAAGGCAATCGCACCCGCGCCGAGACCGAACTCCCACAAGGGTGCCTCTTTTGCGTAGGAAAGCGGGGTAGAGAAGGCGGCGGCAAGCCCCGCGGCAACGGCCCAAGACCGACCGATAGAAGCCTGTCTAATGCTCAGACAGGCACCTAGTCGCACGCCGGCGCGCAACCTTCGATCATGGCAATCTCGGGCATACACTTCGCTTGGGTTGGGGTCCTATCGAGTGAACCCGGGCGAGGGCATCCTAGTCTAAGATATCAAGCCATGCACATTTTGATTGTCGAAGACGACGAGGTTGCGCGCGACTACCTGGCGAAGGCGTTGCGGGAAGCCGGCCATACGGTGGACGTCGCGGGCAACGGTCTCGAAGGGCTGCACATGGCCTCCTCGATCGCCGTCGATCTCGCGATTGTCGATCGCATGCTGCCGAAGCTGGACGGACTTGCGCTGGTGCAGTCGCTTCGGGCCACGGGCCGAAAAATGCCGGTCCTCATCTTGAGCGCGCTCGGGGACGTCGATGACCGGATTACCGGACTGCGCGCCGGCGGCGATGACTACCTGACGAAGCCTTATCACATGGCCGAGTTGCTGGCGCGCATCGATGCGCTTGCCCGACGCGGCGATGCGGGCAACGCGGAGGCAAGCACGCGGCTAAAACTGGCGGACTTGGAACTCGATCGCATGACTCGGCGCGTCATGCGGAACGGTAAAAAGATCGAGTTGACCGCCCGCGAGTTTCAGCTGCTCGAATTCATGATGCGCCACAGCGGCCAGGTGGTGACTCGTACCATGCTGCTCGAGGGCGTGTGGGATTATCATTTCGATCCTCAAACCAATGTGATCGACGTACACATCAGCCGTCTGCGCCAGGCGATCGACAAGGATTTCGACAAGCCTCTGCTGCACACGGTGCGCGGCGCGGGCTACAGTTTGCGCGAAGACGAATAGCTGGACGACAACGCGGAATACTCAGACAGGCTCCTAATTCGCAAGATGAGTCCCGACCAGCGTTTTCTCGGTGTTCTCGATACCTCGCCTTTTCGTATTGCGATCGTCTATTCGATCGTTTTCGCCATCGGCGCGGCGGCGCTCATCTATGCCGTGGATTTTGCGGTCTCGCGCGTCGTCGATGGCAGCACCGACAATCTGATCGAAGCGGAGGTTCAGGGCCTGCGCGAGCAAATGCTCGTGCTGTCGCGCGGCGACTTCATCGAGTTGGTCGAGCAGCGCTCGCAAGATCAGGACGTGCGCGGCGCGGTTTACCTTATGGTCGATCCGCAGCTGCGTCCAGTGGCCGGGAATGTCCCGGCGTGGCCGAAAATCAATACCAAAGAAAAGTGGTTTCTGTTCAAGGTGTCGGTGCCGTTCGGCGACGAGACGCGCGAGCACGAAATGCGCGCGCGCTATTTTGCGTTGCCCGGCGGCTACCAGATGCTGGTGGGCCACGATGTGCAGGAACGCCAGGACGTAAAGAGTCTCATGATGCGCGGCCTGATCGCCGCCGTCGTGTTGACGTTGCTGCTGGGGTTGGGTGGCGGCTTCTGGATGGGCCGGCGCATTCTGGCGCAGGCCGGCGCGATTTCCGCGGTGGCGACGCAAATCATGCGGGGAGACTTGTCGCAGCGTTTACCGGTCCGGGACGCCGACGACGAGATCAATACGCTGGCGCGCGAGATCAACACCATGCTCGACAAGATCGAGCAGCTCACTCTCGGCATGCGTACGGTTCTCGACAGTGCCGCGCATGACCTGCGCACGCCGCTGAATCGCTTGCAGGCCAGTGCCGAGGGGGCCATGACCACGCTGACCCCCGGGTCGGCCGAGCGCCGCGTGCTCGAGAGAGTGACCACCGAAGTCGATCACATGCGCAGCACCCTGGATGCGCTGCTGCGCATAGCACTGGCTGAAACCGGCACGGTGGCTCGCGAGGAGGTGGACCTGTCGGAGTTGGTCGGGAGCGTGGTCGAGCTGTATGCACCGGTCAGTGAAGAGCGCGGCATCGTGCTCGAGAGTTCCGTCGCGCCCGGGGCGCATGTGCAGGGAAACCGGCAATTGCTGGCTCAGGCGCTGGCTAATTTGCTCGATAACGCCATCAAATTCACCCCGGACGGCGGCCACATACGCGTGGCGCTGGACGGATCAGGCAGCGCGCCGCAAGTGATTGTCGAGGATAATGGGCCGGGAATTCCGGCGGACAAACGCGACTTCGTGCTGGGCCGTCGCGTGCGCTTGGATGAGGCGCGCAATTTTCCGGGATCCGGATTGGGCCTCTCGCTGGTAGCGGCGGTGACGAAATTACACGGCGCGCACCTGGTGCTCGATGATGCGGGCCCGGGATTGAAAGTTTCATTGAAATTTTGAGGAGAAATGAGTTGAAGAATTGTGCCTTTTTGCTCTGCATCGTCAGCTTGGCGGCCTGCGTCAGCAATCAATCCCCGCCCCCTGCGAGCGCGAGCGCGACCGCGCCGACGCCGCATCCGACGCTGCACTCCGGCATCGATCTTCAAAATGTGGACAGCTCGGTTCGCCCTCAAGACGATGTCTATCAATACCTGAATGGCCAATGGCTGCGAGACTATCAGTTGCCTCCCGACAAAGGCGCGGTGGGCTCATTTTCAGTTCTCCAGGATAAGACCGAAGAACAACTTCGTACCATCGTCGATGCGCTCGATCAGGCTCCCGGCAGCGATGATCCCGACCCGAAGAAGCTGGCCGATCTCTACGCCAGCTACATGAACGAGGAACAATTACAGGCATTGGGCCTAAAGCCGCTGCTGGCGGAATTCGCGGCAATCGATGCGATCAAGGATAGGAATGCGATTCCGAATGCGATGGCTCACCTGATTGCGATCGGAGCGGGCGCGCCCTTTAGTCTTCGGGTCAATCTGGACGCAAGAAATTCCGCGCAGTACGCCGTCATCCTGCAACAGAGCGGATTGGGAATGCCGGATCGCGACTACTACTTGAAGGACGATGCCAAGCTAAAGGAAGCGCGTGTCGCCTATAGGGTGCACATCGAAAAAATGCTGGGCATGGCCGGGCAGGCCAAAGCTGCGCACAGCGCCGCGGCGATTCTCGACTTGGAAACGTCGCTGGCGAAAATTCAGTGGACGAGGGTGGAAGACCGCGATCCGATCAAGACCTACAACAAGACAGCACTATCCGAGCTTCCCGCGTTGATGCCGGGATACGACTGGCAGCGCTACGTGCGCGCGTCCGGCATCGAAGGCAAGGTCGACTACGTCATCGTCAGCCAACCGACCTATTTCATGAGTCTGGGCAAAGCGATAACCACCACGCCGCTGCCGGTGTGGAAGGCTTACTTCAAATGGCGGGTGCTGTCGGCCTTTGCGCCGTACCTGTCCAAGCCCTTTGTCGATGAGCGGTTTGCGTTCACGGGCGGCGTGCTGCGCGGCGTGCCCGAGAATCAGCCGCGCTGGAAGCGCGGCATCGTCTTGCTCGACGGCAGCATGGGCGAGGCGTTGGGCAAGCTCTATGTCGCCAAATATTTCCCGCCGCAGAACAAGGCGCGCATGCAGGCTTTGGTGCTCAATTTGCTCGAGGCCTACCGCCGCGATATCGACACCCTCGATTGGATGAGCGCTGAAACGAAAGTGGGTGCTCAAGCCAAGCTGGGAAAGATGCGGCCGAAGATCGGCTATCCCGATCACTGGCGCGACTATAGCGCGCTCAAGATTTCGCGCGCCGATTTGTTCGGCAATGTGGTCCGGGCCAACGAGTTCGAATATCGCCGCAACGTCGGCAAATTGGGCAAGCCGGTCGATCACGGCGAGTGGGGCATGCGCCCGCAAACCATCAATGCGTCCTACAACCCCACGCGCAACGAGATCACCTTCCCGGCGGCCATCCTGCAGCCGCCATTCTTCGACGCGAGCGCTGACGACGCGGTGAACTATGGAGGCATCGGCGGGGTCATCGGCCATGAGATGAGCCATGGATTCGATGATCAAGGCAGTCAATTCGATGCCGATGGCAATCTGCACGATTGGTTCACCAAAGCCGATCACGACAAATTCGCTGAAAAGACCAAAGCCCTGGTGGCGCAGTACAACGTCTATGAGCCGGTTCCCGGTTACCACGTCAATGGTGCGCTCACCTTGGGAGAGAACATCGGAGACAACTCCGGTTTGGCGATTGCCTACAAGGCTTACCGGATATCCTTGGAGGGACATGAGGCGCCCGTGATCGACGGCCTGACCGGCGATCAGCGTCTATACCTGGGCTGGGTACAGGTCTGGCGCGGCAAAGTGCGCGACGCGGAGGCGGTCCAGCGCATCAAATCCGATCCCCACTCGCCGCCGGCGGTGCGCGGCATGGCGCCGCTGCGAAATCAGCCCGGATTTTATGCGGCGTTCGGCTTGAAGCCCGGCGACAAGATGTATTTGCAGCCCGACCAACGGGTGAGTATTTGGTAAGCGTCAATTTATCGGCGGTTCTCGCATCACGGTTGCGGTGCCTGCTTATGTAAGTTGCTGAATACTATCGAGAAAATGACTTAGAAATCGTCTGGCATAGAACTTGCTCGATTCTAAGGTGCGGCGAGTGCCCGCGCTTTGGAATCGAACTATGGCTGACGAAGCTGACGACGCTCCTCCTCCCCCGCCGAAAAAATCCGGCGGCCTCATGGGCACCCTGGTCAATGGGCTGGGCATTTTTGCGCTCACCCTCGTTGCCGTGGTGCTCGGCGGCTTCATCAACGCCAAATTGCATCCGCTTCCGGATCTCAAATTGGACAAGGATGGCAAGATCACCGCCATCGTGCCGGTGGCCGTGGCGGCCAAGGGCGCGGAGGGCCACAGCGCCGGCAAACCGTCGGTTTATTACCCCATCGATCCGCCTTTGGTCGTGAATTTCGAGGACGGCTCCGCGGTGCGCTTCCTGCAAATCACCATGGAGATCATGGCGCACGACGAGAAAGCCATCGAGAGCGTGCAAAAGAACATTCCGTTGATCCGCAACAATTTGCTGCTGCTGATGAGCAATCGCAATTACCAATCGATGATGTCGCGCGAAGGAAAGGAAAAACTGCGCGAGGAAGCGCTCGCCGAAGTGCGTGCGGTGCAAAAGAAGGAAGGCGGTCCTG
>Ga0210398_10002336_pt1 | contig 18621 bp, 16 predicted proteins | sample IncBWC4OmetaG_FD_161047 | JGI IMG/M metagenome (GOLD analysis project Ga0210398, IMG submission 161047) | Forest soil microbial communities from Barre Woods Harvard Forest LTER site, Petersham, Massachusetts, United States - Inc-BW-C-4-O | ecosystem: Environmental > Terrestrial > Soil >... | reverse complement strand
AATTTCCCCCTCGTGGCCGATCGATTGCTCCTGGAGCCAGGCCACCGCCGCGGCGGGGAGGGCGGCAAAGCTCGCGGTGATCTCGGCGCGCTCGGCACCCTGGCGCACGATGTCGCCGGCGCCCCGGCCCCCGGCGATCAGCAGCAGCGCGTCGACGACGATGGATTTGCCGGCGCCGGTTTCGCCTGTCAGTGCGGTGAGGCCGGGGCCGAATTCCAGTTCGGCTTGATCGACCAGTACCAGATCCCGCAACTGAAGATGCGTCAACACGGCTTTAGACCGACTCCGGCGCGTCCGGCGCACCGCCGTGCCCACCGCGGCCCCAATGCAGCTTGGAGCGCAGCAGCCGGTAGTAGTCATAGCCGGGCGGATGCAGCAGGGTGATTTGCACATCGGCGCCCTCGACATACAGGGTGTCGCCCTGTCCCAAAGCGCCAATGGCCGAGCCGTCGCAGGTCACTTGCGCGCGGGACTCGAAGCGATCGGACATGCGCAGCCGAATCTGACTGCCGGCGCGCACGACGATCGGACGGTCGCTCAGGGTGTGCGGGCAGATGGGGGCCAGTACCCAGACATCGAGGTCGGGCTCGACGATGGGACCGCCGCACGATAGCGCATAGGCCGTGGAACCGGTCGCGGTGGCGATCACGATGCCGTCGCCGCCATGGGAATTGACGTAACGGCCATTGATGGAGGTCTCGAAATCCATGGTGCGGCCGGTCTCCCATTTATTGACCACCACATCGTTCAAACCCAGTGCGCGCACGATCTTGCCGTCACGGCTTTCCAGCCGCGCGGCCAGCAGTGAACGGCGGTCCTCGCCGTAGCGCCCGGCCAGCACCGAGTCCACATCCTCCAGCATGCAATTGGGACTTACATCGGTTAAGAATCCGAGCCGGCCGCGATTCACGCCCAGCAGGGGCACGGAGTGGCCGGCGACCAGACGAGCCGCGTACAGCAGCGTGCCGTCGCCGCCGATGGCCACGATCAGATCGGCGCGGGTCGCAAAGGACTGCTCGGGACACATCACGACGCTCTCGGGTTTGAATGCCAGGGCGACGCCGGGATCGACCAGCACGGCCACGCCGCGGGCGTGAAAATGCGCGGCGAGGCCCAACATGCATTCGGCGACGCGCAGATCCCTGGCGTTGCCCACCAGCGCAATGGACTTAAATGACTGAGGCATGATCGATTCCTTGTAGCATGACCGCGGCAAGCCGGTCACGCGCTGAAAACGAGTGGTTGGCCCCCTTCGCCGGACTTGACTTAGGCCGGATGCGCTAGGTAGCTTCAAACATGTTATATGGACCTACTATGACAGAAGGTGCCGAGGAGGGTCTCAACGAGCGGGCGCAGCTGCTTCTCAAGGCCCTGATCGAGAACTATATCCGCGACGGTCAGCCCGTGGGATCTCGAACCCTGTCGCGCGACTCCGGATTGAGCCTGTCGTCGGCCACCATCCGCAACGTGATGGCCGATCTGGAGGACCTGGGCTTCGTCGCCTCGCCGCATACCTCCGCCGGCCGCATCCCCACCGATAAGGGGTATCGGTTCTTCGTCGATACGTTGCTGAAGCTCAAACCGCTGCGTCATGAGGAGATCGAGGATATCGAGCGGCGCTTGAAATCAGACGCTGCCAACGGCCGTTCGTTGGTGCAGACCGTCTCGCAGATGCTCTCCAGCGTGACCCACATGGCGGGGTTGGTGACCTTGCCCAATCCGAATTACATCGCGCTGTCGCAGATCGAATTCATCTCGCTGTCGGAGAACCGGGCACTCGCCATCATGGTCATGAGCAATCGCGAGGTGCAGAACCGGGTGGTGCAGCTCGATCGGTACCACTCGCCGGAGGAGCTGCGCCGCGCGGCCAACTATTTGAACGAGGCATTTTCGGGCCGGTCCCTGCCTGATGTGCGCGCCCAGCTGCTGGCGCAGCTGCAGGAGACGCGCCAGCACATGGATGAGCTCATGAAGGATGCCATCAATGTGGCGCAAAAGGTCTTCGACACCACGCCATCCGAGCGGGTGGAATATGTCATCGCCGGCGAAACCAACTTGATGGGATTTGCCGAGTTATCGAACGTCGATCGCCTGCGCCGCCTGTTCGAAGCCTTCAACGAGAAGCACGATATCCTGCGGCTGCTGGACAATTGCCTGCGCGCCGACGGCATCCAGATCTTCATCGGCCAGGAATCGGGGTACCGGATTCTCGACGACATCAGCGTCGTCACGGCGCCCTACATGGTCGACAACCAGGTGGTCGGGGTCCTCGGCATCATCGGTCCGACCCGCATGGCCTACGAGCGCGTCATTCCCATCGTCGATATCACGGCCAAACTGTTGGGTTCGGCCTTGAACGCTCGCAAATAGCCCCCAGATGGTCCGCTTCGAGCGGCGCCGTAGCCGCCATTCTTGGGGCTTATCAGCGTGAATGAGAACAATCAGCCTTCGGGGGCCGAAGCGGCCGACATGAGCACGGCTCCTCCGCCGGAAGCGCCCTCGGCACTGGCGGCGGCGGAGGCCAAGGCCGGCGAGAACTGGAACAGCTACCTGCGGGCCGTGGCCGAATTGGATAACTACCGCAAGCGTACCGAGCGCGAGCTCGAGAATGCGCGGAAGTTTGCCGTCGAGCGCTTTGCGCAGGAGCTGGTCGGCGTCGTGGATTCGCTGGACGCGGGGATCGCCGCCGCGACGGCAAATCCGGGTCCTGCGCTCCTCGAAGGCGCCCAGGCGACCTTGAAGCAGTTGCAACGGGCTTTCGACAAGGCCGGGATCAAGCTCATCGACCCGCTCGGCCAGCCCTTCGATCCGGCTTGGCACGAGGCCATGGTGGCCCAGGAAAGCCGCGACCAGCCGGCCAATACGGTCCTCTCGGTCATCCAAAAAGGCTACTCGCTGAACGGGCGCCTGCTGCGTCCGGCGCGGGTCATCGTCAGTAAGGCGCCCGCCGGGGATGCCAATTGAAAAATGCGTCGCATGTCCCCACCTTCGGTCACAACGTTCGAATTCTTTAGAGGGTTTTCAACATGGGTAAAATGATCGGTATCGATCTCGGCACCACCAATTCCTGCGTCGCGATCATGGAGGGCGGCAAGCCCAAGGTGATCGAGAACAGCGAAGGTGACCGCACCACGCCGTCGATCGTTGCCTTCACCAAGGACGGCGAGGTGCTGGTCGGGCAGTCCGCCAAACGGCAGGCCGTCACCAACCCGGCGAACACCATTGCCGCGGTCAAGCGCCTCATCGGCCGGAAATTCACCGACGATGTGGTGAAAAAAGACATGGGGATGGTCTCCTACAAGATCATCAAGGCCGACAACGGCGATGCCTGGGTGGAAGTCCAGGGCAAGAAAATGGCGCCGCAGGAAATCTCAGCGCGCGTCCTCATGAAGATGAAGAAGACCGCCGAGGACTACCTGGGCGAGACCGTCACCGAGGCCGTCATCACGGTACCGGCGTATTTCAACGATTCGCAGCGCCAGGCTACCAAGGACGCGGGGCGCATTGCCGGCTTGACCGTCAAGCGCATCATCAATGAGCCGACCGCGGCCGCACTGGCCTACGGCCTGGATAAGGACGGCGGCGACCGCAAGATCGCGGTCTATGACCTGGGCGGCGGCACCTTCGACGTGTCGGTCATCGAAATCGCCGAGGTGGACGGCGAGCGTCAGTTCGAAGTGCTGTCGACCAACGGCGATACCTTCCTGGGCGGCGAGGACTTCGATCTTCGCGTCGTGAATTATCTGGCGGACGAATTCAAGAAAGAGAGCGGCATCGACGTGCGCAAGGACCCGCTGGCCATGCAGCGCCTCAAGGAAACGGCGGAAAAGGCCAAGATCGAGCTGTCCTCGAGTCAGCAGACTGAAATCAACCTGCCCTACATCACGGCGGACGCGGCGGGTCCGAAGCACCTGAACATGAAGCTCACCCGCGCCAAGCTCGAGTCTTTGGTCGAGGATTTGGTGCAAAAGACCATGGAGCCTTGCCGCATCGCGCTCAAGGATGCCGGCCTCAGCATGAAGGATGTGGGCGAAGTCATTTTGGTCGGCGGTCAGACCCGCATGCCCATGGTGCAGAAGGCGGTGAAGGACTTGTTCGGCAAGGAGCCGCGCAAGGACGTCAATCCGGACGAAGCCGTGGCCGTGGGCGCGGCGATTCAGGGCGGCGTTCTGTCGGGCGACGTGAAGGACGTGCTGCTGCTCGATGTCACGCCCTTGTCGTTGGGGATCGAGACCCTGGGCGGGGTCATGACCAAGGTGATCGAGAAGAACACCACGATTCCAACCAAGGCCGCGCAGACGTTTTCGACGGCGGACGACAACCAGACGGGCGTGACCATTCACGTGCTGCAGGGCGAGCGCGACCGCTCGACCGACAACAAGTCATTGGGCCGCTTCGACCTGACGGACATTCCGCCTGCGCCGCGCGGCATGCCGCAAATCGAAGTCGCCTTCGACATCGATGCCAACGGCATTTTGAATGTCTCGGCAAAGGATGTTAAAACCGGCAAGGAACAGCGCATCGTCATCAAAGCCTCGAGCGGTTTGTCCGAGGCTGAGATCAAGCGCATGGTTTCGGATGCGGAGACGCACGCCGAGGAAGACAAGAAATTCCGTGAATTGGTGAGTGCGCGCAACAAGGCGGATGCGGCCACTCACAGCGTCGAAAAGGCGCTAAAGGATGTGGGCGACAAGATTTCCGAGGATCAGAAGAAGGCGGCCTCCGACGCCGTGGCCGCGGTCAAGGCGGCCATGGGCGGCGATGATCGCGAGGAGATCGAGCGTAAAACCACGGAGCTGGAGCAGGCCTCGAGTGCCATCATGCAGAAGATGTATGAGCAGAGCGCGGCAGGCGCGTCCTCTTCCGGGGACTCGGGAGCAGGGTCCGGATCGGCGGGGCATGCACAGCAGCCGAAGGATGACGTATTGGATGCCGAGTTCGAAGAAGTAAAGGACAGTGACCGAAAGAAGGCCTGACAATTTCTTTGATGGGATTTCTGTGACGGATAGATTGGCCATAAAAACCGCCGGTATGTTTAAGTACCGGCGGTTCGTTTTTATGGGCTTAAAGTTTGGGTGAGCAATGGCGAAGCAGGATTACTACAAGCTTCTCGATGTGAACAGAGACGCGACGGAAGCGGACATCAAGAAGGCCTATCGCCGGCTTGCGATGAAATTCCATCCGGACCGCAATCCCGACGATCCGGATGCCGAGCACCGCTTCAAGGAGTGCAAGGAAGCCTACGAGGTGTTGTGCGACGCCCACAAGCGGGCGGTCTATGACCAGTTCGGCCATGCGGGCCTCGAAGGCAACCGCGGCGGCGGATTCGGCGCAGGCGAGGCGTTCGGCGACATTTTCGGGGAGATGTTCGGCGACATCTTCTCGGGCGGGCAGCGCGGCCGATCGCAGGTGTTTCGCGGCGCCGATTTGCGCTACGAGCTGGAATTGGATCTGGAGAAGGCGGTGTTCGGCGTCGAGACCGAAATCCGCATTCCCTCCATGGGCGAGTGCAAGACCTGCAAAGGGTCCGGCGCGGCCAAAGGGTCAACGCCCAAGACCTGCGACACCTGCAAGGGCCAAGGCCAGGTACGCGTCCAGCAGTCCATATTCACCATCCAGCAGCCCTGCCCGCGCTGCAAGGGCCGCGGCAAAATCATCTCCAATCCCTGCGATACCTGCTACGGCCAGGGCCGGGTCCGCCAGGAGAAAACCCTGCCCGTCAAAGTGCCCGCGGGTGTGGACACCGGCGATCGCATCCGCTTGAACGGCGAGGGCGAGGCGGGCCGCAACGGCGGTCCGGCAGGCGACTTGTACGTGGAAATACGCGTCCGCGAGCATGCCATTTTCGAGCGCGAGGGCAGCCACCTGTCCTGTGAAGTGCCCATTACCTTCGCCACCGCGGCGCTCGGCGGCACGGTCGAGGTACCGACCCTGGACGGTGAAGTGATCTTGAAGATTCCCAGTGAAACACAATCCGGACGGGTGTTCCGGGTGCGCGAGAAGGGCGTGCGCCCCGTGCGCGGCGGAGCGCCCGGAGATTTATTCTGCCGCGTCGTGGTGGAAACCCCTGTGAGCCTGCGGGCCGAACAGAAGGAAATGCTGCGCACGTTCCAGGCTTCGCTGGAGGAAGGCAGCCATCATCCGAAAGAGCAAACCTTTTTCGAGGGCGTCAAAAAATTCTTCACCCGCGCGGTTGAATAGTGACGGCGCACCCGCCGACCTCGCAGCCGCCGACCTCCCGCCCGGTAAGGCCGTGCGCGCTGGTGGTGTTTGGCATTACCGGGCGCATGGGGCAGTGCCTGATCCGTGCCCTGGCCGAGGGTTCGGCATTTCAACTGCACGGCGCGGTCGCCTCGCCGGAGAGTCTTCGGTTGGGCCGGGAGTGCGCCGCGGAAGGACCGCCGACGGGGGTGATGATCAGCGCCGATGCCGCTGCGGCACTGAAAGGTGCCTCGGTGGCGGTGGACTTCAGCCTCGGCAGCGCGGTCGGCGCGCATGCACAGGCCTGTGCCGAGGCGGGCGTGCCGTTGCTGGTCGGCACCACGGGATTTGATGCGGCAGCGCGCACGCAGCTGACGCGCGCGGCGCAAAGCATTGCGGTACTGCTGGCACCCAACACCAGCGTGGGGGTCGCGCTGCTCTGCCGGTTGGTCGCGCAGGCGGCGCAGGCGCTGGGCGAGGGCTACGATGTTGAAATTTCCGAGGCCCACCATCGATCGAAGCGCGACGCCCCCTCTGGCACGGCCTTGAGGCTGGGGGAGGCCGTCGCCCACGCGCGCGGCCGATCGCTCCAAGATGTCGCCGTTTACGAGCGTCACGGGGCCACCGGTCCTCGCACCGAAGGAACCATTGGGTTTTCAGTGGTACGGGCGGGGGATATCGTGGGCGAGCACACGGTGATGTTCGCAGCGGCCGGAGAGCGGCTGGAGTTCACCCATCGGGCTTCGGATCGCATGACCTTTGCGCGGGGCGCCCTGCGGGGGGCCGCCTGGCTGCTGGGCCGCCCGCCGGGCCTGTACGGTATGCAAGATGTGCTGACTTGAGAAGAAGCATGGACAGCGATCGACTGCATCGTTAATATTCGCGCCCGGAATCGAATCGCGTGTAATTCCACAAAGCGGGAGGGCGTTCTCATGAACCCCTCCCGCTTTGCGCATCTGCGCCAGACCGCCATAGGGCAAAGCGAGGAACCGGAGTGTCGACACCTGCAGTGCTAGCTCTCGAAGATGGCACCGTGTTCCGCGGCGTCTCAGTAGGCGCAAAAGGCAACACGACGGGTGAAGTGGTTTTCAATACGGCGATGACCGGGTATCAAGAGATCCTCACCGATCCTTCCTACTGTCGGCAGATCGTTACCCTGACCTATCCGCATATCGGCAACACCGGGACGACCCCGGAGGATTTGGAATCCGGCGCGGTTTACGCTGCGGGTTTGGTGATCCGGGATTTGCCGCTGCTGCAGTCGAATTGGCGCTCCACCGAATCTCTGCAAAGTTTTCTGCTTCGCTGCAAGGTCGTGGCGATCGCCGATATCGATACCCGCAAGCTCACCCGGCTGCTGCGCGAGAAGGGCGCGCAATCGGGGTGCATCATGACGGGTGAGAATATCGATCAGAACGCGGCGGTGCGGGCGGCGAAGAAATTTCCCGGCCTCAAGGGCATGGATCTGGCCAAGGCCGTTTCCACCAAAAAGAGCTATCAGTGGAATGACGGCCTGATCTGGAAAACGGCGGCGAAGCCGCCGCGGCCCCAGAGCCGCCTGCACGTGGTGGCCTATGATTACGGCATCAAGCGCAGCATCTTGCGCATCCTCGCCGAGCACGGCTGCCGCATGACAGTGGTGCCCGCGCAAACAACGGCAGATCAAGTGCTTGCGATGAATCCTGATGGTATTTTCTTAAGTAATGGCCCGGGTGATCCGGAGCCTTGCGACTACGCCATTGCTGCCATTACCCGCTTCCTGGAGACCGATATCCCGATTTTTGGAATTTGCCTGGGGCACCAGCTGCTGGCTCTGGCCAGCGGTGCCAAGACCGTGAAAATGAAATTCGGCCACCATGGCGCGAATCACCCGGTGCTGGAAATCGACTCCGGACGCGTGCTCATTTCCAGCCAGAACCACGGGTTTGCCGTCGACGGCACCACCCTGCCCGACAACCTGCGTGCGACGCACCGGTCGCTGTTCGACGGCTCACTGCAGGGCGCGACGCGCACCGATCGGCCTGCGTTCAGCTTCCAGGGCCACCCGGAAGCCAGCCCCGGACCGCACGATCTGCGGCTGTTGTTCGAGCACTTCATGTACCTGATGGTCAAGCGCGTGCAGGCCAATTCCCGCGGACGCACCCCCGTGAAGCAGAAGTCGGCGGAGGGGTAAGTGCCGAAGCGTACGGACCTCAGCAGCATCCTGATCATCGGTGCCGGACCCATCATCATCGGTCAGGCCTGCGAGTTCGACTATTCTGGAGCTCAGGCGTGTAAGGCCCTGAAAGAAGAGGGATATCGCGTCGTCCTGGTGAACTCCAATCCGGCCACGATCATGACCGACCCGGAGACGGCGGACGCGATTTATATAGAGCCCATCAATTGGCGCACGATCGCCCGCATCATCGAGAAAGAGCGGCCCAGTGCGCTGCTGCCGACCATGGGCGGCCAGACCGCGCTCAACACCGCGCTGGATCTGGTGCGCGAGGGAGTTTTAGAGAAGTTCGGCGTGGAGATGATCGGCGCGTCGCAGCGGGCCATCGACATGGCGGAGGACCGGGAACTGTTCCGCCGCGCCATGGCCGACATCGGCCTGGAAACCGCACGCGCGCGCATTGCACACAGCATGGAGGAAGCTCTGGCGGTGCAGTCAGAGATCGGCTTCCCCACGGTGATCCGGCCCTCCTTTACCTTAGGGGGCAGCGGCGGCGGCATCGCCTACAACCGCGAAGAGTTTGAAGCGACCGTGGCGCGCGGACTCGATGCCTCGCCCACCAACGAGGTGCTGCTGGAAGAATCCGTGCTCGGCTGGAAAGAGTACGAAATGGAAGTGGTGCGCGACCACGACGACAATTGCATCATCGTGTGCTCCATCGAGAACCTGGATCCGATGGGCGTGCACACCGGCGATTCGATCACCGTGGCACCGGCCCAGACCCTCACCGATCGGGAGTTTCAGCGGCTGCGGGATGCCTCGATCGCGGTGTTGCGCAAGATCGGCGTCGACACCGGCGGGTCGAACGTGCAGTTCGCCATCAACCCGGACGACGGGCGGGTGCTGGTCATCGAAATGAACCCTCGGGTGTCGCGCTCCTCCGCGCTCGCCTCCAAGGCCACCGGGTTTCCGATTGCCAAGATCGCCGCCAAGCTGGCCGTGGGCTATACCTTGAGCGAGCTGAAAAACGAAATCACCGGCGGGGCGACGCCGGCCTCGTTCGAGCCCACCATCGACTATGTGGTCACGAAGATTCCGCGCTTCACCTTCGAGAAATTTCCCGGCGCCAATACCCGTCTGACCACCCAGATGAAATCGGTGGGCGAGGCCATGGCGATCGGCCGCACCTTCCAGGAGTCCATGCAGAAGGCGCTGCGCAGCTTGGAGACCGGCTACGACGGATTCAATGAACAGCTGACCTTGCCCTTGACGGACGAGGCCGCCGAAAAGCTGTCGTATGAACTGCGCTGGCCGGGGCCCAATCGAATTCTGTATGTCGCCGACGCGTTTCGCGCCGGCTGGTCCCTGCCACAGGTGTTCGACGCCACCAAGATCGACCCCTGGTTCCTGTCGCAAATCCAGGATCTGCTGCGCGAAGAAGCGGAACTGGCCAAGAGCGGGTTCGAAAGCCTGAACCTGGCCCGCCTGCGCGCCTTGAAGCGCAAGGGCTTCTCCGATGCGCGCATCGCCAAGCTGGTGGGGCGCGATGAGCCGGACATCCGCCGCGAACGGCGCAAGCTCGGCTTGCACCCGGTGTATAAGCGTGTCGATACCTGCGGCGCGGAATTCAGCACCTCGACGGCCTATCTGTACTCCACCTACGAAGAAGAGTGCGAGGCGGCGCCCACGGATCGGCGCAAGATCATGATCCTGGGCGGCGGCCCGAACCGCATCGGACAGGGCATCGAATTCGACTATTGCTGTGTGCACGCCGCCATGGCGCTGCGCGAAGACGGCTTCGAAACCATCATGGTCAATTGCAACCCGGAGACGGTGTCCACCGACTATGACACCTCCGATCGGCTGTATTTCGAGCCCCTGACCTTTGAAGACGTGATGGAAATCATCGAGAAGGAAAAACCCGAAGGCGTCATCGTGCAATTCGGCGGACAGACGCCGTTGAAATTGTCGCGCGCGCTCGCCGCCGCAGGTGCGCCGATCATCGGCACGACCCCCGACAGCATCGATGTCGCCGAGGATCGCGAGCGCTTTCAGAAGCTCGTGGCCGCTTTAAAGCTCAAGCAGCCGGCCAATGCCACCGCCCGCACCGAGGCGGCAGCCGTTTCCATGGCCAAGGAAGTCGGCTTTCCGCTGATCGTGCGCCCCAGCTATGTGCTTGGGGGGCGGGCGATGGAAGTGGTGTTCAACGAGGATGACCTGCGCCAGTACATGATCGATGCGATGAAGGTGTCGAATGACAGCCCGGTGCTGCTCGATCGCTTCCTCGATCTGGCCATTGAAGTCGACGTCGATGCCGTCAGCGACGGCACGGACGTGCTGATCGGCGGCATCATGGAACATATCGAGCAGGCCGGCGTGCATTCCGGGGATTCGGGCTGCTCGCTGCCGCCGAATGGCCTGTCACAGGAAATCCAAGATGAGTTGCGGGCGCAGACCCGCAAGCTCGCCAAGGCGCTCAACGTCATTGGTTTGATGAATATCCAGTTCGCGATTCAAAGCGGCGTGATCTACATTCTGGAAGTCAATCCGCGCGCCTCGCGCACCGTTCCCTTCGTCTCCAAGGCCACCGGCATTCCCCTGGCGAAAGTGGCCGCGCGCGTCATGACGGGCAAGACCTTGAGCCAGCAGGGGCGCACGGTCGAGCGCATACCGCCTTATTTCTCGGTCAAGGAGGCGGTGTTCCCGTTCATCAAGTTCCCGGAAGCCGATCCGATCCTGGGTCCGGAAATGAAATCCACGGGCGAGGTCATGGGAACCGGCAACACCTTCGGCGAGGCCTATGCCAAGGCCCAGGCCGCCTCCGGTGTGATCTTGCCGACGCGCGGGTTGTGCTTCATCAGCGTGCGCGACCGCGATAAGCCGGGCGCTGCGATTCTGGCGCAGATGCTCATCGCCCGCGGCTTCGAAATCGCGGCCACCGGCGGCACGGCCCTGGTCCTGGAAGAGGCGGGCGTGACCTGCCGGCGCGTCAACAAGGTGCGCGAGGGTCGCCCGCACGTCGTTGATATGATAAAAAACGACGAGGTGGCGCTGATCGTCAACACCACGGAGGGCAAGCAGGCGGTGCGCGAATCCCGATCCATCCGTCGCGAGGCCGTAGCCAGGCGGGTAACCTATTACACAACCGTGGCCGGTGCGCGCGCGACATGCGATGCGCTCGACCACCTAGGCGATATCGAAGTGAATCGACTGCAGGACTTGCACAAGGAATTGCCGGCGTGACGCGAACTCCCATGACCTTGCGCGGCGCCGAGCGTTTGCGCGCCGAACTGAAGCAGCTGAAAAGCGAGGCGCGCCCCAATGTCATCAAGGCGATCGCGGAAGCGCGCGCGCATGGAGACTTGAGCGAGAACGCGGAATATCACGCCGCGCGCGAGCAGCAAAGCTTCATCGAAGGGCGCATCAATCAAATCGAGAATCGCCTGAGCAATGCCGAGGTGATCGATGTCACCAAGCTGACGGCCAATGGCCGGGTGGTGTTCGGTTCGACGCTGGAGCTGGAGGATCAGGACGGCGGCAACAAAGTCGTCTACCAGCTGGTGGGCGACGATGAGGCCGATATCAAGCAGGGACTGCTGTCGGTTTCCTCGCCCATCGCCCGTGCGCTCATCGGCAAGTCCGAGGGCGACGTGGTCGACGTGACCACCCCGGGCGGCACGCACAGCTATGAGATCGTCTCCGTCCGCTACGTGTAAAGAAACGTGAAGATTCTGCCGCGAATCTCCCGCCTGCTTTTGGTTCTGTGGGCGGGCAGCCTCTGGTCGCTTCTCTGGGTGACCGCCGTCCTGTTCCAGCTGCTGAACGACCGGCATCTGGCGGGCTCGTTGGCGGCCCGGTTCTTCCAAATTGAGACTTACCTGGGTCTCGCCTTCGCTGCGCTGGCGCTCATCCTCCCGGGCAGGACCCGCTACTTCTGGGCCTATTTCGCCGCTGCGCTATTGGCGATGAACGAATGGATTTTGAAGTGGGTCATGCATGCGGCGCAGGTCCACGGCACGGCGGCGGGCTTGACCTTCGGCGCCTGGCACGGCGTGTCGGCGCTGCTCTATGTCATCGCCTGTCTTGCCGTGCTGGTCCTAGTCTGGAATGAGGATTTTCGGTAGCTCTTTGCTGCGCCGGTAGAAGACCCCGACGTTGCCGATGCGCTGCACGATTTCGCTGGACGTTTGCTTGGCCAGATCATCCAACGCCGCATCGCGCACGCTGCGTTCGCCGACCCGGGCGGAGACTTTCACCAGCTCGTGATCGCCCAAGGCACGCTCCAATTCCTGCACCACACCGGGGGTCAAGCCCGCATTTCCCAGCATCACGATGGGCCTCATCGGATGCGCCAGGCGGCGCAAGTGCTTCTTTTGTTTCTCGGATAGCGTCATCTCAAGGATTATAGTCGCAACCCACCATGCCCAAGCGCTCAAAAAGCAGTTCCCGCTGGCTTGCCGAACATGCCAACGATGAGTTCGTCAAACGCGCCCAGAAGGAAGGCTGGCGCTCGCGCGCGGTATTCAAGCTTGCGCAGATCCAAGAGAGCGAGCGTTTGTTGCGGCCTGGCATACGCTGCGTCGATTTGGGCGCCGCGCCGGGCGGATGGAGCCAGTATGCCGCGCGGATCATCGGCGGCAAGAGCCGCATCGTGGCGACCGACATATTGCCCATGGATGCCATTGCAGGCGTCGAGTTCATCCAGGGCGACTTTCGGGAGGAAGCGGTGCTCGAGCAAATATTGCAATCCCTCGGGGCCGAGAAGGTCGACCTTGTTTTGTCCGATATGGCCCCCAACATGGCTGGCATAGATGCGGTGGATCAGCCTCGTTCCATGTACCTAGCCGAGCTTGCCATGGAGTTTGCGGACCGCGTCTTGGCGCCGGGAGGCGATTTGTTTGTGAAGTTATTTCAAGGCGCCGGCTTCGAACAGATCATCAGGGATGCCCGCACTCGTTATGGCCGCGTGGCGACAAAAAAGCCGAAGGCGTCACGAACTCGCAGTCCTGAGATCTATCTGTTGGCGCGGCAGTTTAGGATGGTGTAAGTTGAGGAACGCCCGTCAGAATTGCAGGTCCTAATATAATGACGGGTTGCAGGTGAAACTTGAACGATCTGACGAAACAAATTCTCTTGTGGGTCGCGTTGGCGGTGATTTTGCTCGCGATTTTCAGCCAATTCGGCATGCGCACGGGCCAGCCGTCGCAAGAAATCTATTCGCAGTTTCTCTCCGATGTGAAGAGCGGCACCGTCGAATCGGTGATGCTCAAGGGCGAGATCATCGAGGGAAAGAAGCGCTCCGGCGAACAATTTGTCACTTTCAATCCCGAAACCAACAATGCCGCCCTGATCGGCCTGTTGTCGGCTCAGGGCGTGAAATTCGGCGGTGAACCGCCCAAGCAGCAGTCCGTGTTTCTGCAGCTGCTGATATCCGCCTTCCCGATATTGATTCTCATTGGCTTCTGGGCCTACTTCATGCGCCAGATGCAAGGCGCGTCGGGCGGCAGGGGGGCCATGTCCTTCGGCAAGAGCCGGGCCCGCCTGTTGGGCGAAGACCAGGTCAACATCACTTTCGCCGACGTGGCGGGGGTCGAAGAAGCCAAGCAAGAAGTGGTCGAAATCGTCGATTTCTTGAAAGATCCCGGCAAGTTCCAGAAACTTGGCGGCAAGATCCCGAAAGGTGTGCTGATGGTCGGCTCGCCCGGCACCGGCAAAACCCTGCTGGCCCGCGCCATTGCCGGCGAGGCCAAAGTGCCCTTTTTCACGATTTCGGGCTCCGACTTCGTCGAAATGTTCGTCGGCGTCGGCGCCTCGCGCGTGCGCGACATGTTCGAGCAGGCCAAGAAGCATGCCCCCTGCATCATCTTCATCGACGAAATCGACGCCGTCGGCCGCCATCGCGGTGCGGGTTTGGGCGGAGGCCATGACGAGCGCGAGCAAACGCTAAACCAGTTGCTGGTCGAAATGGACGGTTTCGAAGGCAATGAAGGCATCATTGTCATCGCGGCCACCAACCGGCCCGATGTGCTCGACCCGGCGCTGCTGCGTCCGGGCCGTTTCGATCGCCAAGTGGTCGTACCGCTGCCCGACGTCCGCGGCCGCGAGCAGATTCTGAAAGTTCACATGCGCAAAGTGCCGCTCGGCGACAACGTCAAGCCTTCGGTCATTGCGCGCGGCACGCCCGGCTTCTCGGGTGCGGATCTGGCCAACCTGGTCAATGAGGCCGCGCTGTTCGCGGCGCGGGGGAACAAGCGTTCCGTGACCATGGAAGAGTTCGAACGCGCCAAGGATAAGATCATGATGGGCGCGGAGCGCCGCTCCATGGTGATGACCGAGGAAGAGAAGCGTAATACCGCTTATCACGAATCCGGACATGCCATCGTGGGCTTGAGCGTGCCCGAGCACGATCCGGTGTACAAAGTGACCATCATCCCGCGCGGCCGCGCGCTGGGCGTCACCATGTTCCTGCCGGAAGCGGATCGCTACAGCACCAGCAAGCGCCAGCTCGAGAGCCGCATTGCGACCTTGTTCGGCGGCCGCATCGCCGAAGAGCTGGTGTTCGGCGCCGACGCCGTCACCACGGGCGCGTCCAATGACATCGAACGCGCAACGGAACTGGCGCGCAACATGGTCACGCGTTGGGGCCTGTCGGATCGCTTGGGTCCCCAGACCTACAGCGAAGAGTCGGGCGAAGTATTCCTCGGGCGCAGCGTCACGCAGCACAAGCAAGTGTCGGATGTGACCGCGCACGTGATCGACGAGGAAGTGCGCCGTGTCATCGATAGCAATTACCAGCGCGCGTACAAGATTCTGCAGACCAATATGGACAAGCTGCAGACCATGTCCGAGGCCTTGATCAAGTACGAGACGATTGACGAGGAAATGATCAAGGACATCATGGAGGGCCGTGCACCGCGGCCGCCGCGCGACTGGGACGATACACCCACACCGACGCCGCGACCTCCTTCGGCAGAGAAGCCGGCGCCGCCGTTGGTTAATCCGGCGGGCCAACATTAGATCGGCCGGAATCCGGGGGACGTTTTCCGGAACGCCGTGAACCCGTCCCTGGGGGCTCCGAGAAAAACATCCCTGTTTTTCACGGTCCGGAAAACGTCCCCCGGATTCCGGCCTCCAGAGTCGGGCGCGAATAACTAGACAGCGAACAATCGATCTAAGCCGGCCTCGAGACTCGCCTACAATCTCCACATGCTGTGGCGCTGTCGACAACGAACAATCGATCTGAGCCGGCCCGTGGTCATGGGGATCCTCAACGTCACGCCGGATTCGTTCTCCGATGGTGGGCGCTTTGCGGGCGTGGAGGCGGCTTTGGCGCGCGCGCGAGAAATCGTAGCGGAAGGTGCGGCCATCATCGATGTGGGGGGGCAATCGACTCGCCCCGGTGCGCTGGCGGTGGAGGAGTCGGTGGAAATGGCGCGCGTCTTGCCGGTCATAGAAGGCATCGCGGCGACTTGCGACATCGCCATTTCCATCGACACCTCGAAGCCGGCCGTGATGGCGGCGGCGGTGGCGGCCGGCGCCTGCATCATCAACGATGTCTATGCGCTGCGGGCACCGGGCGCGCGCGCGGCTGCGGCCCGGGCCCAAGCCGGCGTATGCCTCATGCACATGCAGGGCGAGCCGCGTACGATGCAGGAAAGCCCGCACTATAATGACGTCGTGGCTGAAGTGATCGAATTCCTGTTGCGTGAACGGCAGGCATGCGTGGATGCCGGTGTCGCCAGCCCGAGCATTGCATTCGATCCGGGATTTGGCTTTGGCAAGAGCTTGGAGCACAACTTGACGCTACTGAGAGAGCTGCCGCGATTTGCGGCGCTGAATGCGCCTTTGCTGGTCGGTGTTTCGCGCAAGAGCGTCATCGGCAAAGTGTTGGGGAAAACGGTCAGTGATCGTCTGTACGGAGGCTTAGGTTTGGCGGCCCTGACCGTGGCGGGCGGCGCCCGCATCATTCGCACCCACGATGTGGGACCGACACGCGATGCCATACGCATGGTCAGCGCGGTGCTGCAAGGGATGGAGACGTGACGAACTATTTTGGAACCGACGGGATACGCGGCCGCGTCGGCACGGCGCCGATGACGGTGGATTTTGCGCTGCGCCTGGCCAGCGCAGCGGCCCACGTGTTGGCACCGGGCGGCGGACGCGTGCTCATCGGCAAGGACACGCGCGTGTCCGGCTACATGTTCGAATCGGCGTTGGAAGCGGGGTTTGTTGCCGCCGGTGTCGATGTCATGTTGATCGGGCCGCTGCCGACGCCCGGCATCGCGTATATGACGCAGCGCCTGGGCTGCTGCTTCGGCGTCGTCATCAGTGCTTCGCACAACCCGTATGAGGACAACGGCATCAAGTTCTTCGACGCGACGGGCAGCAAATTGTCCGACCGCGTGGAGCAGGAAATCGAGAGCCTGCTCGAGCTGGCCGTGGTCACACAGGAATCCCAACTCCTGGGAAAAGCGATCCGCATCGACCGCAGCCGCACCCAGTATCAGGACTTTTGCGCCTCGACCATTCCGGCCGGCATGAACTTGAAAGGTTTCAAGATCGTCATCGACTGCGCCAACGGCGCAGGCTACAAGGTGGCGCCGCGGGTGCTCGCCGATCTCGGCGCGGAAATCGTGCCCATCGGCTGTTCGCCGAACGGCCGCAATATCAACGACGGCTGCGGCTCGACCTCGCCGGAATTGCTGCAGCTCACCGTGCCGGGGGTGCGCGCCCAGGTCGGGCTGGCACTCGACGGCGACGGGGATCGGGTGGTGATGGTCGATGAGCTCGGGCGCTGCGTGGATGGCGATCAAATGCTGTTCATTCTCGCCACGGCGCGCCGCGTCGCGGGCGAATTAAAAGGACCCGTGGTCGGGACCGTGATGAGCAATCTGGGCCTGGAGCATGTGTTCGCCGAACTCGGTGTCGAGTTCCTGCGGGCCCAGGTGGGCGATCGCAACGTGCTCGCGATGCTCAATCAGTCAGGTGGAACCTTGGGCGGGGAGACGTCGGGGCACATCTTGTGCTTGGACAAAACCACCACCGGCGATGGATTGGTCAGTGCCCTGCAGGTGTTGGCCATCATGAAGCAAACCGGATCGGGACTTGCCGAACTGGCGGCCGGCATGAAGAAGTATCCGCAGGTGCTGCTGAATGTTCGGATCGCCAAGCCCTTCGATCCGGCGACAGAACCGACCGTGTCGCGGGTGGTCGAAGAGGTGGAACGGCGCCTCGAAGGTCGCGGCCGAATCGTGCTGCGGGCCTCGGGCACGGAACCGGTTATCCGCGTCATGGTCGAGGGTTCGGATGCGGCGCTCGTCAAGAAGGGCGCCAAGGATATCGCGGCGGCGGTCGAAACCGCTTCCGGCAACAATTCATAGCGGGGGCTTGCAGTTACCAGGCGGCGCGGCTAATCTTCGCCGCCTTTCCCGTAGGGCAAAATGCCCCAAGGTTGGCTATGCGTCGTCCGATGGTCGCCGGCAATTGGAAAATGCACGGCTCACAGGCTACCAATCAGGCATTGCTTGCCGAGTTGGAGAGCTATGTCAGGCCGGAATGGCCGATCGACATCACGGTATTTCCGCCTTATGTCTATCTGGCCGACGCCGTCAGGGCGTTGGAAGACGGGCGGATCCAGGTCGGCGCGCAAGATGTCTGTGCCGAGGCGGGAGGCGCCTTCACGGGCCAAGTGGGCGCTTCGATGCTCAAGGACGTGGGATGCAGCTACGTGATTGTGGGGCATTCGGAACGGCGTCGGTGGTATCACGAGGATGATGCCTTGGTGGCGCGCAAGTTCGCGGCGGCGCTGGCGGGAGGACTGAAACCGGTGCTTTGCGTGGGGGAAACCCTGGAAGAGCGCGAGGCAAGGCAAACCGAATCGGTGGTGAGCCGGCAGGTCGACGCCGTGATCGCCATGCACGGTGTCGGCGGCTTTGCCGATGCGGTACTGGCTTACGAGCCGGTATGGGCGATCGGCACCGGGCGCACGGCATCGCCCGAACAGGCGCAGCAGGTGCATGCATTCCTGCGCAGTCGGATCGGTGCGCATGATGCTAAGATGGCGGCCCGTTTGCGCATCCTGTACGGCGGCAGCGTAAAAGCCGGCAATGCCGCAGATCTGTTCGCAATGCCCGACGTGGACGGTGGGTTGGTGGGCGGCGCTTCTTTGAGCGCCGATGAGTTTCGACAGATTTGCGCGGCTGCGGCCGTTCGTCACTAAAGAGATTTCCTATGTTGCGTGGTGTGATTTTGGGCGTGCATGTGCT
>Ga0210398_10002334_pt1 | contig 18632 bp, 16 predicted proteins | sample IncBWC4OmetaG_FD_161047 | JGI IMG/M metagenome (GOLD analysis project Ga0210398, IMG submission 161047) | Forest soil microbial communities from Barre Woods Harvard Forest LTER site, Petersham, Massachusetts, United States - Inc-BW-C-4-O | ecosystem: Environmental > Terrestrial > Soil >... | reverse complement strand
CCACCTTATAGGTGCGCAACGCGAACGAGCACGGCGGCGACTTCACGGCGCCGGTCTTCACGTCGAAGGCGCCGGAATGCAGGCTGCACTCGATGATGCCGTCCTCGAGGAAGCCGTCGGCGAGGCTTGCGGAGGCATGGGTGCATTCGTCGTCGGTGACGTAGAACTGACCCTCGAGGTTGTAGACGGCCAGCCTTTTGTCGCCGACCTCGTACGCCTTCACCGTTTCCGGCGCGATCTCGGACTGCGCGCAGACCCGGACGACATTATCCGCCATTGTCTTTCCCCTCACTTTCGCAGGGCCGCTGCGGCCCTCGCTCCGCGCTGCGACACAAAACCGCGCGGCGCTTGCGGTCAAGTCCGCCTGTTATAGCGAGAGGCGGGAATTCGTTGCAATTCCTGAGCCCATATCCTGAGCTGGCGAGTTGTGATCGGGCCGATTGCCCGGCACTATGTCGCTGATCATGACCGCAAGTGCCCCCAATCTGCGTGCCGTCGGCGAGCCGGCTGAGCGTCGCCCGCAAGCGGCGCGGCCGGCGATCCGGATCAGCGATCTGCAAAAATCGTTCGGCGCGCTGGTCGCCATCGACCACGTCTCGGTCGACATCGAGCCGGGCGAGTTCTTCGTCATCGTCGGTCCGTCGGGCTGCGGGAAGACGACGCTGTTGCGCATTCTCGCCGGCCTGGAGACAGCGACCGCGGGCACGATCGAGACCGATACGCCGGCGGGCTCCGACCGGCCGGAAAATTCCATGGTGTTCCAGGGCGAATCGATCTTCCCCTGGATGACGGTTTGGAACAACGCCGCTTACGGCTTGCGCATGCGCAATGCGCCGGCCGCCGTCATCAAGGAGCGCGTCGGCCATTATCTCGACGCCACCGGGCTGACGCGCTTTGCCGATTATTATCCGCACCAGCTCTCCGGCGGCATGAAGCAGCGCGTCTCCATCGCGCGCGCGTTTGCCAACGATCCGGAAATCCTGCTCATGGACGAGCCGTTTTCGGCACTGGACGCCCAGAACAAGCTGCTGCTGCAGGAGGAGCTGTTGCGCATCTGGGACGAGCAGAAAAAGACCGTCGTGTTCATCACCCACAGCGTCGACGAAGCGGTGTTTCTCGGCGACCGCATCATGGTGATGACGGCGCAGCCCGGCAGGGTGAAGAGTTTTGTGCGGGTGCCGCTGGCCCGTCCGCGCAATCTCATCGAATTGCAGAAAGCGCCGGAATTCGGCGAGCTGGTGCACCGCATCTGGTCGGGATTGCGCGACGAGGTGCAGCGCGCCCGCGAGCAGGAAAACAAGGACGTCGTTCCAGGACAACGCAAATGAGCACGCAAACCATCGCCGGCAGCCCGGCGCAAAATTTTTCCCTCTCCATGCGCGCGCGCGAGCGCATTCTGGGCATCGCCTCGCCGATCTTGCTGCTCGTGGTCTGGGAAGTGGCGGCTCGTTTTCACTTCATCGATACCCGGTTCTTTCCCGCGCCTTCGAGCGTCATCGCCGTGATGATCGAGATGCTGCGATCCGGCGAGCTCGTCACCAACACGCTGGTCAGCCTGCGCCGGCTGGCGCTCGGCACGCTCATCGGCGGCGGGCCGGCGCTGGTGCTCGGCATCGCCATGGGGCTCAATCGCTGGGTGCGCGCCGTGTTCGATCCGCTGGTGGCGGCAACCTATCCGATCCCGAAAAGCGCCATCCTGCCGCTGGCCCTTCTGATCTTCGGTCTCGGCGAGGGCTCGAAAATCTTCATGGTCGCGGTCGGCGTGTTTTTCCCGGTGGTGATCAATGCCACGACCGGCGTGCTGGAGATCAACCGCATCTATCTCGACGTCGGCCGCAATTACAAAGCCAGCCGCTGGAACACGTTCTGGACCATCGCGCTGCCCGGCGCGCTGCCGGTGATCATGACCGGTTTCAAGCTCGGCATCGGCATCGGCCTGGTGCTGATCGCCATTGCCGAGATGATTGGCGCCAAGAGCGGGCTGGGCTACATGATCTGGACCGCGTGGGAGACTTTTTCGGTAGAGCAGATGTATGTCGGACTGTTCATGATCGCGATCATCGGCTTCGTGCTCACGGTAGCGCTCAACGAGATCGAGCGCATCGTCGTGCCGTGGAAGCGCGACTGATGGAAGTCCTCGTCGTCGGCGCCGGTGTGGTCGGACTTGCCGTCGCGCGCGCCGCTGCGCTCGCCGGCCATGACGTGACGGTTGCCGAAATCACCGGCGGCATTGCCAACGGCGTATCCTCGCGCAACAGCGAAGTGATCCACGCCGGCCTGTATTATCCGACCGACACATTGCGCGCAAAGCTCTGCGTGCGCGGCCGGCGCATGCTCTATGAGTTTTGCGCCTCCCACGGCGTCGGCCACCGCAAATGCGGCAAGCTGGTCGTCGCAACCAATGACGCCGAGCTCGCCAAGGTCGAAACCATCATGGCGCAGGCGCAAAGGAACGGCGTCGAAGGCGTCGAGATGGTCGGCGGCAACGCGGCGCGCGCCATGGAGGCGGAACTGTCCTGCATCGGCGCGCTGTGGTCGCCGGAAACCGGCATCATCGATAGCCACGGCGTCATGCTGGCGCTGTGGGGTGAATTGGAAGACCGCGGCGGCATGATCGCGTTCGAGACGCCGGTCGAGCGCCTGACCTACCAGGCGCCGCATTGGCAGGTGCAATTCGGCGGCAGGGATCCGGGCGTCATGCCGTTCGACGCCGTGGTCAATGCGGCGGGCCTCGGCGCCCAGGCGCTGGCGCGGCGCATCGAAAACTATCCGGCCGGCAAGGTGCCGCGCCTCGTGCTGGGCAAAGGCAATTATTTCGGTTTCGCCGGCAAGCCGGCGTTTTCGCGGCTGATTTATCCGACGCCGATCGACGGCGGCCTCGGCGTCCACGTCACACTCGATCTCGCCGGCCGCATGCGCTTCGGCCCCGACGTCGAATGGATCACGGAGGAGAACTACACCGTCGATCCGCGCCGCGCTGATAGTTTCTATGCCCGCATCCGCACCTATTGGCCGGGCCTGCCGGACGGCTCGCTGGTGCCGGATTATTGCGGCATCCGGCCAAAGCTCTCCGGCCAGGGCGAGCCGCAGGCCGATTTCATGATCGCCGGTCCCCCGGCGCACGGCATGCCGCGCCTCGTCAATCTGTTCGGCATCGAATCGCCGGGGCTGACCTCGTCGCTGGCGCTGGCCGAAGAGGTCGTGGCCTATCTCAAGGGCTGAGACTCATCGCAAATCCGCCTTGCCAACCGTGGCGCGATGCCAGAAGGTTTTGATCGCGGATCTGGCCGACCGTGCGACGATCCCGCGACCGATGAAATCCAGATTCCGGAGAATGCCATGATCAAGGCCAAGCGCTTCGGCCACGTCACCTTCGAGACCTCCGACCTCGAGCGCCAGATTGCCTATTTCACGGAAGTCGCCGGCCTGGTCCTGGCGGAGCGGGAAAATGGCCGCGCCTACCTTGCGACCAAGCACGGCGACCTCGTGGTCCAGCTCGAAAGCGGCGAGCACGCGCGCTGCGCCAGATTGGCGTTCCAGGTTTCGCCGGAGGCCGACTTCAGCGACATCCGCAGCGGCATCGAAGCGGAGGGCCTGCGCTGCCAATCGCGCAACGATCCGGCCCCGGGCATTGCGCAAATGCTGTCATTCGAGGATCCCAAGGGCACCGTCTGCGAAGTGTTCGCGACGCAAACGCCGATTTGCAAACCGCGCCCCGTCGCCGGCATCGGACCGCTGAAGCTCGGCCATCTGGCGTTCGTCGTTCCCGAGCCGAAGCAATTCGCCGAGTTCTACAGCCGCGTTCTCGGCTTCCGCGTCTCGGATTGGATCGAGGACTGGTTCGTCTTCATGCGCTGCGGTCCTGACCACCACACCATCAACTTCGTGCGCGGCAAACGCACGCAGATGCATCACGTCGCTTTCGAGCTGAAGGATTGGCCGCAAGTGCAGTCGGCATGCGACTTCCTCGGCAGCAAAAACATTCCGATCATCTGGGGCCCCGGCCGTCACGGCCCCGGTCACAATATCTACACCTATCATCGCAATCCCGACGACCAGATCATCGAAATGTTCACCGAGCTCGACAAGATGCTGGACGAAAACCTCGGCTATTTCGAGCCGCGGCCGTGGCATCGCGATCACCCGCAGGTGCCAAAAGTCTGGGGACCGCCGCCCAACGACATGTGGGGACCGCCGCCCACATCGGAATATCTCCGCCAGCGCGACTGATTGACCGCACCTCAGCGCGCCAGGACAAAGAGATAGGTCAGAACGGCGAATACCGGCGCCAGCACCACGACCGACCAGACCAGATAGCCGAAAAAGCTCGGCATCTTGATGCCGCGCTCGGTGGCGATGGCATAGATCATGAAATTCGGCGCGTTGCCGATATAGGTGAGCGCGCCCATGTAGACCGCACCCATCGAGATCGCCGTCAGCGTCGGCGCCAGCGTACTCATCAGCTCGGTGGCGTTGCCGCCGGCGAGCTGGAAGAACACCAGATAGGTCGGCGCGTTGTCGAGGATGGCGGAGAGCACGCCGGTGACCCAAAAATAGGCGACGACGTGCGGGCTCCCGTCGCGCGCCGTCACCGCGGTCAAGAGCCAGGCCAAGGAGCCGTCATGGCCGGCGGCGAGCGCCGCCAGGATCGGCACCGCGCAAACGAAAATTGCCGCGAACAGGATCGCCACTTCGACGATCGGCTCCCAGGAAAAGCCGTTGGCCTCGCGGTGCTCGTCGGGCGTCAGCCACAGCGAGGCGAGTGCGGTCAGGAACAGCACGGCGTCGCGCAAGAGATTCTGCAGCGGCAGCGCGGTGCCGTAGACGGTGAACGTGACGCCGGGCTTCCACAGCGCCGAGACGATGACGGCGCCGATAATGACTGCGAGCAGCGCGAGGTTGACGATGCCGTGCACGCGCATGGCCGCGCTCGCTTCGCCGACCGGCGCGACGCGGCGATCCTGGCGGAAGAACCACAGATCGACGGCGACGAAAATCGAAAGCACTACGCCGGCCACGAACGCGGTCGGCAGCCACAGGTTTTTCGCCGGCCAGAAGAAATCGACGCCGTTGAGGAAGCCGATAAACAGCGGCGGGTCGCCGAGCGGCGACAGCGCGCCGCCGATATTGCCGACCAGGAAGATGAAGAACACCACGACATGGACGTTGTGCAGCCGCGCCGCATTGGCCCGGATCAGCGGCCGGATCAAGATCATGGCGGCGCCGGTGGTGCCGACGATGCTGGCGATCAGCGTGCCGAAGGCAAGCGTCAGCGTATTGACCAACGGCGTGCCGCGCACGGTCCCTGAGACCACGATGCCGCCGGCGACCACGTAGAGCGCGAACAGGATGGCAATGAACCCGAGATAGTCGCCGAGGAGCGCATGCACCAAGGCGGCCAGCGCGGTATCGCCGCCACGCAACGCCGCGAGCGGGGCGAGCGTCAGCGCCGCCCAGACGAAGGCGAATTTGCCGTAATGGTGATGCCAGACGCGGCGGATGACGAGTGGCGCGAACGCGATGGTCAGTAAAATGCCGGCGAAGGGCAGCGCCCACGGCCACGACAATGTCGCGCCGTCGAGTCCGGCGGCCTGAGCTGTGCCGGGCACGGACGCGGCGACGGCGAGAAAAGCGATAAGGCGGACGGGCATGGCGGCGAGACTTTGCCATGGGCGCGCGGCGATTGCATTATGGCCGTGACCATAACTTGCCCCAGCCGGAGAGGAGTGCCCCGTGGCCATCCATCGCTTCGAAAATCCTTCGACCATGCCGCCGACGCGCGGCTACACCCATGTGGTCGAGAGCACGAGCCCGTGCCGCACCATCTATATCTCCGGCCAGCTCGGCATGACGGTGGACGGCAAATTCGCCGGCGCGCCGGGCGATTTCCGCGCCCAGGCGACGCAATGTTTTGAGAACCTCAAGCACGCGCTGGCTGCGGTCGGCGCCACTTTCGAGCATGTAGTGAGGGTGACCAATTATTTTGTCGACATGGCGCATCTGCCGATCTACTTCGAAGTCCGCGACCGCTATGTCGACACCAAGGCGCCGCCGGCCTCGACGGCGATTCAAATCTCGAAGCTGGCGCGCGACGGCGCGCTGTTCGAGATCGAGGCGATCGCCGTGGTGCCGCAGAAATAACAGCCGAAAACACCGGTGAGGAAAACATGACAATCGAAAAACGGAATTTCGCCGCGCTGGCCGCTGCGACGGCCGGCGCCGCCGCTCTGGCGCTGACTCTGTCGCTCGGCGCGGCGTCGGCGCAGGGCAAAATCTACACCATGAAGATCACGCTGCCGACGTTGAACGACCCGAGCTATTTCTTCGCCAAGAGCTACGCGGCGGCGCTGGAGAAGGATTCCGGCGGCCGCATCAAGCCCGAAATCTATCCGGCAAGCCAGCTCGGCGCGATTCCGCGGCAGATCGAGGGCACGCAATTCGGCGCCATCCAATGCGCGGTCATTCCGCCCGAATTCTTCGTCGGCGTCGACGAGCGCTTCGAGCTGATGGCGGCGCCGGGCCTGGTCGATTCCATGGATCACGGCCAGCGTCTCGCCGCCGATCCGGCGGTGCGCAAGCTCATCCTCGGGCTGGGCGCCGACAAGGGGCTACACGGCGTGGCGTTGTTCATGAACGCACCGTCGTCGGTGATCGCCAAGGCGCCGATCCGCAATCTTGCCGACTTCAAAGGCAAGAAGATCCGGGTTCTGGCCTCGAAATTCCAGACCGTGCCGATCGAGCGATTGGGCGCGACGCCGGTGGCAATGACGCTCGGCGACGTGGTGCCGGCGCTGCAGCAGGGCGCCATCGACGGCGCCGTCGGCGGCATCGTCGTGTTCACGCCCATGCATTTCAACGATGCGGCGAAATACGTCACCGAGACCGGCCAGCCCGCGGTCTTCGTCGCGGTCGAGATCAACAAGAGCTGGTACCAGTCGTTGCCGCAGGACCTGCAAAAGCTGATCGACGACGACGCGACCGCGGGACAGGCGGCGATCGGCCCGCTCGCAGGCGAGATCGTCGGCAAGGCGCGCAGGGGTTGGACCGACACCGGCGGCGAGCTCATCAGCCTGCCGGCCGCCGAACAGGCCGACATGATGAAGACGTTCCTGGCCGCCGACGCCGAAGTCGCAAAGGCGAAGCCAGAGCTCGACGCCGCCTACAAGATCGTGACCGATGCGGCGGCGCGCACACGCTGAGCCTCAGCGGCGCGCAATGACGATCAGGATGAGCCCGACGACCGCGATGGCGCCGCCGTAATAAATCCATCGGCTCTCGCTGATCATGAAGCTCGATGCCGGATAGGGAAAGTACCCGGAACCCTGCCCCATGAAGACCAACGCCATGAGCAGAAGCAGAATGCCGATAATGGTCAAAGCCGCTTGCATCAATGCGCCGCGTCCCAATTGTCCGCCGCATGCGCCTCGACTTGCAGCGGCACCGACAGCGACAGCGCCGGCAGCGGCGCTTCGACCATCACGCTGGTGACCACCGGCAGCGTTTTGTCGACCTCTGCTTCGGGCACCTCGAACACCAACTCGTCGTGCACCTGCAGCAGCATTTGCGCGTTGAGCTTTTTCTTGGTCAACGCGCCGTCCATGCGGATCATGGCGCGGCGGATGATGTCGGCGGCGGTGCCCTGCAGCCGCGCGTTGACCGCGGCGCGCTCGTTGAAGGCGCGGATCGAGGCATTCGACGCGTTGATGTCGGGATAGTGACATTTGCGACCGAACAGAGTCGTCACGTAACCATCCTTCTTGGCGGATTTCTTGGTCTCCTCGATGAAGTCCCGGATGCCCGGAAAGCGCTCGAAATATTTGCGGATATAGGCGCCGGCTTCCTCGCGCTCGATGCCGAGCTGGTTGGCAAGCCCAAAGGCCGAGATGCCGTAGATGATGCCGAAATTGATCGCTTTGGCCCGGCGGCGCACTTCGGCGGGCATGTTCTTGACCGGCACGCCGAACATTTCCGACGCCGTCATGGCGTGGATGTCGAGGCCGTCGCGGAAGGCTTTGCGCAATTGCTCGATGCCGGCGATCTCGGCAAGGAGCCGCAGCTCGATCTGGGAATAATCGGCGGAGACGAGTTTGTAGCCACGGTCGGCAATGAAGGCGCGGCGGATTTTGCGGCCATCCTCGGTGCGGATCGGGATGTTTTGCAAATTTGGTTCGGACGACGATAGCCGGCCGGTGGTGGTGGCGGCGAGCGCGTAGCTGGTGTGCACGCGGTGCGTCGTCGGGTTGACGTAGCCGGGCAGCGCGTCGGTATAGGTCGATTTCAGTTTCGACACTTGCCGCCAGTCGAGAATCTTTTGCGGCAGTTCGTGGCCCTGCTCGGCCAATTCGTCGAGCACGCGCGCGCCGGTCGCCCACTGCCCGGTCTTGGTCTTGGTGCCGCCCGGCAATCCAAGCTTGCCGAACAAAATGTCGCCCATCTGCTTCGGCGAGCCGACATTGACGGCTTCGCCGGCAAGCTTGTTGATCTCGGCTTCGAGGCCGGCGGCTTCCTGGGCGAATTCACCCGACAGCCGCGACAGCACCTGCCGGTCGATCGAAATGCCGCGCCGCTCCATGTCGGCAAGCACGCGCAGCAACGGCCGCTCCAGCGTCTCGTAGACATTGAGCATGTGCTCGGCGGCGAGCCGGGGTTTGAGCACCTGCCAAAGCCGTAGCGTCGCGTCGGCGTCCTCGGCGGCATATTCGGTCGCCTTGTCGATCTCGACGCAGTCGAACGTCATCCGGGTCTTGCCGGCCTTGGTCACCTCGTTGAAGTCGATGGTGCGGTGATTGAAGTAGCGCTGCGCCAGTGGATCGAGTCCGTGGTCGGAGCGGCCGGCGTCGACCACATAGGACATCAGCAGCGTGTCGTCGTAGGACCTAATCTCGATGCCGCGTACGGCAAAAATCTGAAGGTCGAATTTCAGGTTCTGGCCGATCTTGAGCACGCCCTTGTCCTCGAGCAGCGGCTTGAGGGCATCGAGCGCGGCGCGCTCGGGGATTTGATCAGGCGCAACCTCGCCCTGGAACAAGCCGCCGCTGCCGTCGCCGCCTTGGCGGTGCGAGACCGGCACGTAGCAGGCCTCGTTCGGCGCCAGCGCCAGCGAAAAACCGCACAGCGCCGCCTGCATCGGATCCAGACTCGTGGTCTCGGTGTCGATGGCGACAAAACCCTGGTCGCGAGCGCGCTCGATCCAGGCTTTGAGCCGGTCGAGGCTGCGCACGGTTTCATATTTCGAGCGGTCGAATTTTTGACTGTGCGCGATGTCGAGCCGCGCCGCGGCGAGCGCTTTGGGCGTGAGTTTTCCATTCGCAGCGCTGGGTCCCCCTCCCCCGCTTGCGGGGGAGGGCGGGGTGGGGGCCGGCTTGCTCCGAGTCGCGGATTCGCCCCCTCCCGACGCGCTTTGCGCGTCGTCCTGCCCCGCAAGCGGGAGAGCAGAACCGCCGCGCACCGCGAGCTTCGCATCCGGCTCGATCTCGGCGACGTCGATGCTGGAAAACTCAGCGACGCGACGCGTCAGCGAGCTGAATTCCATCGCCTTGAGGAAGGCGATCAGCCGCTTGTGGTCGGGCTCGTGCACGGCGAGATCGCCGATCGGCACGTCGAGCTTGACCTTGTCGTCGAGCGTGACGAGCTTTTTCGACAGCCGCGCCCTGTCGGCATTGTCGATGATCGCCTGGCGGCGCTTGTCCTGCTTGATCTCGCCGGCGCGCTTGAGCAGGGTTTCGAGGTCGCCGTATTCGTTTATCAGCAGCGCCGCGGTCTTTTGGCCGATGCTCGGCACGCCGGGCACGTTGTCGGTGGAATCGCCGATCAGCGCCTGCACCTCGATGACCTTGTCCGGCGGCACGCCGAATTTCTCGATCACCTCGGCGCGGCCGATTTTTTTATCCTTCATGGTGTCGTACATGACGACGCAGTCGTTGACGAGCTGCATCAAATCCTTGTCCGACGAGACGATGGTGGCGGTGGCGCCAGCCTCGCAGGCCTGCCGCACATAGGTCGCGATGAGATCGTCGGCCTCGAACCCCCCCTGCTCCAGGCAGGGCAGATCGAAGGCGTGCACCGCTTCGCGGATCAGGCCGAACTGGGGCTTGAGATCATCGGGCGGGTCCGGCCGGTGCGCCTTGTAGTCGGGATACATTTCGGTGCGGAAGGTCTTTTCCGACAGGTCGAACACCACCGCGAGGTGGGTCGGCTTATCCTCCGCCTTCATGTCACGCAGAAGCTTCCACAGCATGTTGCAGAAGCCGAACACGGCATTGAGCTGCAGGCCGTCCGATTTGCGGTTGATCGGCGGCAGCGCGTGATAGGCGCGGAAAATGTAGCCTGACCCGTCGACCAGGAAGAGATGGTCGCCCTTCTGCAACGGCTTGGCGGCGCTCGGCGCCTTTTGCGGCTTTGGCGGTGTTTTTTGTGCGGCTGGCATGATGGCGAATAATATAAGGGTTTCCCGTCATTCCGGAAGCCGCGAAGCGGCTGTCCGGAATCGATAACCACCGCCTGTGCAGAACTGTCGCTGCAAACCGACCTGGAATGATAGTGATTATGGATTCCGGGTTCACGCCTGCGGCGTGCCCCGGAATGACGAGAAAACTGATGAACGCCTCTCCTCTTCCGATCGATGCCGCACTGCCGGATTTGACGGCGGCATTGCGCGGCAATACTGCGGCCGTGCTGGTGGCGCCGCCCGGCGCCGGCAAGACCACGCGGGTGCCGTTGGTGCTCGCGCGCGAGGATTGGGCACAGAAAGCGCGCCGGATTCTGGTCCTCGAGCCGCGCCGGCTCGCCGCACGGGCCGCCGCCGACCGCATGGCGCAGACGCTGGGCGAGCGCGTCGGCGACACCGTGGGGCTGCGCGTCCGCTTCGGCTCGAAAATCTCGGGCCGCACCCGCATCGAGATCATCACCGAGGGCGTATTCACCCGGCTGATCCTCGACGATCCGATGCTCGACGGCGTCGCAGCCGTAATCTTCGACGAGTTCCACGAGCGTTCGCTCGACGCCGATCTCGGCCTCGCGCTCGCCCGCGACGTGCAGCAGGGCTTGCGCGAGGATTTGCGCATCCTGGTCATGTCGGCGACCATCGACGGCGCGCGCATTGCCGCATTGCTCGGCGACGCGCCGGTGATTGCCAGCGAAGGCCGCGCCTTTCCGGTCGAGACCCGCTATGTCGGCCGCGACGCGCGGCCGATCGAGCCGCAGGTCGCCGATACGATTATGCGCGCGATGCGGGCCGACACCGGCTCGCTGCTCGCCTTCCTGCCTGGCGCTGCCGAAATCCGCCGCACCAAAACCTTGCTGGAAGCCCGCACCGAGCCGTCGACCGACGTGGTCGCGCTCTATGGCGCTCTCGCCGGCGACGAGCAGGATCGTGCCATTGCGCCGGCGCTGCCTGGCCGCCGCAAGATCGTGCTGGCGACGTCGATCGCCGAGACCTCGATCACCATCGAGGGCGTGCGCATCGTCGTCGACTCGGGGCTCGCCCGCGTGCCGCGCTACGAGCCCGACGTCGGCGTGACCCGGCTCGAAACCGTGCGGGTATCGCGCGCCGCAGCCGACCAGCGCCGCGGCCGCGCCGGACGCATCGAGCCCGGCGTCTGCTACAGGCTGTGGGACGAGCCGCAGACCGCGGCGCTCGAGCCTTTCGCCCGGCCGGAAATCCTCGCCGCGGATCTGTCGTCCTTGGCGCTCGATCTGGCCGCCTGGGGCGGCGGGCCGGACCAACTCGCCTTCCTCGATCCGCCGCCGAAAGCCGCGCTCGCCGAGGCCAAGGCGCTGCTGAATGAGCTCGGCGCCATCGACGGCGACGGCCGCATCACCGCGGAGGGCAAGCTGTTGCGGCGCCTGCCGCTGCCACCGCGGCTGGCGCGCATGGTGGTCGATGCCGGCGCCGAAGGCGACGCCCTGCCCGCCGCGGAAATCGCCACCCTCATCGGCGAACGCGGCCTCGGCGGCGACGATGTCGATCTGCGCGAACGCTTGAATGCGCTGCGCCGCGACCGCTCGCCGCGCGGCCGCGACGCCCGCGCCATGGCGCAGCGCTGGGCGGAGATACCTCCCTCCCCGCAAGGGCGAGCGGAACAAAGTGTCGGCGCGCTGCTGGCGCTCGCCTATCCCGAACGCATCGCCAAGAGCCGCGGCGGCGGCTCGGGCGCGTTCCTGCTCGTCAACGGTCGCGGCGCCAATGTCGACGCCGCCTCGCCGCTGGCGCGCGAGCCGTTCCTCGCCGTGGCCGAGCTTGCCGGGACGGCGGCGCAGGGCCGCATCCTGGCCGCCTCACCTATTACGCTCACCGAGATCGAGCAGCGCTTTTCCGACCGTATCGAAGCACGCGAGGAGATCGTGTTCGATGCCGCGAGCGCAAGCTTGCGCGGGCGAAGGAGCCGGCGGCTCGGCGCCATTGCGCTGTCCGACCAGCCGATGCCGGTCGCCGCCAATGACGGCACTGCGCAAAAACTTGCTGACGGCATCGCCGGTCTCGGCATGCATCGACTGCCATGGACCAAATCGCTGCAGCAATGGCGCGACCGGGTCATGTTTTTGCGCGCGAGCGAAGGCGAGGAATGGCCCGACCTGTCCGACGCCGCGCTTGCGCAAGCCGTCGACACCTGGCTCGCGCCGGCACTGACAGCCAAAACCGCGCTCGGCGACATCAACGCCGATGAATTGAATACCGCCGTGCGCGCGCTATTGCCTTGGCCGTTGCAACGCCGGCTCGATGCCGAGGCGCCGACCCATTTCGCGGCGCCGACCGGCTCGCTGGTAGCAATCGATTATGAGGCCGAGGGCGGACCCAAGATCGCCATCCGCGTCCAGGAGCTGTTCAGCCTCGACCGCCATCCGGCCATCGCCGGCGGCCGAGTGCCGCTCCTGATCGAGCTATTGTCGCCCGCGCACCGGCCGGTGCAGATGACCCGCGATTTGCCGGGTTTTTGGCGCGGCAGCTATGCCGCCGTGCGCGCCGAAATGCGCGGCCGCTACCCCAAGCATCCGTGGCCCGAGGACCCGATCGCGGCGCCGGCGACGCGGCGCGCCAAGCCGCGTCTGCGTTAAAAATCCACTACCTGAAAATCCATCCATCTTTATCCGTTGATTTAAGGCAACCATAGGAGACCTCACGTAGTAAGAGCGTGACGCGCACGACCCATCACGCGGTGCCAAATGACACGCTTCTTCTTCGACTACACGGCCAAAGAGCAATCGCTCCTCGACTACGGCGGACATGAATTCCGCTCGTCGCAGGCGGCCATCGAATTCGCCGAGGCGATCGCCCAGGACTTGAAACACTCTCTGACCGGCAATTGGCTCGGCTGGAGCGTCGAGGTGCGCAATGCCACCGGCATGCGGCTTCTGTCTTTGCCGGTCGACAGCCCGGAGCTGGAAGCGGCCTGAAAAGCAAGCGATTTGCGCAGCGACGCTTAGCGCTTTCGTTACCTTTGCAGCGCAAATCCGCAAGCCGGCCGGCGCGACATCAGATCCGCGTTCGCTGCGCCGCGATGAACTGGGATCCGATAGCGGATTTGCCCTATGCGCTCAGTCCTCATGATTGCCGCAGTCGCGCTCATCGCCGCCGTCCTCGTGCCGCGCTACTTCACGCAGCTCAACGCCAGCCACGGCGGCCGTCCCGCCAGCGCCGTTATGGCAGCCCGCCCGGTAGCGGCGCCGGACCCGACGCCTACGGATTCACGCTCGGTCATCGTGTCGCGCGACGACCGTGGCCACTTTCAGCTCAATGCCAGGGTCGACGGCCGCCGCCTGAGCTTCATGGTCGACACCGGCGCCTCGGTGATCGCGCTTACCGCCGACGATGCGGCGACGCTCGGCATTCATCCCGCGGCCCGCGAATTCACCGCGCTGGTCAGCACTGCAAATGGCACGGTGCGGGCCGCACCGATCGAGCTCGACCGGGTCGAGATCGAAGACATCACGGTGCGCAACGTCGCCGCCATGGTGCTGCCGGACGGCGCGCTGCGCGATAATCTCCTCGGCATGTCGTTTCTGTCGCGGCTGCACCGCTGGCAATTCGCCGACGGCAAGCTGGTGCTGGAGCAGTAGGACTCCCTGTCATCGTCGCCGACTTGTCATCATCCGCGAAGGCGGATGATCCAGTATTCGCCACAGCCGGAATTTCGCTGCAACGTCAGCGTTTACTGGGTGCCCCGCCTTCGCGGGGCATGACAACGCGGGCAACCATTCCGGCCGGCAAACGTTTACGCTATTGCTGTCGGGGCATTCGATTCGGATCAATTGTTCAATGTTTCCCAAGCCCAAAGCTTCGTTGAAGCCAAACACCTATGCCTACGAATCCGAGCCGATGGTGAAGGCCACCGGCTTTCGCGAATATGACGCGCGCTGGCTGTTCGGCAGCGAGATCAACCTGATGGGCGTCGAGGCGCTTGGTCTCGGTCTGGGTACGCTGATCCATGAGCTTGGCGTCAAGCCGCAGCTCGTCACCGGCCACGATTTCCGCTCCTATTCGGCGTCGATCAAGATGGCGCTGGTCAACGGGCTGCTCGCGGCGGGCGTTGAGGTCAAGGACATCGGGCTGGCGCTGACGCCGATGGCCTATTTCGCGCAATTCGATCTCGACGTGCCGTGCGTCGCCATGGTCACGGCATCCCACAACGACAACGGCTGGACCGGCGTGAAGATGGGCGTCAACCGGCCGCTCACCTTCGGCCCCGACGAGATGGCGCGGCTCAAGGACATCGTGCTCAACGGGCGCTTCAAGACGCAGGCCGGCGGCGCTTACGACTTCGTCGAAAACTTTCCGGCGCGCTACATCGCCGATCTCACCAAGCGCCAAAAACTCAAGCGCCGCCTGAAAGTGGTCTGCGCCTGCGGCAACGGCACCGCCGGCGCGTTCGCGCCGCAGGTGCTGGAAGCGATCGGCTGCGAGGTCATTCCGCTCGATTGCGAGCTCGACCACACGTTTCCGAAATACAATCCCAACACCGAAGACATGAAGATGCTGCACGCCATGCGCGACGCCGTGCTGGCGAGCAAGGCCGACGTGGCGCTCGGCTTCGACGGCGATGGCGACCGCTGCGGCGTGGTCGACAACGAGGGCGAGGAGATTTTCGCCGACAAGGTCGGCGTCATGCTGGCGCGCGATATCTCGGCCAACCACAAGAACGCGCTGTTCGTCGCCGACGTGAAATCGACCGGCCTGTTCATGACCGATCCGGTGCTCATCAAGAACGGCGCCAAGACCGATTATTGGAAAACCGGCCATTCCTACATGAAGCGCCGGGTGAACGAGATCGGCGCCATTGCCGGCTTCGAGAAATCCGGACATTTCTTCTTCAACAAGCCGTTCGGCCGCGGTTATGACGACGGGCTGATCTTCGCCTTTGCGGTCTGCGACATGCTCGACCGCAATCCGGGGAAAAGCATGGCGGACCTGAAAAACGCGCTGCCGAAAACCTGGTCCTCGCCGACCATGTCGCCGCACTGCGCCGACGAAACCAAATATGCGGTGGTCGACGAAGTGATCAAGCATTTCGAGGCCGAGCAGAAGAACGGCGGCAAGGTCTCAGGCCAGCCGATCCGCGACCTCGTCACCGTCAACGGCGTGCGCGTCACCGTCGAGGACGGCACCTGGGGCCTGGTGCGCGCGTCGTCGAACAAGCCGGAACTGGTCGTGGTGGTCGAGAGCCCGGTATCGGAAGCGCGCATGCGCGACATGTTCAAATCGGTCGATGCCGTGCTGCGCACGCACAAGGAAGTCGGGGACTATAATCAGACGATTTGAAGCGTCGGCAGCGGGGGACGCAAAAATGACGGACACACGCAGAGCCTTTCTCCAGCTCGCAGCCGGCTCCGCCGCGCTCGTCGTCATGCCGGACATCGCGACGGCGCTCGATTACCCGACACGGCCGGTGCGCATGGTCGTCGGGCTCGCCGCCGGCGGGCCGACCGATTCCGTTGCCCGCCTGATCGCGCAGTGGCTTTCCGAGCACATGGGCAACCAGTTCGCGGTGGAAAACCGCACCGGTGCCGGCGGCACGCTGGCCACGGAAACGGTGATCAACGCGACGGCCGACGGCTATACGCTGCTGTTCGCCGGCCCGACCGTCACCATCAGCGCCTTGCTCTACAAGAAACTTGCCGACGTGCTCGACCAATTGTCGCCGGTCGGCCTGGTGGCGCGCGCGCCAAACATCATGGTGGTGACGCCGTCGCTGCCGGTCAAAACCGTGAAAGAATTCATCGACTACGCCAAGACCAATCCGGGACAGATATCGTTCGCCTCGTCGGGCGTCGGCGCCTCGCCGCATCTGTCCGGCGAATATTTCAAGTTTTTGACCAAGATCGACATGGTCCATGTGCCCTATCGCGGCTCGGCGGCGGCCTATCCCGATCTGATGTCCGGCAAGGTCCAAGTCTTATTCGACAATCTCGGCGGCCCGGTGCTGCAGATGGTGCACGCCGGCACGTTGCGCGCGCTCGGCGTCACCTCGGGCGAACGCTGGCCGCTGTTGCCCGACGTGCCGGCCATCGCCGAGACCGTGCCGGGCTACGAAATCTACGTCTGGTACGCGCTGTTCGCGCCGCACGGCACACCGGCCGACGTGGTCACCAAGCTCAACGCCGCGCTCAAGGACGCGGTCGCGGACCCAAAAATCCTGGCCCGCTTCAAGGACGACGGCAGCGTGCCGATGGTGATGGCGCCCGCGGCGCTGGCGCAATTTCTCGCCGACGACAAAGCGCGCTGGCGCAAGATGGTCGATGCGGCCGGCATCACCGCCGAGTAAGGGCTCGGCGCTAAAAGCTACGACGCCTTCGCCAGCGCCACACCGAATCCGTTCGGTATCTCGATATCGACTTCCAGCGTCGACACCGACTTGCCGCGATCGAGCTTGATCTGCACCTTGTCGGGCTCGAACGGCACGTGCCGGCTGATCACGGCGAGGATTTCCTCGCGCAATATGCCGAGCAGGTCGGGCTGGTTGCGCGCCCCGCGCTCGTGGGCGAGCAGAAGCTGCAGGCGTTCGCGCGCAATAGGCGCGCTGCCGCCGCGGCGAAACATCTTGAAAAGGGTCATGCTGCTTTCCGTCCGAACAGCTTGTTGAAGATGCCTCTATTTTCGCTGGGAACGATCATCGGCACGACCTCGCCGCGCAGCCGGCGGGCGGCGTCGAAATAGGCGCGGGCCGGCGCCGAGAGCGCGTTGCTCAACGTCACCGGCGAGCCGATATTGGACGCGCGCAACACTTCCTCGCTTTCCGGGATGATTCCGAGCAGCGGCGTCGAAAGGATTTCCAGCACGTCCTCGATGGTCATCATCTCGCCGCGGGCGGCGCGTGACGGATGATAGCGGGTGATGAGCAGGTGCTTCTCGACCCGTTCGCCGTTCTCGGCCTTGACGGTCTTGGAATCGAGCAGCCCGATGATGCGGTCGGAATCGCGCACCGAAGAGACTTCCGGATTGGTGACGATGATCGCCGCATCGGCATGCCGCATCGCCAGCGTGGCGCCGCGCTCGATGCCGGCCGGGCTGTCGCAAATGATCCAGTCGAATTTGCCCCGCAATTCGTCGATCACTTTGGCGACACCCTCGTCGGTCAGCGCGTCCTTGTCGCGGGTCTGCGATGCCGGCAACAGATGCAAGTTCTCCAGGCGCTTGTCGCGGATCAGCGCCTGCGGCAGTTTCGCGACACCGTTGATGACATTGATGAGGTCGAACACCACGCGGCGCTCGGCCCCCAGCACCAGATCGAGATTGCGCAGACCGACGTCGAAATCGATGACGACGACCTTCTCGCCGTGCTGGGCAAGTGCTGCGCCCAGTGCAGCCGTCGACGTGGTCTTGCCGACGCCGCCTTTGCCGGATGTCACGACTACGACATGAGCCATTTTTGACTGCCTTTCATTTTAGTTGGAGCATGATCTTTTCCGAAAACCGGTATCCACTTTTCGGGATCATGCTCTCGTTCTAATTGAGCGCCGATAGTTTCAGCGTTTCGCCCTCGAGCCAGGCCTGGGCCGGTCCGTGGCGGAAACTTTCATCGATGTCCTCGGCGGTCTTGTAGAAGGAATCGATCGCCAACAGCTCGGCCTCGACGCGATGACAGAAGATGCGAGCCCGCGCGTTGCCGGTGGCGCCCGCCATGGCGCGGCCGCGCAACGTGCCGTAGATGTGGATCGATCCACCGGCAACGATCTCGGCGCCCGAGCCGACCGAGCCGAGCACGGTGACGTCGCCGTCGATGAAGACCACGGTCTGCCCCGAACGCACCGGATCCTCGACCAGGAGCGACGGCTGTTGCGGTTTCGGCGCGGCCGGCGCGGCAGCGACCGGCTCGACGTCGGGCAATAGCTCGACCGACTGGGTATTGCGGCCGCCACGCAGGATCGGCGGCAGGCCCGGCGCCGTGGCGGCGGGATCGAGGCCTTCGATGCCGAGGATGCGGATATTGCGCTCCTCGAGACTGGTGAGAAGCTGCGTGATCGCGTTGGTGCTCAAGGTCACGGCCGACAGATCGACGACGATCGGATAGCCGGCAAAAAAGCCCTTGGATTGCTCGAGACTGGCATCAAGGTCCGCCAGCCATTCCACGATCGGCGGCCGCGGCATGATGACGAAGCCCGTATAGGAGCGCGCCCGAAACATGAGCGATTGGCGCTGG
>Ga0210398_10002333_pt1 | contig 18633 bp, 12 predicted proteins | sample IncBWC4OmetaG_FD_161047 | JGI IMG/M metagenome (GOLD analysis project Ga0210398, IMG submission 161047) | Forest soil microbial communities from Barre Woods Harvard Forest LTER site, Petersham, Massachusetts, United States - Inc-BW-C-4-O | ecosystem: Environmental > Terrestrial > Soil >... | reverse complement strand
GTGCCGGGAGTGCAGCACGCGTCCGTGGAGACGGGCGTGCCGCTCTATGGAGCGGGGTTCGGGATGCCCTTCACGATTGTGGGCGGGCCGGCCTATGCCGATCCGTCGCAGCGGCCGGGAGCCGGGTTTGGGATGATCACGGGCGACTATTTGGGGACGTTCGGGATTCGGATGGTGAAGGGGCGGGCGCTGAACGATCAGGACACGGCGAACAGTGTCAAAGTGATGATGGTGAATGAGAGCTTTGTGAAGTCGTATCTGAAGGGAAAAGATCCGCTGCGGACGCAGATTTCAGTGGAGCAGATCATTCCGGGTGTCCAGAAGCTGGGTGCACCGCAGGAGTGGCAGATCGTGGGGGTCTATCACGATGTGCATGCCGCGGATCGGACCGAACACAACGAGGAGATGCTCATTCCGTTCTGGCAGATTCCGTGGCCGCAGGCGGGAATTGGGGTGAGGACGGCAGAGGATCCACTGGCGATGCAGAGGAGTATCGCGAATGCGGTGCACTCCGTCGATCCGGAGATTGCCCTGGCGCAGCCGGAGACGCTGGACCACATTCGCGAGCAGACGATGGCCAGCGAGCGGTTCACGCTGATTTTGTTTGGGACCTTCGCCGTGGTGGCGCTGTTCCTTGCGGTGCTGGGAATTTACGGCGTGATGGCGTTCAGCGTGGCGCAGCGATCACATGAGCTGGCGCTGCGGATGGCGTTAGGCGCGACGCGGGGACGCGTGGTGGGCATGGTGGTGCGCGAGGGCGTGATCCTGGCAGCAGTGGGACTGGGGCTGGGGCTGGTGGGCGCCTACTTTGTGGGGCGCGCGATGCAAAGCATGCTGTTCGGAGTGAAGCCCCTGGATTTGCTGGCGTTCGTTTCGGTGGGGCTGGTACTGATGGCGTCGGCGCTGCTGGCTTGTTATTGGCCGGCGCGGCGGGCGGCATCGATACATCCGATGCAGGTGTTGCGGATGGAATAGGCCGCACACTGGCCACGGACCAGGCCGGCCATTCAGCGTTCAGTACAACCATGAACGGTGATCAGAGACAAGAGACTGCAGGTAGCCGCGATCCGTGAACCGTGTTTCGTCAGAAGTTGAAGAACTTCTCGCGGAGAGCGTCTTCGTAGGCTTTCTTCGCTCTTTGGCCCGGTTACGGGCTACTTCTTCATCGTTCCCGGCGTTCTCCCACTGATCGATCTGAGCGACGGTGTGATTCACCGAAGCCAGGGTTTCTTCACGCCGGATGGCAGCAACCCAATTGTCAACGGCGGCCTTGTAATCGCGCTGCATCTGGTCCAGATCTGCGAGCTCCGCGGCCATCCAGTCTCCCTCCAACGCAACAATGTAAGCCGGGTTGTGTGAATGAGTGATGTAGATGAAACGAGGCTACAGGGCGCGAGTCACAGGGCAGGGACGAGCCTCCAGCGCTCAAAACTGCGCGGCTTTCACCACGATCTGTAGAAGCTTGCTCCGCGCCGCAGAGAACTGTTCATGCTGGGTTGCGTATCCTTAGGTGAAAAGCAACGCAAGCGGGATGAGAGGGGACCTGGCGCATGGCCGGGAGGACACAGTACCGAGCGAAGGGGCCGACGTTCAGGCAGAGTGTGGGCCGGTTTTGGCAGCGCGTGACTGAAGGTCGGCAAATGGACGAGTTGTGGGGACAGTTTCAGTCGGATGCGCGGACCAGCTATCGCCTGTATTCGCAGGAGGTGGAGGCGACGCGGGATCCTGCGGACTCGCCCGGCCGGCATTTTTTCCGCGTGGCGAAGCGCGTGTTCTGGGCTTTTCTGGAGAAGCTCACACCGGCGAAGCGGATTCTGCTGCTGCTGGCATTGGTGCTGATGTTCATGCCGGGAAGCGAGTGGCACTGGAAGTGGGGCTCGGACAACATCAGCATGTCGACGCCGGACCTGCGTCTGTGGGGTGGCCTGCTGATGTTCGCGCTGCTGATGATGGAGGTGGGCGATCGCGTGGTGATGAAGCGCGATCTGCAGATCGCGAAGGAGATTCAGGCGTGGCTGCTGCCCCCGCAGGCTCCCGGAGTACCAGGACTGCAAATTGCATTTGCGACAAAGCCGGCGAACACGGTGGCGGGCGATTATTACGACGTGTTTGCCCGGCCGGGATCGGAGGGAAGGAGCTGGCTGATGGCGGTGGCCGATGTGGCAGGCAAGAGCGTGCCGGCGGCAATGCTGATGGCGACGTTTCAGGCGAGTTTGAAGACGCTGAGCGATACACCGGGGCCCCTGACGGAGCTGGTGGGACGGATGAATCGGTATGCGTGCACAAACAGTCAGAATGGGCGGCGATTTACCACCGCCTTTATTGCGGAGTACGAGTCCGCGTCGCGCAACTTGACCTATGTGAATGCGGGACACAACGAGCCCATCGTGCTGCGGCGGTCAGGCGCTGTGGAACGGCTGCATTGTGGTGGGATGCCGCTGGGCATTATGGATTCGCCGTATCAGTCGGGCACAGTGACGCTGGAGGTGGGTGACTGGCTGGTGGCGTTTACGGATGGCGTGGTGGAGGCGGAGAATCCCGCGCAGCAGCAATATGGAGAAGACCGGTTGCTGACGATCGTGCGCTGGGGCATGCAGCTGGATCCGAAGGTGTTGCTGGATCACTTGCTGGCGGATATCGTGCGGTTCGAGGCGAATGCGCCGCAGCACGATGACATCACGTGTGTGCTGGTCAAGGTCAGTGGTTAGCGGGTTAGCTGAGGATCGGCAGCAGCTGACCCTTCTTTCGCTGACCGCATTACCAGCTAACCGCTTTTCAGCTACGCCAGTGCCATGTTGATGTTCTCGATGGCTTCGTCGATTTCCTGGGGGCTCTTGTAGCCGACGGTGACGGCGTCGACTTTGGCGTTCTGAAAGGCGAAGCGCATGGCTTTCTGGCGGTCTTCGCGATTGAAGACGCCTTCACCGATGAGCTTCATGCTGACGACGCCCATGCCGGCGGCGCGGGCCTGATGGATGCGCTCGACGACTTCGGGGACGTTGCCGGTGCCAGGCGAGTCGGCGACGGGCGTATCCATGCGAGTGCCGTTGTGGTTGCAGCGGATCATGGCGACCTGGAGCCAGTTGAAGGTGGGGACCTGAGAGAGCGCTGGAAGTCCGTGGACGGAGGCGCCGCGGGCGAGGACGGCTTTCCTGTCCTGGGCTTTGTCGATGGCATCCTGCCAGCCGGTGGTTTCGTGCGGCCACTCGGTGCCGCGCTGCCAGTGCAGCAGCATGACGTCGAAGTAGTCGGACCTGATCTGGCGGCGAAGCTCGTCGATGCGCCGGTGTGGGTCAGAGCCGTCGAAAGTGGTCACCTTGGTCATGAGCTGGTAGGTGTCGCGGGGAATGCCCTGGAGAGCGATTCCGAGCATGGTGTGCATGTCCTCGTAGGAGTCGGCGGTTTCGAAGAAGCGGACGCCGTTGTCGTAGGCGTGACGGACGAGGCGATTGAAGCCTTCCTGGCCGAGGTTGCGCTGGACCGATCCGTTGAAGCTGCCGGTGCCGAAGGCGAGTCGCGTGACTTTGACGCCGGAGCGGCCGAGGGGGACGAGGTCGGTGGCGCGGCGGGTTTCGGCGGAGAGCGGAACGGTGGAGAGGGTGACGGCTGCGCCTGCGGCGGCGGTGGCTTTGAGGAAATCGCGACGGGAGTAGCGGGACATGGTGGAAGCTCCTCCAATTTTGCCAGCCTAGCAGATTCAGGGTGCGGGACGCAGGGCAGAGTGATCGGTGAGCAGTGAGCCGTGATTGGAGATGGACGACCGGAGAGGAGTGAGGTGGCGCGACGGCCATTGTTCTCAGGAGGCGGTGCCGTTATCGCGGGATACCCACCAGAGGACTTCGCCGAAGATCTTCCACCGGGAGGCATTGCTGACATCGAGGGGAAGAACTTTGCAGTTGGAGGAGACCATAAGGTCGGTGCCCTGCAGGCGCTGGAAGCGGGCGACCTTGAATCCCTGATCGCGATGCATGACGACGGCGAGCTTATGGTGGAGGCGGTCGCGGTCGGTGACGGCACAGTCGACGAAGATGATGGAGCCGGGGGGAATGACGGGATCCATGGAATCGCCGGCAACGTGCATGGCGATCATGTTCTCCGGGTGCGGACACCAGTCGAGCGGAGCCAGAAGTACGTCTTCGACTTCAGCCTGAGACAGGCTGACGTTCTGCGCGGGTGCGATACGGTCACCCCAGGCCGTGACGCTAAGCAGGGGTATGGCTACCGCGCCCGCGGCGCCGGCGAGTTGCTTTGAGGTTTTTGCGGAGGCGACAAGTTGGAAATCCCGCAAATTGACGCGCAGAGAGGAAGCGGTTCTGCCAAGGCTCGCCACGGGAAGGCCGGAGGGATCCATCCCGGCTCTTTCCCAGAAATAGACCCCCTCGGGCGGACGGGCCAGGTTGCCGAGCGCAATGTAGGTTTGCGCCGTTGGTTCAATCCTGCCCTGGATCCAGCGGGAGACGGTCGCAGGGGAGACACCAAGACGCTCCGCGAGGCCAGCCTGCGTGAGCCGCAGTTCTTTTAGAAGCCGCTGGATTCGGTCAGGCCAGTCTCGGGAAGTGTGGACCTTCTGGGGCATTCTCTGCGGTTCCTTGTTTCACTGGCGCAATTACACCAATGAAATCAATAATTTAGCGAAACCTGGCAGGTATGCTAACAGGAACCTTCGCGCATCGTAAGAGAGCAATGAGAAGAGCGGCAACGCTGAAAGGCCAGATTCGATGCAAGGGCCTGGAAAGCGGGGATCAGCGAGGACGGAGCGTCCGAGGAATGGCCCGGAAAGCGCTTACTTTCGTTATGGAGTCGACTCACCGGACCGTGCCAACTCCCTCTCCACCAGCGTATCGCCTCTTTCCTATCCGCACCAGTACGCCATGACCTCAGCATTCGAAGTACCGTCGAGGAGGCAGCAATGCAGGTTTCGGTTGGTGGGACCAAAATCCTCATTCTGGATGATGAACCGCCGATTGCAGACACACTGGGCGTGATCTTCCGGGTTGACGGCTACGAAGTGCGTGTAGCGTACTCAGCCGAGCAGGCCATCGAGATGATTGCTGCGTGGTGTCCCGATGTGGCGCTGCTGGATGTGATGCTTCCGGGAATGAATGGTGTCGACTTCGCGATCGTTCTCAAAGACAATCATCCGAATTGCCGCATCCTGTTGTTTTCCGGATGTGAGAGCACGCAGGGGCTGATGGAAGAGGCGGCCAGGCAGGGTCACATTTTCGAGATTCTCGCCAAGCCGACGCATCCGCTGGAGGTTTTGGATCGCATGAGAAAGCTGCTGGCTGGGGATACCGGAGCGGGGCCGGATACCACGGGTGGATTGGATCCTGCGGGGGGACGTTCGCAGGAGACCATTCACTGATTCAGTAACCCGCATTGAGTTGATCCGATCAGCTGATCTCGATGATGTTTTCGGTTTTGGCGGCCTGGGCCAGAGCTTGCCCGGCCAATTTGTTGGCGATCGCGTAGAACTCCGCGGCGTGAGGCGCGTCGGGGCCGGCGAGAGCGATGGGCATGCCGGTGTCACCTCCTTCGCGGATTTCCGGAACGAGTTCGACGGATCCGAGGAACGGAATGTTGAATTGTCTTGCAGTGCGCTCGGCGCCACCGCGGGAGAAGATGTCGATTTCCTGATGGCAGTGCGGGCAGGTGAAGTGCGACATATTCTCAACGATGCCCAGCACTTCGACGTTGACCTGGTGAAACATCTCGAGGGCCTTGCGCGCGTCCTGCAGGGCGACGTCGGAGGGAGTGGAGACGACCACGGCGCCGGTGAGAGGGACGGTTTGGACCAGCGAGATGACGACGTCGCCCGTGCCGGGCGGGAGATCGACGAGCAGGATGTCGAGCTGCCCCCATTCCACCTGCTGGAGAAACTGCCGGATGATCTGATGGAGCATGGGGCCGCGCATGACGAGGGGCTTGTCGCCGGGCGAGATGAAGCCAACGGAGATGACCTTGATGCCGTGTGCGACGTTGGGCTCAATCTGGTTGTTGGGAAGAATGCTGGGTTGGCGGGTGGTGCCGAGCATCAGTGGGACATTCGGGCCGTAGATGTCGGCGTCGATAAGCCCGGTGCGATGGCCGAGTTTTGCCAGAGCGATCGCGAGATTGACGGCGAGGGTGGTTTTGCCGACGCCGCCTTTGCCCGAGCCGATGGCGACGATGCACTTTACGCCAGGAAGCGCAGTTGGAGGCGGCGGAGTCGGGTGGTGGGACATAACTACAGCCTACAGCCAACAGCGCGCAGCGTTCACAGGCTAGATTTTGGCGGGTTCGAATTTGGGGATGTGGCGGCGGCGGGCTTCGGCTTCGCGAATTTCCCGGCGGCGGCCGGCATCTTCGAAGCGCCGCTTCTCATCATCGGTTTCGGTCTCGAGGGGTGGAACAGGCACGCGGCGCCCCTGAGGATCGATGGCGACAAAGGTGAGATAAGCCGAGGCGACGTGGCGGTGAATGCCGACGAGCGCGTTTTCGACCCAGACTTTGACGCCGACTTCCATCGAGGTTTTGAAGGCACGATTGACCGAGGACTTGAGGATGAGCAAATCGCCGACGTGGACGGGAGCGATGAAGTCGATGTGCTCCATCGACGCAGTCACGACGTGGCTGCGGGCGTGGCGATAGGCGGCCATGGCGCCAACCAGGTCGATGAAGTTCATGAGGCGGCCGCCGAGCAGGTTGCCCAGAGTGTTGGTGTCGTTGGGCAGGATCAGCTCGGTCATCTCTGACTGCGAATGCGCCACAGTGCGCGCTGGCAACGCAGGGCCGTTGAGGTCCATTGTCTTTTCTCCCTGTTTATGAGGGTACCGCAGAGACTGATCCGTGGTCGGTAGACAGAAGAGAACAAGCCAGCCTGGACCCGGAAGTGACGTTAGTTGCCAGGGAGATTTGTGGATTCCTCTTTGGTGAGGATGTGGATCTGCGAGCCGAACCGGCGGTAGTTGCGGAATTCGAATTCGTTGAGGACGGCCTGATGCTTGCCTTCTCGCAGGCTAACCGCGCCACGCATAGGTAGCAGATAATCGTGGCCGTTAATGGAGATCCAGCCGTAGTCGACCGAGATGCTGGAGGCATGGATCTGGAGGATATCGGGGATGTCGTCGGCATCGATGGTGATGCGGCGGATGCTGCGCGTGGCCGGATCGAGGTAGACCAGTCCGTGGAACCCGACCGCATGCTGGCGATTGTTGAGGCCGGTCAGGTCGAAGCTGGAGTTGGTGGCGGCGACCTGGAAGGCGAAGACCTGAACGGGCTGGCCATCGAGGACGTCGGATTCTTTCCAGGTGAATTTCGCTTTGGCGGAAGGCTCGAAGACGACCTGGAACATGCCGCCGAATTCGCCGACCGAGTGGGCGAAGTCGAGTTCATCGGGCAGAGCGCCAATGGCGCCATTCGCATTCAGGGTGTTGTTCTCCCCATTCAGTTCCAGCGTGGTGCGCGATTCCCGATGCTCGATGTAGCGCATCAGCTGAACAACGGTGTCTTTGTGACGCCAGTCGCCGCGGCCAGTGGGATCGACCGAGTGGTCCGTGACTTCAACGCAGAAAAAGTTGGGCAACGAGTCGGACCAGGCGAGGGCACGCTGGCGAGCGCCTTCGATGATGTCGTGCACATCCGCGTCCGAGGGTGGGGGGACGGGATTGGTTGGGCTGGCGATAACAAACTGGCTGTTGGAGACAGCAGCCGTTGCGGTGAGCTTTTGATCGGCGGCGCGATCACCAGTATCGGCTGTCGCCGTGAAGGAGGCGGCGGGTGCGTTGGACGCGGCGATGGTGCCTTCGACAGTGAAGGCAACAATGCTGGTGGCAGTTTGACCGTCCTGCGTAAGAACGGTCTCGATCTCGTACTTACCGGGCGGGAAGACCCGGCCCTGGATAGTGCCGAGGTACGGAATCGCGTTGCCGGTGGCGGAGACTTTGCGGAGCTCAAGCGGCATTTTGCCGAGCAGCTCGTGATTGCGGATGATCCGCATTTCGAGCTTGGGCTGCGATGCGGCGCCTGCGATGGGGTGGACCATGAAGAAGAGCGAAAGCTTGCGGGTATTCTCCGGAAGTTCGGTGCTGAGATCGGGGATGACGCGGCCATCCATGTAGCGCATGGGCTCGAAGGAGCCGGCTTCTCCATGGAAGGGCTCGACGGTGCGGACCAGGGCGATGTCGCTGAGCGCGGGGCCGGACGCGACGGGCGCGACGGTGAAGGTGGTGCGCGTGGCGCCGGCTTTGTCGCTGATGCGGTCGAGGACCGCGGCTTCCAGGGTGTAGTCGCCAGGGTCAGCGGTGAAGTGCCGCTCCATGGTGACGACCTGATCGTGATCGTTGCGCAGCATCTCGGGGGCTTCGTGCAGAGGGACATCGTCACTGAAGCGCTGGAGAACGTCCCCTTTTTGATTTTTGATCAGCGCGACGATGGTGAGGTGGACCGAGGAGATGTGCGTGGTGGCGTCTTCGTGCGCCTGAAGCTGAGAGACCGGGACTTCGACGGCGAGCGTGCCGGTATTGCCATCGGGCAGGTTGCCGAGGTGAAGGATGGACGTCCGGAAGTCGAGAGCGGTCGGCAGACTGGCGCCGGCGAGCATCGTCAGCAGAGGCACCTCAAACGGACGGACGCCGGAGCCGCTTTCCGGGGGAACGGCGAAGTAGCCGGCCCGGGTGCGGATGACGAGACCCTTACGAAGAGGCTGAATGGCGATGGGGCGAAACTGGCCGTTGTAAGTCTTGATGTCGGGCGTGTAGGAGGCTTCGTAATACGAAGTCAGGTCGTCGTGGAGCTGCTCGAGAGGCTTTTTGAGGCTGGCGCCAGCACGGATGTAGATGCCTCCGGTGCCGGAGGCGAGGTTGATCAGGGGACTCTTGACGTCCTCCATGCTGTCGAATTCGAGGGACGACATGTTCTGGGCGTTGTCCTGGATCATGCCCTGGGGAGTGGGGTCCGTGGAGCCGCGCGCCGGACCGACCTGCGCACCGCTGATGGCGCTGCCCACTCCAAGCGCAGCGACGGACATGGCTCCCATCATGCGGTCGCCCACCTGTTTGTCGAGAGCCGCCGTGTCCACGGCGCAGATGGTCACGCCGGCCCGGTTGGCCTGACCGACGATGGACTTGATGGTGTCGCGCGCGTCGGAATCGGCGTAGAGCCCCTGGGCGAAATAGAGAACGAGCTTTCGTCCGGTGATCTGGCGCTGGGTACGGGCGACGGCGAGCAGCGCGGAGAGCGAGGGATAAGCGTGCTGGTCCTCGAGGATGCGCTGCGACTCGTCGAGCGCGGAGAGGAGGAGCCTGGCGTGGGCCCGGTCGGCGGCATCGACGGTGAGGGAATCGCCCTGCGACTCGGCGAGCAGAGCCTTTTCCGCGGGATTGAGGCCGGCTTCGGGGTTCGGCGCCGGAGTGTTGGTCGCGGTCAGAATGGCCTTCTCGATGAGGTCGCGATTGGCGGTGTACGCCTGGACGAGGCGAAGGCGGCCGTTCATCTGGAGCACGGCGAAGTCGTAGCCCTTGTCCGGGATGGCCTTGAGGAGTTTGCCGGCGACATTGCGGGCGGCGCGGGCAGGGCCGGGCTCCAGGCGGTCGAAGACCAGGGTGACCAGGTGGTCGGACTGGCTGTCGCCGGTGACGAGTCGGAGGTTGGCGAGGGTGACCGGCGAACCGTTATCGGTGATGGCGAAGTCGGAAGACCGGAGATCGGTGATGGGCTTGTTGCTTTTGGTGCGCACGACAAGGTCGAGGGAGACTTCGTCCACCGTCGTGTTGAAGGAGGGCCCGGAAGCGGGTGCGGCGGCAGCCGAGGGCGCCGGGGTTTGCGCGACGGTGCCTGGAGCGCGTGCAGACTGGGCGGAGAGAAGAGCGGACGATAGCGCCAGGAGAAGGATGGCTTGCAGGGACAGCCGCAGAGCGCGGGGCGGTTGCGCCCAGAGGTGAGACATTGTGGGTACTCCCCCTCGAACCGGAGCGGGTCCGGACGGATTTTGGAGTCACCGGACGGGCGCTCCCGTGGGTGGATTCAAGATACGCTGGCGAAGAGAGCGTTCACAACCGAAAAGAAGGGCGGGGAGAGCACTGGCGTACCCCGTGTCACAATCTGTCGTTCCAAAACAGGGAGCAGAGAGCATGGATAAGGCAGCGAGTCTGAAGGAGATTCTGGAGCAGGATCCGAAGAACGCGTTTGCACGGTACGGACTGGCGATGGAATATGCGGGACGCGGGGAGACGGAGGCCGCGCTGGGCGAGTTCGGGCGGCTGCTCGACGATCATCCGGACTATACGGCGGGATATTTCATGGCGGCGCAGACGCTGGCCAAGGCGGGACGCGAGGCGCAGGCGAAGCAGAAGCTGGTGGACGGGATGGCTTGTGCGCAACGGACGGGGAATCAGCACGCGGCGCGAGAGATGCAGGCGATGCTGGATGATATGGAGATACCGGAGTGACGCCGGGCTACAGGCAGCACAAGAGTGGACAGCGGTCAGCGCAGAGGGGATAGAGAACCCAGGATGGTCACTCTCGTAGAAGAAAATGCGCCTGCCTGCGCATTGTGCAAGACGGGGACGAGAGACGCGGGCATAATGACTCAATCATGAGAATTCCCCTGTTCCCTCTGGATACGGTGCTTTTTCCTGGAGCGGCGCTGCCACTGCGCATTTTCGAAGAGCGATACCGGGAGATGGTGGCGGAGTGCCTCACGGAGAGAAAGCCCTTCGGCGTGGTCCGTTCGGATGGGGAACAGATGGCGATTATCGGCTGCATGGCGAAGATTGTGCGTGTGGTGAAGCGCTACGACGATGGGCAGCTGGATATTTTGTGCGAGGGCGTGCAGCGCTTCGAGATTGAGGGGCTGGACGAGTCGCGCACGTTTCTCCAGGCAGATGTGGAGTTTTTCGAGGACGAGGGAGTGAGGTCGACGCGGCCCGATCGCGAAGACTGTGCAGCGCTGCATTTTGCGACGCTCCACATGGCGGGGATCGACACACCGGCATTGCATCTGGATTTAAATGCACCGGTGGCGTTTCAGCTGGCGGACGCGCTGCCGTCGGATCTGGGGTTCAAGCAGCAGTTGTTAGCCAGCCGTTCCGATGCGGATCGCACGACCAAGCTGCGCGAATTCTATAACGAGATGCTGCCGCGGCTGAGTGCGAAGGACGAAGTGAGCCGGGCGGGACAGCCAGGTTTCCCCATACACTGAAAGAAACGGTGAGACGGTGGACGCTCCTCAGGGGTCCAACCGGAAGACCTCACCCGCACAAAAAAGCAAAAGGGACAGGAGTACTTGATGGCGACTCGACGGAGCATACCCGGCGGACGAGAGCATCCACACGCGGCACACCTGCCGCAAACGCTGGGCGAGCTGCGCGGTCGTTCGGAGTACAGCGAGACGCGGCTGCGCACTCGCACGGTGAAAGACGAGATGCGCGAGAACCTGATTTGCCGGCTGAAGGCGAAGCAGCCGATCTTCCCGGGGATTATCGGGTACGAGGATACTGTGGTGCCGCAGATTGTGAACGCGGTGCTGTCGCGGCAGAACTTTATTCTGCTGGGCCTCCGCGGTCAGGCGAAGAGCCGAATTCTGCGGGCGCTGACGGCGCTGCTCGACGAGCAGATGCCGTATGTGGCGGGCTGCGAGATTCGGGACAACCCCTATGTGCCGCTGTGCCGGCGCTGCCGAGACCTGATTGTCGAGCGGGGCGATGCCACCGAGTTGGGATGGATGTCGCGCGACGAGCGTTATGTGGAGAAGCTGGCGACGCCGGATGTGACGGTGGCGGATTTGATTGGGGATCTGGATCCGATCAAGGCTGCGCGCGGCGGGCACAACCTGGCCAGCGAGATGACCATACACTACGGCCTGCTGCCCAGGGCGAATCGCGGCGTTTTTGCGGTAAACGAGCTGCCGGACCTGGCGGGAAAGATTCAGGTGGCGCTGTTCAACATCATGCAGGAAGGCGATGTGCAGATTAAGGGCTACCCGGTGCGGCTGGAGCTGGATGTGGCGCTGGTCTTCAGCGCGAATCCTGAGGATTACACAGCGCGTGGCAAGATTGTCACGCCGCTGAAGGATCGGATCGGGTCGGAGATTCGCACGCATTATCCGGAGACCCTGGAGGAGGGGATTGCGATCACCGCGCAGGAGGCGTGGACGGAGCGCGAGGCCGGCGACACGCAGATTCCACAGTATCTGCGCGAGGTGATCGAGCAGGTGGCCTTCACAGCGCGCGAGGACAAGAAGGTGGACAAGCGCAGCGGCGTGAGCCAGCGGTTGCCGATTGCGACGCTGGAGCTGGCGACGTCGAACGCGGAGCGGCGGGCGCTGATGCATGGTGAGACACGCGTCGTGCCGCGAGTAGGCGATTTGTATACGGCACTGCCGGGGATTACCGGCAAACTCGAACTCGAGTACGAAGGCGAGATGAAGGGCGCGGATACAGTGGTCCGGGATATTGTGCGCGCCGCCATCGGGAAGGTCTTCGACCGCTACTTTGGCGACGTGAACACCCAGCAGATCGAGCAGTGGTTCAATTTGGGCGGGACGGTGAAGATTTCCGACGCGCAGGCAGCCCAGACAACGTTGGAAGAGCTAAAGCAGATTCAGGGGCTGATGGAGAAGCTGGCTCCGCTGGGGGTCAAAGCGAGCGATGGGGCAGAAACTGTAACCGCGGCTGCGGAATTTCTGCTGGAAGGAATGTGCGCGCATCGGCGGATCAGCCGGAATGAGGAGCGAAGCTTTTCTGCGCAAAAGAAAGCGCAGGAGCGGCCGGAGCGCGTGGAGAGGGCGGACCCGGAACGGGAATATGAGCAGTGGCAGACGCGACGGTCGCGGAGGGGAAGCTTCAATTAGCGTTCGGTGTCCAGCCTTCGGGAAAAACGATGAAAAGCGTTCGGTATACGAAGTTCACGGGTGATCTGGCGAGCGAGATGAGCATGGATGACCTGCTCAAGGCGCTCTCCGATTATTTGCTGGACTCGGGATTTCAGAATCCGTATGCGGAGTTCCAGGACCTGGATCAGACTCTTGAAGAACTGAAGGAGGCGCTGCGGCGGGCGCTCGAGCAGGGTGATGCGTTCGATGAGAGCATCCAGCAGAAAATCGACCAGATGGCTGCGGAAGGAAAGCTGGATGAGCTGATCCAGAAGCTGATCGATCGAATGGAGCGGGAGAATTACATTTCGACGCAGCCTTCGCAGGAATCGGGGCAGGTTTCGCAGGCGGCGGGACAGATGGGTGGGCCGCAAACCGAGGCGCGGTTCGAAGTGACGGACAAGAGCCTCGATTTTCTCGGATACAAGACGTTGCGTGATTTGCTGGGGTCGCTGGGGAAATCGAATTTTGGGCGGCACGATACGCGGCATTTTGCGACGGGTGTGGAGACGAGCGGCGGATCGCAGCCGTATGAATTCGGCGATACGCTGAACCTGGATGCGCCGGCGACGCTGAAGAGTGCGATTGCGCGCGAGGGGCTGACGCTGCCGCTGAATCTGGAGTACAGCGATTTGCAGGTCCATCAGTCGGAGTATCAAAGCTCGTGCGCGACGGTGGTGATGCTGGACTGCTCGCACTCGATGATTTTGTACGGCGAGGATCGGTTTACGCCGGCGAAGAAGGTGGCGATGGCGATGGCGCATCTGATCCGGACGCAGTATCCGGGGGACACGCTGTCGCTGGTGTTGTTTCACGATTCGGCCGAGGAACTGCCGGTGTCGCAGCTGGCGCGGGTGAAGGTGGGTCCGTACTACACGAACACGCGCGAGGGCCTGCGGATGGCGCAGCGAATTTTGTCGCGGCAGCGCAAAGACATGAAGCAGATTGTGATGATCACGGACGGGAAGCCGTCAGCGCTGACGTTGCCCGACGGCCGGATTTATAAGAATGCTTTCGGGCTCGATCCGCTGGTGGTGAGCGAGACGCTCGAAGAAGTGTCGCGTTGCAAGCGGCAGAACATCATGATCAACACTTTTATGCTGGCGTCGGATTTCGGGCTGGTGCAGTTTGTGCAGAAGGTAACGCAGATGTGCAAGGGGAAGGCGTACTTCACGACTCCGGAGACGCTGGGCGAATATCTGCTGATGGATTACATGCAGAGACGGATGAAGACGATCCACTGAGGACTGGCCGTCCAGGCGGTCGCGCTTCGCGCCTGCCAGTCGTGCCGAAGCGATCGGCGATCCGCTATCCAGCGGGCACGTAGCGGACGTGGTAGCCGCGCGGCGATGGATGGAAGCCGGCTTCCTGGAGAAATCGCGCTAAGAAGTGCTGGTGGGCGGGTTGTCCTCCGATGGCGTCGACGAGGAGACCGCCATGATGGCGGGTTTCCGGAATCTGTAACAGTTCCTGAGCATAATTCGCGAGAAATGTGGCGAGATCGCGCGCGACGGCGGAACGTTCCGGTTCGTCCTGCGGCAAAAAGACCTGGATGGCGGGGTTGTTGCGGCGCAGGTACGCGACCGCGTCGCCGTTGCGAAGGATGACACTGGCTCCGACACTACGTGTGAGTGCAGCAACGTTGTCGGAGGCGGCGCTGTCAGGAGTGGGCCAGCGGAGGATGCTGCCCCAGGGATTGGCGGGATCGGTGGCAGCGAGGAGGAGCATCTCAGGCTGGTCGGGCGCGGTGGTGCGGAGCGAGCGGAGGAGATCGACGGCGGAGGGCTGGGCAAACTGCGCGCCGCCGAGTCCGGCGACGAAATAGCCGCGGCGAACGCGGCCCTGGGCTTCGAGGGCTTTGAGGACTTCGTAGACGGCTGAGAATCCGCCGGGAAGATTTTCCTGGGCGACGGTTTCGCGGGTGACGATGCCATAGCGATGGAGCAGCTGTTGGGCGATGGCGTGGGACCAGGCTGTCTGCCTGGCGGGTGTGGTGCGGTCGGGCGTGGGGACCAGCGTCCAGCGGCCCTGCGCGCTGGGGGGTGTGGTGCGGCGGGAGCGGAAAACGGGCTGGTTGTGGACGCGCTTGCCGGAGGGTGTTTCGGGCTTCGCGATAAAGGCGCGGAGAGCGTGGAGCGTGTCGTTGGTGACGAGGCCGCGCCAGACGAGAGACCAGAGGGCGGAAAGGGTTTCGCCAGGGTAGCCGTCACCGGCGGCTTCGTGGAGATCGGCGAAGAAGGTCGCGCCGTTGGCGGTGAGGCAGGCCAGGATCGATTCTTCCCGCGGGCTCGGCGATTCCGCTGCGACGAGGCGAGGTGGAAGCAAGTCGGCGATGCGGTCGGAGAGGTAGAGCGCAATGCGGCCGTCGCGTTCGCCGAGGGAATCGACGCCGCACCAGACGATTTCGCCGGCGGCGATGAGGGTATCGAGGTCGGCGGGCGAGTAGCGGGCCAGGCGAGCGGGGAGGATTTGCGATTCGAGAAGCGAGGCGGGCAGCGGCGCGCCCTGCAGCGACTCGATAGTGTCGAGCAGGGCGTCGAGTCCGCGACGGCGTTGCAGAACGCCCTGCCAGTGGGTCTCGAAGCGGGCGAAAAGCCGCGGCTCGGCGGGTTCGATTTCTTTCCGTAACCGTGCCAGTGACTTATTGCGAATGAGGCGGAGGGATTCGGCGTCGCAATACTCGCGGCTGGCGCCCTGGGGGCGAAATCCGCCTTCGAGGAGGCGGCCATCGTGGACGAGGGTACGGAGGGCGGCTTCGATGGGCGGAGTGTCGAGCCCGAAGCGGGCGGCGACTTCGCGGAGGGTGAAGGGACCGTGCGTGCGGGCGTAGCGGCGGACGAGCTCGAGGACGGGCGCAGGGTTCGGGGCGAGGAAGGCTTCGGGCAGATCGGCGGGAAGTTTGAGATGAAGAGCGTCGCGGTAGCGGGCCGCATCTTCGATCGCGATATAGCGCGGTTGGCCGGCGATTTTGACGGGGACGATGCGGCGGGCGGTGACGAGAGTGTTAATGGATTTTAAGAGCTCGGGGCTCGCGATGCGCTGCGCGATTTCCTCGCGGGTGAGGTCGCCGAGGCGGAGGAGCAGATTCTGCAGGGCATCGGCATTGCGAGCGCGCTGATTCTCGCCGAGGAGCTGGAGTTGCGCCTCGACTTCTTCGATGGCAACAGGATCGAGCAGTTCGCGGAGATCGGCTTCGCCGAGGAGGTCGGCGAGCTGGGACTGATCGATGGAAAGAGCGGCGGCGCGGCGTTCGGCGAGCGGGGCATCGCCGTCGTAGATGAAGTTGCCGGTGTAACCAAAGAGAAGTGAGGCGGCGAAGGGTGAGGCTTTGGGCGTGTCGACGACGTGAACCTGGATTTCGTTTTCTTTGATGGAGCGGAGGACATCGGTGAGCGCCGGCATGTCGAAGGAATCGCGGAGGCACTCGCGATAGGCTTCGAGGAGCATGGGGAAGTCCGGATAGTGTGAGGCGACGGCGAGGAGGTCGGCGGCGCGTTTGCGCTGCTGCCAGAGCGGGGCGCGGACATTCATGCGGCGGCGCGGCAGAAGCAGGGCGCGCGCGGAGGCCTCGCGAAATTTTGCGGCGAAGAGGGCGGTGGAACTGAGCTTGCGGACGACGAGGTCCTGAGCCTCGGCGGGATCGGGGAGGAGCAGCGCTGGATCGGGTGGTTGGTCCACGTCGGGAAAGCGGAGCACGAAGCCGTCGTCGGTAGACATGGTTTCGACGTGCGGACCGCCGGCGGCGAGGATTTGTGCGGCGGCAGCCATGGCCCAGGGCGTGTGGATGCGATTGCCAAAGGGGGTAAGGACGCAGACGCGCCAGTCGCCGAGGTCGTCGCGGATGCGCTCGATGAGAAGGGTGCGGTCATCTGGCACAACCGTTGTTACATTTGCCTGGTCAGCGAGGAACTGAAGAAGATTTTCGGCGGCCTGGGCGTCGAGGTCATGTTCGCGAACGAGGCGGCTGATGGCGGCGTTCCACCCCATCGAGCCAAAAGCGGGCTCGCCGGGGACCCCGGGATTTGCCGTCATGAAGCGCAGCTCTCGAATCAATGCGCCGATGCGACGGCCGAACTCGAGAGGCCGGCCGGCCTGGTCGCCATGCCAGAAAGGGAGCTTGCCGGGCGCTCCGGGCGCAGGAGAGACGTGAACCTGGTCATGGGAGATTTCGTCGATGCGCCAGGTGGAAGCGCCCAACGAGAAAACTTCGCCGACGCGGGATTCGAAAACCATTTCTTCGTCGAGTTCGCCGACACGAACCGGCTTTTTGTGCTCGCCGGAGAGAAAGACGCCATAGAGGCCGCGATCGGGGATGGTCCCGGCGTTGAGGATGGCGAGGCTTTTAGCGCCTTCGCGTGGGGTCAGGAGGTTCGCTTCGCGGTCCCAGGTGATGCGCGGGCGGAGCTCGGCAAATTCGTCGGAAGGGTACTTGCCGGAGAGGAGATCGAGGACGTTGAAGAAGGTGGCGCGGGTGAGGGTGGTGAAGGGCGCGGCGCGGCGAACGAGATTGTAGAGTCCGTCGGTGGAAATTGCCGGCTCTCGCGGGGGCTGGCCTTTGAGACGGGTTTCGGAGAGCGCAGGCGGATGGGCAACGGTGGCGACGATTTGCTGGGCGAGGACGTCGAGGGGATTACGCAGGATGGAAGTGGCCTCGACGTGGCCTCCGTGCATGGCGCGGGTGACGGCGGAGCAGGCGATGAGATCGGCGCGGTATTTGGGGAAGATGATGCCTTCGCTCGTGACTCCGACCTTGTGACCGGCGCGGCCGATGCGCTGCATGCCCGCGGCGACGGAGGGTGGCGACTCGATCTGAATGACAAGGTCGATTGCGCCCATGTCGATGCCGAGCTCGAGCGAGGAGGTAGCGACGACAGCGCGAATCTGGCCTTGCTTGAGCTGGGTTTCGATTTCGGAGCGCTGCGCGGCCGCAAGGGAGCCGTGATGGGCGCGAGCCAGGGGTTCCTGTGCCAGGTCGTTGACGAGAGCGGCGAGGCGTTCGGCGGTGCGACGGTTGTTCACGAAGATGATGGTGGACTGACGCTGGCGGATGATGGCGAGGAGCCGGGGCGGGATCGTGGTCCAGATCGAGGCGCGCTTTTGGGGAGAGCCCGGAGGGAGAGAGGGGTCCGACCCTGGCGTTTTCAGATCTTCAACCGAAACTTCAACTTTAAGCTTGAGATGTTTGGGTTCGGATGCGTTGATGATGCTGACTGGGCGATCGGCTCCGCCGAGGAAACGGGCCACTTCTTCGAGAGGACGCTGCGTCGCGGAGAGGCCGATGCGCCGGATGGGCCGAGTCGCGATGGCTTCAAGGCGCTCAAGCGAAAGGGCGAGGTGGGCTCCGCGTTTGGTGGGGACGAGGGCGTGGATCTCATCGACGATGACGGTCGAGACGGTGCGGAGAGCGGCGGCCGATTCCGAGGTGAGGAGGAGGTAGAGAGATTCGGGCGTGGTGATGAGGATGTCGGCGGGATGGCGGCGGAAACGAGCGCGCTCGGATTGGGGCGTGTCGCCGGTGCGGGTGGCAATCTCGGGCTGGCGTAAAGGGATGCCGGCACGATGGGCGATTTCGGCGATGCCGTTGAGGGGCACGCGGAGGTTGCGTTCGACATCGACAGCGAGGGCCTTGAGGGGGCTGATGTAGACCACGCTGCAGCCGGTGGCGGGCTCCCGGTCGCTGGTTTCGGGGAAATCGTGAAACATGAGGCGGTCGAGACACCAGAGAAAGGCGGTGAGGGTTTTGCCGGTGCCGGTGGGGGCGAGGATGAGGGTCGATTCACCAC
>Ga0210398_10002332_pt1 | contig 18639 bp, 16 predicted proteins | sample IncBWC4OmetaG_FD_161047 | JGI IMG/M metagenome (GOLD analysis project Ga0210398, IMG submission 161047) | Forest soil microbial communities from Barre Woods Harvard Forest LTER site, Petersham, Massachusetts, United States - Inc-BW-C-4-O | ecosystem: Environmental > Terrestrial > Soil >... | reverse complement strand
TTCACCGCGGCTTCGACGATTGCGGTGCCGGTATGCATGATCGATTTCGAGCCGCCGGAGCCGCCGCCCATGGCGAGCTTGTCGCTGTCGCCCTGCAGCAGCGAGATTTTTTCGAACGGAATGCCGAGCCGGTCGCTCAAGACCTGCGCGAACGGCGTGGCGTGGCCCATGCCGAAGTCGAGCGTGCCGGTCGCCAGCGTCACGGTGCCGTCGGCGTTGAATTTGATGTCGGCAAGCTCCTTCGACGGCGGCGCGGTGACTTCGAGGAAGTTGCCGATGCCGAGCCCGCGCAGCTTGCCGCGCCGCGCGCTTTCGCGCTTGCGCTTGGCAAAGCCTTTGCCGTCGGCGAACTCGAACGCCTGCTTGGTCAGCGCCGCGAAATCGCCGCTGTCGTAGGTGCCGCCGGACGCGACCTTGCACGGCAATTCGCGCGGCGCGATCTGATTGCGCTTGCGCAGCGCCATCCGGTCGATGCCCATCTCGACGGCGGCGGCGTCGACCAGGCGCTCCATGTAATAATTGCCCTCGGGCCGGCCGGCGCCGCGATACGCCGACACATGCGAGGTGTTGGTGAACATCACCTTGGTCGAGACTTCGATCAGCGGCGTCCGGTACATGCCCTGCACATTCTTCACCGCGTTGAGCGTGCCCGGCATCGGCGCCACCGGGGAGAGGAATGCGCCGACATTGGCGTAGCTGGTCAGGCGCACGGCCAGGAATTTGCCGTCGGCGTCGAGCGCCAGTTCGCCGGTGACGTCGTGATTGCGGCCGTGGCTGTCGGAGACAAAGCTGCCGGAGCGCTCGTCGGTCCACTTCACCGGGCGGCCGAGCGCGCGTGCGGCGTGCAGCATGCAAATGTATTCGGGAAACACCGCGGCCTTCATGCCGAACGAGCCGCCGACCTGGCCGGTGAGCACGCGCACGTCCTTCGGCGTGACGCCGAGCGCTTCGGCGATGTTGGCGCGCATGCCGAACACGCCTTGCGAGCCGACGTACAGCGTGAAGCGCTGGCCGTCATAGGCGGCGAGCGCGGCGCGCGGCTCCATGGCGGCGACCACGAGCCGGCTGTTGACGAGTTGCAGCTTGGTGACGTGAGCGGCCTTGGCGAAGGCCGCGTTGACCGCTTCGGCGTCGCCATAGTGATAATCGAGCGCCACGTTGCCCGGCACGTCGTCGTAGAGCTGCGGGGCGCCGGGTTGGGCTGCGGCTTCGGCCGTGGTGATGGAGGGCAGCGGTTCGATATCGACGACGACCGCTTCGGCGGCGTCCTTGGCGGCGTGCACGGTCTCGGCGACGACAAAGGCGACCGGATCGCCGACATAGCGCACCTTGCCGACCGCCAGCGCCTCGCGCAGCGGCTTCTTCATCGGCGAGCCGTCGCGGTTGTTGAACGGCACGATGCATTTGAGCGGGCCGTAGCCCTTCAGATCGGCGGCGGTATAGACCCCAAGCACGCTGGGCATTTTGCGCGCCGCCTCGGTGTCGATGGAGCGGATGACGCCGTGGGCGTTCTGGCTGCGCACCATCACCGCATAGGCCTGACCGGGTAGCGCGATGTCGTCGGTATAATGCCCCTGGCCGCGCAGCAGCATGGGGTCTTCCTTGCGCGGCACCGACTGGCCGACGGCAAATTTCTCGACCGACAATCTATCCGCGGTCAATTGCTCCGCGCGGTCGTTGGCGGACTGCTGCAAATTCATGGCTGTTAATCCTGTAGTGCCTTGCCCGTAAAGCCTTGTGGCGCTGACATAATGGACTTGGCCGACCGCGACAAGAAGGCGCGCCGGCATGGCTCGTGCCCAAGAAAAGCAGTGTGAAGCACAGTATTGCCCTAAAACCTCGCGCTGCTACAGTTTGCCCGATTTGGACTTGAACAGCCGCGCCGTCGAGCCGCCGTGCTCCGGCCGTGGCGGGAAGGTTTTTGGATGGACGACGAGGCCCCGCCCAACGGCGGCCTCGACGCCAGAGGGGGCCAGCGCCGCCCCCGCTGGGGTCGTCGAACGCCATATGGCCTGCGCCGCGATTCCCGTGGCGACGGCTGGCATGAGCCGGCCGACGGGCGATCCGAAGCGACCTATGCGGCGCTCGATCTCGGCACCAACAATTGCCGGCTGCTGATCGCGCGCCCCGCTGGCGACGGTTTTCGCGTCGTCGACGCTTTCTCCCGCATCATCCGGCTCGGCGAGGGCGTTGCCGCTTCGCGCCGCATCAGCGAGGCGGCGATTGAGCGCGCGGTCGAGGCGCTGCAGGTCTGCCGCGACAAGATGCGCGCGCGCGGCGTTGTGCGCGCCCGCCTCATCGCCACCGAGGCGTGCCGCGCCGCCGAGAACGGCGAGGCGTTCCGCAGGCGCGTCGCCGAACAGGCCGGTCTTGAGCTCGAGATCATCGATTCGGCGACCGAGGCGCGGCTCGCCGCGACCGGCTGCACCGAGCTGTTCGATCCGGCGGCGTCGGGCGTCATTTTGTTCGACATTGGCGGCGGCTCGTCGGAATTGGTGCGGCTCGGCCGCCCGGGCGCCAGCCGGCGCGGGCCGCCGAAGCCGGACATCGTCGGCTGGGCGTCGCTGCCACTCGGCGTCGTGACGCTGGCCGAGCGCTACGGCGGCCATGTTGTTTCGTCGGCGACTTACCAGGCGATGGTGGACGAGGTCGCGGTGTTCGTCGAAAAATTCGCCGTCGCCCATCCGTACGAGCCGGACGGCTTTCACATGCTCGGCACCTCCGGCACGGTGACGACGATCGCCGGCGTGTTCTTGCAGCTCAAGCGCTACGATCGCCGCAGGGTCGACGGCTGCTGGCTGTCGGATGGGGAGATTTCCCGCGTGGTCGCCGAGCTCATGGCCATGAGTTTCGACGAGCGCGCGGCGAATCCTTGCATCGGCGCCGAGCGCGCCGATCTCGTGCTCGCCGGCTGCGCCATTCTCGATGCCATCCGCCGCTCCTATCCGTGCCCGCGGTTGCGCGTCGCCGACCGCGGCCTGCGCGAGGGCATGCTGGTGGAGATGATGCGCGAAGACGGCGTGTGGGGCGAGGCTTGACCGGCCATGGTTGATTAAAAATGGCTGATTAGCGATGGCTTGGCTCAAGGACGAGAAGCAGCGCACATTGTCGTCGCGGACTTGGCTCGAGCGCCAGCTCCGCGATCCTTACGTGATGCGCGCCAAGCGCGAAGGCTTTCGCTCCCGCGCCGCCTATAAGCTCGCCGAGATCGACGACAAACACCGCGTGCTCAAGCCTGGTGCGCGCGTCGTGGATCTGGGCGCCGCGCCCGGCGGCTGGAGCGAAATCGCTGCGCGGCGCGTCGGCGCGGGCGGCCGCGTGATCGCGCTCGATATTCTCGACATGAAGCCGATCGTCGGAGTCGAATTTCTCAAACTCGACTTTCTTGATGACGCGGCGCCTGAGCAACTGAAGGCCATGCTCGGCGGCAAAGTCGACGTAGTGCTTTCCGACATGGCGGCGAACGCCACCGGCCACCGCAAGACCGATCACCTGCGCATCATGGCGCTGGCCGAAGCTGCGGCGCAGTTCGCGCGTGAAGTGCTGGCCGAAGGCGGCACGTTCGTCTGCAAGGTGCTGCAAGGTGGCACCGAAGCCAGTTTACTGGCCGAGCTGAAGCGCGACTTCGCGACGGTCAAGCACGTCAAGCCGCCGGCGAGCCGCAGCGATTCTGCGGAGCTTTATTTGTTGGCTCGCGGCTTTCGCGGCGCTCAGAGCCGTTAATCGGCCACCGGCGCCTGCACGACCCTGCGCCCCGAAAGCTCCTCGCCGGCATCGGGCGCGAGACGGTAGAAGATCAGCGCCGCGGTTGCCGCCAGCGCGCCGATCACCAGGAACGCCGGCGGAAAATCCACGGCGCTCATCGCCGTTTCATGCCGCAGCCGCAGCGTGATCTCGACCACCAGTGCGCCCACGGCGACGCCGGTCGAGAGCGACAATTGTTGCGCGGCGGCGGTGAGCGCGGTGGCGCGGCTCAGGCGCGGCGGATCGATCTCCGCATAGGCAATGGTGTTGATGCTGGTGAATTGCAGCGAGCGGAAGAAGCCGCCGGACAACAGGATCGCGATCATCGCCCAGAACGGCATGCCGGGCACGAACGTCGCGCAGGCCATGAGGAATACGCTGCTGATCAGGCTGTTGTAGAGCAGCACGTTGCGATAGCCCAGCCGCTTGAGCACGCTGGCGACGGCCGCTTTCATGAACATCGAGCCGAGCGCGCTGGTGAACGTGATCAGGCCGGATTGAAACGGCGTCAGGTTAAACCCGATCTGCAGCAACAACGGCAGCAGGAAGGGTAGCGCCCCGACGCCGAGCCGGAACAGGAAGCCGCCGACGATGCTGGCGCGAAACGTCGGCAGCTTGAGCAGGCTGAGATCGAGGATCGGCGCCGGCGTGCGCCTGGCGTGGACGACGTAGGCAATTGTGGCAATGGCACCGATGCCGAGCAGCGCGGCGACGATGCTGACCGGCAAAAAGTCGAGCCCCATCACCGAAAGCCCGAAGGCAAGGCCGCCGATGCCGAGGCCGGACAGGACGAAGCCCAGGAAGTCGAACGGGTGGCGGTGCTCGACATGCACGTTGGGAATAAAGCGCGATGCCGCGATGATGCCGACGAGCCCGATCGGCACATTGATCAGAAAAATCCAATGCCATGACGCGTAAGTGGTGATGAAGCCGCCGAGCGGCGGGCCGCAGATCGGGCCGATCAGCGCCGGTACGGTGACCAGCGACATGGCATTGAGCAGGAGGTGTTTATCGATGCTGCGCACCATGATCAGCCGGCCGACCGGCGTCATCATCGCGCCGCCCATGCCCTGGACGATGCGGGCGATGACGAATTCCGTAAGCGAATGCGATGCCGCGCAGCCGATCGAGCCGAGGATGAAAACGCCGATGGCGATGCGGAACACGTTGCGGGCACCGAAGCGATCGGCGGTCCAACCGCTGGCCGGTATGCAGATGGCGAGCGAGAGGAGGTAAGAAGTGACCGCGAGCTTCAGCGCCAGCGGGTTGGTGCCGATGGCGCGCGCAATGGCCGGCAGGGAAGTGGCGATCACCGTGGAGTCCATGTTCTCCATGAACAGCGCCACGGCGATGATCAGCGGCACGACGCGGTCGTTGCGCTTCGGCTGCATGGGGGGCTACTGGCTTTTCGGTGCGCCGGCTTGCAGCCGCTTTAGACCCTCGGCCGGCTGCTGAAATTTAGGGTCGAGCTTGAGCGCCTGCCGGAAGTCGGCGATGGCACCGTCGGTATCGCCCATCTTTTCGCGGACCAAGCCGCGCGTGGAGAACGCGCTCGCCGAATGGTCGTCGATGGCGATGGCGCGATTGGCATCGGCGAGCGCTTCCGCGCTCGCGCCGGCGAGATAATGCGCCCAGGCGCGGTTGTAATAGGCCAGCGCCCCATTCGGCGACAGCGAAATGGCGAGCGTGTAGTCGGCGATGGCCGCGGCAAGATCGAGCCGCTCGCGCTTGGCATTGCCGCGGTTGATATAGGCATCGGGCAAACGCGGATCGAGTTTTATCGCCTGATCGAGATCGGCCAGCGCGCGGTCGGTCTCGCCTTTGGCGGCCCAGGCGCTGCCGCGATTGTTGTAGGCCGCAGCCGTCGGATTGAGCTTGATCGCCTGGTCGTAGTCGGCAATGGCGCGGTCGGGATCGCCTTTGTGGCGCCAGGCGATACCGCGATTGTAATACGCGGCCGCATAGCTTGTGTCGATGCGCAGCGCCGCGTTGTAGTCGGCGATGGCGCGGCCGGGATCGCCCTTGTCGTCATAGGCATTGCCGCGATTGTTGTAGGCGACGGCGAATTGCGGGTTGAGCGCGATCGCCGCGTCGTAGTCGGCGATGGCGCGGTCGAAATCGCGCTTCTGATAATAGGCATAGCCGCGCTCGTTGAAGGCGCCGGCCAGCCGCGGATTGAGACGGACCGCCTCGCTCAAGTCGGCGATGGCGCCGTCGATCTCGCCGCTGCGGCGCAAAACGAGGCCGCGATCGTAGCGGACATCGGCGTTGTTGGGATCGAGGCGGGCGGCTGCGTCGTAGTCGGCCAGCGCCGTATCGCGCTCGTCCTTGTCGGCATAAGCGTTGCCGCGATTGGCAAAAGCCTGGACGTTCTTGGGATCGAGCTCGATCGCGGTAGTAAAATCGGCGATGGCGCGGTCGTAGTCTTTTTGCTGGTACGAGACCAGGCCGCGGTTGTCGTAGGCGAGAACGAACTGCGGCGAGATCTTGATGGCGCGATCGAAATCGGCGATGGCGCGGCTGAAGTCGCCCTTGGCGCGCAACGCATCGCCGCGATTGTTGTAGGCGGCCGCGAGATTGGGGTCGAGCCGGATCGCCTGATTGTAATCGGCGATGGCGCGGTCGAGATCGCCTTTCTGGAACCAGGCAATGCCGCGGTTGTTGATGGCGGACGTATTCCTCGGATCGAGTTTTATCGCCTGATCGTAGTCGGCGATCGCGCGGTCGAGATCGCCCTTGTGGCGCAACGCCAGCCCGCGATTGAAGTAGGCCGAAGCGTAATTGGGCGACAGCCGGATCGCCTCGTTGTAGTCGACGATGGCGCGATCGCCGTCGTCCTTGCCGTCATAGGCGTTGCCGCGCGCCATGAACAGGCTCGCATCGGTCGGGTCAAGCTTGATTGCCTGGCTGAAATCGGCGATGGCGCCGTCGAAATCGCGCTGCGCGAAGGCGAGGTTGCCGCGATTGGCATAGCCGCGCGTGTAGTTTGGATTAAGGCCGATCGCCTGGTCGAAATCCGAGCGCGCGTTGGTCAGGTCGCCTTTGGCGCGGAACGCCATGCCGCGGTTGTCGTGGAGAATGGCGAGATTGACCGGCGGGTAGCGGCCGGAATCGATCAGCGTCGTGCACGATGCGACGCGCTCCTCGACGGTCGCGCGCCACAGTCCGGTGCAGCGCCGCTCATCAGCCGAAAGGTCTTGGGCGGAAAGATTCTGTGCTCGCGCCGGCAGCGCGGCGAGCAAAAGGATCGCGGCAATCGGCAGCCGGCCCCGATCACGCCGCAGCGGCGGTGATTCTCGCATCCCGGCAATCTACTCTGCGCCCCCGCAGTGGACCAGCGCAGGCGCTTCGGCGGCCTGCGACATCGTGCTTCCCGCCCCGGTAAAATCATCCCAAACGTTTCGCCGCTTCCGTAACCATGCTCAGGTCGGAATATTTCTTCACGTCGATATCGTCCTTGAGGAAGCCGACCTGTTTTTGCAGTTGCAGGTTGTTCTGCAGCGCCGCGATGTTCGGCATGCCGTTCGGGTCGCGATATTGATCGCGCGCGCCGAATGCCCACTCCATGCGCGCCGGCGGCGCCTTGTTGAGCCGCGCCACGATCGCGACGGCTTCCTCGTGGTTGTTCGGATCGGTAAACCAGCGCACCGCCCGCACCACGTCTTCCAGGAAATCGACCAGCGCCGCGCGGTTCTGCTGGATGAAGCCGGTGCGCGCCGTCCACATGGTGAGCTGCGTGATGCCGAAGGCGTCCTTTTGCGTGAACAAGGTGTTGGCCATGTCGCGCAATTGCGGATCGAGCGAGAACGGCGGCACCGCACTGATCAGGTCGGCCTTTTTCTCCGACAACACCGCGCCCATGGCGGGGAAGGGCGCCTCGACGATGGTGTAGTCCTTGTTGGCTTCAAGCCCGTTCTTCCTCAGCATCGCCCGCATGGCGATGTCGACGGCGCTGCCCATGGCATTGGTGGCAAGCACTTTGCCCTTGAGGTCGGCCACGGTTTTGACTGGCCCATCCTTGAGCACCATGAATTCGTTCGAGCCATGCCCCGTGATGCCGTCCTGGATTTCGTCGCTGATCACGCGCAGGTCGTCCATGTGGGCGTTCTGGATGGCCAGCCCGAAGGAGGAGAACGCCAGCGGCCCGATGTCGAGCTCGCCGGATGCCAGCGCGGTGATGACCGGCGGCGTGCCTTCGAAGCGGGTCGCTTCGGCGACGTAGGACTGGCCGAAATGCTTGAGAATGTCCTTCTTCTCCAGGATGAGCGGCGCCAAGGAGGCCGGCACCACCACCCAGCCGACGCGAATTTTTACGGGCGCGGCCTGGGCGCGGGCCGGGCGGTCTGCGGCCGCAAGTGCCGTGCTCGCGGCCATGGCGCCAAGGCTGAATTCACGACGATTGAGCCGGGTTTTCATGACGTTTCCACCTGTTTTCCGCCGCAATGGCTATTATTTATCGGCAAGGCGTGCTATCGACCGCCGCCAACCCAAAAGCGGGCCCCAGAAGCGGGCGATCCAGTTGGGCGAGGGATTTGTGTCCGCTCGTCCGCAAGGCGTCACCCCGAGGGCCGGCCCGCAATTGAGACTACGCGGAGTTGGCAATGGCAGTGACTTCAAGGGACATACCGCGCGAAGCTTACACCTTCGATGACGTGCTGTTGAAGCCTGGACTGTCCGATGTCCTGCCGTCGGATGTGGACATTCGGTCGCGCATCACGCGCAACGTTTCGCTCAATATCCCGATTATCGCCTCCGCCATGGACACCGTGACCGAAGCCCACATGGCGATCGCCATGGCCCAGGCTGGCGGCATCGGCGTCATTCACCGCAATCTCGAGCCCGATATTCAGGCGGCGCAGGTGCGCCAGGTGAAGAAATTCGAATCTGGCATGGTGGTGAACCCCGTCACCATCCAGCCGGACGCCACGCTCGACGACGCGCTGACGCTGATGCAGGAGCATCACATTTCCGGCATTCCGGTGGTTGAGGGCGGCGGCAATGGCCGCGCCGGCAAGCTCGTCGGCATTCTCACCAACCGCGACGTGCGCTTTGCCACCGACAGGCGGCAAAAAGTTTCCGAGCTGATGACCAAGGAGCGCCTCGTCACGGTGAGCGAGAGCGTCGGCCAGGACGAGGCCAAGCGCTTGCTGCATCAGCACCGCATCGAGAAACTCCTCGTCGTCGATAACGACTACCGCTGCGTCGGCCTGATCACCGTGAAGGACATCGAGAAGGCGGTGGCTAATCCCAATGCCTGCAAGGACGAGCAGGGCCGGTTGCGGGTTGCCGCCGCCACGTCGGTCGGCGAAGCCGGTTATGCGCGCAGCGAAAGGCTGATCGAGGCCGGCGTCGACCTTGTCGTCGTCGACACCGCGCACGGCCATTCCCGGCGCGTCCTCGAAACCGTCACCCGCATCAAACGGATGTCGAATGCGGTGCAAGTTGTGGCGGGCAATATCGCCACCGCCGAGGGCGCCAAGGCGCTGATCGATGCGGGCGCCGATGCCATCAAGGTCGGCATCGGGCCGGGCTCGATCTGCACCACGCGCATCGTCGCCGGCGTCGGTGTGCCCCAGCTCACCGCAATCATGGATTCGGTCGAGGTGGCGAAAAAGAGCAACACGCCGGTGATCGCCGACGGCGGCATCAAATATTCCGGCGATCTTGCCAAAGCCGTGGCGTCCGGCGCCGATTGCGCCATGGTCGGCTCGCTGCTTGCCGGCACCGACGAGACGCCGGGCGAGGTTTTCCTGTTCCAGGGCCGTTCCTACAAAACCTACCGCGGCATGGGCTCGGTCGGCGCCATGGCGCGCGGCTCGGCCGACCGTTATTTCCAGCAGGAGATCAAGGACACGCTCAAGCTGGTGCCGGAAGGCATCGAAGGCCAGGTGCCCTACAAGGGGCCGGTGGCCAACGTGTTGCATCAGTTGATCGGCGGCTTGCGTGCCGCCATGGGCTATGTCGGTGCCAAAGATCTGACCGAATTCCACGACAAGGCGGAATTCGTGCGCATCTCCGGCGCCGGCTTGCGCGAGAGCCACGTTCACGACGTTACCATCACGCGCGAGAGCCCGAATTATCCGAGCCGAAGCTAGGGTCCTGCCATGGCCGGTGCGGCCGACCCGTTTGCGAAAGTGAAGGCGGCGACCGACGCGCACCGCGCGCGTCATGGCTGCGGCGCCTACCCTTACGACAACGGCCCGCTGCTGGCGGCGCTGGCTGCCGCCGCGAACGCGCGCCGCATCCTCGAACTGGGCACGGCGCTCGGCTACACGGCGCTGTCGTTTGCGTCCGGCGCGCCGGACTCGACCGTCGACACGATCGAGCGCGATCCCGCGCACGTGCAGTTGGCGCGCGACAATATTACGGCTGCTGCCCTGGACCATCGCATCACCGTGCACGAAGGCGATTTCGCCGCCGTGCTGCCGACCCTCGATCCCGGCTACGACGTCGCCTTTTTCGACGGCCATACGCCGGCGCCGGCGTTGCACAAGACGTTGCGCGGGCTGTTGCGCACCGGCGGCACGCTGATTACCGCCAATCTCAATCACGGCGGCACGGCCGACGCCGTGCGCAAGGCGCTGTTCGACGGCAAAGCCTGGCGCAGCGCGCTGCTCGATGACGACGGCGAGACCGCGATCAGCGTCAAGCTGTGAGGCTTCGACATTGGCGGCTTGCGGCGCGCCGTGGTAGGACGGACAGTCGGCAGAAGAATTTGCAGCCGGAGAATTTGCACCAATGTCCGTTCAAATGATCTTGTTGCCGCTGTTCGTCGAGGTGATCCTCACCTTCGTGATCTGGTCGTGTATGGCGACGTTGCGTGCCCGTGACTTCAATTCGGGCGCGGTGCGGCCGGATAATATCGCGTTGCGCGAGCCGAATTGGTCCAAGCGCACGACGCAGTTTGCGAACGCCTTCGCCAACCAGTTCGAGCTGCCGGTCCTGTTCTACGTGCTGACGATTCTGGAATATGTGACGCACCTCGCCGGCGTCGTGTTCGTGGCGCTGGCCTGGGTATTCGTGATCTGCCGCATCCTGCATGCCTATGTCCATGTGACGAGCAACATCGTTCGGCTGCGCGGAATGTTGTATGGCGTGGGCGCGCTTGTGCTCGCGATCATGTGGGTGATCTATATCGTCGAAGTGCTGACGCTGCGCTAAAAGGATGCAAGGCCATGCCGCTCGATTATTGCCATCCCACCGCCCCGCACAAAAAACTCCGGCTGCCGGAATGGTACGTCTCGAGCCTGATGATGGATCGCGCGCTCGATGCGATCTGCCGGCGGGTCAAGAAACTCGACCGCAGCCACGATATTCCCTATCTCGCCGGCTACAGCCTCGACGGCAAGACGATCTATATCGACCGTCATATGCCGCAATTCTTCAATTTCCGCGGCCGCAAGATCGATACCGATCGCTTCCTCATCCTGCATGAGGAGGTCGAGAAGACGCTGATCGACCAGCTCGGCCTGCATTACCTGCACGCCCATCAGATTGCGACGCGCGCCGAGGAGGCGGCGGTGCGCGCCGCCGGGATCACCTGGCGCAAATACGACGGGTTCATGCAGAAATATGTCAAAAGCATCGGCGACGAGCGGCTCACAAAAGTGCCGAAGGACCTCGATCTCAAACCCTATCGCGACGAGCAAGACGACGATCTGCTGCGCCGCATGTTGAACAGCGTGCACGCCGGCAAGGCGCCGAAAGGCATTCATGTCCACGATTTGGCCGAAGCGATACGGGAACTGCGCCGGCGCGTGCGCTGGCACGATACGCCGGGAGCGCATCGCGCTGCGGCCATCAAGGCCAAGAAAAGCGCAAAGAAAAGCGCAAAGAAAAATACAAAGAAACCCGCGAAGAAGAAAAAGTAATCGCTTGCCGTCGCCAGCGCTGCAGCGTTTGCCGAGAATCGTGAAATGACGCCGTCGGCCCGCTTGTCGGCCGCGATCGAGGTGCTCGCCGACATCGAGGCGCGGCGACGGCCGGCTGTTGACGTGCTCAAGGACTGGGGCCTGTCGCACCGTTTCGCCGGCTCGTCCGACCGCGCCGCCATCGCTGGGCTGGTCTATGACGCGCTGCGCCGCAAGGCGTCGTCCGGCTGGCTCATGGGCGAGGCGAGCCCGCGCGCGGTGCTGCTCGGCATGCTGCATCGCGAGCGCGGGCTCGATGTCGCCGCCATCGCGGCGCTGTGCAGCGGGGAACGCTTTGCGCCGGCGCCGATGACCGAAGCAGAACGGAAGGCGTTCGATGCCCGCTCGCTTAGCGATGCGCCCGCGGCCGCACAAGGCGAATATCCGGATTGGCTCGATCCCTATTTCGCGCGGGTCTTTGGCGACGAGCGCGCTGCCGAGGGCGAGGCGTTGGCGAGCCGCGCCCCGCTCGATATGCGCGTCAACACGCTCATCGCCGAGCGCGAGGAGGTGCTGCCGAAACTCGCGCATCTCAACGTCGAGCCGACGCGGTGGTCGCCGCTGGGCTTGCGCATCCAAATGTCAGCCGATGCCCGAAGCCCGGCGATCCACGCCGAGCCGGCCTTTCGCAAGGGTTTTATCGAAATCCAGGACGAAGGCTCGCAGCTTGCCGCGATCTTTGCCGGCGCAAAACCCGGCGAGCAGGTGATCGATCTCGCCGCCGGCGCCGGCGGCAAGACGCTGGCGCTGGCGGCGGCGATGGAAAATCGCGGCCAGATCTACGCCACCGACATCGACAAACGCCAGCTGGTGCCGATCCACGAGCGCCTCGCGCGCGCCGGCGCGCGCAACATCCAGGTCCGCACCCCGCGCGGCGAAAGCGACGTGCTGACCGATCTCGTCGGCCGCGCCGACCTGGTGCTGATCGACGCGCCCTGCACCGGCACCGGCACCTGGCGCCGCAACCCCGACGCCAAGTGGCGCATCCGCCCGGGCGCGCTGGCCGAACGCGTGAAGCAGCAGGCGGCGCTGCTCGACCGCGCGGTGGCGCTGACCAAGCCGAAGGGGCGAATCGCTTACATCACCTGCTCGGTGCTCGCCGAGGAGAATGGCGACCAGGTGCGGGATTTTGTCGGGCGCAACCCTGATTTTTCCGTGGAAAAGCCCGCCGATGTGGCCCAGGCCCTGGGCGAGCGCGCCTATCTTTTTACCCGCGCGGCGCTTATCTCCGACGAGGGTTTGCTGATGACGCCGCGCCGGACCGAAACCGACGGGTTCTTCGTCAGCCTCTTGCGGCGCACCGGATGACAGCAGTTGCAAAATCCCGACAGCGCCCCCTCCTTAATCCTCCCCCGCTTGCGGGGGAGGGTAGGGCGGGGGCAGAATCGTCCATGGCACCTTCCAGCAACACGTCATCCCACGACAAGATTCTCATCGTCGACTTCGGCTCGCAGGTCACCCAGCTTATCGCCCGGCGGGTCCGCGAGGAGGGGGTCTATTGCGAGATCGCGCCGTTCCAGAAGGCTGAAACCGCGCTGCGCGAGATGAAGCCCAAGGCGGTCATCCTCTCGGGCGGACCGGCCTCGGTGCTCGACCAAGACGCGCCGCTTGCCCCGATGGCGATCTACCAGGCCGGTTTGCCGGTGCTCGGCATCTGCTATGGCGAGCAGGCCATGGCGCACCAGCTCGGCGGCAAGGTCGAGGCCGGCCATCACCGCGAATTCGGCCGCGCCGAGGTCGAGCTGACCATACCGTCGCCGCTCACCGACGGCGTCTGGCAGGTCGGGCAGCGCTATCCGGTCTGGATGAGCCATGGCGACCGGGTCACCAAGCCGCCTCAAGGTTTTACCGCCATCGGCACCTCGGCCAATGCGCCGATCGCCATGATCGCCGACGACAAGCGCAAGTTCTACGCCACCCAATTCCATCTCGAAGTCGTGCACACGCCGCACGGCGCCGCCATCCTGCGCAATTTCGTGCGCAACATCGCCGGCTGCGCCGGCGACTGGACCATGCGCGCCTTCAAGGACGAGGCGATCGAGAAAATCCGCCGTCAGGTCGGCAAGGGCAGGGTGATCTGCGGGCTTTCCGGCGGCGTCGATTCCGCCGTCGCCGCGGTGCTGATCCACGAAGCCATCGGCGATCAGCTCACCTGTGTGTTCGTCGATCACGGCTTGCTGCGCCTCGGCGAAGCCGAGAAGGTTTTGGCGCTGTTCCGCGGCGCCTACAACATTCCGCTCGTGCATGTCGACGCGGCCGATACTTTTATCGACGCGCTTTCCGGCGTCGACGACCCCGAAATCAAGCGCAAGACCATCGGCAAATTGTTCATCGACGTATTCGAGACGGAAGCAAAAAAACTCGGCGGCGCCGAGTTCCTGGCGCAGGGCACGCTCTATCCCGACGTCATCGAGAGCGTGTCGTTCACCGGCGGCCCGTCGGTGACCATCAAATCGCACCACAATGTCGGCGGCCTGCCGGCGCGCATGAACATGAAGCTCGTCGAGCCGTTGCGCGAATTGTTCAAGGACGAGGTCCGCGCGCTCGGCCGCGAGCTCGGCCTGCCCGACGCCTTCGTCGGCCGCCATCCATTCCCCGGCCCCGGCCTCGCCATCCGCTGCCCCGGCGCCATCACCCGCGAAAAGCTCGACATCCTGCGCCTCGCCGACGACGTCTTCATCGAAGAAATCCGCCGCGCCGGCCTCTACGACGACATCTGGCAAGCCTTCGCCGTGCTGTTGCCGGTGCGCACCGTCGGCGTCATGGGCGATTTCCGCACCTACGATTTCGTCGTCGGCCTGCGCGCGGTGACCTCGACCGACGGCATGACGGCCGATTTTTATCCGTTCGACATGAAATTCATCGGCGCGGTGGCGACGCGGATTATCAATGAGGTGAAGGGGGTCAACCGGGTGGTTTATGACGTGACGAGCAAGCCGCCGGGGACGATTGAGTGGGAGTGAAGTGAAAAGCTCCACAGCGTAGCAAACCGAGCCCGCGCGCAGCATTGCCGCGCGGCCGAAAACTGGGCGCGGTGATGATGCCGTTGGCCGCTCTGTTTTCCTAAATCACACCTCTCACAGCCAATAGGCCTTTCAAGTGACCGCTGAGTTTGTCGGTGAGCGCGAGCTTTTTCGCGCGCGTCGCTCGTTTCCATTTGACCCAAAGAACAACAGGAACATGTTATGACACAGCTCCTAACTCGTGGGGTGGTGCGCACGTTTCGCTTAACGAATGAGCCCGGAGGATTGGGGCTCAGTTGTACGTTTGCTGGCGTGTCGTTGGCGGGCGTACCGCTTCTGCGGAGGACGCGAGCGGGATTTGTCCCGCGGCCGAATTCCGAGATCACCTCATTGCTAAGGGCGGCGTACGGCAAAGATCCAACCGGGCTGCAGTCAAGGCTTGCCGCGATCGCGCAGGCGCTCAACAGCGGCGATTTCTCCTCGGCGATCATTGCGGCTGTCCATACACGGACGCCGGAATTGAGCCCCGAGGCGGCACAACGGCTGGCAAAGGCCGACGAGGAACTTACCAAATACAACTTCAATCCTGACGAGGTGCGTGACTGGCACGGTCGCTGGACTGCAGGGTCGGCCGATTACGCGATGGGGGATGACATTATGCGCAGTATCGTCAAAAATGCATGCATCGCTGAATGTTCGGAATCGAGCCTTCCAACCTATAACTTTGGCTGGAAGTTCTTTAACTGTGTTAATGACTGCATGAGGAGACACGGTTACGATCCGTTCGTCATCCGTCTATAGCTAGGCGTTGATTGCGAGGCTTGTGAACAGAACGCAGGGCAACATGATGTCACGAGACGCCGCCAAGATAGTAATGGAACTTGTTACAAGAAACGCCGCAGAGCAGGATGCTGTTCTGATGAAAATTCAGTCGTTGTGTACAGAAGATGAGTTCAATGAATACAGGCTCATGATCGGAAAGTCGATCGGAGCAATGCTGTTCGAGATCATAAATCCCATTATTGCGAAATATCCGGAGTTAAAACCCTTTGAGCTAAGATAGTTTGAACGGTAGCTCGGCCCCGCCCCCTGAAAATAACTTAGGACCGCGGCGCGCGTACATCGCTAACAACGCGTATCGAAATGATCTCAGATGAAAGTTTTTATCGCCAATTTCGGCCGCGAAAACTACGAATGGCCCGTGTGCCAAGCCCGCGGTACAGTTGCGACAATGAACGACGTTGCAGTGCAAGGCTTCTGGGAGGCCGGCGACCGCGAGGCATATATTCGATCGCGCATGAAGGGCAAAACGGCAGCGGGCATCGCACCGACAAGGCCTGTTGCTTCGCGCTGGTTTAACTTGATGAGCATTATCGCTCAAACGAACGGTGACATATGGATTCATAGAGAAAAGGATCAGTTTTGGTGGACCACGTCCCGGTCCGATTCACCAACATTCGAACCCAAGGTCGAGCCGGTTGGGGACAAACGCAACGTAATTGTCTGCTATAAGCCGTGCGAGCCTTGGTCGGACAAAAATCGAGAGGGTAATCGCCTCGATTGGAATGGCCTGCACCCGAGGGCGCGCGAGTTTCTCTTCACGGAAAGTACTCTTCAGCAACTCGGCGACGACAACGCGGACTACGCGCGCGCCTTGATCGATGGGGTCGACTTGTCGCCCTGGCATTTGCGAGCCGATTGGAAATTAAAAGCTGAGAAGGCGCGCGAAAGGCGCAGCGTTGTAACAATTTTCAATGCGAAACAACGCGCGGCTGTGCGAATGGCTATGACAGTGCGAGACACTGTAACAGGTGCGAACGGTCAGCAGGTTCTTCGAACGATAAAGAACAAAGAACTTCGGTTCGCATCGCAGCAGGTGCTCGAAAAATATCTGGTCGATCTCCTTGAACTGCAAGAAGGTCAGTGCGCAATCACCGGGCTTGCACTTCAATACGATGGCGAACATGAGGATGCAGAGATGCTTTGCTCCCTCGACAGGATTGACAGCGACCGGCACTACGAAGCCGGAAACTTGCAGGTAGTCTGTCGTTTTGCGAATTGGTGGAAGGGCAGCAGCGACGACGAAGGATTCAGGCGGCTGATCCGCGTCGTGCGATCGATTGAGACAATCTAATAGGAGGCCGGCTGCCGTGCTTGAGCCGCGGCAAACGGTGATAGTTGATGCATGCTCGACGGTATTTTGATCCCGGTTTTTTGCGTCACTGCATCAAATCGTTCGGCAGACGCGCCGCCAGCCCCAAACCGACCGGATGATCTTGCTCCTCCAGCCGACTAGGATCGAGGCTCCAAAGGGCGGCGAGCTCAACCACATCGGTTTCACCCGGAAAGTTACCCCGGCCGTTTTGCCGAACTCTCGCCAGCGCTTCACGTCGGGAGAGCCCGCTGGCGACCAGCGCATCCGCCTCGTCCTGTTGCTCACCCACTATTTTGAAGATCCTGTCTACAGCGTCGGACGGCGACAGGCCGGTCAGATTGATAAACCCCAGTTTGGCTTCCTCCGGCGTCTGCTCGCCAAAGTTCGCCAGAACTTCGCCATTGCTGCCGGACCAAGCAAAGATTCGCATTGGTTTGCCGTTAACGGCACGCGCCCACGTGACGAAGTCGCTGACGCGGTGGCTGCCAAAGAACTGGACGTCGTCAAATCGCTGCATCAAGCGGGAAAACAGCACGTCAAATCTTTTGCCGATATCGTGGTGAGTTTCGTTGGTGGGGTACGGCAATGACAAGCCCACAACCAAAATCCAACCGCTGACCGGCGGCGATGCGAACACCCATTGATCTCCATAAACAGTCGCGAGGCCGGACGCCCAGTTGGCCGGCGTTCTCTCGCCGAATTCGAGCGCGTCGAGCACCGATGCGGGATCTGTAGCCTTAACGGCAAACCATAAGACTTTGAACCCGAACCCCTCAGGTTTGTCCGGGGTCTCGTCGAACGAAGCCATCGCAAGTCCCTCCCTTGTGCCCTTGGTGGAAATGTTCCTGTTATGTTCTTACGCTTGTTTGCTGCCGTCAAGTGGATTCCGGAGGTACATGCGCAGCGATCGAAGAGCCGCCGGCCCGGCGGGAGCCGACCCAGAAATTTGACGAAGCAACTTGTTGCAACCAATTGGACGGCGGCCGTATTTTGCCCGTTGCGAGGGAGACGGGAAGACCATGGCCGCGACGATCTACGGCATCAAAAACTGCGAGACCATGAACAAAGCCCGCGCCTGGCTCGACAAGCACGGCGTCGATTATGCGTTTCACAATTACAAGGCCGCGGGCATCGACCGCGAGCGTCTGGAGCGCTGGAGCAAGAAGGTCGGCTGGGAGATCTTGCTCAATCGCGCCGGTATGACCTTTCGCAAGCTGCCAGACAAGGACAAGGCCGGGATCAACGAGAAGAAGGCGATCGCGCTGATGCTGGCGCAGCCGTCGATGATCAAGCGGCCGGTGCTCGATCTCGGCGGCGGCAAGCTCGTGGTCGGCTTCAAGCCGGAGCTTTACAGCGAGAAAGTCGCGGCCGGCTGATTGCCCGGCTCGCCACCGACTAATTGATCTTGATATTCGCAGCCTCAATCACCGGCGCCCAGCGCGCGAGATCAGCGTCAATCCGCGCGCGGAATTGCGCCGGCGTGTCGGGGATCGGCTCCATCAATTGCGTAGTGAGCTTTTCGCGGATGGCGCGCGAGGTGATGGCTTCGGCCACTTCGTGGTTGATGCGCTCGATCATCGCCGCCGGCACGCCCGCCGGCGCGACCAGTCCCGACCAGGCGTCGGCTTCGACGTCGATGCCGGCTTCCTTGAGCGTCGGCACGTCGGGCAATAGCGCCGAGCGTCCCGCGGTCGAGACGGCGAGCATCTTGATTGTGCCGCCGGTGAGTTGCGGCGTGATCGAGATCGCCGGCAGGCAGACCATCTGCACGTCGTTGCGCATCAGCGCCTGGATCGCCTGCGGCGAGGACGGGTAGGGGACGTGCACGAGCTTGGTGCCGGCCTTGAGCGCGATCGCCTCCATGGCG
>Ga0210398_10002330_pt1 | contig 18651 bp, 23 predicted proteins | sample IncBWC4OmetaG_FD_161047 | JGI IMG/M metagenome (GOLD analysis project Ga0210398, IMG submission 161047) | Forest soil microbial communities from Barre Woods Harvard Forest LTER site, Petersham, Massachusetts, United States - Inc-BW-C-4-O | ecosystem: Environmental > Terrestrial > Soil >... | reverse complement strand
GACCGGAATCGAACCGGTGTACACGGCTTTGCAGTGCGTTGGAACACGGTGCTCTCCGTATACCTGAGCGGTTTTCGGCGACCTCAAGCGCTCTCAGATGCCCTCAAAAAACGCTCGTGCTGGGAGAGTTTTGGGAGAGCGGCGGGCCAGAGAAGCAGAGGTGGATGCGCAACGTGATGTGCGTGCTTTGCGCGCGCGCAGCCTTCGCCTGTTGTTATCCCGAGAGGTGAGGATGAGCAGGTAGGACAGGTTTGTGCTATCGTCGGCGGCGATGAAGACCCTGCACCTTGATCCAGCATCTCGCGGTCAGGCGGCGCTCGTGACCGATGAGATTGACAGGTTGCTCGGCGAGGGCAAGCGGATCGCGGTGACTGTTGCCGAAGAGCAGGAGCTGCTCTCGCCCCAGCAGGCGGCGGACCGGCTTGGGTTCTCTCGCCAGCATGTCGTGCGGCTCATCGGCTACGGTGAGCTTCAGGCGCAGAAGCTCTCCGGATCGAGCTACTGGAAGATCCCACTCGCCTCGCTGCTCGCCTTCGAGGAGCGCCGTGACCGAGCCCGTGGGCTCACCGATAAATGGTCACGCGACCTTGACGCGATGGGCGCGCCGCTTGAGTAAGCCGGATAGGCCCCCGCGGGCGGTCCTCGACACCGACATCATCTACTCTCGTGTGCTCCACGAGCTACTGGGGCGCGTTGCGAGCGAACTGCGCCTGTTTGACCTCTTCTGGAGCGAGGAACTGCTAGCCGAGGCGAGGAGATCGCTGGTCGCGAAGAAGGGCCTGCCCGGCGAGGTGGCCCAACGCTGGGTCGCCTACCTACCGCAGAGCTTCCCTGCAGGGCACATCAACCTCGACGAGGCGCCTACAGCCGTCGATCTCGGCAGTCTGACCACCGATCCTGCAGACCACCACGTGTGCGCACTGGCGGTAGCCTCGGGCGCTGACTATCTCTTCACGCACGACCGTGGTTACTTGCGCGCAGGTCTAGCGGGTCTGGGTGTCGATGTTCTCGCTCCCGACCAGTTTCTGGCCCCGGCGTTCGACGCCGACACCCGGGGAATGCTCGACATCTTGGAGTTGCAGTCACACAGCTGGGCGGGAGGACGATCCATCGAGGAGCTGCTCGCCGCGATCGAACGCGCTGGCGCGCCTTCTCTGGCTGACAAGGCACGCCGCTCGCTGAGTCTCTGATCGGCCCCTGCGCCGGCTTGATACCGGTCTCATCGCATGCTGAGCGCGGCGGTTTGCAGTGGCCCCGGCGCGGCGGCTTGAAGTGGCCCCACTTCGCGTCGGTTGTTGTGTGTAGTTGATCTTCTCTGATTGGGGGTTTCGGCGGTGTCTCGTAGAGCGGAGCCCGTAGGGCGGAGCGGAGCGAGATATCGCCGGCGCGGCCGGCTTGGTGTGGTCAGGCGGCTCCTTTCTTGGTGCGGGTGAGGCCGTGGCGGAAGCGCCAGGACTCTGCTCCGGTGTCGATGATGTGCGCTCGGTGGGTGATGCGGTCCACGACCGCCTTGGCGAGGCGTGCGTCGGGGAAGACCTTTGTCCACTCCCCGAATGGGATGTTGGTGGTCACGATCAGGCTGGCGCGCTCGTTGCGCTCTGAGATGACTTGGAATACGAACTCCGCGGCGCCGTCGGGTAGCGCGGGATACCCGAGCTCGTCGAGGACGACGAGTTCGGTTCGGGCGTAGCGCGCGATGACTTTCTGCAGCTCGCGTTTGCTTTGTGCTGCTTGGAGTTCGTTCGCGAGCACGGCAAGGGTGATGAAGCGGACACGGCGTCCTTGCTGGCAGGCGAGCACCGCGAGGGAGATCGCCAGATGTGTCTTCCCCGTGCCGCTGTCGCCGAGGAGGATTACCGATTCGCGGTCGTCGATCCAGGTGCCCTGAGCCAGGGCGGCGATCGTGGCCTGGGGGATCTTGGGGTTCTCCTCGAAGCGGAAATCCTCCAGGCGCTTGGTGAGCGGGAACCTGGCGTCGATCAGCCGGCGGCGTTCGCGGCGTTCAGCGCGCTCACAGACCTCGGCCTCCAGGAGCGCCGCGAGGTATGCGGTCGGGTTTGCTGGTCGCGTGTCGCCTCCTCGGCGAGCGTGCGGAAGCGCGCTCGGACGGTCGGTAGGTGAAGCTCGCGGGCGTGCGCGTCGATCAGTGTCTCCATCGCTTGGACCTGCGCTGGGGCGCTCACTGTGTTCCTCCTGCCACGAGCAGCTCGTCGTAGTGGCCGAGCGTCGGCGGTGGCGCCCCGAGGCCCTGCAGACGCTGCGGGAGATCATCAAGCTCCCGCGCGATGGTGCGGGCACCACGGCTCGTGAGAACCGCGACCGCGCGACCGTCATGCGCGCCCGCTGCCAGAGCACCACGAACAGCTTGCTCGACCTCACCGGGAGTGTGCTCACGGGCGAGCAGCAGCACGTCGATCATCTGCCGCGCGGCCTCCGAGACGCCATATCGCTCGGTGATCTTCTCCCACAACTCGTCGAAGACCGAGGGCCAGCAGCCGCGCTCGCGTTCTTGGGAAAGAGCGAGCGACCCAGCCAGCGCGCCCAGCTTGCGTGCGAGCAGCTCCAGGTAATGGTCGAGTGACGCTGAGATACCGAAGCGTCCTTGCTGGCGCTCGTGGACAGCGACCAGCTCCCCGCCGTGGCGGCACTCGATCTCACGAGCGCCGACCCTCGCGTGAATCCGCAGACCGGCGAGGCGAACGGGCACGGAGTAGCGGTTTTGCTTGATCGTGACCAGCGCCTTGGAGTCCACCCGAGGGGTGGCCTCATCGGCCGTGGACGCCCGCTCAGCTGGCAGCCCACGCAGCAATGGGCGCTCCCTGGCAAACGACTCACCAACCGTCTCATAGCGGCCGGTGATCTTCCGGTGAAGATCGGTCTCACAGCCAGCGAGCATCCACGCATTCAGCCCCCCGAGCGAGCAGACATCCGGGACCGGGACCAAGTGACGCCGGCGGAAACGCCCGACCTCTCCCTCGACGCCGCCCTTTTCATGGGCGCCCTCGATGCCCGGGGTCGTGAACTGCGACTCATAGAGATAGTGCGAGCGCAACGCGATAAACCGGTCCGTCTCGACACGCCGCCGGCCGCGCAGCACCTGCTTGACCGCGCTCGCGAGATTGTCATAGCGCAGCAAGCCGAACACGCCACCAAACCAGTCAAACGCATGCACGTGCGCCTCCAAGAACGCCTGCTGGGAGCAGTGCGGGAACGCCATCGCGAACGCCGCACCGGAATGACACGCCCGCATGTGAAACAGATAGACCCTCGCCGCAGACCCAGCCATCGCGACCTGCGCCTCACCCCAGTCGACCTCCGCCTTCACCCCCGCGCCGTGGATCTGCGGCACGAACGCCTGGACGCCTTCACCGCGCTCGACCCGGCGATCGTGAACATATTCCCGAACAGTGCGCTCAGCGACATCAGCCGCGTACTCATCACGCAGCCGCTCCCAGATCCGCTTCGCGGTATGACGCTGCTAGCGCGGCGCATCCCGATCCCCATCAAGCCAGGAGTCGATCAGCCCCCGATACAGCCCAAGCTTCGGCGCGGGACGACCCACGGGCTTGCGCTTAAGGTGCGGCCAACGCCTAACGCACCGCCCGCCGGTGAACACCATGACGCTCCGCGAGCGCCCTGATCGACAAGCCCTCCCAGTCCCTGTCCCGCCTGATCCGCTCGAACGTCTCCACTCGTGATCCCACTCCTTCCGCCGCCTCCCGCTCGAGCTCCAAGAGCACCGAACAGTCCGCCGCAAGTCGGACGGAGATGGGGCCAGTTCAGACCGCCGCAGCGGCGCCAGATCAGGGATGTCTCGCTCACGGGGCCACCTGCGGTGATGGGATTTCAACCGTGTGGTTCACGAAACCCCGGTCCGAAATCCGAGACGGCCAGTGCTGACGAGTTCTTGGCTGGCTCCGCAGAGCGCCCCAGCCGGACACAGCTCGGCGGCCACCCTGCGGCGGGGATTACGGATCCCGGCGAGCGCAACGAGACCTCCGCTGGCGACGAGCACGGCTGCGATCGTGTCCGCAACACGGAAGGCATGCACGGACGCGTCCTCGAAGGTCGCTCGTAGGAGGACCCGCTCGCCGGGAGGCACTCCAATGAGGCTGGGCGAGCCAAGCGGCTGTCGCTTGGCGCGGCTGATCGCCGCGCGGCTGTCGGGACCGAGCGTGGACCGTCGCAGCGTCGCGTCGACGCGACTGGCAAAGGCGACAGAAACGACGGCTCCCAGCACAGCGACCGCGAAAAGCTGCGCGACGCGTGAGAGCGTCGTATTCACCGCGGCGGCGACACCTGCGTGATCCTCCTCCACTGCCCCAAGCACCGTGGCGGTCAACGGCGCAACAAGCATCGCGAGGCCCAACCCGAAAACGAGCAGCGCCGGCAGCACCTCGCTGAGGTAATCGGCGCGCTGATCGACACGCGCCAAGAGCAAAAGGCCGCAGCTGGCAACCAGCGCCCCGAGGCTTATCGGCACTCGCGACCCGATGCGGTCGGCGAGCGCGCCGAAGCGGCGGGAGAACACGATCATCAGCGAGGTGACTGGCAGCAGCGCAAGCCCTGCCTGCACGGGGCTGTAGCCGCTGACCTCCTGCAGAAACACAGGTAGCAGGAAGATCACACCCCCCAGCCCAAGGTAGGCGGTCAATGTCGCCAGGTTGCCGATCGTGAAGCTGCGCTCGCGAAACAGGCTCAGGGGGAGCATCGGCGCCCGAGTGCGCGCCTCCCACGCAATAAACGCCATGGCTCCCAGAATGCCTACAGCGAGCGAGCCAATCACCAGGGTGCTCCATCCGCGCGCCGGCTCCTCGGTCACGGCGAACACCGAACCCGAGAGCGCGAGCGCCGCCAAGAGGGCCCCGGGGAAGTCCAGGCGCCCGCCGGTGCCGGCGCTCGCGCTCCCGGGTACGCCACGAGCAATCAACGTCACGGTCACCAGTACAAGCGGCGCGTTGAGCACAAAGATCAGGCGCCACGAGCCGGCAGCGATCAACACTCCCCCGATAAACGGCCCGATAACCCCGACGATCGAGCTGAGCGCGGTCCATGTCCCGATCGCTCTGGCCCGCTCGTCTTCGGGAAACACGTGGATGATCACCGCCAATGCGGTGGGCGTCACCAGCGCCGCGCAAACCCCCTGCATCGACCGAAACACGCATAGCTCCGGAATCGACGACGCGACCGCGCAGAGAGCCGAAGTGACGCCGAACCCGGCAACCCCAACCAGGAACACGCGCTTCTGACCGAACACATCTCCAAGCGAGCCGCCGATCAACAACAGCGACCCGAGCGTCAGCAGGTACGCATTCGTCACCCACTGCTGGCCCGCCAGACCGCCACCGAGGTCGCCGCGAATCGCGGGCAACGCGACACTGGTTACGGTCGCGTCGAGAAACACCACGCTCGTACCCAGCACGGCTGCGAGCAGGGTCAGCTGCTTCTCGCGCGGTGTGGCCACTGGTCGGATGTCTGGCACATGCGCAGGTTGGCACGTCACGAGCGCCACTCGCCTCGCGACCGCACTTTGGACGAACGAGTAGCAAGCGGGAGCGCCCCTTCGCTCGAACACGAAAGCTCAAGTCTTCACGGCCGACCTTTGGCCTGCAAACATGAGCGCGGTGACCGTCGCCGAGCTTTGGCGTCGTGGCCAGGAGGGCTGGCCCCAGCGCTTCCCTGTTGCGCAGTTCCCGAACCCCCCGCTGCTGCTCGCTTTCGCTGGGTGGGGACTTGCGGCCGAGTCCGATGGCACCGCACACGAGGTTGGTCGCGCGGTGTTCACGCTCGGACTCGCTGTGTGGGCGTGGGAGGAGGCGATAAGCGGGATCAACTGGTTCCGTCGTCTTCTCGGAGCGGGGGCGCTCATCGCGATCGTCGCCAGCCTGGCCGGCGAGCTCCACGCGCACTGAGCGCAATCGTGAGCTTGTTGTGATGTCAAATGGGGGTCCGTGGGACTCGATGCGGCGGTCGCCGCGGCTGGCGATCGCGACCTGTCGGGGCCAGCCGGGAATCGAGGCTTCCCAAGCAGCACGCAGGCGCGCCGAACGGGGGGAGGCACGTGCCCTGGAACGCTGCTGAAGCCTTACGAAAACGCATCGGATCGAGCGCTCATCCGCAAGACCAACGCGCTTAGGGTATTAGCTCGAACGATGGGCAGTGGCGCGGTGTGACTGCAGCGAAGTGCCGACGATCGAGCGTGACGATGGTTGAGACGTCGAGTCGCTCGGCCAGAGCGATGACGGAGGCGTCTGTCCCGCCTAGTGGGAAATCGGCGTACCGCTCGGCGAGTTCTGCCATGCGTTCGAAATCCTCCCGACTTGGTCCTTCTACGTCAAGCTCGGCGATGCCTTGCAGGAACTTGCTCTCCGCTGCGGCGCCGAGTCGCTGGCCTACGAAGTAGGTCGCCTCGGCTACCACCAGCGCTGGCACGATCAGGCGAAGGTCCGTGCGCGCGAGCGCCTTGAGGGATGCGTCGTGATCCTGGTCGTCGGCGTCCGCTGTGGCGTACAGAGGACCTGCGTCAACTACGGCCAGGGAGATCATTCCACTCCTGCACCAAGAGCTTCTCCATGTCTCTGGCGGTTGTGCGGTGACCGCTGCGTCCAAGGCCAGCGAATGAGAGCTCGCGTGGCTGATCTCCGCTCAGTCCGAGGTGCCGCGCGAGTGCCGTGCGCGTGATCTGCGAGACAGACGAATGTTGCCGCTGTGCCTCGCGATCGAGGGCTTGCGCGAGATCGTCCGGAAGGGATACCGTGGTGCGCTTCATACGCGCATACTAGCATCACAAGGGGCGTATAGCCGTAGTCGTATTGGCGTCTATAAGTTTTATGTCTTCAGTGACCGGGCAGACCGCTCAAGCAGTTGATAGCCACAGATAGCAGCCTGCTATCTTTTGGTGGGTGTCTGGGGATCGCGTTCCACTGTTTGTCAGGCTGCCAAGCGAGCAGGCCGCTGCGCTGGACCGGCTGGTTGACTCGACTGGGCGCCGTAAGCAGCACCTCGTGAGCGAGTTGCTGGCCGACCAGCTCGCGGTCGGTCGCATCGAGCTCGCTCAGGGCGGTAGTGAGGAGGTGTTGACGCTGGAGGAGGCGTCCGCGCTGCTGCGCCTGCCGCTCGAGACGCTCCGCGCCAGCGCCGTCGCGGGGGAGCTGCCCGGCCGGGTGTTCGGGCAGGAGTGGCGGTTCTCACGGTCAGCGCTGCTCGCCTGGCTGGCCGGTGAAGGAACCCCCCAACCCGAGACAAAGCCCGCGGCGAAGCGCAAGGATGGGTAGCGCCGCACACCGGCCACTGGTGCTCGTCCCCGGGGCATGCCTCGGCGGCTGGGTATGGCAAGAGGTGGCGCGGAGTCTTCGTGCGCAGGGGCACAACGTCTACCCGGTGACCTTGACCGGGTTGGGCGAGCGCGTGCACCTCGCGCATGCCGGCGTCGACCTGGAGACGCACATAGCTGACGTCGTAAACCTGCTCGACTACGAGGCGCTCAACGACGTGGTGCTCGTCGGCCACAGCTACTCCGGCACGGTGGTCACCGCCGCCGCCGACCAGCGAGCACAGCGGGTGAACGCTGTCGTCTACCTCGACACCTCCCCGCTCCCCAACGGCACGGCCATCGCCGAGGTGCAGTCACCCGAACAGCGCGAGCACCAGCAACGTGCAGTACAGGAGCACGGAGACGGCTGGCGCTGGCCCGTCCCCAGCCGTGAGACCCTCACGTCAGGAACGTACGGGAGCACCAGCGGCCTGAGCGACGAGCACCTGCAACTGATCACCCAACGCGCCACCCCTCACCCCTACGCGACCATGACCTCCCCGATACGCCTCGCCCACGACAAACCCCCCGGGGTCCGCCGCACAGCGATCTTCTGCACCGCCGGCGGCATCGACGTCGCACGCCTACGCGAGCTGATCGCCCGGGGCGACCCGCGCGCCGCGATATTCACCGACGACGACTGGGAGCTTTACGACCTCCCCACCGGGCACTGGGCGATGCTCTCCCTACCCGACCAACTCGCCGACCTGCTACACCACATCGCCATAAAATGACCCCTCGACAAAGGGGCAGGCAAAGGGGCGTGGAGAACGCCTCCTTTGGCGCAGGTGCGGTACGTGCATACTGCGGTTGAGATTGATCGAACCCTGGTAAAACGTTCGTCTGGTGATTCGACCCCAAGGACAGCGGCCCAGGCTGACAGCCGGGCGAAAGCTCTACCCGGAGGTGGTATATGCCCGAGCCTGTTGACCCCCATCATCTCTTGCTGATCGGGGCCGGACCAGGAGTCGGCGCCAGCGTGGTTAGGCGCTTCGGCCGTGAGGGCTTCCGCAGCACACTCATCTCCCGCAGCAAAGCGCTCGACCAGCTCGCCCCTGAACTGCGCAGCGGCGGGCTTCAGATAGAGGCGATCGGCGCGGATATCGAGGATCTGGACAGCTACCGCGAGACGCTCGAACGGATCTTCGGCGCCCCCGGGGCGCCCGGTGTCGTCGTGTACAACGCTGCCCTACCAGATCCAGGCCAGATCCTCGACACCACCGTCGAGCGGCTCCGAACCGCCCACGACGTCGATGTCCTTGGTGCCGTCGTAGCGGCACAGGTAGCCGCGCCCATCCTGCGGGCAGCTGGCGGCGGCACCCTGCTGGTCACCAGCGGCGGCTTCGCCGACAATCCAGTGCCTGCACTGGCGAGCCTCTCGATGGGGAAGGCAGCCCTGCGCTCGGCGCAAACGCTGATCGCCGCTGGCGTCCGAGAGGACGGCGTCCATGCCGCGACCGTCACGATCGCCGGTGTCGTCAAGCCGGGGACGGACTTCGATCCGGACAGCATCGCCGAGCTTTTCTGGACCGCCCACACCGACCCGAAGGACGCCTGGCAGACCGAGTATCGGTTCAGCCCGACGGCTCGATATCGGGCAGACGCAGCATCCGGAACGAGTTGAAAAGCCCGAGCCCGCTCGCGAGGATCGGAACGAGCAGGGCGACCTGCAAGGCAAGGTTGGTGGAGTCGCGGTTGATCTCGAGAACCTCTTGCCGGACGGCGGGGCGCTCATGGGCAAGCATCTGTTCGAGCTGCGTGTTGCTCACAACCTGGGCGTCGTGCTCGAGCGTGTCGGCGATCTGATGTTGCTGCGCGGGGCGGATCACCGTGCTCGATTCGGTCTTGTCGGTGAACGCCAGTGAGAGCGTCGCCAGCAGGATGCCGCCCGCCATCGCGAGCCCGAAGGAAAGTCCGAACGATCCGCCCGCCGAGTTGACCCCGGCGGCCTCGCTCACCCGCTCGTCCTCGATCGGGGCGAGCGTGTAATTGTTCAGCTGCGAGACCAGTAGTCCGAGCCCGGCGCCGGCGATCATGAGAGGCACCACGAGGTACCACCCCGAGTCGGCTCTGGGGACGATCGGTATGAGCAGAACCATGCCGGCTGTGCTCAGCGCGAAGCCGGCGCGCACGATGCTCGCTGGTCTGCGCCCCCCGGCTCGCCGGCCCGCGAGCATCGCGAAGGCGAACATCGTCAGTGAAAGCGGAGCCAGCGACAGGCCCGCTTGCAGGGCGCTGTACTCCAGGCGGATTTGCAGGAAGATGGGCAGCGCGATCATGGCGCCGCCGAGGGTGACCTGCTGCAGCATCTGCTGGGTGATCCCGATACGAAAGTGCGCCAATCGGAAAAGATCAGGGTCGAGCACCGTGATCTTTCCCTCACGGTGGCGGCGCACGAGCCACCGAGCCAGCGTGTACAGGCCCAGGGCACCCGCCGCGATGATCAGGCCCACGTACTCGCCGCCCTCCTGCCAAACGAGTATCCCGAGGACAACGCCTCCCATCCCGAGCACGGACAGCAGGGCTCCCACCGGATCGAGCTTGCGCGGACCCGTGTAGAGCACGTCGCGGATCAGCCCGAGTTGCGTGAGAACGACCGCGATCACGACCAGCTCGAGCATGAAGCCCACCCGCCACGACAGGTACGTGGTCACAAAGCCGCCCAGCAGCGGCCCGATCGCCGCCGCGATCGCCGCCGAGGCCCCCACCAACGCATAGGCCCGCTTTTGGGCCGCACCATCAAAGTTTCCGTGTATCAGCGACTGCATCGCCGGCAGCAACAGCGACGCCCCGAGCCCGCCGACGATCGCCCAGAAGACGATGATGACAGTGAGGCTTTGAGCGAGCGTCATCGCGAGTGCGCCGATCGCGTAGCCGATCAGCCCGAGCACGAAGGCCCGCTTGCGACCCATGAGGTCGCCGAGCTTGCTGCTGATCAATATGAAAGCGGCCGATACCAGCGCCTCCAGCGCGATCGCCGACTGCACTCCGCTCACGGTCGTGTCCAGATCGTGGACCACCGCCGAGATCGACACGTTCATCAACGACGTGTCCACGACCAGGACAAACATCGCCATCGCGAGCACCACCGCGAGGCGCGTGCTGCCGGACGTCGCGGCTTCGTCCCCGGGTAGCGCACCGGAGGTCATACACAAAGTGTTGCGCTAATCGAAGCCCGGTCGTCGTCATCCGCGAGAGTGATCTCGCTCGTGCGGCGTCACCGGGCGGGGCGACGCGGGTCGAGCAGCTTCTCAGCCTGCTGCTGGTGATCCGTGGGGTGTAGTTGTCTTCACGACGTTGCTTACAGGGAGGCGCTCCAGCGCGTCGGCCATGACGGTGGCGCCGTCGCTGCGGGCGAGGGCGTCGGCCCATCGCGCGGGCACCCTGTTTGATCGACCGGTTTTCCAGGGCGCTGGCGATCACGCCGCGCAGCTTGCTGGGGGAGCTCTTCTTGCCGACCCTCACGCCGGCGTTCACGAACAGAACGCGGGCGGCGTTGTCGGGCTGGTCGCGCGCATCGGGGATGCAGACGAGCGGAACACCATCGGCGAGCGCCGCGTTGACCGTCTGCCATCCCGCATGGGTGACCATGAGCGACGCGTGCGGGAGCACGGTTCGAGCGCCGGCTCACGGCCATCGTCATCGCCACGGACGTGCTCGTGTGGAAGCTCCTGGGACTCGACATGCAGCTCAGCCGCCCCCTGGCCGAAGAGACTGTGGTTGAGATGATCGAGTCCTACTCGAGGCGATCGAGTTGAGAGAGCCCGCCGAGGCGGGCTACGAGGCGCCGGTGGGCGCTCGCCGTCTGTAGCGAAGGTAAACGACGCGAGAGCCAAACGTCTTCGTATCGACCAACTCCAGGTTGACCCTTCCGTCCAGAGTCGGGAAGTAGGGCGTGCCGCCGCCGAGTAGGACCGGGCTGAGGAACAGCCGCCACTCGTCGATCAGCCCCAGCTTCATACACGCACGGGCGAGGCCAGCGCCGCCGACCGCGATGTCCTTTCCGGGCTGTTCCTTGAGCCTCGAGACCTCCTCGCCGACGCCGTCCCTGGCCAGCCTGGTGTTGCCCACCACGCTCTGAAGCTTCGTGGAGAACACGACCTTCGGCAGGGCCTTCCAGATTTGGGCGAACTTGACGTGCTCCGCGACAAGCCGACTCTCTTCAGCGGTCTCCCAGTAGACCATCGCTTCGTAGAGCCGCCGTCCGCAGAGATGCACACCGGTCTCCTGCACCTGCTGGGTGTGGAACAGAAACAGCTCCTCGTCGGGCACCGTCCAGTCGATCGCGCCATCGAGTCCGGCGATGAAGCCGTCCAGCGACACGGTCATCGAGTAGATCAGCTTCCGCATGACGGTCCTCCTTCGGTTGCACCCCATTGTTCTGTGGATAACGCTGGCTCATCGGGCGACCGGTCTCCCGCGCCAGCCTGGCGAAGGATCACACGTGGGGGTGAGAGGTTTTGGTAATTTTATGGCATGAGAGTTGCCATCGATGCGGTTGGACGCATCGTCATCCCCAAGAGCCTACGGGACGAGCTTGGCCTCAACGGTCCGGCCAACCTGGAGTTGGTCGGCACCGACGGCAGGCTGGAGCTGACCGTGGCTGACGTCCCAGCGCATGTCGAGGAGCGGGATGGACTGCCGGTGATCGTGACCGACGAGCCGATGGCGCCGATGAGCGTCGTCGAGGCACGGGGGGCGATCGAGCGCGTCCGGCGGTGATCGCCCCCGACTCCAGCGTCGTGATCGCCTCCTTGGCACCATGGCACGAGGCTCATCAGCCTGCCCGTGTGGCGCTGCTTGCCGGTGATGTAAGGCTGCCTGCCCATGTCGCGTTCGAGACCACTTCGGCCCTCAGCCGTATGCCCGAGGGGCGCCGGATCGCGCCAACGGTGGTGCTCGAAGCGCTTGAACTGGGCTTTCCCCAACCGTGGTTTACGCTCGAAGCGGCCGATCAACGGAATGCCCTGCAGCGTGCCGTCAAAGCCGGGGTGCGCGGCGGCGCCCTCTACGACGCCCTGATAGCCGCGACGGCTTCGAAGCACGGAGCGGAGCTGCTCAGCGCCGATCGTCGGGCACATGGCGCCTATCGGGCGATGGGCGTGGACGCCACGTTCATCGACGTGTGAGTCGCCGCTTTCGAGGAGTCGCCACACCCGCTGGGACTGCCCCCCGGGAAGCCGAAGCCCCGCCCGCTCAGCCGGCGGCCATCGCCTGCTCGGCCCGTTTTGCCATCTCCTCGGGCGGCACATCCTCGACGTGGGTGGCGACGCTCCAGCGGTGGCCGAACGGGTCCTCGAACTGGCCCGAGCGATCGCCGTAGAACTGGTTTTCGACCGGGCGCAGAGCCCTCGCGCCCGCCTGGACGGCGCGGTCGAACACGCTGTCGACGTCCTCCACGTACACGTGCAGCGCGGACGACGCCCCGCCAACCGCCTTGGGGCCGCGCACACCCATATCCGGGTTTTCGTCGGCCAGCATGAGGGTGGAATCGCCGAGCTGCAGCTCGGCGTGCCCCACCCTCCCTCCGGGAGCGGCCATCCGCATGCGCTCGGTGGCTCCAAGCACCGAGCAGTAGAAGTCGATCGCGGCTCCGGCGCCGTCGACGTACAGGTAGGGAGTGATCCGACGGTAATCGTCGGGGATCGGCTTGGCCATCTTCTCGAACCTCCTGATAGGCGTGGTTGCCTGGTGCGGGCCGGCGTGGTTGGGCCGGCAAACGTACGTTAGCCCGCGGTCGCGGCCCCAGACATCTCGACAGCAGCACGATTCGTGCTTTTTCGTGTAGGATAATGCCTGTGGAGCGCCTCAACGTCACCCTTGACGACGAACAGGCGGAGAAGCTCGCCCGGCTCGCCGAGCGTATGTACGTCCAGCCTGGGACGGTTGCCCGCTCGCTGCTGTCCAATGCGCTGGACGAAGCCGACCCGGACGCGCGCAACGTGGTCGAGTTGCTGGACGGGATGCCGGGTGCACACGAGCGCGCGCAGCTCGGCCTCGCGCAGGCACGGACCGGTGACACTGTCTCGCTCGACGAGCTGTAGCCGGTGGCGCACGTAGAGCTGGCCCGCACGGCCGTCGAAGAGCTCGAAGACCTGACCCGCACACACAGCCTGCCAGCCGACACGCCCGCGCGAGTGGCGCGGTCGCTGCGCGCACTGGAGCGCTTCCCGCGCATGGGACCAGCGCTGAGCGGACGCTGGGAGGGCATGCGCTTCCTCCTGGGTCCCTGGCGGTGGATGATCCTCGTCTACGTTTTCATCGAGGAGGAGGATCGAGTGGTCGTGGTTACGGTGCAGGACGGGCGGTCGGGGAGCGCCGCCGCCGGCGCACGGAGACTGGCGGCCTCCCGACGCGCCATCTGGATGCAGCGGGATCGTGGCGGTTCAACATCGATGTGGAGACGGTCGCCGGCGTCGCCGGCGTGGCAAGATAGCGACATGGAGCGTGTGCTGGGAATCGGTGGATACTTCATACGTGCCGCCGACCCCGTGGCCCTGGGCACGTGGTATCGCGATTGCCTGGGCCTGGACGCAGACGAGAACGGCCTATGGCGCCAGGTTGCCGGACCCACGGTGTTTGCGACGTTCGAGTCCGAGACCGACTACTTTGGGGCGCGTGCCCAGCAGGCGATGATCAACTTCCGGGTTGGCAACCTGGAGGCGATGCTCGAGCAACTGCGCGCCAAGGGAGCGGATGTGGCTGAAGAGACGCAGGACATGGAGGGTGTTGGTCGATTCGGCTGGGTAACCGATCCTGAGGGCAATCGGATCGAGCTGTGGCAGCCCGCCTGAGCGTGTCTTCACGCAGGCGGTGACGTGCTGGTGCGGTGTCCCTGAAGCGTCTTGTGGCTCCAGGGTGCTGTGCGTGCTGGAGCTATCGAGCACGACGCTGCACTAGACCAACGGTCAGCCAAGAGTCGACTCGGCTGACCGTCGACGATTAACCTCTATTTTATGATGACGCCCGGCAGCGGCATGCTCCCTCTGTATTCCCCGTTTGAGCCACTTGTTCCGCAGCCCGTGCCAGTGATTGTGTATTTGATGCCAGCCAGGCTAAAGAACAGTTCGCTCTTGAAAGGGCTAGTGAGGTGCAAATTGTCCTGATGTTGTGGCGGGCCTCGGCCGCACTGGCTCCTGTTTCGCTGGCCACCACGAACGATACTGCGCCAATGATAAGGGCGATCCGCGCCTACGGGATTCTGCGCGTCAGACGTGCCTGCCTACCCGTGTGACCGCAAGCCAGGCAGTTCTTTGGCTGCCAGGATACGCGGCTTGTTTCTGTCTCCAAAAGGCGCTCTGGAGGTCAGGCGCTGGCTGAAACGCACAAACGTCACGGAGCGTTCCGCCTTGACATAGACAGTTGATCGATATATACTGTGTCGATGGGCACGCGCGCGATGCAGGAGGCGACTTTCCTGATCCTGACGGCGCTGGCTGGAAGCAGCCAGCACGGTTACGGGATCATCACCGACATCGAGCAGATCTCGGACCGGCGCGTCCGACTGCGCGCCGGGACCCTGTATACGGCTCTGGAACGTCTCCGCACCGACGGACTGATCGCAGTGGACCGCGAGGAGATCGTGGATAGCCGGTTGCGCCGCTACTACCGTCTCACGCCCACGGGCGCGGAGCGCCTCGCCGCCGAGGCGGCTCGTCTGCAAGCGAATGCCGTCGTCGCGATGTCGCGGCTGGACCCGGTTGGAGCGCGATGAGTGACGATCCTGACCTCGAGCGCCGCTTCCGGCGTCTGCTCGCGTGCTACCCCGCCGCGTTTCGCCGCGAGCACGAGCAGGAGATCCTCTCGGTGTTGATGGCCGGCGCCGAGGAGGGACGGCGGTGGCCGCGGCTGGCGGAGGTCGCCGATCTGCTTAGAAGCGCGACCTCCATGCGGCTGCGAACCAGGCTGCGAACTTCATGGGCATGGGAGTACAGACACCGGCGGGTCACGGTCCCTGTGCGCGTCATCAGCGGGATCTGGTTGGTGGCCCTTACCGTCATCCTGTACGGCTACGGCCTCGGCGGCTGGTGGGGAGTGCTACTGGTCCCGGCGGCAGCCGCGCATTTTTACGTTGCCTACCGCAGCCTGCGACACCGCGCCCAAAGCTAGCGCGCCGCCCCCTTGTGGGCGCTCATCACGCACTGCTAAGCGCAATCGGCGAAGCGGGCGTCCGAACGCATCCTCACCAAAGCCAGAAATGGACAAACCACTTAGGAACCCTTCACTGGACGACGATTCTGCGGGTGTAGGCGCAGCGGCGCCACACCGTCACAATGCACGGCCCCTGCACGGCACCACCGCCCTCGCCGTGGTGTGGGTGCCGTTTTCGAACGCAAGCGACGCGGAGAACGGGAAGCCTCCGTGGGGGCATTGGTCGGGGAGCAGGATGCCGGTGGGGCGGTAGCCGACGGTTTTGCCGTGGACGCGTTCGTAGTAGGTGAGGCCGCGGGGGCCGATGATCGCCTGGAGCCGCGCGACGGAGAGGTTGGGGCCTTCGGGGAAGGTGGGTACGAGCGGCACGTGAATGTGGATGCTGCCGGCTCCGCCGGCTGGGAGAAGCTGCGCGGAGAGCGGGATCTGGGCGCTGATCGGGGAGCCGCCGCCGGCGTAGAAGAGCATCGCGAAGTGTCCGTCCTGTGCGGGAGCGCGCAAGATCGCGACGTCCACTGACTCGCGGAGAACTTCCGCTCCGATCGCCATCTCGGCGAGCACGCTGCCGTGACCCATGATCGAGTCGGGCGGGCAGCCTTGGAGGCCGAATTCGGCGAGCGCGACTTCGGTGCAGGTGTCGAGGCCGAGGCCGCTGACGGTGATGCCGAGGTCGCTGGGGTAGTGCAGGTCGACGGCGGTCAACGGCGAGGGCACGTGACTGCCGCGCGCGGCGATCCGGACGGTGATTTCCACCGTCGTCGCAGCGCCCGGCCGGTCGGGTGCGAAGGCGACGTGGAGCGCCGCCGACTGTGCGGCGTGCGCGACGGCCGGCGGGCAGGCGCCAAACGCGAGCGTGGCGATCAGCGCACCGGCGTGGCGTCTGGCTCTGCGCCGGCGGGGCGGTCTAATACGACAGCCTGCCGCTGGTCTGGATGACGATCGCGTACGTCCGGCGGTCGAAGACGCCCGACAGCCCCGTGTGGCCGCTGGCGTGGCTGTAGCGGCCGCTGCCGCCGGTGACTGTGAGCGATCCGCTGAACCTCTGGAAGCGTCCCGAGCCGCGCCCGGCGGCCCGGCCGTGGCCCTCGATCGAGCCGCCGCCGGTGTGGATCGTGAAGCTGCCTTCGAATGTCGCGCCGGTGGTGACCTCCGCGCGCATCGACCCGTGCAGCGCTCCCCCCACGGGGCCTTCCTCCTGCAGCTGCGAGCCATCCGCCTTCACCAGATGCAGATCGGCGGTCGCCGTCCCATTGAGCGTGTGCGCCGCACCGGCCACCGGATGACTGGCGGCGGTGGAGTCGGCGGCACCGGCCAGCGCGAAACCGCCGAGAGCGATCGTCGCAAACACCGACGCCCGGCGCGCGGCTCGGGATGAACAAAACAATCTCCTCATCCGGAATCATCCTACAGATCACTCAGCTTGTGGAGTCGGCCCGGGAGGTTCTGGCTGACTTCCGCCCGAAGCTCTCCGCAATTCGCCGCTTCCAGCAGGAGATGCGACGCGATCACGGCAGCCGGTACCGACGCAGACGACCTGCGCCAGAGCTCTCCATTCGCGGGAGCGCTCACCGAGCCCGGGCGTCGGCGCGTCCTTGCCGAGGGCGGCTGAGTGCAGTCGCAGGAGTTCGAGCACGTCCTCGCCGCAGCGGCCGAGGTCAGCGGGGACTCCCCTGGTGGCGAGAACGTTGCATGAAGTGGATGGCTCCCGCCCGGAGAACCATCACGACGCCGAGACACTGCTCGCCACAATCACACCCGGCGGCACGCGCGCCGCCAGCCAGCTGCGCCAGGCGCGACACCTCGTCGAGTTCGCCGAAGGCGTACTGAGGCAACCACCACCAGGGTGAGGTCGTCGGATTGGCACCCGCTCGCCGGCGGCTGACGCTACGCGGCACTTCGGTAGCGCGTGAAGCGATGCTTGGCGCTCAGCACTCGCACGCGCCAGGCCGGCACCGCGACACGGCCAGGGGTTCGGCCATAGCCGGTGCGCTCGATCTGGCGCAGGATCTCGCGGTAGAGAGCGGTGGCGAGCGCCATGCCGCGCTGCCCGCGCGAGAGGAGCGGGATCGCACGCAGCCCTTCATCGTAAAGACGGTCGGCACGGGCGATCTGGTCACGCAGGAGCGCTTCGCGAGCACCGGGCAACGGCGGGCCAAGGCGTCCAATCGTGGTGCGGGCGATGTACAGGCGGCCGTGCGCGTGGTCCTCATCGATGTCGCGGAGGATGTTGGTGCGCTGAAACGCCCTACCGAGTGTCGCCATCGCGCGCTCACCGTCCGCATGTGTGGTGCCGAACATGCTGGCGAGCATGATCCCGACTGAGCCGCCAGCTTGCTGGCAATACCGTTCGAGATCCTCTTCGTCTTCGATCGTCGCGCCATCGAGATCGTGGCGCATGCCCTGGCAAAATTCGAGCACCGCCGCACGCGACAACGCGTGTCGTTGCGAAAGATCCGTGAGGATACGAGTCTCCGGGGTGTTCGCCTCCTGGCCCTGGGCCCAGCACTCGAGAGCGTCGATGCGCTGGGCCGCCTGGGGGTCACCCTCGTCAACCAAGTCGTCGATCGTGCGCAATACCTTGTATATGAGTTGGGCATCCAGCTGAAGATCGCCAGGAAGCACACGCATGCTCGGGCTGAAGGTGCTTGAGTCAAGGCCAAAAGCCGTTTCTCTTCGCCCGACCGTGTCGACTGCGACTGTCCGCCAGGACAAGAAACGGGATCGCATCACAGAGCAACCGTATAACGCGACCGGCGGCCGTAGCGATGCTACTCGGCCGAGAGCGCCAGCTGCGGCTGCGGCCTGCTGGCCTGGATGGCGACGATTACCGACGCTGCGGTGGAGATGCTGCCGACGATCGCGATGGTACGTAGACCAACCTGCCACGCCGCCGCAAATTGAACGGGGGCGCCTGTGGTCTGTCGAAGCCAGCCGTCAATGAGGTACTGGCCGGCGATGCCCGCGACCAGACCGATCAAGCAGCCTACAAGCAGAACGAAGCCGCTCTCGTAGAAGATCAACCTTGTGAGCTGGCCGTTGCTCATGCCAAGAGCGAGCAGCGAATCGATTCTCCCGCGCCGCTGCCACAGAGCCGCGATCATCAGAGCAAATACAGACGCGATGGTCGCGATCAACACGACGATTGTGGTGTCGCTCAATCGAGCCAGCGTGCTCCCAACACAGCAACG
>Ga0210398_10002329_pt1 | contig 18657 bp, 14 predicted proteins | sample IncBWC4OmetaG_FD_161047 | JGI IMG/M metagenome (GOLD analysis project Ga0210398, IMG submission 161047) | Forest soil microbial communities from Barre Woods Harvard Forest LTER site, Petersham, Massachusetts, United States - Inc-BW-C-4-O | ecosystem: Environmental > Terrestrial > Soil >... | reverse complement strand
CAGGCACGCGCCCTTCTTAAAATCGAAGGCGACGACCTCGTCCTGAGCGACGCAGTAGAGATGCCCGTCAGGACCAAACCGTAGACCGCGCGGTTTCCGAAACTCGGCCAACTTGGCGGGAGAGAAGACACGCACAAGGTGTCCATTTTTAGTGTCGTATTCGCGCACGCTCGTCACGGCATCTGCCGCACCGAACGGATGCTCACTTGACACCACGACATTACCGTTGGGCGCGATCGCGAGATCCAAAGGACTGAGGTCTGGATCGCTCACGAGGCGAAAGGGCCGTGTACGCTCGCCAGGAGTGATCGCGACAATCGCGTTGTCGCCGTCGCCATTGGGCCCTATCCCAGATGCGAGAAATAGCCTTCCATCGTGGCCAAAGGCAAAGCCGCGAGGAAATGGAACGATTCCCGGCGGCACGAAATGCTCTCCAGGCGCATGAAGCAACACTGGAAACGCCGTAACCGTGCGCTCGCTTCGAAGCCCAACATAGTAGCGTCCATCCGGACCAAAATTGCCGCCACCTGGGTTCAATCTTGCAATCGGGCCCGTGTCGCGAACGACAGTGCCGTTTGGACCGAGTGCCAATACCCGATCAGCGCCGCTGTTGAGAAACAGCAGCCCTTCTTTTTGATCCACGGCGAGTCCCCGGGGATCAACGATTCGGCTGTCATCGTTAAAGGGACCGATCAGCGAGCCATCGCGCTTGAACGCCAGAAGCGCGCCGTATCCATTCCCATTGATGCCTGATGCACTCGTAACGAGGATAAGCAATATAACCACGCTCCTACGGCGTCGTCCGAAATGTCTCACTACCAGGCGCGCGAAGTGCAGCGCCGGCCAGATGCGGTTCGCTGGTCTGAGCACCCACAGACCGATCGGTAAGAAAGAATGCCGGAGCTAGCGATCACCGGGCACAGGATTTACCAATGCACCATTGTCTCGTTGGAGTACCAAATCAAATAACTATACGCTGCCAAATGCGCGGCGGCGTTGGTTCAGTACGTGGAAGGTGTTTTGATGATGCCCGATCCATACCGAATGATCTCTGTCATATTGCGGCGATTGGACCCGTCGGATTCGGCATCGGCCGCTGAAGGATGAAGGGCTGTGGCGCATCGACACTCACGCGAGTGAGGTGTTAACATCTAACGACCATAAGGCCCAAGGCCCATCTAAGGTCTCGTTTGAGTGCCAACACAAAACGCGAGTTGCAACCGGATGGATACCGGGCGGCAGATGGCACTTTCAGCCAACGTGCAGGCTGAAATCGCCTTCCGGGCGCACCAAGGTTTACCAGGCCTGCAGCAGCTCACGCCTGAATGGACCAGCCTCGTGGCGACCATACCCGGAGCTAGCTTCAATCATCTCCCGTGCTGGTATTACGCCTACCTTGCGTCCGGTGACTGCGATCCGGCGAGCGTGTGGTTCATCACAGCCTATCGGGGTGAGCGGCTCGTGGCGGTGTGTCCATTGCAGTTCCAACGTCACCGCGTACCGCTCTTGCGGCCGCGCTACCTGGGCACGCTGGATGGCAACGAGCTGCAGCTATCGGATTTCGTCTTTGCACCTTCCGCGGACAACTCCTCGCTGGTGTTTGAATTGACGCGCTGGCTGCGGGTCCAACGCAGGCTTCGGTGGGACGTGTTACGCCTGTTGAAGGTCGCCGAAAACTCCTCGCTTGGCTATGCCGCAAGGATACGGCGACCGAGACTGACGCTGGCGGCGAACTACGATGCCAGCGCCTACTTCGACACCCGCGGCAGCTACGATCAAGCCACGCATGCCATGGCGAGCAAGATGCGCAGCAACCTGCGCCGCCGCGCGCGGCTCGCCGAGAGCGCGGCACCGCTGCGCTTTGAATCATGTCGTCGACCGGCGGACGTGGCCCGGGGCTTCGACATCTTTCTCGAGCTCGAGTCCTCGGGATGGAAGGGTGCCGCGGGGAACAGGTCTTCGATACGCTGCGTGCCCAGCGTTCTTGCTTTCTATACGGCGATTGTGCGCGAGTTCACGGCGCGCAACGAGTGTGTCGTCAATCTGCTGTGGCATGGCGAGGAACCTATCGCGGCCCAGCTGGGACTGCACTTGGGCAGAACGCTCTACATCCTGAAGGTCGGATACCGCGACACCCATCCGGTTCTCGCCCCCGGGATACTGCTACAGGACCGAACCATTCGCCATGCTTGCGAGGATCCAGACGTCGATGTGCTCAGCATGGTCAACAATCCGCGCTGGCTTCACAGCTTCAAAACCAGCACCGTGAACGTGTCGATGTACTGCGTATCCAACTGGACCGCGGCGGGGCTGCTTGCGCAGCTAGGTATGTGGATGAAGCGCTCGTGGTTCGCGCCAGCCCCGGAATCGGACACTCTCAGCGCTCACGATATCTAGAGGCACTTCACTGCGGTCCTTGCCCCCTTTGGAGCTACGCGCTCGAGGAGCTGTTGGAAGCGGTATGCCTTGTGTTCCGCCTCTTCCGCCGGCAGCGCCGCGCGCACCTTCTGCCTCTCCTTGGTGTGCTCCCTGGCCCCGATCAGAGCCGCAAGCCGTGCTCTCTCATATTGGACACAGAGTTCCTCCATCAGGCTGCAGACACGCCCCAGGTCATTGAGCCACCGGGTCTCGAAGTCGATGACCGTGACGGCGGGCACGCTCACGCGCCACAGGGCGATTCGAGCCTCGATCTCATGCCAGTACCAGAGTGCCTTGTAGAAGGGGTGTGAGAATTCCGGATCGGACGATAGAATATCAGCGAGCGCAAGCGCATTGGTCGGCGCCTTGAAATCGAGCCACCAATAGTTGCCCCGCTCCGTGCCCGGATAATCGCGGAGACTGTAGATCGAGTTTGCGACCTCCACCGCCGGCCGCACGAGGTGCACGACCGCAATCCGTCGGCCGAACTCCGCGACCGCATTTCGAGCAAAGGTCTTGATGAAAAGATGGTTTGCTTCGAAATAGTAGCGCTGTCGCATCGCGGCTCGGTAGATGTTCACCGATTTGACGCGGGAATATACGCGATCCACGATTTCGCGGTCACCGTAGCTCGCGGCGCGCAGCAGCGAGCCATTCATCACCGGATGCGCCTCGTGCACGGCACGGCAACCCGGCACCGTCGCGAACAACTTGGTGAGCGTTAGCGTCCCGCTACGACCCGTGGTAGCCGTGAAGATGAACCGCTCTAAGCCCTGTGCTCGCAGTCTGAACAGTCGCCGCGCCAGCCAGGCGACCAGGCGGTTGTGTTTGAGCGGCTTGAATCGATACGGCAGCATGGGCCACCGATCGGGCAAGGACGGCATGTCCATGTCGACGTCCGCGGCGTACTCCCATTCGCGTTGCATTTTTTTGGACGTTTCCGCTCCCGAGCGCATCGAGTCCTACCTTTGTGTAGGCGGAATCCTACAGCATGATACCAAGGGATTTGCGCTCGCAACAACCACAGTTCGCTGGACGTACATCGGGCACCATCAGCAGACCAGGGCGCTCTCGAACAGACCGTATTATGTCTAGTGGTGCCGGCGCCGCTGTGAGCCTTCAGCGCCGGCGTGGCTGTAGCGTCTGTTAGGGGGAGGCGATCCGAGCGAGGCCCACGGGCTCACGCCGTACCTCGAGCCACGATAGCGTGATCAGGCCGAGAACGTTGGTGATCTCGCCGACGAGCACGCCCATCGCCGCCCCTACCGGCCCGACACGGCCGATCGTGCCGCCGGTCACGGCGAGCGCGACCAGCGCGCTGATAACCGTCAGAACGGTGAGCTGGCGATATCGCGTCCGCGCCAGCAGGAAATTCACGAACTGATCACGGGCGAGCATTGCGAGCGAGGCCAGCCACCAGACCACCAGCAGCAGGTCCCGCTGCGCGAAGTCCTTGCGCAGGATACTGGCGAAGATGAAGCCTCGCACCGGCCAGAACAGCGCCGCGTAGATGATTGCCAAGGCCGCCATGCCTAGCGCACTCAGTGCGACGCGCCGCAAAGTGCCCCGTACTCCGCGGTCGCGCAGCCAGCCGGCGACGGTCGCGAGCATCAACGAGCTCACGCCGGTCGAAAGCAAGTTCACCGGCATCATGAGCATTCGAGTCGCAGCGAGCGCAGCGACCGCCGTCAGATTCACGACCCCGGCGATCAGGTAGTTGTAGCCCTGGTTGAAGGCCGAAGTTGCCAGACTGCCGGTGGCGGTCCACATACCCACGGCTGCGATGCCGCGCCACACCCGCGTGCTGGCATGGACATTCCAGGTTTCGTGCCGCCGCATCAGGCGCGAGTTCTCCCGGCCTGCAGCGAGGGACGCGACGCTCATGAACGTCACGATCACGATTGTGGGTACCGAGGTTGCTATCGAGACCCCCGCGCCGCAGAGCAGCAGGGCTACATAAACGATATCTCCGCGCAGCGACGCCGTGGCGTTGCGGTAGCCATTGGAAACCATGCGGAAGAACTGCCGATACAGCGCGGTCGATCCGGCTGCCAGAGCGGTGAGCAGCAGCCAGGTCATCATGCTATCGAACTCGCGAAAGGCCCGCATGATCACAATGCCGACCGCGGCGATCGCAACGAGGCACACTACCGCCCGGCGTTGCCCGGCGTACAGCCCACCGATCAGGTCAGAGCGCTGCTCGGCCCCGAGCCGCGTCAGCTGATTGACCATGGCTGGCCCGACGAACGCGCCCTGCAGCGATGTGAGCATGAGGATGCCGCTGAACACGAGCACGTAGTAGCCGTACTGATCGTTGGAGGTATATCGGAGGAGTAGCAGGCCGACCGTGAAGTTGGCGGCTGATAGAATGACCTGCGAAATCATACCCTTGGCGAGCGTGCCAGCGAGCCCGAAGCGCTTCCCAGCCGGGTTCAATGTTGTTCCTGAATGCGGGCCCGCCGCCTGTATGTTGGCATTCTACGCCGCTGCCAACCGGTGGCATGTGGATTCCAAGCGCTATACTGCCGGAAAACACCGTGCGGCGTCCGCCGGGCGCGCATTCGCACCCGGCGGGCACCGACTCCATAGGCGCTACTGTATGCGGATCCGATCATTCCGCCAGCATTTCACACCGTCGTCGGCCGCGCTCCGGACGATCGACGCATGTGCCCGTGACCTTGCGCCCCAGAATGCGCAGCTCTCGGGCTGGCACGAGAATTATCTGATCAACCACAAGCGCCGCATCAGCCATGATCTCGACATCATCAATCGGGAGATTTCGAAGGGCCAGAGCATCGTGGAATTCGGCTCGATCCCTTTGGTTCTTACTGCGGCACTCAAGAGCTGCGGCTACCGGGTGACGGGCTGCGACATCGCGCCCGAAAGGTATGCGTCGACCATTGAGGCGCTGGGATTGACCGTCGTCAAATGCAATATCGAGATGCAGCAGCTGCCGTTCGCGGATGAATCTTTCGACGCAGTGGTCTTCAACGAGCTGTTCGAGCACCTGCGGATCAACCCCGTGTTCACCCTGGGTGAGGTACTGCGGATCATGAGGCCAAACGGCGTGCTCACCTTGTCCACACCGAATCTGAGATCATTGGAGGGAATCCGGAATTTCCTGCTCCGAGACCGGTCGTACTCCTGCGCGTCGAATATCTACCACGAATACAAGAAACTGGAGACGATCGGCCACATGGGTCACGTGCGTGAATACACCCGAACCGAAGTGGTGGAGTTCCTCGAGACGGTTGGCTTCGAAGTCTCGGCAATCATATACCGGGGCGAGTATCAAAACCGGCTCAAGCGGACTGCGATCCGGTTGATACCGAGCCTCAGCCCGTTTGTCTCCTATGTTGCGCGCAAGCCGGCTCAGCCGCGCTCACTCCCACTCGATGGTCGCCGGCGGCTTCCCTGAGATATCGTAGACCACCCTGGATATTCCCGGCACTTCGTTGATCACGCGGTGCGCAACCCGATCGAGAAATTCGTAGGGCAGCCGTGCCCAACGCGCCGTCATGAAGTCGATCGTTTCAACCGCACGCAGGGCGATCACATAGTCATAACGCCGTCCGTCACCCATGACGCCGACCGACCGCACGGGCAAAAAGACGGCGAAGGCTTGGCTGACCTTGTCGTAAAGATCGTGGGTGCGCAGCTCTTCGATAAATACCGCGTCCGCGCGGCGCAACAGGTCCGCATGCGATTTGTGAACCTCTCCCAGGATGCGCACACCGAGTCCGGGACCTGGGAAAGGGTGCCGATGCACCATTTCCTTCGGCAGCCCCAGCTCCAGCCCCAACTTTCGCACCTCGTCCTTGAACAGCTCGCGCAGCGGCTCCAGCAGCTTGAGCTTCATGTGCTTCGGCAGGCCGCCCACGTTGTGGTGCGACTTGATGACATGGGCTTTTCCCGTCTTGGCGCCGGCCGATTCAATGACGTCCGGATAAATCGTGCCTTGCGCAAGCCATTGGATATCTTTGAGCTTGGCGGCCTCTTCATCGAACACTTCGATGAACACCCGCCCGATGATTTTGCGTTTCTTCTCCGGATCCGCCTCGCCGGCCAACGCGGCCAAGAAGCGTTGTTCGGCATCCACGCGAATGACCTGCACCCCCATGTGCTGTGCAAATGTCGCCATGACCTGATCGCCTTCCCCCAGACGCAGCAGTCCATGATCGACGAACACACAAGTCAGCTGGGAGCCTATGGCCTGATGCAGTAGCGCGGCCAGGACGGATGAGTCGACGCCTCCGGACAATCCGAGCAGGACGCGGTCGCGGCCCACTTGCGCGCGAATACGCGCGAGGCTGTCTTCGATGATGTTGCGGGTCGCCCAGCTCGCGGAACACCCGGCGATCTCGCGAACGAAGCGGCGCAGAATCTCGCCGCCTTGCAGGGTATGCGTCACTTCGGGGTGAAACTGTAGGCCGTACAGATGACGCGATTCGTCGGCCATGGCGGCAAGCGGTGCATTGTCGCTGGCGGCAATGACGTTGAATCCAGGAGGCACCGCGACCACGCGGTCGCCATGACTCATCCAGACATCGAGCACTCGACGGTCTCGGGCGTCGCGATTGTCCTCCAGGCCATCGAGCAGGGGCGAGGCGGCGGTGGGCCTGACCTGCGCGGCGCCGAACTCGCGATGCGTCGACATTTCCACCTGCCCGCCCAATTGCGCCGCCATGGCTTGCATGCCGTAGCAAATTCCGAGTACCGGTATGCCCAGCGAAAAGATCTCGCGGGGTGCCTCAGGACCTTTCGCGTCGTAAACCGATTCCGGACCGCCGGATAGGATGATCGCCTTGGGTGCGAAGCGTTCGATGTCGCCAAGCGCGGCATCGCAGGGATAAATTTCAGAATACACGCCGATTTCGCGGATGCGGCGGGCAATCAACTGCGTGTACTGGGCACCGAAATCGAGAATCAGGACCTTGTCCGCATGAATGTCGGACATTAACCGATCCGGTAGTTGGGCGCTTCTTTGGTGATGGTCACATCGTGCACGTGACTCTCGCGAACGCCCGCATTGGTGATGCGCACGAACTGTGGCCGCGTTCGCATCTCCTCGATGCTGCCGCTGCCGGTGTACCCCATGGCGGCGCGCAAACCGCCCGAGAGCTGGTGCAAAATGGCGACCAGGCTGCCTTTGTATGGAACCCGGCCTTCGATGCCTTCCGGCACCAGCTTCTCCAGCTCCGTCGTGGTGTCCTGGAAGTAGCGATCGCTCGAGCCGTGGGCCTGCGCCATCGCGCCCAAGGAACCCATGCCGCGGTAGGCCTTGTACGAACCGCCTTGATAGAGTTCCACGTCTCCCGGCGACTCTTCGGTGCCGGCAAACATGCCGCCGATCATCACGCAGTGCGCACCGGCTGCGAGCGCCTTGGCGATGTCGCCGGAATAGCGGATTCCACCGTCGCCGATGACCGGAATGCCGGTGCCCTCGAGCGCCTTGGCGACCCGGGCAATGGCGCTGATCTGCGGAACACCCACGCCGGCGATGACGCGGGTGGTGCAGATGGATCCCGGACCAATGCCCACCTTGACCCCATCGGCGCCGTGCTTGACCAGATCCAGCGCCGCCTCGGCGGTGACGATATTGCCGCCGATCACTTGGATGTCGGGATATTTCGATTTTATCTTTGAAACGGTATCCAACACGCCGCGCGAATGCCCATGCGAGGTATCGACCACGATCACATCGACCCCGGCATCGCGCAGTGCTCCGACGCGATCCAAGGTGTCCGGTGCGGTGCCGACGGCCGCACCGACGCGCAGGCTGCCCACGCTGTCCTTGCAGGCGTTCGGAAACTCCGTGGCCTTTTGGAAATCCTTGACCGTGATCATTCCCTTCAGCTCGTGGTCACCCGCGACCACCAGCACCTTCTCGATGCGGTGCTTGTGCAGCAGCGCCAGTACCTGGTCTTTGGGAGCGTTTTCGCGCACCGTGATCAATCGGTCTTTCGGGGTCATGACCGAGGAGACCGGCGCATCCAGCTTGGTCTCGAAGCGCAGGTCACGATGCGTGACGATTCCAACCACCTTCGTCCCGAGGACCACGGGGACGCCGGAAATATTCTTGGCGCGCGTCAGCTCCAGCACCTGGCGAATGGTCATGTCGGGATTGACCGTGATCGGATCGCTGATCACGCCGCTTTCGAACTTCTTGACGCGATCCACCTGGCGCGCCTGATTGTCGATGGACATGTTCTTGTGAATGATGCCGATGCCGCCCTCTTGGGCGATGGTGATCGCCAGACGCGCCTCCGTGACCGTATCCATCGCCGCCGATACGACTGGAAGATTGACGCGTATTTCGCGGGTCAGCTGACTCGCCAGGGAAACATCGCGGGGCAGGACTTCAGAATATGCCGGCACCAGCAACACATCATCGAAAGTGAGTGCCTCTTCAAGAATCCGCATACGAGTCGCGTTCCAGGTTCGTCTAAGAGGCGGCGCATTGTACCTTGCAGGTGCTGCGCGGTAAACCGCAGTATCATGCGGGCATGGAAACGGCCGAAAACCGCGACATTTACAGCGTTTCACGCCTCAATCGGGAGGTTCGAGTGCTGCTGGAGCGTGGTTTTGGCACGCTGTGGCTCGAGGGGGAGATCTCCAATCTCGCCCGTCCGAGCTCGGGACACTGGTATTTCTCGCTGAAGGACGCCGCCGCCCAGGTGCGCTGCTGCATGTTCCGCCAGCGAAATATGTTGTCTGCGTTTGCCGCGCGGGACGGCCAAAAGGTGCTGGTCAGGGCGCGCATCGGCCTTTACGAACCGCGCGGCGAGTACCAGCTCGTCATCGACTACATGGAAGATGCCGGCCTTGGGGCCTTGAAGCGCCAATTCGAGGAATTGTCGGCAAAACTCGCCGCCGAAGGTTTGTTCGCCGTGGAACGCAAACGATCCTTGCCGATGATTCCGAAACGAATCGGCGTGATCACCTCGCCCACGGGCGCCGCGATTCGCGACATCCTGCATGTGCTGGCCCGCCGATTTGCAGCCGTCCCCGTGTTGATCTATCCGGTATCCGTGCAGGGCGCCGCGGCGGCCGCCGAGATTGTGGCGGCGGTCCGCTTCGCCGGCCGGCACGCCGCGTGCGATGTGCTCATTTTGGCCCGCGGCGGCGGCTCACTCGAGGATCTTTGGGCGTTCAACGACGAGGCTTTGGCCCGCGCCATCGTCGCCTCCCCGATTCCGGTGATCAGCGGCGTCGGCCACGAGATCGACTTCACGATCGCCGATTTCGCCGCTGACGTGCGCGCGCCGACACCGTCCGCCGCGGCTGAGATTGCCGTGCCCGACGGCGAAGAATGGCTCGCTTCCCTGTCGCGCCTCGCACAACGCCTGCGGCGCGGCCTGCTTCGCCGGGTCGAAGCTCAGCGCGAACGCCTGCGCTGGCTCATCGGACGCGCGGCGCTGGTCAGTCCGTCGGCCCGTCTGTCGCAGCAAACGCAACGTCTGGACGATCTGGAACAGCGTATGTCGAGGGCCCTGCGCCAGATTCTGGCGGACCGCCGCTCGGTCTTGAGCGAACGCCGCACCCGGCTTTGGCAGTCGAGTCCCGTGGTGCGGATCCGTGCGACAGGCGCCCGGCAAGCGGCGCTGTTCGCCCGGTTGAGAGCCGCGGCGCTCGCGCGGCTGCATCTTGCGCGGGAGCGGCTCTCGCCGCTGGTGCGCACGCTCAACGCCGTGAGTCCGCTGGCTACTTTGGATCGCGGCTACGCCATCGTCAGCCGCGAAGGCGGCGGGATTTTGCTCAATGCCGCAGAGGCGCCGGCGGGCACCCTCATCGAAGCGCGCCTCGCGGTGGGAAAGATTCGCGCCAAGGTGGAAAGCTCTTGAAACGCCATGCCCTGCTCCTGCTGTGCCTCTGTCCGTCGCTTGTCTTTTCCTATGCGTTGCCGCGCGAGAGCGCGGTGCCGGGCGGCGTGAAGATCATCCGCCTCGATGTGCACGGCGACTCAATGCCCTATGTCGAGGTGGACGGGCATCGCACGATGGTCGTCCGGGATGGCGCCGAGTGGCTCGCGATCATCGGCATACCTCTGTCGGCGCCGCTGACGCCGCTGCACGTGCTGATCCACAGCCCCGGTGCCAGCCAGGAGGTCGAATTCAGCGTCGGCGACAAGCACTACGCGAGCCAGTCGCTTACCGTGGCGCCGGCGCAGGTGAACCTTTCGCGCGCCGATCTTGAACGGGTGAATCGCGAGAAGTCGATCATCGATCACGCATTGAGCCGCTGGACCGAAGATCAACCCCGGACGCTGCGCCTGCAGCAGCCGGTCCCGGGCGTGCGCAGCAGCTCCTTCGGGATGCGCCGCATTTTCAACGGCGAGGCTCGCAATCCGCATACGGGGATGGACATCGCCGCGCCGGCCGGCACGCCGGTGAAGGCGCCGATCGATGGTACCGTCATCGACACCGGCCATTATTTTTTCAACGGCAACACGGTATTTGTGGACCATGGCCGCGGCCTGATCAGCATGTATTGCCACTTGAGCGCGATCGACGTGAAGCCCGGTCAGCGCGTGGCCGCGGGCACGACCCTGGGCGCCGTGGGCATGACCGGCCGCGCGACCGGTCCCCATTTGCACTGGGGCCTGAGCCTCAACCGCGCCTGGGTGGATCCTGAATTGTTCGTGCCGAACTAGCCCGGCCGGCTGCTAACTGCCCGCGTGCGTCGCGCTCAGCATTTGATCGACCGCGCCCGCTCCCAGCGCAGGAGACTGCGTGGCCTGACGCAGGCGTGCGCTGTGCTCCTGAACGGCCGCGCCCGAAGGCTGCATTTCGATCTGGCCCTGGAAAAACGCTCCTTCGCTGATCCCCACGCGCGGCGCAAAGACATTGCCTTTGACTTTGGCCGTGGCGCGAATGTTGACCGACTCGGTGGCGTACAGATCGCCTTCGACTTTGCCGTCGACGACGATGACCCGGGCGCGGATGTCGCCCTTCATCGTCCCGTCGGTGCCCACCGTGAGACTCTGGGTGTGTGTGATGGACCCTTCCACGCTGCCCTGAACGATCAGGTCCTCCTGAGCGGACAGTTCACCGCGGAATTTTAACGTCGGCCCCAATACCGACGCTCGCGATGCGCCCTCGGACGTCTTAGGATCGGCTGCTCGCGCCGGCTCGGCGGTGCGCGGTGCCGGGGACCTAAGTTCGGCGCCGGGTACTCGGGGTTCCGGACGCGTGAGCGAGGGTTCTGGCGCGCCGGAGCGGCCGCTGGGGTTGGAATTCATCATGGGATCATCTCCATCGAGCGGTTTCTTGAACCACGACATTGTTAGGGGGCGCCGCCGGCAATTTTGGGGGTGCGGACCGGATCGAATTTGCCGGGCTGCTGACCGGCCTTTTTGTTACCGTCCATGTCGATGCTGCCGCTGAAGTTGGCGCCTTCGATAATGCTCACGGTGGGGGCATAAATGTTCCCGCAAACCTTGGCCGTCTCCTTCACGAACACGGATTTCTCGGCTTGCAGATCGCCGTCTACCGTGCCCTCGACGATGATCAGCATTGCCTTGATATTTGCCTTCACAGTACCTTGCGGCCCGACGGTGAGGCGCTGGGTGTGGGTAATCGATCCTTCCACCCGTCCCTGGATCAGAAGATCCTCTTCGGCCGACAAATCGCCTTTGAAATAGAGCGTCGGTCCCAGTATTGAGGCTCGCTCGGTCGCGCTGTTATATGGATTGCTCATTCCGTTTCTCCATGGACGACAAGTTCGTGAGGGCAGCGGAAGAGTACCTGGCATAATCGGTCGCAGAATGAGACTTTGATCACGAAACGTTTCGCTGCAAAGACTCAGCCGCCGAAACTGTCGCCATAAACGGACGCCCGGCGGCAGGCTCTATCAGGGGGTCCAGGCCACGAGACCCGCTCAATCCTGGGGGCGGTCGCCCGGCTTGGAGCGCTGCTGCGTCAGATAGTCGTTGAAAGTGTGCGCCAGGGAAACAAAATCCGACGGAATCATGATCACCGTGGTGCTGTTGTTCTCGGCGCCCACTTCGGAAATCATTTGCATGCGGCGCAATTCCAACGCGGCGGGATTCGACGCGATCTGCGCCGCGGCCGCCGACAGCTTCACCGATGCCTCGAGTTCCGCCTCGGCCTTGATGATACGCGCGCGCTTTTCGCGAATGGCCTCGGCTTGCATGGCCATGACCTGTTGCATGGCTTTGGGCAGTTCCACATCCTTCATCTCGAAGCGCTGTATCTCCAAGCCCCAGACCGCGGTCGAACCGGAGATGCTGTCGCCCAGCAGCGTGTTGATCTTGTTGCGCTCCTGCAGGATCTCGTCCAAATCGTGCTGGCCGATGATGTTGCGAAGGCCGGTCAATGCCAACTGATACACGGCCGCGGGAGCATCAGCCACTTCGATGACCGCCTTTGCGGCATCGACGATCCGGTACCAAAGAACGGCATTGACCTTGATGGTCACACTGTCGCGCGTGATGGTTTCTTGCTGCTCCGCAGAGACGGTGCGGGTGCGGATGTCCACCCGCACCGAGCGCTCTATGCCCAGCGGAATGATCCAATACAAGCCGGGTCCGCGCAGACCCATGTAGCGCCCCAATCTGAAAACGACGCCCCGCTCGTACTGTTGCGCGACCCGCAACCCGGACAGTGCAATGACAATCAGCGCGATCAAGAGGAAGTCGAGGATGGGCAAGCCGGCGCTCCTTGTTTTCGCAGCAGTTTACGCCCATCCGCCGACCGCGGCGATTATCTACGCGAGCGGCGATTATCGATGTGCGCCGCTTACTCGATGCTCTCGCCGTGTAAGGAGATGTCCAAGCCCTCGCGTTCTTGTTCCTCGCTGACGCGCAGACCCATGGTCATATCGATGGCTTTCAGGATGAGGAAACTGGCCACGAAGCCGTACGACACGGTCACCGCGACGCCCTTGAGCTGAATCCACAATGACCCGTCCGCGCCGCTGATTTCCTTGCTGACGAACACCCCGGTCAGCAACGCGCCGATGATGCCGCCGATGCCGTGAACGCCGAAGGCGTCGAGCGAGTCGTCGTATTTCAGCGCATGTTTGAGCGCAGTCGCGGCGAAGAAGCATACGACCCCGGCGATGAGCCCGATGATCACCGCCGGCGTCGGCCCAACGAACCCGGACGCCGGTGTGATGGCAACCAGTCCCGCCACCGCGCCCGAAGCAATCCCTAGGACGCTCGGCTTGCCCTTGGTAAGCCACTCGGTAAACATCCACCCGAGCGCAGCCGTCGCCGTGGCCATTTGTGTGGTCAGCATGGCCATACCGGCGCGGCCGTCGGCGGCGCCCGCTGAGCCGGCATTGAACCCGAACCAGCCCACCCACAGCAGCGATGCGCCGATCAGGGTCAGCGTCAGATTGTGCGGAGCCATGGCTTCCCGACCATAGCCCAAGCGCTTCCCGAGCACGAAGCAGCTGGCAAGACCGGCCATGCCGGCATTGATGTGCACGACGGTGCCGCCGGCATAGTCCAGGACACCCGCGGCGTTCAGCCATCCGGTGGGTTCCCACACCATGTGCGCAATCGGCGCATACACCAGCAGGGACCAAGCACCCATGAATACCAGCATCGCAGAAAATTTCATGCGGTCGGCAAATGCGCCGCAGATCAATGCCGGCGTGATGGCGGCGAACGTGAGCTGGAACATGGCATACACGGTTTCCGGAATGGTCAGTGCCAAATGAGAAACCGACAGCCGGTTGTCCGGGTCATGCATGAAGGTCATGCCATTGAACAGGGCCCGGTTGAAGCCGCCCACGAACTTATTGCCGGGTGTGAATGCCCACGAATAGCCGACCAGCCACCACAAAATGGTCACGACGCACACGATCGCGAAGGTTTGCATCAGCGTCGCGAGTACGTTTTTCTTGCGCACCATGCCGCCGTAGAAAAGCGCCAGGCCCGGGATCGACATCATCAGAACGAGTGCCGTGGAAGTCAGCATCCAGGCGGTATCCCCGGCGCTGATCTTGTCCGCGCTGAGCAGGGTGGGTTCGGTCGGCGCGCCATCTCCCCACGCCGCCGGCACCGCCAGCGTCAATACCCCAAGAAGGGCCAGAATCGGCAGTTTTTTCATTATTTCCTCTGTGGTCTAAATGGCGCTCGCGTCGCGCTCGCCCGTCCGGATGCGCACGACCTGCGTCAGATCAAAGACAAAAATTTTCCCATCCCCGACTTTGCCGGTCCTGGCCGACTTGATGATCGCTTCGATCACCAGATCGAGGAGCGCATTATCAACTGCGATTTCTATTTTTGTCTTCGGTACGAACTCGATGGCATATTCGGCGCCGCGATAGATTTCGGTGTGACCGCGCTGCCTGCCGAAGCCTCTGACTTCCGTAACCGTGACCCCCTGAACGCCGATGTCGCTGACCGCTTTTCGAACCTCGTCGAGCTTGAAAGGTTTGATTATCGCTGTAACCAGCTTCATCGCAGAGCATCCCCGGCAGCTTCGACTGCTGGGCGGAAAGCATCGCTTGTGCCAGTCTTGAAGTCTTGAATGCGATCAGCAGCTTAAGTTGGGGCGCTCCGCGACAGGCCGCAATTTTGCACCGATCGGGGGCAACTACCATGGCGCCCGCGCATCAATACGGTGCGGAGTGCCGCTGTCATCGCAGCGACAATTCCAATCGGATCCTGCCGTCCTCGTTCTTGGCCTTGTCATTGGCCACCAGAAAAACCCGGCCCGGATCGATTTGCGTGCCGGTCAACAAGGCCTGCTGCAGATTCATGGCGCGCTGTTGCCCCAAGGCGGTCAACTCAGCTTCGCTGACCGGGATGCGCTGACGCAATTCACCGCTCAAAAAGTCGATTTTTGCGGCGATGATTTCCGGCTTGGTCTTGATGGCCGCGATCGACTCGGGAAACTTCGGCTGGGCGCCGACATTCTTTGCATACAGCTGGGTCAGCATCTCGAGCTGTGGTGCTGGGTCCAGTTGCGCAAAATCGGTGGGGGCACCGGTCGCTTTCTTGCGGGCGCCCGGTGCTTGTGCCTGCAACTGGGACTGCAGCTGTGCCTGAAACTTCTGCTCGATCAGACGCGGGCGATCGACGTCATTGACCACCGCAATGGGTATTTCGATCTTGAGCTGCGGCCGTCCACTGAGGGCCTTGACCAGAGTCTGGACCTTCTCAGTGGCGACCGGATCCAGTTGAGCGGCACCCGGCTCAAAATCGACGAACTGCAGATCCGGACCGCCCCCAAACAGCGATCCCAGCAGCGCGAAGGGTGCGGTGACTGCTTTCTCCAGAATATTGACGAAGACTTTCCAGATGATGGGTGCCAGTTTGAATTGGGGGTCGTCCAGCGAACCGGTGACGGGAAGATTCAGGTCGATCACCCCGTCGCGGTCCTTGAGAAGCGCCACGGCCAGCTTGACCGGCAAGGATACCGCCGCCTTGCTCTCGGTCTTTTCCCCGAATTCGAGCTGCTCGACGATGATGTGATGCTGCGCATCGAGCTTGCGGCCCTGGACTTTGTAGTGCAGCTCCGTGGTCAACTTGCCCTTGCTGATGTTGTAGCCTGCGAACTTTCCGGAGTAAGGGTTGAAGGTGCTCAGCTCGATATTGCGAAAGCTCATCGAGAGATCCGTGTAAAGGGCCGCACTCAACACATTGACCTCTCCGGTGATGGACACGGGTGCAAAGGCATCCACCGATCCATGGAGATCGACCTTTGCACGAGAGTCGGGTTTCGACGAAAGGCCCAGTACCGTTCCCTCGAGATTCTGAATGCCGGTGGAAAAGTTCGGCATCACCGACAGGTCGGCGAAATTGGCCTGGCCGCCCTTGATCACGATTCTCTTGATGGACATTGGCATGCCCGGCGCCGCGTTCGGCGCGGATGCAGCGACCGCAGCGGCACGGCGCGCGGGCACGCGCTTCTTGCCCGCGCGCGGCAGCGGTGCCGCCGGTGCGGGCGCGGCGGTAGCGGCGACGGGCGGGCCGGTATTTCCGCTCGGTGCAGTCACGGTGGCGCCCGGGCCGGCCAACACGCGCTTCACGTTGATGGATTCATCAGGTTCGACCATCACGCGCGCGTATAGCTTGCGCGCCGTGACCTGATCGATCTCCAGACGGTCAGGCTGGTGCTGGAAGTTCAATCCCTGAATTTCCAATCGATCCCAATTGATGAAATCGTCGTGCAACGCGTTGTCGACGGTGTGCAAATTCGCGACGCTCAAGCTTCCACCCAATTGCCACGCGGGTTGATTTGCACCGAAGCTGAATTTGGCATCGCCGCTCAGCGCTCCGGCCAGCAAGGTCATCGACGTGTATTGCGAAATATACGGTTGGAGCGCCGCAAGCTCGATGCCGGCCAGCTTCAAGTTCAGATTCGCCGCGGGCGGTTGCGGGGTGACCGCTCCGGCCACACTCAAAGAGCCTGCGCCGTTGATTTTCGTATCCAGCTCGATGTTCAGTGGCTTGGCAGGATCCAAGCTGACACCGAGTACCTTGATGGACAGGGGCGCCAGCAGCACTTTCGCCGCCGGTTTGGTGCGTCGATCCTCGGCTGAAATACCGGCATCACGCAGGACGAATTCGCGCAAATCATACTGCCATGCCTTGGACGGCGCGACGCCTGCGGCGGGCGGTGCGGTCGCGGGCGGTGCGGTCGCGGATAGCGCGGTCGCCGGTGGCGCGGTCGCTGGTGGCGCGGTCGCCGGTGGCGGCGCGGGCGTTGGCGTGGGCGGCGGCGCTGATGCCGGCGAGGCAGCCGGCACGGGTGTCGCAGCGAGTTTGAGCAGATTAAAGGAGCCGTCCGGCTCCAGCCAAGTGACGAGGTGCACGTCCTTGAGGGATAGCGAATCGCTATGGGCCTGGCGTCCCTTGAGGTCGAACGTGGTGCCGCTCAAAATCAATTCAGGCACGGTTATCCAGTCGATATCTGAATCCTTCGGCCTGACGGCAAGGTCGGTGAGCGCGACCTTCGCCACCTCTACCTTCAAATCAACGTCATCTTGCAGAGAAAACTTATAAGTGGCGTTCAAATCAATTTTGCCGGAATTGACCAGGAAGCTCAGCCGATCCTCCAGATACTCCCAAATCGTGTGTACCTGCAGTCCGGCGATTTGAAACTCGCCGTCGGACTCGATCGGCTGCACCGAGAGATGTCCATGCCACTCGATTCGTTCGCCCAGCTTCGATGCACCCGTGAAGGTAAAGCGACCGCCCTGCACGCCGGTGCTGAAGTTCTGTAGTTCAAAATTGATCGGTTCCAGCCGCGTCGCAAAATCGGATGGCCGCCGGCGATCATCGAACGACAGGAAACCTCGCGTGACCTTGAAGGAGCCGATACGCAACGCCGGTATGGGTTCAGCTTCTTTTTGATCGGTATTGGGCTTTTTCGCGGTCTTCGGGCTCAACTGCGACAGATTCAAGTTGCCGTCTTTGAATATGACGGCGTTCGCAAATGGCGACTCGATATCGATATGGCCGAAGGTGTAAGCACGGTGCCAGACCGAGGACAGATCGAAATCGACAAAAAGCCGTGCAAATCCTGCAAGCTTCGTATCCTCGGCCCCCGTCAGAGAAAAATCCTTGATTTCGACCTGGAACAAAAACGGGTTGATGCGGACGTCACCCACCGCGGGTTTGACGCCGACCAACGTTTTCGGAATCTCCTTCAGCAGCGTACTGCGCAGCAGCTTGGGCGCCGCCCAAAATCCTGCAATCGCGTATACGCCAATCAGCAGCGCGACGATGCAAAAGATTCGGAAGGCTTTTGTTTTGAAGATCTGCCGCAAGGGACCATCCCGTCCTGGTACCGCAGCCGGGATCTTACCGCTTATTGCGCTGGATCAACCGTTTCCGCTTACGGACCTGCCGGGGCGTCAGGGGATTGCGCTTGCCGGCGAAAGGGTTCTCCTCACCCCGGAAGGCCACCCTGACCGGCGTGCCCATCAAATCGAAGGCTTTGCGATAGACATTGACCAAGTAGCGCCGGTAGGCATCCGGCACATGATCGGTCTGGTTGCCGTGGATGATCACGACGGGCGGATTGCGGCCTCCCTGGTGCGCGTAGCGGAGCTTGATGCGGCGCCCGCTGACCAGCGGTGGCTGGTGGCTTTGGATGGCCGCCTCCAGCACGCGCGTCAGTTCCGGCGTGCCCATGTCGCGCATGGCCGCTGCATAGACCTTGCGCACCGACGCAAACAGCTCGCCGACACCGCTGCCATGGCGCGCTGAGATGAAATGCAGGGGCGCGAAATCGTCGAATTGCAGTCTCTGCTCGA
>Ga0210398_10002328_pt1 | contig 18666 bp, 19 predicted proteins | sample IncBWC4OmetaG_FD_161047 | JGI IMG/M metagenome (GOLD analysis project Ga0210398, IMG submission 161047) | Forest soil microbial communities from Barre Woods Harvard Forest LTER site, Petersham, Massachusetts, United States - Inc-BW-C-4-O | ecosystem: Environmental > Terrestrial > Soil >... | reverse complement strand
TTACGGTCCGAGCGCCCGAATCACACGCTGCAGAGCACGGCACTCGTGAACGAGGCTTTTGTACGGCTGTTGGGCGCGCAGCCGCTCGAGCTGCAGAACCGCGCTCACTTCATCGCCGTGGCATCGAGATTGATGCGCCAAATCTTGGTGGACTACGCCCGCAACCGACGCGCGCAGAAACGCGATGGCGGCTGCCGGATCGACTTCGATGCGCTGCTGGATCTGCCGATCAACGGGGACGCGGAATTGGTGGCGCTGGACGATGCGCTCGAAGAGCTGTCTCGCCTCGATGAGCGGCAAGCCAAGATTGTGGAAATGAAATTCTTCGGCGGGTTGTCCGCACCCGAGATTTCCCAAGTGCTGGGACTGTCGCGGGCCACGGTCGATCGGGAATGGTCCACGGCGCGCGTCTGGTTGCATCAGCAAATGAGCCGTACGGCGTCGCCATGAGCGATGCGCGTTGGCAGCGGCTGAAGGAACTCCTGCACCGGGCCCTGTACATGGCGCCGGTGCAGCGCGCCGCATTTTTGGATGAAGAATGTGCCGGCGAGCCGGAACTGCGCGCGGAGCTCGAATCGCTGCTCGACGAAAACGCCCGCATGCGCTCCGGGTTTCTCGAGTCGTCCTCGCCCGCCGTCGCGTCCGATGAGCAGGGGGCCGGCGCCTTGTCGCCGGGACAAATCTTCTGCGAACGCTTCAGGCTGGTATCCAAGCTCGGCGAAGGCGGCATGGGACAAGTGTGGCTGGCGGAGCAAATCTCCCCGGTTTGGCGGCGCGTGGCCCTTAAGTTGATCCGCGCCGGCATGTACGACGAGTCGGTCGCGCAGCGCTTCCAGGCCGAACGGCAATCACTCGCCATCATGGATCACCCTGCGATCGCCAAGGTGTTCGACGCCGGCGCAACACCACAGGGTCAGCCTTACTTCGTCATGGAGTACGTGCCGGGGCTACCCATCACAGAATACTGTGATCAGAACAAACTCACCATCCGCCAGCGGCTCGAGCTCTTCATCCAGGCCTGCGAGGGCGTTCAACACGCACATCAAAAGGCCTTCATCCATCGCGACCTAAAACCCGCCAACATTTTGGTGGTGGAAGTGGACGGCCGCCCGCAACCGCGCATCATCGACTTCGGGCTGGCGAAGGCTATCGCGGCTAAGGCCATCGCCGTCAACGCCTTCGCGGGCAACGCCAATGATCCTTTGCAGTACACCCGATGGGGGCAGTTTCTCGGTACCCCCGGCTACATGAGTCCGGAGCAGGTCAACCGCGACGCGCAGGACGTCGATACACGCACTGATGTCTATTCGTTGGGCGTCATCCTCTATGTACTGCTCACAGGATTGCAGCCCTTTGAAATCAAGCCGCGTCAGCAGCCCCACTTGGATGAGCTGTTGCGCCGTCTGCGCGAAGAGGATCCGCCGAAACCCAGCGGCAAGGTGAGCGGAGATCGCGACACATCGAGCGCCAGCGCGGCGGCGCGCTGTACTGATCGCGCGGAATTGGTCGGCCTGCTGCGCGGCGATCTCGACTGGATTGCGATGAAGGCGTTGGAGCGCGACCGCGAACGCCGCTACGGCACGCCGGCCGAATTGGCGGCGGACCTGCGCCGCTATCTCAATCACGAAGCCGTGCTGGCGCGGCCGCCGAGCACGGCCTATCGGGCGCGAAAGTACGTTCGCCGCCATCGCGTTGCCGTCAGCGTGACCGTCGGGCTGATGGCGCTGTTGGCCGCATTCTCAGTGTTGCAGGCACTGGAGTTGCGGCGCACGGCCCAAGAACGCGACCGCGCCGCGCGCATCACGGAATTCATGACCGGCATGTTCAAAGTGACCGACCCCTCCGAGGCGCGTGGCAACAGCGTCACCGTGCGGGAAATCCTCGACAAGGCGTCGAAGGACATTCGCTCAGGGTTGGGTCAGGACCCTCAGGTGCAGGCGCAGATGATGCAGGTGATGGCGCGTAGCTATATGAATTTGGGGCTGTACGCTCGTGCCCACGATTTGGCTAAGGCCGCGCTGGATGCACAGCTGGCACTATTGGGACCTGAAAACCGCGAGACGTTGACCTCGCGCGATCTGGTCGCCTGGAGCGAGTCGCGCGTGGGAGATCTGGCCGCAGCAGAACAGCAGGAGCGTGCAGTGTTGGCTGATGAGCAGCGTATTCTCGGCCGCGAGGATCCGTTGACGCTCGAATCCATGATTCACTTGGCAACTACGCTGCAACGGCGGAATGATTACCGCGGCGAGGAAGAGTTGGCGCGCGAGGTCGTTGAAACCTCTACAAGACGAATGGCGCCGGACAGTCTGCTGACCTTGCAAGCCAGGAGTCTGCTGGCAGGATCGCTATTCATTCAATTGCGCCTACCCGATGCGGAGCAGGCATTTCGCCAGTTGCTGGATGCCGATCGGCGCGTGCTGGGTCCGGACCATCCCGACACGTTGAAGGCGATGAGTAACCTCGGCGTCGTGATCAACTTTCAGTGGCGCCGCGCGGAAGCCGAGCCGCTATTTCGCGACGCGCTCGCGCTCGAGCAAAGGGTATTCGGGCCGGAGCACGACGTTACATTGATGACCCAGGCTCATTTGGGGTATCTACTGCGAGGCGAGGGCCGCGGCGCCGAAGCTGAAAAGCTGGACCGGGAGACCTGGATCTTACGCGCCCGTACTTTGGGTCAGGATGACTCGAGGACCCTGTGGTCTGAATCCTCTGTCGCCCGTGATTTGCTGCTCGAAGGCGACTTTGCCGCGGCCGAGCGATTGGAGCGAGAGGCCATGGCCGGGCTGCGCCGCGTGGCAGGCGCGGCGAATACCGACACGGTGGATGCGCAGACCGGCTTGGCGGAAATCCTGAACCGCGAGGCCCGGTGGGCGGAAGCGGAATCCCTGGCGAGGGAATCGTTGGCGCAGGCACCGCGCAGTAGAAACCCCCTCGCCACGGCCGATGCCATGCGCGCGCTCGGCATTTCCCTCGCACGCCAGAATCGCTATGCCGAGGCTAACGGGCTGTTTGCCGAGATGCTCAAGCAGGATAGCGATTCCGACTTTCGCGCCTCGATGTGGTATTCATACGCTTGTACAGCGGCGGCGGCGCAGGACACGGAGAGCGCGCTTCGCTATCTGCATGAGGCTGTCAGCGCCGGGTATCGCGACCTCGACAAACTGTCGCTCGACGCGGATCTGCAAGGGCTGCGCGACAATCCGAAATTCCGGCAGCTCGTTGCGGACCTCAAGGCCCCGTCGGCAGGTCTCGTCCCTGCTAAGTAAATGCGTGGCGCCGAATCCAATCACGGATCATTGGAGCCGGCGGCGATCCGCTCGTAGAATCTGGGCTTTCAAAGACATGGTGCCCGGCGCCGCGCAGTGTTACCGCAGCGACATCAGGTTCGGAGTCGTATCGGGAAGCCGCCTTCTTGAGCGCCGTCGCGGCGGCCTGTGCGTTGGCTGCTGACAGGCCAGGATCTGATTCGGATTGTAATATCAGAATGGCCACTTTTGGATTCAGCCGGGCAATTCGCGTCGCGCTTTTCTCAACATCGTAGTGTCTCAACGCCACTTTCGCTTTGGCGGACCAAGTGTATGTGCGACCCGTCTGACGCTCAAAACTTTCGACAGCTTGAAGGACGCTCATCGGAGAATTGACAACGAGCACCGCGCGGGGGTGCAAGTCGGTTTCAATCAAACTCAACATCGCGGCTGCGCCGCCGGCGGAGAAACCGAACAGAATGAGCGGAGCCGATTTAGACAGTCCATAAGTCTTGGCAAGAGATGCGACTATTTGCGGCAGCTCATGGGCGGCGCCGAGAATGGCCGGATAAAGTACCCGCCCCGCGTAGTCATTCTCCTGACGGCGAATCAGCTCATCGGCGCCTCCGGGTGGCATCCGTACTCCCAGGAGAGGAAGACTTGGATAAACGGTAATGGCACCCTCGATCGGCGGAAGCGCCCTTGCGAGTGACTCGGGTGAGTTCGGCGACCCGAAGCCATGGTACATGATCACCAGTGGGGTCCGGCTGGTAGTCGATTGGGGCGCCGCCAATAAGACAGGAATGTTGGCCACCATCGCCGAGTGCAGCGCCGACTCCGATGCATCACTCGCAGAGGTCGGCCGACTGTCTCCGGCAGCACCCTGAGTGCCGGATTGAACCGATTGCACGAAAAGCGCGCAAACTACAGCCGTGACGACTCGCCCCATCGCTCGGCAGTTCATCAGTGCATGCAGTGAGCTGACTCGTTCAAACGCGGAACAAAGTCATTGCGGACGAGCCGAGCGTTGCAGCGTTGCGCCGACGATTTTACCGCTGCCGCCTTCTTGAACGAATACGATAACTCGCGCATCGTTCGAGGCCAATCCGCGCTCCAATGGCACTCGAAACGCTTGGTTGAATTTCTGTCCTGGCTTCAGCCCTCCTATTTTTGAAAGATACTCGACGACACCCACATGTGCCAAAGTCTTGCCGCGATTTTCGCCTCGCGACACTTGGGTCTCGACCCGATCTAGCGCGAGCACGAGGTAGACGTCGGCTTTGTGCTGCTCCGCATTACCATCGACTTCGATTTCTCCGCTCAAGTGAGCCGGAACTCCCGGTTCCACTTTGATCGAGGCCACACTGACCGGGATCTTGGGACTTGCGGCCTCTGCGAGAAAAATACGTCCGATTTCATTGGGATCGCTCAAGCGAAATTCTGTCGCGCCGTCGACTATGAATTGGGGGGTATACGCCGAAGACCGCTTGAGCGCGCGAACATAGTCCTCTTGCCGCGCCGTGAGGTGCCCTGATGCAAACGGGTCCGGCCAGCTATCGTTCCAATAAGTCACGTGCTCGCTCAGCACAATGAGCTGCGCGCCCGGAACGGGTTGGCGCGCATCCAGCTGCATTAGATACGCATCGGCGGGGGGGCAAGATGAGCATCCCTCCGCGGTAAATAATTCGACGAGCACGGGTGCAGCGACGGATTCTGACGCCTCGACAACAGGGACGATTGCAGCGGCGCTCGCGAGTGAAAGTATCAGGACAATCGGAATGGTTCGCATGACTACTTACCTCGTTTCGCTTCAACGGATGACAGCGTTCGCATCACGCGCGCCACCGCCCGCAGCATAACTCCACCGGTCAAGTTGCGGTTGAGCGATGGGAATAGGCGCGCGCGAGGCCCAAGGGTTGCCTCGCGCAACTCGGGTGACAGTGCAAGAGTACGGGTCATTGCTGGTACGCTCAAGATCCAGCCCAGGACCAATTTAGGGTACCAGCGTGCATTGTCGCCCCACCTTGTCGGTACGAAAGAGCGCAGACAGTGGGCTAGTTCTCAAAACAAACCGCTTTCGAGACCCCTCAGCACCGCGCGGGTTCGGTCGCGCACGCCGAGCTTTGCCAGAATGCTGGAGACGTGGTTCTTGATCGTGCCCTCGCTGATTGCAAGAGCCACCGCGATCTCGCGGTTGCTGTAGCCGCTTGCAATCAGTCGCAGCACGTGAGTCTCGCGTTCGGTAAGCGGCGGCGCGGACAGATAGGATGACGCTGATGTCTTGCCGATACCCTGCAGCACCCGTTCGGTCACAGCAGGGTTGATGTGTGTTCCGCCGGCAGCAATTTCCCGGATGGCGACCAGCAGCTGTTCCAGCGTGACATCCTTCAGCTGGTAGCCTTTAGCCCCCGCCCGCAGTCCGTCGAGCAGCAGATCGTCGTCCTCGAAGGTGGTCAGGATTAGAGTCGGCGGCAAGTCGTTCGTGCTCCGCAAGCGCCGAATCAACTCCACGCCGTTCATATTCGGCAGTTTCATGTCGAGCAACAGCACGTGCGGCTTGGCGGCCGGTACCTCGGAAAGGGCTTCCTCGGCCGAGGCCACGGCGCCGATGACTTTGATATCGGTCGAAAGACCCAACAAGTTGCTGATGCCTTCGCGCACAATGGCGTGGTCCTCGACGATAAAGACGTGGATCATGGGACTGCCGGTTTGAGCGGCAGCCAAGCCTGCAGCCGAAAGCCATTCCCGGTCCCCGCGACCACAGTCAGCGAGCCACCGATCTCCTCCAGCCGCTCGCGCATGCCCGTGAGCCCGGCGCCCCAGCGCACTTGTTCGGCGCCGCGGCCGTCATCCTCAGCGTTGATCTCCAGCATCTCGCCGTTGCAGCCGACGTTAACCCATAGATTCGCGCATTCCGAATGTTTGATAGCGTTGGTCACAGCTTCCTGCACTACGCGCAGCATCACCTGCGCCAGGCGCGCGTCGTCAAGCGGCATCTGTTCGGGCAGGTTCAGGTGGATGCGGATTTGCGGGATGTCGGCGACGATTTGCTCGATCATGGGGCGGATGTCGGTGAACTGATCGCCGCGCAGAAGCTTCGTTACGTTGCGCACGTCCGTCAGCAGCTGTCGGGCAATGTCCTGAGCCTTGAACACGTGCGGCTGCCAGTCCTCGACTATGTGGCGGGCGACCTCCAGATTGAGGATCAGCGCCGACAAGTGATGCCCAATGAGATCGTGCAGCTCACGCGAGATTCGCAGCCGCTCACCGCTGCGGATGCTGTGCGCGAGCAGACTCTGCGTGGAGCGCAGTTCCGCGTTCGCGGCCGCGAGCCGGCGCCTCAATGCGGCCTCGGAACCCGCTACATAGGCCGTGATAATCGCGTATCCCTGGAAGGCACTGAAGATCGCCACCTCCTGAAATGCGTAGCGTAGCGGCAGGCCTCGGGCGAGCAGGGCGGTCATGGCCAGTGACAGCAAAATAGTCCAGGGAAGCATGATCCGAAGCGGCAATGCGATGGCCAGTTCCCAGGCGGCAATCACCCACAGCGTGCAGGCGAAGGAATGCGGTGCGACATACACCATGAGCAGCGGCGCCAGCGTCGCCACTGACAGGCGGGCCAGCTGCAACCACGGCGGGAACTGGACACGCGCCGAGACGTAGAGCGTCGGCCCGAAAGCCAGATAGGCGCACAGCCAAAGCCAGCTGTGCGTGTTCATGGAATTCGCACCGCGCATCAAATGGTCCGCGAGCTCCGGCACACCCACCAATATCCAGGTCACCCAGGCGATCAGTCGCGCGTAGCGATACGGCTGCTCATTGCTGTCCATGCCTGCAAATTATACGCGCTGGGATTTTTGGCAACCCATGCCGAAAGTCATGGATGCGCCCCGTGTATTTCGGCACTTCCGCAACATTCGCTCTCCGACGTAGCGTTGCGCATTGGCAGTCAGCCCTGGACCGATTCGCAATAGGCGCGCATATGAGAAATACTGATGAGTTCAGAGATAAATCGGCTGTCACCCGGCTCTGCGGCGTGCTCTCGATTGCCGCCATCTGTTATCCGCTGTTCCTGCGCGGCTCTTACGGCAGTATGCAGTTGTTTGCTGCCAGTCAAACACCGCTCGATGGGTTTGCAGCCATCATCTCGTTCGCGGCGTCGCTGGCCGCGGCATTTGGCGTGCCGCTAACCGCGGCTCTCTGCGCGGCAAGTATCGCGGACCTGTCCTCGCATTCGACCGGCGCGTTACGTGCCTACCGCCTCGCGCATTTGGCGTTTGCGGCGCCCCCCTTGTTCACAGCCTTGGGCGTCGTCACCGGCATCCTGGAGATCCGAACCCACATTCCGGGGGTGGGTGCGTTGGATTATCCGATGTGGATACTGTTTTGGCTGGGCCTCGGCCTGTACTGCGCGCTGTCGGCGGCGCACGTGCGAGAGACTGAAGTTCGCCCACCCGTTCCACGATTGGTGGCTTTCCACGGCGTGTTAGCGCTCACCGTGTTGCTGATATTTCTCATTGCCCACCTGGTTAATCACTTATTTGGTCTGTGGAGCCCGGGCATGCATGGCCGCGTGATGCATGTGCTCGAGGCTGTCTATCGCGCGTTTGTGGTCGAACCGCTCCTGGTGCTGTGCATGCTGCTACTGATCGTCACCGGCATGAGCCTGGCGTGGCGGCACACCGCCATCGGAGGTGATGCTTATCGCCGGGTGCAGACCTTGACGGGCGCCTATCTGGCGGCATTCATCCTGTCGCATCTAACGGCAATTTTCCTTCTCGCGCGGTGGCTGCTGCATGTACGCACCAATGACTGGTCCTATGCGAGTGGTGCGCCCGAGGGGATGCTGCGAAGTGCCTGGAACCTGCGCCTCATCCCTCACTACGTGATGGCTGTGTGGGCGGTGATGACGCATGCGGGGTTAGGTCTGAGGGGCGTTCTGCGTGCTCACGGCGTCGCGGAGCGGCGTGCGAATTTCTCGGCCAAGGGTATGAGCGCAGTCGGCGCCATGGTGAGCGTCTTTATTTCTCTCGGTTTGATCGGCCTGCATCTTGGCGGGTCTTGAGCGCGCATCTGTCATTCAATTCACTGGAGTTCATCATGCTGAATAAAATTCTCTACCGCTCATTGGCGCTGGTCGCGACTCTGATTCTGGCTGCCGAGCCTACGGGGCCGGTGCAGGCGGCACCGGCAAAAGAAGACTATGTCGCGTTCTGTGCCGGCGCCGGCGCCGACTCCGATGGTCCCTACGCGGACTGCGTGCATGTACTGAAGATCGGCACCGGCAATGCGCGCCGAGTGTTGGTATTGGTGCCAGGGGGATCCGAAGGCGCCGAGAGCTTGCGCGATGTCGGCAGGCATATCAGCAATGCCTTGCCCGATACGCAGGTGTGGGCCTTCGACCGCCGGCAGCAGAATCTCATCGATTCCAGTCGCTTCGGCGGCGATTCCGAATTGGACTACTACCTCAAGGGGCAATACCACCAGGTGACGTCGGAGAACGCGAGCGACACTCGCGACTGGGGACTGACCATGTGTCTCGCGGAGCTGCGTAGTGTGATCCTTGCGGCCGCGGCGGGCGGCCGGCAGGTTTGGCTCGGGGGCCATTCCTGGGGGGCGACCACGGCGCTCGCGTACGCGGCTTGGGATTTCGACGGCCATCCCGGCTTTCGGGACTTGGCGGGACTGATTCTCATCGACGGCGGCGCGCATGGCAGCTTCGACGGTGAAGGCTACACGGTCGCCAAGATAGCCTCGGTGCAGGAAGTGGAGAAAAAGCTGGATGCGATAAAGACTGGCCGTCCCTTCAGTGGAGACTTGGGGTTCATCTGGCAACTGCCCGGTGAACCGGAAAGCGTGCCTATCTATTATCAACTGGCCGCGGACTACGCTCTGCGCAAGCCGCACGGCGTTTCGCCGCTGCAACCCTTGCTGCCCAAGTCCATGCAGCCACCATTGACGGTGACCAATGCCGCGCTCCTCGGTTGGTTGTTGGACGCCCACGCGCCGGCACCGGACTTACAGGCCCATTCTGGCCACATCGATACCTCCAATGTTCCAGCGCATGACTGGGTTGCCGACGGCCCCGCGGACATGGATAAACTGGCAGCCATTTTCGCGCACGGCCGGCCGGCGGCTTTGGAATGGTATTGGCCGCGACGTCTCACGCTCGACCTTACCGCGATTGATCCTTTCGCGGATTCCCCGGTTACTCAGGCATTGGGTCTGCGGTTGACCCACGCGGCGGATATCGATGTTCCCCTATACGTGTTCGCAACAGGAATAACCCATGGCACGGTGATCAGTTCCAGCCAATGGGTGGTGGCCAACACCAAGATTCACAAAGTCGAGTACGTGACCGACGACTCCATGGCACACCTCGATCCGCTGTACGATCGCCCGGATCACAACAAGTTCATCCAGACTTTGGTGAAATTTCTGCAGGATTCGGCCGCAGCCACCCAGAGTGCGCAAAGCGGAAAGTAATGGGATGCTTTTGCATGTTAATGTCAAAAGCTGGCCCGATCCGCGGCTCACCATGGAACGAGTTGAATGAATGTCACATCCGCGACTGTCGAAGAAGTCAATGCAGCCGCCGAATCGGCCGCAGCTGCCTTCTATCCCTACAGCCGCAGCGCTCCAGCGCTGCGCGCGCGGTTCCTGCGCGCTATTGCGCTCGGCATCGAGGGCCTCGGCAGTACTCTCATCGAATGCGCCGCGCGCGAGACAACCCTCGCAGAGGCACGGCTGGTCGGCGAACGCGGTAGAACGTGCGCACAGCTGCGAATGTTTGCCGACATCGCCGAGGCCAACCAATGGATCGACGAATGTATCGAGGCGGGCGATCCATCACGTACGCCTCAGCCGAAACCGCAAATCCGCTCGCGCTTTGTGCCCTTGGGTCCGGTAGTAGTATTCGGCGCCAGCAATTTTCCGTTGGCCTTTTCCGTGGCGGGCGGCGATACGGCATCTGCGTTGGCGGTCGGTTGTCCGGTGATTGTCAAGGCCCATTCGGCGCATCCGGAGACTTCCTCTCTGGTCGGAAAGATCGTGAGCCTCGCCGCGGCGGAATGCGCGTTACCCAAGGGAGTATTTTCCATGTTGTTTGACGCCGGCTATGAGGTCGGCGTCAACCTGGTGAAACATCCTCGGATCATGGCCGGAGCATTCACCGGTTCGCGTTCGGGCGGCGTGACGCTGTGGCGAGCGGCACAGGCGCGCGCTCAGCCCATTCCGTTCTTCGCGGAAATGTCGAGCGTCAATCCGATTTTTGTCTTCCCCGGCGCCGCCGCCGCCAGGGCCTCGGCGATTGCGGCGGGACTGCACGCATCGATCACCGGCAGCGTCGGTCAACTCTGTACCAAGCCCGGTCTTGTATTCGCTGTCGATGATGCGGCGACAAAGGTCTGGCTCGAGGCCCTGATTCCGCTGTTGTCGCGGAGTGCGCCGGCCACAATGCTGACCGCGGCCATACATTCCACGTGTCAGCGCCTACTCGACGAACGCGCGCGTATCGAAGGCGTTCGATCGCTCGCGCAGGCGCAGGCGCAGGCGCAGGCGCAGGTGCAGGTGCATGCGCCGGCGCCGGCGGGTTCGACCCATGCGGCGGCTGTGCTACAAGGCGTGGACGTCGACACGTTTCTTCGCACGCCTGCACTGCACGATGAGATCTTCGGCCCGACGAGTCTCATCGTTCAATGTTCGAGTCCCCAAGACTTTCTGGGCTGCGCGCGGGCACTCGAAGGCCAGCTCACCGCCACAATTTGGGCCGAGCCCGGCGAGTTGAAAGATCAAGATGAATTCTTGTGGACGTTGGAACAGCGCGCCGGGCGCGTAGTGTTCAACGGTTTTCCTACCGGTGTTGAAGTCGGCAGGGCGACGGTGCATGGGGGCCCTTTCCCAGCGACAACCGACAGCCGCTTCACCTCCGTCGGCACACATGCATTCGCACGCTTCATCCGCCCGGTCGCCTATCAAAATGAATTGAGCTAGCGTCGTTGAGAATTGGCTAATGGGTTTCGTTTGCGGAAGCCGTGCTTCGCACACGATCAAGAAAGGCACCGATGATCGGGTTCAACCACTCGGAGCGTCCCGAGAAGGTTGCGTGATCGGTGCCTGGCAACACGCACAGTTCGGCATCGGGCAGCGCATGAAATATCGTGAGCGTGTGCTCGAGCGTAATTGCATCGCGATCGCCGGAGATCACCAGCACCGGCGCGGCGATTTTTCCCAACAGCCCGAGATTCAGTTCCGCTTCCGTGGGAGACGTGAGCCACAGGTGCGACAGTTTTTCATCGATTGTCGTCGGTTTGGGAATCTGGCTCGCACGCAATTCCGCCAGGTCCTCGGGTCTTAGGCCCTCGGGAGCAATGTTGACGCCGCTGATGACGAGTCGTCGCACCAGTTCAGGATGCCTGATGGCGAGCATCAGAGCCAAAATACCCCCGTCGCTGAATCCCACCACATCAACATGCAGGAGTTTCAGCATCCTCAGCAGCTCAGCGGTATCTTCCATCATGGCGGTATAGCTCAAAGGCCCCGGCACATCGGGCGTGCGACCCTGGCCCACCTGATCGGGCGCGACGATATGATGATGTTCTGAAAATACGTCCAATTGGCGCGCGAAGGAGTGTTCACCGGAGTCGCCACCGCCGTGCAAGAAGACCAAGGTCGAGCCACTGCCGCGCACGGCATAATAGATTTTGTGACCGTGAATATTGGCCTTATTCCACTCAGAAGTCCGATCCGATCCGCGCATTGTGTCCGCCCGCACGCAAGTCAACCAGAGTGTCAATAAGGCCAGTACGCCAACATTCGCCAACACGCCAAAGCGGAATCTCTGCCGAATCCAAATCCTCGCCGTCACAGACCTCTTCATTAGAATGAGTCTACACTCGCTGCCGGCCGGGGTGTTTCCGTCTATCATTTACCTGGCAGCGGTTGCTCGAATTTATTTATCTGCGGAGCCAACACATGAAGCGTAGATTTCTAAATCGTTACAGCGTCATCTTGTTACTCTCGGTACAAGCGCTCGCTCTTGCTCGGCCGACCGTCGTCAGAGCGCAGCACACGTCCCTCATCGCGATCGAGGCGGCGAAGCGCATTAGCAGTGAGCCTGGCGTGCCAATCCTCGGGTCCCCCAATGCCGACGTCACCGTCGTTGAATACTTCGACTATAACTGCCCGTTTTGCAAAGCGTTGGCTCCGGTATTTCGCCCATTCATCGATCAAGATCACGCGGCGGCGGTTCTGTACAAGGAGTGGCCCATCTTCGGCGGAGTGTCAGTTTATGCGGCGCAAGCAGCCTTGGCTGCCAATTATCAGGGCAAATACCTGCAGGCGCACGATGCGCTGATCAGCGGGCCGCGCCTCGAGGAAAACAGCCAAGTCGATGCGGCTTTGCGCGGTGCCGCTATTGATATGGTCCAACTAAAAAAGGATCTGGGTGCGCATCGCGCGTCGATTGACGAGCTATTGACGCGCAATGACAAGGAGGCCCGCGGACTAGGGTTGCGTGGAACACCGGGAATATTGGTAGGCCGGCGCGTCGTCTCAGGCATTTCAGACTTACATGCGCTGCAGTCCGTCGTTGCACTTGCGCGCCGTCCGGCGCCCAAACAATAAAGCGGCGCCGAGGCTAGCGAACGGCCGCACCCCGAAGCACGGTGTCGACCACGGTTTCTACCATCATGGCAGAGAGCTTGCCGTGCCCGAACAAAGCGCGAAAATAAAAAGGCGCCGTGAGCATGTCCATGAATAGTTCGACATTGACATCTGAGCGAATCTCCCCGCGTTTCATGCCGCGTCGAAATGCGGCGCGAATCGAGCGCCGCCGCTTGGCGAGCACTTCCTTGCGAATGGTCCGGGCAAGTACCGGGTCATCCGCCATCTCGCCGACAAGTCCCGCGAGCGCGGATCCCAGCGCACCCTGGAAGCCGGTAATTAGAGTTTCGACGGTTCGCGTCAGATCGAGGCGAAGCGAGCCCGTATCCGGCGACGGGTGGGCGCCTAATTCCGACACGACCGCATAGGCCACCAGATGCCGCTTGCTCGGCCAGCGCCGATAGAGACTCGCGCGCGCGCGCCCTATCTTGCGTGAAATCCCTTCCATGGTGATCGAATGATAGCCGCGATGCTTAAGCTCCAAAAGCACCGCGTCGACGACGGCCCGATCGATTGACCGATCTACAGGTCGGCCCAGGCGGAGTTTGGGAGTTAGCAAACTGCGCCTGGGCGTTCGCGTCAGGTTTGGGGTAAATTCAGTTTCAGTGCGGCCGCCGCTGATGCAACCTTACTTTGAGCATCTTTAGCTGCGCTCACCGCATCCTCGGGATTACCCGACTTGAACGCATCTTGGGCCTTACCCCACGCCGAGTTGGCATCGGCCAGTCCGGACTTTGCCGCGCCAAGATCAACGTCCTTCGGAACACGCTTGGTTTTTGTCAAGTCGTCGACACGTGCCTGTACCGCGGTAAGCGATTGGGGAACGGAAGCCGCTAGGTTTCGCCACTCGTTACCCAAGGCCTTGACCATCTCATCCTTCTTGTCCGCGACGGCGCCGGCCAACCCCTTGACCTCCGTCAATACGGCGGGCGCGCCCGCAATGACCGCCGCGTAGTCCTTCTTCTCGAAGGAGGCAGTCAATGCAGCCACCTTGCCCTGGGCCTGGGCGTATTGGTCAGGAATATACTTTTGGGCATCCGCCGAAACGGCGCTCAGAGTGGTATTGATATTGTCCAGAGCATTCTTGGCAGGCTCCATCTGGTTTACGCACGCCGCAAAGAGCAGCGCGACAGAGCACAAGGTCAGAAATCTTGTAATTCTTTGATTTGACTTCATGGCAGGTCTCCTTACGTCAGTGAGATAAGGTACGCCATGTCTCGAAAAGATTGCAAGTCACGGCATTTTCGCCTTCCGTCCCATGATAAGGGCTGCTCGCGCTGACGCCGGGGTCGGGTGGCCTTGTGACAAATCAAGGTCGAAGGCGTACAAGGCGGTAGGGGACCAGAAAACTTTTTCGGAACTCCCCGCTCCGGGTTCGAGTCCGACAAATCGTTAGCCTGAAGTTCCGCCACATCCGCCAGGTCGAATCAACATAGGAGATCCTCTATGAACACCGCAGTCGATATGGTGTCGCTGACCGCTCCGGTCAAACGCTTCGTGAGTCAGGCCCGTCAAGCCTTGATCGACGGCCGCTGGCAGGACGCCCAGTCCGGAGAGACCTGCGAGGTCTTCAATCCTTCCAATGAATCCGTGATCGCGCGCGTGGCCGATTGCAAGCGCGCGGATGTTGATCTGGCAGTGGCCGCGGCGCGCAAGGCCTTCGATAAAGGGCCCTGGCCGCGCATGTCGCCCTCCGCTCGCGGCCGGATCCTGTGGAAAATCGGCGATCTGATCCTCGAAAATCTGGAGGAGTTGGCACAGCTTGAGTCGCTCAATAACGGCAAGCCCATCGCCGTGGCGCGCGGCGCCGATGTTCCCCTCGCCGCGGACCTGTTCCACTACATGGCAGGTTGGGCGACCAAGATCGAAGGCAGCACGCTTTCCCTCTCGGTGCCCTACACACCTGATGCGCAATACCACGCCTATACGCGCAAGGAGCCCATCGGTGTCGTAGCGCAAATTATCCCGTGGAATTTTCCGCTGCTGATGGCAGCCTGGAAATTGGGTCCGGTGCTGACGGCCGGTTGTACGGTCGTGTTGAAGCCGGCGGAGGAAACACCCCTTTCTGCGCTGCGGCTCGCGCAACTGTGTCTGGACGCCGGCTTGCCACCCGGCGTGTTGAACGTACTCACGGGATTTGGTGAGACGTGCGGCGCGCCGCTGGCCTCACACAACCAAGTGGACAAGGTGGCCTTTACCGGTTCGACTGAAGTCGGCAAGTTGATCGTCAAAGCGGCGGCAAACGATTTGAAGAAGGTCACGCTCGAACTGGGCGGCAAGTCTCCCAATATCGTTCTCGACGATGCCGATCTCGATGTGGCGATTCCCGGCGCGGCTAACGCGATCTTTTTCAACCATGGCCAATGTTGCTGTGCGGGCTCGCGCCTGTTTGTGCAAGAGAAGAGCTACGATCGCGTATTGGAAGGTGTCAGCAAAGCCGCGCGTTCCATCCGCTTAGGCCCGGGCCTCAATCCGCAGAGCGAGATGGGACCCCTGGTGTCAAAAACCCAGTTCGATCGCGTCACCGGTTACCTGCGTTCCGGTACGGAAGAAGGGGCTCGCACGGTGTGCGGCGGCAAGCGCCACGGTGAGACCGGCTTTTTCGTCGAGCCCACGGTGCTTGACGGCACGAGCGACAAGATGCGTGTGTATCAGGAGGAAATCTTCGGACCGGTTGTGACCGTGATGCCATTCAAAGAAGTCGATGATGAGTTGATTCGCCGCGCGAATGACACGGTCTACGGATTGGCAGCCGGCCTGTGGACCAGCAACATCAAGCGTGCGCATCGCATCGCCGATCAACTGCGGGCCGGTACGGTCTGGGTCAATTGCTACAATATTTTCGACGCGTCCATGCCCTTTGGCGGTTATAAACAATCGGGCTGGGGTCGCGAGATGGGCAGCGAAGTTCTGAAAAATTATCTGGAGACCAAGTCGGTCTGTATGAGTGTCTAACCCTCTCGCAAGGCGCGCCCGCACGGACGCGCCTTGCCGCTGCGCGTGGCGGGTTGAGGCAGCAACCTTGCGGATTGACGCAGTACCCTTGCGGGCACTGGGCACGTCTATTCATGATATCTATACTAATGAAATCAATATATTACAGTGAATAACTATAATTGACATCGAATGGTTTCGGTGTGTGGAGCCCGTGGCACCGGCTAAGACTGATGAGTACCGATACTGAGCAAGGGTCTTTCAGTCGGTAGCGGCCAGTGCGCAAATTCAAGCCCGTTTGTCATAGTACGCAGCGGGGTGCACAGTTGCGCCCCGCATCCCGAAAAACCCCGCCGCAATGTGTGGCCCGTCACGGGCGCCAATATCCCAAGCTTCTAGAGTGCCTGCAGGCTCCATTTACAAATGCTGCAGGGGTCAACCATGCGTAGTCTGATCATTGGCGTCGGTTTGTTCAGCGTCGGGGGCTTCATGCTTCCCGCCGCGGCGGACAATGGTCCTCTCTACGTGGCCCCAGGGCCCTCCAGTCTGGTCGCACCCGATGTGGTGAAGCGTAGTCAAGAACAGCTCGCCGGGACAGCGAGAAAACTGGGCGATCTCATTGGCGACTCGCTTAAATCACGAACCAGCCACGCCACCGATCTTGTGGTCACGACCAAGTGCGGACACTACCTCTCCGCGAGCATTTCCTTTGCGGACGGGTCAGCCAAAACGCTCAACCTCGGCAACGCCCCGGCAACTCAAAGCGATATGGACAAGGCGAAGGCGGCCATTCCCATATTACGCATCGTTGATGAGCCCGGTTGCGGTTGATGAACCCGGTTGCGACCGCTGACGCGAGTCTTATTTGCTACGATGGGGGATGAGGTCGGACCCGATCAAAACCTGGCACCGCATCGTCGAGGAACGCAATGTACCGGGACTTGACGCGCTTCTGGCCGACGAAGCGGTATTCCATTCACCCGTAGTGCACACCCCGCAAGTCGGCAAGCTCATCACAAAGAAGTATCTCGCTGCCGCCTTCCACGTCTTTTTCAATGACTCATTTCACTATGTGCGTGAATTGCGAGGCGATCGAGATGCCGTGCTCGAGTTCGAGGTTAGGCTGGATGAAATCACGGTCAATGGTGTCGATATGATCAAATGGAACGACGCCGGTAAGATCATCGAATTCAAAGTGATGCTTCGCCCTCTAAAGGCGGTGAACCTGATTCATCAGAAGATGGCGGAAATGCTCAAAGCCCAGGCGGGGCAAGCTCCATCCTCCACGCCGTAGGCTCGCCTACGGGGAGGCCCAAGTCGAGTCAATCAGATGCTCATCCATCTCTTTGCCCGGCGCGCACTGATCCGAATAGTAGGCGGTTTGAATGCCGCCGATTGCGCCGCGCTCTTGATAGTTGATGTTGTAAATGTCCAGCGCATTCTGCTTCGCAGTCGCGTCGGAAACACCGAGTAGCTTCGCGGCCCGGTAATTTCTCTGCACTGCCTGACATTCGGTGCGCGCTTCGTTGAGTTCGCCGCGTATGTGCATGCTTTCGTGCGTGAACAGGTCCAAGCTATTGAGCTCTTCGTGGGACGCCCGGCCCGGATGGCGCAGGTAAGCCATTAGGGTGCCGCACCAAGGCTTTTGAATCACAATTCTGCCGGTTTTCGGATTGGCGTGACCCGACGCGAGCATCTCTGGATCGAACATCGTGTCGAACAAAGTATTGCAATGAACCCTGGCGCGGTGCTCGTCAGCCAGTTGGGTCGCTTTGACCGACAAAAACCACTGAAAATACCAGGTATGGACGGGCGGCCAAGCAAATGCGACGGCCAGTCCTAAGACCAGCGCGAGGTAGGGTTTTACTACAGGGCGCGGAAAATCATAACCGCTCGGCGCGACGATGCTACCGCGAATTTCTCGAAACGCGCACCATGTAAAAAATAAAGAGGCCAGAATCCACAGCAACGCTTTTAGTCCCCATCACTTCCTTGGCATGACTATAGGCGCGTGCCTGATGGCGAACTGTGAAGCCGCTCAGATTGTGGCCTGACTCTGGTGGTCCAAAGGCTATCGAATCAAAGAAACCACCATTGCGACCGTCAGCAAAGCCATCGTGGTAATCAAAACGTTGTGGGTCCAGCGGGCAATCAATCCAAGCATAGTCAATCTCCCGGTAACAAAATCACAGAACAGCGCAACCTGGGAGCGGTTGCATTTCGCTGCATCAATATGGGTGTAATTCGTTACAGTTCAACCTCGACTGATATGACCAAATGAAGATGCTCGCTGAGAAAATCGCGGCTTTTTTGAGTCAAGTGAGCAATTCTCAGCACCCGGTTAAAACATCTCGTCTGTTGCGGCGAGTGTGTAGCGGAGAAGTCGCTCTAAGGGCCGCCGGTGGTGGGCGTGTCCACTGCGAATAACTGCGTTTCAATGTTCTGAAACGCTTTGAATTCGAGCGCGTTGCCGGTGGGGTCGAGGAAGAACATCGTCGACTGCTCGCCGGTTTGGCCTTTGAAGCGCGTGTACGGCTCGATGATAAACTCGACATTGTGGCGCCGCACGCGATCGGCCAGCTCGACCCACTGCGCCGGCCTCAGCACCACGCCGCAGTGAGGCACGGGGACACCCTGTCCGTCGACGGGGTTGAAGTGGCTTGCCAGCTTGCCGCTGGGACCCAGATGGGGATTCAAGTGGCAGACAAACTGATGGCCGTAGAGATTGAAGTCCACCCACTGCGTGCTGCTGCGGCCTTCGCTGTAACCGAGAATTTTCCCATAGAAACCGCACGCTTCGGCGATATCGCGCACTTGAACGGCA
>Ga0210398_10002326_pt1 | contig 18670 bp, 14 predicted proteins | sample IncBWC4OmetaG_FD_161047 | JGI IMG/M metagenome (GOLD analysis project Ga0210398, IMG submission 161047) | Forest soil microbial communities from Barre Woods Harvard Forest LTER site, Petersham, Massachusetts, United States - Inc-BW-C-4-O | ecosystem: Environmental > Terrestrial > Soil >... | reverse complement strand
GCGGGCAACGTGCCCAAGCTTCCATACACCGAGAAACCCGTGATCGGCAGGCCGTCCGCGGATGTGAAGGTGATGCTGATGGTCTGGCTGGCCCCGACGGCAACGCTCACGGCACCCACGGATGCGGTGGCGGAAACTTTGTTGTCGGTCCCGGTGACGCCGCCGCCGACGGGTCCGGCCTTAGGCGGTGTGACCGGCGCGACGGGCATGGATGGGTCCGTTCCCGTGGGGGCGACCGTCCCGCTTTCGCTGCCCATGGAGCTTGATCCGCAGGCGCTCAAGATCGGCAGCGACAAGGCTCCCAGCAGCAGCCATCGATGGCCTAGTAGCATTATTTCCCACCTAAAGGGCAGTGTCGTACAAATCGAACGTCTCGGACCGGCGACGCCGTTCGAAGGCCTAGGAAGGTATGCCGGGGGTGCTTTAGCCGGTGTGAACTGCGTCACGCGGCGAGGCGCGTTTCGCTTATCGTCAAATGAGATTTTGCTCACACTTGGGGCGCAGCGGGGCGCGTGCGTGAATGTTGGACAAACGCTACAGCAACCGGTCAAAATCACCGGGCGGCGATACTCAGCGATTTATCGAGTCGATCGCTTTCTTGTCCACGGCGAGCGCCGCTTCGTGAATGGCTTCCGACAAGGTGGGATGCGCATGAATCGTGCGCTGAATGTCTTCGGTGCTCGCCGAATACTCCATCGCCAACACGGCTTCGGCGATCAATTCACCGGCCATGGGCCCGATCACGTGGATGCCGAGCACTTCATCGTCGTCCTTGGCGGAAACAATCTTCGCCATGCCTGCGCCGGCTTCCATCGCGCGCGCGCGGCCGCTGGCGGCAAAGGGAAACGAGCCGGTTTTGTAGGGCCGGCCACTGGCCTTCACCTGCTCCTCGGTCTGCCCCACCCAGGCAATTTCCGGCTGGGTGTAGATCACGGATGGGATCACCTTGTAGTTCACTTCGCCATAATGGCCGGCAATCAGATCGGCGACCATCACGCCCTCCTCCTTGCCCTTGTGCGCGAGCATGGGGCCGCGCACGACATCGCCGATCGCCCATACATTGGGGACGCTCGTGCCGCAATGCTCATCGACCTTGATGAAACCGCGCTCATCCAGCTGTACCCCGGTGCCCTCAGCCAGCAATCCTTCGGTGAATGGCCGGCGCCCGACGGCGACGACAAGCTTGTCGACTTGCAGCGAATGTTCGCCTTGCGCATCGCTGTAGGTGACATCCACGGCATTACCGGACACCGCGGCGCTCAATACCTTGGCGCCCAATTTGATGTCGAGACCCTGTCTCTTGAAGTGTCGCTGCGCTTCCTTGGCGATCGTTTGGTCCACCATCGGCAAAAACTGTTCCAACGCTTCCAGTACGACCACGTCGCTGCCGAGCCGGCGCCAGACGCTGCCAAGTTCAAGACCGATGACGCCCGCTCCGATGACGCCGAGGCGCTTTGGCACCGTGTCGAACTCCAAGGCATTCCAGGAATCGACAATGAACTTGCCATCATGCGGCACGGACCTCAAGCGAATTGGTGTGGAGCCGGAAGCCAAGATCACATTCTTGGCCTCGAGCGTTTTCTCGGTGCCGTCCGCGGCTTTGACCAACACTTTGTTGCCGGGAAGCAATTTTCCATGCCCTTGGATGCCGACTACGCCGTTGGCCTTGAACAGGGCATTGATACCGTTGGTCATCGTTTTGACGACGGACGCGCGGCGCTTCTGCATGGCGCCCAAATCGAGCGTGACCTCTCCAACCTTGATGCCGTGGGTCGCGAACTCGTCTTTGGCGCGTTGGAATAGCTCAGAAGACTCCAGCAGCGCCTTGGATGGAATGCAGCCGGCGTTGAGGCATGTCCCGCCAAACGCATAACTGCCGTCGGTGTTCTGCCACTCATCCACGCAGGCCACTTTCAATTTGTTTTGCCCGGCGCGAATCGCGGCCGGGTAACCCGCGGGTCCCGCACCAACCACAACAACATCGTAATCGTCGCTCATATATGCAGCACCATCCGCGCCGGATCCTCCAAACACTGCTTCACCGTCACCAAAAACTGCACCGCTTCGCGGCCATCGATGATGCGGTGGTCATACGTCAGCGCGATGTACATCATCGGCCGAACCACGACCTCGCCATCGACGACGACCGGCCGATCCTGAATCTTGTGCATACCCAGTATGGCGCTCTGCGGCGAGTTGACAATGGGCGTCGACAATAAAGAGCCGAAGACGCCGCCATTGGTGATGGTAAAGGTGCCGCCGGTGAGCTCTTCGATGGTGATCGAACCGGCACGGGCGCGCGAAGCAAAGTTTGCGATCGACTTTTCGATGTCCGCAAAACTCAGTTGATCCGCGTCGCGCAGCACCGGCACGATCAACCCGCGGTCGGTCGAAACGGCCACGCCGATATCGAAATACTCGTGATAGACGATGTCATTGCCGTCCACCGAGGCGTTGACCGACGGAAACTTCTTCAGCGCTTCAACGCAGGCCTTGCTGAAGAACGACATGAAGCCGAGCTTTACGCCGTACTGTTTTTCGAATTGATCTTTGTAGCGCGCGCGCAGCTCATTGACGGCCTTCAAATCGACCTCGTTGAACGAGGTCAACAACGCCTGAGTTGCTTGCGCCTGAACCATGCGCTCCGCGATCCGCGCGCGCAACCGGGTCATGGGCACGTGCTGCTCGGCTCTGTTGCCGCGCGCACTCGGCGGGGGAACGAATTGCGCCGGCGCTTTCGGAGGCGTACTTGGGCTACCGGTACTGGGCGCGGCCGCGGCGCTGCTTGGCGCCGCCTCCTTCCCCGACAGATAATTCACGACATCGGACTTTGAAACGCGGCCGTCGCGTCCGGATCCGGCGACCGTTTTCGGGTCGACTTTATTTTCTTCGGCCACGCGCTTCGCCGCGGGGCTTAGCTTGCCGCCGGGAGTCTCGGACTTCGCGGTCTCCTTCGCCGTTGCGTCCCGCGCCGTTGACCCCTTCGCCGTTGTGTCCTTCGCCGCCGCTTCCTGCGCCGTCGTAGTCGCGCCGCTCGCGGCCGCCATGATCGCGGGCGCACTGGCACCAGGAACCGCGGCGGCCGTCTCATCGATCACGGCCAAGAGTTGGCCGCTGGTCACGGTAGTGCCGTCGCTCAATTTTATTTCCTTGAGGACTCCGGCCACCGGAGCAGGCACCTCCAGCACCACTTTGTCGGTCTCTAGGTCGACCAGATTTTCATCTCGCACGACGCTATCGCCGGGCTTCTTGTGCCACGAGACCAGCGTGGCATCAGCCACCGACTCCGGCAGCTGCGGCACGCGAACTTCGATTGTCATGAACCCGTCCTAGTTTGAGCAGCCGGAACGCGGATGGTTTGCCGGGAAGTCTCTTCCGGCGGCACGCCCTGCAACGCCGCGGTTACCAAGTTCTTCTGTTGCTGCTCGTGCAGCGCAGCGATGCCAGTCGCCGGCGCCGCGGCACCGGCGCGTCCTGCGTACAGCAGCTCGTAGGTTTCATCGAGCTTCGCCTGCAGGCGATGACGGATTTGATACCAGCTGCCCTGATTCTGCGGCTCTTCCTGACACCAGACGATCTCGCGCGCGTTTGAATACTTCTGCAATATCGCCTCGTATTCCTCGGACGGAAATGGGTACAGCTGTTCGACGCGCACGATCGCCACGGTCTCGACCTTCGACTCGCGCCGTGATTTCAGCAAATCGAAATAAACCTTGCCGCTGCATAACACGATGCGCGTGACCGCCGAGGGGCGGACATCGTCGATCTCATCGATTACCGTCTGGAAACCGCTGCTCGACAGCTCCTCCAATCGCGACACCGACAAAGGATGCCGCAGCAAACTCTTGGGCGTCATGATGATGAGCGGCTTGCGCAGTGCGCGCAGCATCTGCCTGCGCAGCAAGTGAAACATCTGCGCCGGCGTCGAGGGAACGCAAACCTGCATGTTGAACTCGGCGCACAACTGCAAGAATCGCTCGAGGCGCGCCGAGGAATGTTCCGGACCCTGACCTTCATAGCCGTGGGGTAAAAACAAGGTGATGCCGGACACCCGGCCCCACTTGGCTTCTCCCGAGCTGATGAACTGATCGATGATGACCTGCGCACCGTTGCAGAAATCGCCGAACTGACCTTCCCAAATCGTCAGGCAACGCGGCTCCGTGGTCGAGAATCCGTACTCGAATCCCATCACGGCTTCTTCGGACAGCACCGAATCGGTTACCGTGAATTTTGGCTGGTTCGTCGCAAGATGCTGAAGCGGTACGTACGAGCGCCCCGAGGCCTGATCGTGCAGCACGGCGTGACGATGGAAAAACGTGCCGCGGCCGCTATCTTGGCCGGTGAGGCGGATGGGATAGCCCTCCTGGACCAGGCTTGCATAGGCAAGATTTTCAGCACAACCCCAATCCAAGGCGAGATCACCGTTCACCATCTTCTCGCGCGCCTGCATGATGGCGAGCACGCGGGGATGCAAATTCCAATCCGTTGGGTAGGTCGTGATCGCCTTCCCCAATACGCGCAGCCTCGATAAGTCCACGCCGGTTTTCACCGGTTCCCAGTCCGCGCCTAAGTACTCGCTCCAATCCACCGTGTAGCGATTGCCGATCAAACCCAGAGCAGCTCGCGCTTGGGGCTTGCCCTCGTCCAACCCGCTGCGGTACTGCTCCATCATGGCCGCAGCTTCGGTCGCGCTCAAGATTCCCTCCGCGGCAAGCTTGTCCGTGTACAGCTGACGCACGGTGGGCTTCTTGCGGATGATCTGGTACATGAGCGGCTGCGTCGCAGCCGGCTCGTCGGCTTCATTGTGACCGTGCCTTCGGTAGCAGACCAAATCGATGACCACATCCTTGTGGAACTTCATCCGGTAGTCGAGTGCGAAGCGCGTGACGAAGCACACCGCCTCGGGATCGTCGGCATTCACGTGCAGGATCGGCGCTTCGATCATCTTGGCGACATCGGAGCAATACAAAGTCGAGCGCGCATCGCGCGGGTCGCTGGTCGTGAAGCCGATCTGATTGTTGATGATGATGTGGACGGTGCCGCCCGTATAAAACCCCCGCGCTTGCGACAGCTGCAGGGTCTCCATGATCACGCCCTGTCCGGCAAAAGCCGCGTCGCCGTGAATCTGCACCGGCAGCACTTTATCGCCCAGCGCGTCTGCGCGCCGCTCCTGGCGTGCACGCGCCGAGCCCTCCACCACCGCGTTCACCACCTCCAAATGCGAGGGATTGAAGGCGAGTGCCACGTGCACATTGCCGGATCCGGTCTTCAAGTCCGCAGAAAACCCTTTGTGGTATTTCACGTCGCCGGAGCCGCGCAATTTGGCGAGGTCATACTGACCCTCGAATTCGCTGAATAGATCTTTCGGCGACTTGCCCAGCAGATTCACCAGCACATTGAGCCGGCCGCGATGCGCCATGCCGATGATGGTTTCCTCGACACCGGCTTTGCCGCCGTATTGGACCAGATCATCCAGCGAAGGAATCAAGCTGTCGCCACCCTCGAGTGAGAAGCGCTTCTGACCGACGTACTTGGTATGCAGATAGCGCTCCAGGCCTTCCGCCGCGGTCAATTGCCACAAAATGTTCTTTTTCTCATCGACGCTGAAGCGATGCTGCATCCTGCCGACTTGGAAGCTGTCTTGCAGCCAGAGGCGCTCTTCGGTATCCGACACGTGGGCGAATTCCGCGCCGATGGTGTCGGTGTAGATAAACTTCAAATCCCGCAGAATATTCTTGAGCGTGGTGCGCTCTGGGATGGCCTGATTGCGGCTGCCGGTAAAAAATTCCGTGTCCAGGTCCGCATCCGACAACCCGAAATACTGTAAATCGAGGACATACGGCTTGGCCCGCACCGACAGGCCCAGCGGATCTAGATTGGCGATTAAATGACCACGGTTGGCATAAACCTGGATGAGGCGCGACACCGCACCCTGCTTGGCGCTGGCCCCGTCTGAAGCCACGCCTGTAGGCTGCGATGCCGCCGCGACGGCCGGCTTTTGAGCGCGCGCCAAGAGGCGCTCGCGAATGGGGCCATGCGCGATCTCGACGCCGCTGCCCTTCAGACCCTGAAAGTAACTGACCCAGGCCGGATCGAGGCTGTTGGGGTCCCGCAAGAACTGTTCGTAGAGATCTTCAATGAATCCGGCGTTTCCACCGGAAAGCGCCGTGGTCGCTAATTGGTCGGCAAGTGATTGGCTCATGAGTGCAAGGTTTGCGAAAAACCTCAAATACATCAATGTGATAACGGGGGAGGAATGGCTCCAAACTGCGCCTTAGTTTAGCCGAAGGCGACACAATATGGAATGTGACGGCAGTCTGGGAATTTACAAGACCGGCAAGTCGCTCGAGCCTTTCAGCATCCAAATTTCATAGCCAATGAGCCATGCGTAGACGATTAGCACGGCATACAGCACCAGATCAACTCGCAGCACGCGCATAAATCGATAGCGCGACAGGAATACCATCACCATGATGCTGGCACCGGTCATGGCCATTTTGAACGCGGCAAACGCGGCGACGCTGCGGTAGACGAGCAAGGCCATGATGGGATTGACCTCGTCCGCCCCATGCATGAGCAAGATGGCTGTCATGAACGCATCGGCCGCGCTCAGAAGCAAAATGCCGACCGATACGGCAAGCAGGTGCGCGGAATACCAATCATTGGGGTGAAAACGCGAGTCGTTCAGCCGTCGCGCGGGCCGCCGCCGACGCGGGTTGAAGCTGCCGTAAAGAACTGACCAGACAAGTCGATGACGCCGATCAGTGCGATTGCGGCGCTCAGAACCCCCGGCAGGCGGCCGCGCCGCAGTCCCTTCCCTCATCCTCACCACTATCCAGACTTGCCACGCTTCCGCCAAGCCCAATGCGTCATAATCCGGGAGCGCGAGCGACTATTTTTTCAAGAGGCAGTCACGAGCTTCGCCGCGAAGTCGCTGACCGGCATCGCCATCAACGCCTTGCGATCCGCAAACATCGCTTTGATCGATTCGGTCTGCTTGGTTTGGAAGTGCGCGGCAACGCTGCTCTCGAATTTCTTGACCAGCACCGGCATCCCTTCGGCGCGTCGTTTGCGATGTCCAATCGGATAGTCCACCGCCACGCGCTCACTGGCGGAGCCGTCCTTGAAGAACACCTGCACCGCGTTGCCGATGTAGCGCTTTTGCGGGTCGTAGTAGTCTTTGGTGAACGCCGCGTTTTCCTTGACCTGCATCTTGTCGCGCAGGGCATCAACGCGCGGATCAGTCGCGACCGCATCTTCGTAGTCGGAGGCTTCCAGCCTGCCGAACAACAGGGGGATGGCGACCATGTACTGAATGCAATGATCGCGGTCCGCAGGATTCGCGAGCGGCCCGGTCTTATCGATGATGCGCACCCCCGGTTCCTGGGTCTCAATGACCACCCGCTCGATCTGCTCGAGCTTGGCCACGATCTGCGAGTGCAGCCTCATGGCGGCTTCCACCGCAGTCTGCGCATGAAATTCCGCCGGGTACGAAATCTTGAATAACACGTTCTCCATCACGTAGCTGCCCAGCGCCTGCGGCAATACGATGGGTTTTCCCTTGAACAGCACGTCCTGGAAGCCCCACGTTTTGGCGGACAGCGCCGAGGGATAGCCCATCTCGCCTTTGAGCGCAAACAGCGCATGGCGCACCGCCCGGCTGGTCGCATCGCCGGCGGCCCAGCTCTTGCGCGAGCCGGTGTTCGGCGCGTGCCGGTAGGTCCTCAGCGCACCGCCGTCGATCCACGCATTCGATACGGCATTGATGATTTGCTCGCGCGTGCCGCCGAACATGGCGGTTACGACCGCGGTCGAGGCAACCCGCACCAGCAGCACATGATCCAATCCGACTCGATTGAAGCTGTTCTCCAACGCGAGCACGCCTTGTATTTCATGCGCCTTGATCATGCCGGTGAGAACATCCCGCACCACAACGCGTTTGCCGCCGCGTGAGAGATAATCGGCGACGGCGAGGATACCGCCGAGATTATCCGAAGGGTGGCCCCACTCCGCCGCCAGCCACGTGTCATTGAAATCCAACCAGCGAATCATGGCGCCGATGTTGAAGGCCGCAGTGATGGGATCCAGTTCATAGGCCGTTCCAGGGACTCTTGCGCCATTCGTGAGTGTCGCGCCCGGCACCACCGGCCCCATCAGCTTGGTGCAGGCCGGATAATTCAAGGCCTGAAAACCACAAGCCAGGGTATCCATCAAACAATAGCCCGCGGTCTCATAGGCCAGCGCGCTGTCGATCTCAAACTTCAGCGCATAGTCCGCGATTGCCGTCAGCACGTGATCCGGCGCCGGTCGCTCGGCGGACTTGACATCGTGGGACATGGTTTAGATTCGCTCCGCGAGTGGCACAAAGGGTAAATTTTCGGGGCCAGTATAATTGGCGCTCGGCCGGATGATTTTCCCGTCCTCGCGCTGCTCGATGACGTGCGCGGCCCACCCTGAAGTGCGGCTGATGACGAACAGCGGCGTGAACATCGCGGTAGGAACACCCATCAGGTGATACGAGACCGCTGAGAACCAATCAAGATTGGGGAACATTTTCTTGATGTCCCACATGACGGCCTCGATTCGCGCGGCCACCTCAAATCCCAGCATGTCCTTCGCCTCGCGCGCCAGGTTGCGCGAAACTTCCTTGATCACCTGATTGCGCGGATCCGAAACGGTATAGACCGGATGGCCAAAACCAATGATGACTTCTTTGTTTGACACGCGTTTGCGAATATCCGCTTCAGCGGCATCGGGTGTCGCGTAGCGATTCTGGATTTCGAAGGCGACCTCATTCGCACCGCCGTGCTTGGGACCGCGCAGGGCACCGATTGCCCCCGTGATGCAGGAATACATATCCGAGCCGGTACCGGCGATGACTCTGGCGGTGAAAGTCGATGCATTGAACTCATGCTCGGCATACAGGTTCAACGAAGTGTGCATGGCACGCACCCAACTCGCCGAGGGCTTGCGACCGTGAAGCAGGTGCAGGAAATGCGCGCCAATGGAGTCATCGTCCGTCTGCACGTCGATGCGCCTGCCATCCTTTGAGTAGTGATACCAGTAGCACAGCATCGAACCCAAACAGGCCAATAGCCGATCCGCCACCTCGCGCGCGGCGTCGCTCTCATGAGCCACCGGTTCAGGCTCGATGCAACCGAGGGCCGAAACGCCGGTGCGCAACACGTCCATTGGATGGCTGGCCGCGGGAAGCTGTTCGAGCACCGCGGTGACTGCGGCCGGCAGCGCGCGCAGTCCCTTGAGCTTCTTTTTGTACGCAGCGAGCTCACTTCTATTCGGCAATTTTTCGTGCACCAGCAAGTAGGCGATTTCTTCGAATTCGCATTGCGTGGCGATATCGAGAATATCGTAGCCGCGATAGTGCAAGTCGTTGCCGGTTCTGCCGACGGTGCACAGCGCGGTGTTGCCGGCCATGACGCCGGACAGAGCCACGGATTTTTTCGGTTTGAATGCGCCCGCAGCTTGCGGCGAGGAGTTGCTGGTCACTTTTCCTTTCCTTCAGCGAATAACTGGTCCAACTTGGCTTCGTATGCGTAGTAGTCAAGATACTTGTACAGATCGGCGCGCGTCTGCATGGTGCCCAGCACATTCTTTTGCGTACCGTCGCGGCGAATCGCTTGATAGGTATTGAGGGCGGCAGCGTTCATCGCACGATAGGCCGAACAGCAATGCAGCACGATATCGACGCCGACCGTCGCCAATTCATCGCGCGTGTACAACGGTGTCTGGCCGAACTCAGTGATGTTGGCGAGGATCGGCACTTTGACGGCGTCTTTGAAGCGCCGGTACATGGAAAGCTCCGTGATGGCCTCGGGAAAGATCATATCGGCGCCGGCCTCGACACAGGCGACGGCACGATTCAGAGCCTTCTCCATGCCTTCCACGGCGAGCGCATCGGTGCGCGCCATGATGACGAATTGCTCGTCGGTGCGCGCATCGACGGCCGCCTTGATGCGATCCACCATTTCCTGCTGGGAGACGATTTCCTTGCCGGGTCGATGGCCGCAACGCTTCGACTGGACCTGATCTTCGATGTGCATGCCGCCGGCACCGAACTTGGTGAACGATTTGACCGTGCGCGCAATGTTGAAGGCGCCGCCCCATCCGGTATCCGCGTCCACCAGCAGCGGCAGCGGACAGGCATCAGTAATCCGGCGAATGTCGATCAGCACATCATCCATGGTGCTGATCCCCAGGTCCGGGACACCTAGGGAATTGGCCGCGACTCCGCTGCCGGCCAGATAAAGCGCCTTGAATCCACAGGCTGCGGCCATCCGCGCGGTGTAAGCGTTGATGGCGCCGACGACCTGCACAGGTTTCTCCTCGGCGACCGCGGCTCGCAGTCGCGCGCCGGCCGAACTCGGTGTGCCTGTCATACGCGCCCCGCAACTGGGATGAGCGCGCCGGTCACGGCACTTGCCTGGTCGGACACCAGAAAAGCGATGACCTCCGCCGCCTCGCTCAAACGTACCCAACGCTTGAAGTCCGCTTGCGGCATGTCGGCGCGATTCTTGGGCGTGTCGAGGGTGCTCGGCAAGATGGCATTGACGGTGATGCCGCGGTCCTTCAGTTCGTCGGCCAAGCTTGCAGTTAATTGGGCAACCCCGGCCTTGGATGCGGCGTAGGGGCCCATGCCGGCCGCCGCCTTCTGCGCGCCCATCGCACCCACATTGACGATGCGGCCGCTCGGAGAGCGCAGCATGTAAGGCAACGCGGCCTGGCAGGAGAGTACGGCGGTTCTCAAATTTAGCTTGTACATGGCATCCCAACCATCGATCGTGCCCTCGCTGATTTTTTCCCAGCGAAATCCCCCGGCGACATTGATCAAGCCGTCGAGGCGTCCGGCATCCTGGGCAACCCGTTCCATCGCCGAACGCGCCGCTGTCTCGACCGACAGGTCGATCCCTCCATAGTGCCACGCGCCGGCCTGCGGCTTCGCTTTGCCCAGGGCCGCGTGCGACAGCAGCGCCAACTTCGCGCCGTAGGCGCTTAAAGTAGCCGCCACCGCCTGGCCCAAAGCACCGTCGGCGCCGGTCACCACCAAAACCTTCCCCGATAAATCCATGGCAATTATCCTCGATTTCTCAGGCCTGTAACTTGCGTCGAAATTCCCCTGGAGAGGCGCCGGTCCATTTCCTGAACGCACGATGAAAAGCACTGCGTTCAGAAAAACCGAGCTCCACGGCGATATCCATCACGCTGCGGCGCGAATGGCTCAGATAACTGATTGCCAGGTCCCGGCGCAACTGATCCTTGATTGATTGATAGGACTCGCCTTCGTCGTGCAGGCGGCGGCGCATCGTCGCGGGCGTGATGCTCATTTCTTCCGCCAGTTCCTCGAAATCCGGAACCGTCCCCGGCAGGAATTGGCGCAGCCGCCGCCGAACACGGGCCGTGAGGCTACTGCCATTTTTGTATTTCAACAATATGCTTTCCGGCGCGGTGCGCAGAAACTCCTTGGCGGACCGTTCGTTCTGTACGACCGGTAGATCCAGGTAGCTTGCCTCGAAGGCCAGCAGAGTGTTCGGGCGGCTGAAACGCAAGTCCGCGCAATACATCAATCGGTACTCGGCGCTGTGCGCCGGTTCCGCATAGCTGAACTCGGTGCGCAGAATCGGAATGCGCCTACCCACAAGCCAACATGAAACCCCGTAAAGGAGCATCAATAAAAGCTCGTGGGCAAAAACCCGTTGCGACACGCCTGCCGCGTGTTCATGCAGAACGATTCTCGCTTCCTTCGCATCCCGCTCGGCGCTGCCGGAGATATCGTCCAATATGAGCGCATAGAAACGCAGGCTGCGATCCAATGCCTGGCCCAAGGTCTTGCAGCTCAAGACCGAGTGGCACAGCATGGCGAAACTTCCCACTTTCATGCGGCGCGAGTCTTGGCCGAAGAATTCATCGTCCAGGGCGGCCGCAATGGCGCGCCAGAGCGCGCCGTAATGCTGTGCAGAAACCCGCGCCTGAGGCACTTGCAGCAGACTGGAAGAGAGCCCCACGTTCGCCAGCAGTTCGTCCGCGTTGAGGTCGCGTCCACGAACACTTTGTAGCGCTGAGGCGACGAAGCAAATGGCGATGGTTCCCGGTTCCGCGATCGAATTTTGCACGCCGCTAGTTTACGCGATACGGTCAGCCGGCGGATCACGTATCGGCTAAACTAGCCCCTTGCCTAATAGGGCGCGCTTCACCAAAGAGGCAATCATGACAAGCAAACCTGCGGTACTGGCGCATCCGGTGCCCACTGTCAAAATGCTGCTCGACGGCAAGTTCATCGACTCGCGGACCAGCGAATGGCAGGACGTCATCAATCCGGCGACCCAAGAGGTGCTGGCTCAGGTTCCGTTCGCAACCGATGATGAACTCAATGCCGCGGTCGCGTCGGCCAAAAAAGCCTTCAAGACCTGGAAGAACACGCCGCTGGCCGCCCGTGCGCGAATCATGCTCAAGCTGCAAGCCCTGGTGCGCGAGCACATGAGCCGCATCGCGCAAACCTTGAGCGCGGAGCAAGGCAAGACGCTGGCCGACGCGGAGGGCGATGTGTTCCGCGGGCTCGAGGTTGTCGAGCACGCCTGCTCCATCGGCAGTCTGCAGCTGGGTGAATTCGCCGAGAACGTCGCAGGCGGTGTGGACACGTATACGCTGCGGCAGCCCATTGGCGTCTGCGCAGGCATCACACCGTTTAATTTTCCGGCCATGATCCCGCTATGGATGTTTCCCATGGCGATTGTGTGCGGCAATACCTTTGTGCTCAAACCCTCCGAGCAGGATCCGCTGACGCCCATGTTGTTGGCGGAACTTGCGCTCGAAGCGGGCGTGCCACCGGGCGTCTTGAATATCGTCCATGGCGGCAAGCGAGCCGTGGATGCGCTTTGCACGCACCCCGACATCGTCGCTGTCTCGTTTGTGGGTTCAACGGCGGTCGGTACGCACGTCTACAGCCTGGCATCCGAGCACGGCAAGCGGGTGCAATGCATGATGGGCGCCAAGAATCACGCGGTCGTGATGCCCGATGCGAATAAGGAACACTCCCTGAATTCCCTCATTGGAGCGACTTTCGGCGCCGCGGGGCAGCGCTGCATGGCCACCTCGGTGACCGTGCTGGTCGGTGAAGCGCAAAAGTGGATTCCCGAAATCGTCGCCAAAGCCAAGGGCTTGAAAGTCAACGCGGGCGTCGAAAAAAACACCGACTTAGGACCCGTGGTCTCGAAGAACGCAAAGCATCGCATCCTGGGACTGGTGGAAGATGGCATAAAGGAAGGCGCCAAGCTCGAGTTGGACGGCCGCGGCATCAAGGTACCGGGTTACGAACAGGGCAACTTTATCGGCCCGACAATCTTCTCCGCGGTGACGCCCGCGATGAAAATCTATACCACCGAGATTTTCGGCCCCGTGATGGTGATCGTCGGTGTGAACACCTTGGATGAAGCGATCACGCTGATCAACAACAATCCCTTTGGCAATGGCACGGGAATCTTTACACAAAGCGGCGCCGTCGCCCGTAAGTTTCAAAACGAAATCGATGTCGGCCAAGTGGGAATCAACGTGCCGATCCCGGTACCGGTGCCGTTTTTCAGCTTTACCGGATCACGCGGCTCCAAGCTCGGTGATTTAGGTCCGTATGGCAAACAGGTCGTGCAGTTCTACACTCAGACCAAGACCGTAACCTCGAGATGGTTCGATGATAGTGGCCCATCCGCGGGCGTTAACACCACCATCAGTCTGAAATAAACGCGTTCACTGGTGCCGAAGATGAGTGCGGAAGATGAGCGCGCGTGGAAGTTTTAAGCGAAATTCGCAATCGCGTGGCGTTCGTCACGCTGAATCGCCCGGACGCGCTGAACGCGCTATCGCTCGACATGATCCTGCGGCTGCGCGCCCTCTTCGACGAATATTCGGCCGATCCTGAGGTCTTCGCGGTTTTGATTCGCGGAGCCGGCGAGAAAGCATTCTGCGCCGGCGGGGATATTCGGGCCCTGTATAAAAGTTTCAAGAATGCGGGCTCGCTGCACAACGAATTCTTTGCCGCGGAGTACCCGCTCGATTACCTGCTGTACTCCTACCCTAAGCCGTATGCGGCCTTGCTGAACGGCATAACCTTGGGCGGCGGTATGGGCCTCTCCCAAGGCTCAGCCTTGCGCATCGTCGGCGAGCGAACGCAGCTGGCCATGCCGGAGGTTGCGATCGGATTTTTCCCCGACGTGGGCGGCAGCTACTTTCTGTCCCGCCTGCCGGGCCAACTGGGGCGCTACCTGGCCTTGACGGGCACAAAAATCCGCGCCGCGGATGCGCTTTACAGTCGACTCGCGGATCTGTACCTGCCGCCGCCGGCCATCGCATCGATTGCTTCCGATCTGGCGCAGCTGCGCTGGAGCAATGAGCACTTTGCGGACCTGCGCCGATTCCTGCAGGCGCGCGCCGCGGCGCCCCAATCTTCGACCCTGCCGGCATTGCGCGAGTGTATCGACACGCATTTTTCGAAAGCCTCGGTCGCCGCCATCTTGAGCTCGCTCGACTCGGAATCCCGCAACGCGTACGCGCCCTGGGCATGCGAAACAGCAACGCTCATGCGCACCCGCTCGCCTACCCTGTTGAGCGTCACTTTGCGGCAATTGCAGCGCGGCGCGAGCATGAGCCTGGCTGATTGCTTTCGCATGGAGCTCGGCATGGCTGCGTACGCCTTCGAGCAAGGCGACTTTCTCGAAGGGGTGCGCGCCGTGCTCATTGACAAGGACAACACTCCACGCTGGCAGCCCAGCCGCATCGAGGAGGTCACTGACGCGATGATTGAGGCTTTTTTCAGGGAGCGCTGGCACGGCGCGGAGCACCCGCTCGCAGCACTGGAGTCACACGCCGCCGTTTGTCTTAAGAGCGCAGCACCCGCGCGTTGAGCGCGCTCAATATTTCGAGCCGACGCGCCTCGCTGGCGGCCGACCATTCTGCAATTTCGGACAGCGTGCGGCGGCATCCGATGCACAGCCCCTGCGAATTGAGCCGGCAAATGTTGATACAGGGCGATGGCACCGCGGCGGTTTTCAGTGATGCGTCGACCATTGCCTCAAGACTCGGTGGATGGCATCCAGACCATCGGTCAACGCCGCTGGTCCTGGTTGCAGAATGATGGGCGATTTGATCTCGTGCAGCTCGCCATCGCGCACGGCCGGCACCGCATCCCAGCCAACCCGCGCCGCCACGAGATTTGGCCGGAAGCGCTTGCCGCACCAAGAGCCCAAAATGATGTCGGGCGCGCGGCGGATGACCTCGTCGGCGTCGCCTAGGATGCGGTCCTTGCCGAGCGCGCACAGCGCGCGCTCCGGAAAGACATCATCGCCGCCGGCGACACCGATCAATTCACTCACCCAACGGATCCCAGTAATGAGCGGCTCGTCCCATTCCTCGAAATAGACCCGTGGCCGGCGCGGCAATTGCGCCGCCGCCTGGCGCACGCGCTCGATATGCGCCTCGAGCTCCAGCGCGTAATTTTCCGCGCGCTCGGCGGCTCCGACCAATGCCCCAAGGCGGCGCACATAGCCCAAGATACCGTCGATCGAGCGATGATTGCTGATCCAAACCTCGATGCCGCTCTTGATCAACGCCTGCGCGATGTCGGCTTGAATATCGGAGAAGCCGATGACGAAATCCGGCTGCAAGGCAAGAATGCGGTCGAGCTTGGCGCTGATGAAGGCTGAGACGCGCGGTTTCTCGCGGCGCGCTCGCGCCGGGCGCACGGTGAATCCGGAGATGCCGACGATCCGCTCTTCCAACCCCAATGCGTACAGAACCTCGGTGGGCTCTTCGGTCAGACAGACGATACGCCGCGGATAACGATCCCCCATGTGGCCTTAAAGCGCACCCTCGGCGAGCGCACCGGCCGCGCCGTACACGATGCTGTGCGCCAGCCCTGAGGATTGGGCCAGTACGTGGTCCGCATAGAAGCGCGCCGTCAGAATCTTGGCTTCGTAGAAAGCGGCATCGCCGCCGCTTGCGTCGGCCAAACGCCGTTGTGCGATCGACGCCGAACGCAGCAACTGCCAGCCGCCGGCCACGATCCCGAACAATTTGAGCATCGGCACCGCGCCCACGGAGACCGCGCGGATGTCGATACCGTAATTCTCCACCACATAACGAATCGCTTGCTCCAAGACGTCCACCGCGGTGGAAAAAGCCGGCGCAAGTCCCGACAATTTCGAGTCGGCGCCCAAGGCGCGCGCCAGCGCGCGCATCTCGGCCAGGACGGTTTGCGCGGTACGGCCGCCATCGCGCGCGAGCTTGCGGCCGATGAGATCGTTGGCCTGGATACCGGTCGTGCCCTCATAAATCGGCGTAATGCGCGCATCGCGCAGGTACTGCGCGGCACCGGTCTCCTCGACGAATCCGACGCCGCCATGCACCTGGATACCCAACGAGGCAATATCGACTGAATTTTCGGTGCACCAACCCTTGATGACGGGGATCATGAGATCGGCGCGGGCCTGGTGGCGCTCGCGCTCTTGGGGATCAGGATGCAGACGGGCCGCATCCAGCGAGACCGCGACCACGCCGGCGAGCGCGCGCATGGCTTCCGTCTGGGATTTCATGAGCAGCAGCATGCGCCGCACGTCCGGATGGCGCACGATTGCCACGCGTGGACCACCGCGTATTCCCGCCTCGGTGCCTTGAATTCTGTCGCGCGCATAGGCCAGCGCGGTTTGGCAGGCGCGCTCCGACAGCCCTACTCCTTCGATCCCCACCGAATACCGTGCGGCATTCATCATGATGAACATGTATTCCAGGCCGCGATTTTCCTCGCCGATCAGCTCCGCCACCGCGCCGCCGCTTTGCCCGAAAGCAAGCACGCAGGTCGGACTCGCATGGATGCCGAGCTTGTGCTCGACCGACAGGCAGTGCACATCGTTGCGCGCTCCCAGCGAACCGTCGGCATCGACCAGAAACTTCGGCACCAGAAACAGCGAGGTGCCTTTGACGCCGTCCGGCGCCCCCGCGACGCGCGCCAACACCATATGGATGATATTGCCGGTGAGATCGTGCTCACCGTAGGTGATGAAAATCTTCTGGCCGCTCAGCAAGTAGCGGCCGTCTCCCGTGGGCACAGCCCGAGTGCGCACGGCCGATAGGTCGGAACCTGCCTGCGGTTCGGTCAGATTCATCGTTCCGGTCCACTCGCCGCTCACCATTTTCGGCAGGTACAGCTCGCGTTGCGACTCCGTGCCGCGCAGCTCGAGCGCATCAATCGCGCCGCGCGTCAGCATGGGACAAAGCGCGAACGCGACGTTGGCACCGTTCCACATCTCCTCGATGAGCGCCGAGAGCGCGCGCGGCAAATTCTGTCCGCCGAAATCCGCAGGGCATGACAGCGCGTTCCAGCCGTCCGCGGCGAAGCGCGCATAGGCTTGTTTCCAGCCGGCGGCGGTGAGTACCTGACCGTCTTGCCAGCGTACCCCCTCCAAATCGCCACTGCGATTCAGAGGCGAGAGCACCGCGGTGGCGAATTTCGCAGCCTCATCCAGTACCGCATCGGCCACGTCGGGCGTCATTTCGGCGAAGCCCGGCAGCTGCGCCAGCAGTTCCATGTCCACCAACTCACGCAGCACGAACTTCATGTCGGCGATCGGCGCCTGATATTCGGGCATACGATCCTACATGTTGCGGCGGTAGCGGCCGCCGACGTCGTACAGAGTGTGTGTGATCTCGCCCAAGGAGCAGTGGCGCACCGCGTCCATCAGCACCTCGAAAGTATTGCGGTTTTCTATCACCGCGCGGCGCAGGCGCTCGATCTGCAACGCACCAGCCGTGGCATTGCGCGAATGAAATTCCTCGAGGCGCTTGAGCTGCGACTGTTTCTCGGCATCGGTCGAGCGCGCCAGCTCGATCGTCTTCGGTGCGGCCTCGCTGTGCGGATTGCGGAATGTGTTGACGCCGATGATGGGATAGGAGCCATCATGTTTCTGCCGCTCGTAGAACAGCGACTCCTCTTGAATTTTTCCGCGTTGGTAGCCCGTTTCCATGGCGCCGAGCACGCCGCCGCGCTCGGAAATGGCATCAAATTCCTTCAGCACGGCTTCTTCGACCAGGTCGGTCAGCTCATCGATGATGAAGCTGCCCTGATTCGGGTTCTCGTTCTTGGCCAGCCCCCATTCGCGGTTGATGATCAGCTGAATGGCCATGGCGCGGCGCACGCTCTCCTCGGTCGGCGTCGTGATCGCCTCGTCATAGGCATTGGTGTGCAGACTGTTGCAATTGTCATAGATGGCGCACAGCGCCTGCAGCGTGGTGCGGATGTCGTTGAAGGCCATCTCCTGCGCATGCAAGGAACGCCCCGAAGTCTGCACGTGATACTTGAGCTTCTGACTGCGCTCATTAGCGCCGTATTTGTTCTTCATCGCCACCGCCCAAATGCGGCGCGCGACGCGACCAATCACGGAGTATTCCGGATCCATGCCATTGGAGAAAAAAAACGATAAGTTCGGTGCGAAGTCATCGATGTGCATGCCGCGCGCCAAATAGGATTCGACGAACGTGAAGCCGCTGGCGAGCGTGAACGCCAGCTGCGAAATCGGATTCGCACCGGCTTCGGCGATGTGATAGCCGGAAATCGACACCGAGTAGAAATTCTGCACGTGATGGTGAACGAAATATTCCTGCATGTCGCCCA
>Ga0210398_10002325_pt1 | contig 18671 bp, 14 predicted proteins | sample IncBWC4OmetaG_FD_161047 | JGI IMG/M metagenome (GOLD analysis project Ga0210398, IMG submission 161047) | Forest soil microbial communities from Barre Woods Harvard Forest LTER site, Petersham, Massachusetts, United States - Inc-BW-C-4-O | ecosystem: Environmental > Terrestrial > Soil >... | reverse complement strand
GACACCCCGGACCGCCTCATGATCCCCGAGAAGCTATACGGGCGGGACCGTGAGGTGGACACCCTGCTCACGGCGTTCGATCGCATTGTCGCGGGCGGCCGGCCAGAGCTGGTGCTCGTCTCCGGCTACTCCGGTATCGGCAAGTCCGCGGTGGTGAACGAGCTTCACAAGCCGCTCGTCCCTCCGCGCGGCCTGTTTGCGTCTGGCAAGTTCGATCAGTACAAGCGTGACATTCCGTATGCGACGCTGGCGCAGGCGTTCCAAAGTCTTGTCCGGCCGCTCCTCAGCAAGGGTGAAGACGAGTTACGGCAGTGGCGTGATGCGCTACAGGAGGCGCTGGAGCCGAACGGGTTGCTGATCGTCGATCTTGTACCTGAGCTGAAGCATGTCATTGGCGAACAACCGCCTGTTCCTGAGCTCCCGCCGTCAGAAGCGCAGAGACGTTTTCAGATGGTCTTTCGCCGGTTCATCGGCGTATTCGCACGACCGGAGCATCCACTGGCACTGTTCCTCGACGACTTGCAATGGCTGGACGCTGCCACTCTCGATCTGCTCGAAGACTTGTTGAGCCAGACCGACCTGCAACACCTGCTGCTCATCGGGGCGTATCGAGACAACGAAGTCCATGCCACGCACCCTCTGGTCCGCAAGCTCGACGCGATCCGCCAGAGCGGAGCGGCGGTGCAAGACATTGTCCTTACCCCACTCCGACGCGACGACTTGCTCCAACTGCTCATGGACTCCCTGCACTGCGGGCCGGAGCGCGTCGACCCGCTGGCGACACTGATTCACGAAAAGACCAGGGGGAACCCGTTCTTCGCAATCCAGTTCATTTCGGCGCTGGCCGACGAGGGTCTGCTGACGTTCGACTATGGCGAGGGGCGATGGCTCTGGGACTTGCTCCGGATTCACGCCAAGGGCTTCACCGATAACATCGTCGAGCTGATGGTCGGCAAGTTGAGTCGCTTGCCCCTAGACACTCAGAAGGCACTTCAGCAGTTCGCATGCATGGGCAACAGCGCAGAGTTCGACATGCTCCGGATGGTGTATCAGGAATCAATCGAGGACATGCATGACGATCTCTGGGAAGCCGTGCGCTCGGGCCTCATCTTTCGTGGGGATGATTCGTATCGATTCCTGCACGACCGGGTGCAGGAGGGAGCGTACTCCCTGATCCCCACAGAACTGCGCGCCGAGGCTCACCTGCGCGTCGGTATGCTTCTCGCCGCGCACACGCCTCCAGCAAAGCGCGACGAAGCCATTTTCGAAATCGTCAACCAACTCAATCGGGGCTCGCACCTCATCGGCTCGGTCGAGGAGCGCGAGCGGGTCGCCGACTTGAATCTGATCGCAGCCAGGCGAGCGAAGTCGTCGACCGCATATGACTCCTCACTCAAGTACCTCAGAGCCGCCAGTGCTTTGCTGACGGAGGAGACCTGGGAGCGCAACTACGAGCTGATGTTTTCGATTGAGTACCTCATGGCCGAGTGCGAGCTGCTGACCGCTGAGAAGGCCGCTGCGGAGAATCGAATGACGGGGTTGGTAGAACGTGCCAGGAACCGCCACGACTTCTGTGTCGCGACGCGTTTGCGGCTCACGCTCTACACCACGTTTGATCGGAGTGATCGCTGTGCCGAGGTTTTTGTCGACTGGCTGAGCCGCGACGGTACGATATGGTCGATTCATCCGACGCGCGCAGACGTGATGCGGGAATACGAACGGATCTGGGCTCTGCTCGGCGATCGGACGATAGAAGAACTCATCGACCTACCCTGGATCACGGACCCCGATGTTCTCGACACGCTGGATGTCTTCACGGAAATCATGACGCCGTCCCAGCTTTTTGACGAAAACCTCTCGTCGCTCGTGCTTTGCCGCATGGTCACGTTGAGTCTTGAGCACGGTAACTGCGACGCGTCGTGTTTCGCCTATGTCTGGGTGGCCATGTTCGCTGGGCCGCGTTTCAACAACTACAAAGATGGCTTTCGGTTCGGCCAACTGGGCTATGACTTGGTTGAGAAACGCGGCTTGACCCGTTACCAGGCCCGGATCTGGATGAACATGGGTTCGACGGTCCTACCATGGATGAAACACCCCGCCAGTGGACGTGAGCTGGTGCGCCGGGCGTTCGATCTCGCGTATCGAATTGGCGACCTGACTTTTGCGTCGTACAGCTGGGATCAGCTGGTCACCGTTTGTCTCGCGGTGGGAGATCCGCTCGCGGAAGTGGAAACGGAATGCAAGAACGGCATCGCGTTTGCCAGGCGGGTGAATTTCGGCCTGGTTATCGAACTGTGCGGAGCGCAGCTAGGCCTGATCCGAACCTTGCGTGGGCTGACTCCGGAGTTCGGCTGCCTGGATCATGAAGAATACAACGAGCTGGAGACTGAACATCGTCTGGCGCGCAGCCCCAACCTCGCGTTCGCCGAGTTCTACCATTGGACCCGCAAACTGCAGGCACGTTTCTTCGCGGGAAACTTTGCCGCGGCCGTGGACGCCTCTCTGAACGCGGATGCGGAGCGTCTGTTCTGGACCTCAGCGGCAATGTTCGAGAGCGCAGAGCATCGGTTCTACGGTGCGCTTGCCCATGCGGCGGCGTGGGATTCCGCGTCTTCCGAGGAGAGGCCTAAGCATTTAGCGTCGTTGATGGCTCATCATCGGCAGCTTCAAGTATGGGCCGAGCATAACCCTGACACGTTCGCGAACCGCGCCGCGCTTGTCGGCGCTGAGATCGAGCGGATCGAAGGTCGCACGCTCGAAGCTGAGGAACTCTATGAGAAAGCCATCCGTTCTGCACACGCCAACGGCTTTGTCCACAATGAAGGCGTCGCGAACGAGGTGGCAGGGCGCTTCTACTCGGCACGCGGTTTCGAGAAGATTGCTACAACCTATCTGCGCGAGGCGCGTTCCTGCTATCTCCGTTGGGGAGCAGATGCCAAGGTTCGGCAACTGGAGCAGTTTTACCCGCAGATCAAAGCGGAACGCCTGATCTCCGATGCGACGGCGACCATACACACGCCGGTCGAACAGCTCGATCTCGCGACCGTGATCAAAGTGTCCGAAGCGGTGTCGGGTGAGATCGTGCTGGACAGGCTGATCGACACGATCATGCTCACAGCGATAGAGCACGCAGGCGCCGAGAGGGGGCTCCTGATTCTCTCCCGAGGTGATGGCTATCGCATCGAAGCGGAAGCCACCACCGGCAGCGATAATGTGACAGTTGTTCTTCGACGGGCATGCGTCACCGCCGCGGATTTACCCAGTTCAGTTCTGCACTATGTCCTTCGGACCAAAGAAGTCGTTCTGTTGCAGAACGCATCCGGTCAGAATCAATTCGCAGCCGACGAGTATATTCGAGGGCATCACGCAAGGTCTGTGCTCTGTCTGCCGCTGCTGAAACAAAATCGGCTGCTCGGGGTTCTGTACCTCGAAAACAGCCTCACACCTCACGCATTCACGCCCGCGCGAATGGCCGCCCTTAAGTTGATTGCTTCAACGGCGGCGATCTCCATTGAGAACACGCGTCTCTACAGCGATCTCGAAGATCGTGAAGCGAAGATCCGCCGCCTGGTGGACGCCAACATTTTGGGAATCGCGACCTGGAACGTCGACGGCGCCATCCTGGAGTCCAATGAAGCCTTTCTTCGCATGGTGCAATACGGTCATGAAGATATCGCCGCCGGTCGCGTGCGATGGTTGGACATGACACCTGCGGACTGGCGCGAACGCGCTAAACACGCTTTGGCAGAAGTGATCCAGACCGGGACCGTACAACCCTTCGAGTCAGAACTTGTCCGCAAAGATGGCAGCCGCGTGCCCGTCCTGATTGGAGCCACTTTGTTCCAGGAGAGCGGGACCGACGGCGTCGCCTTCGCCCTCGATTTGAGTAAGCAGAAAGAGGCTGAAGCAGAGGTCAGAGCGCTCAAGGATCAACTCTATCGGGAAAACTTGGCGCTGCGAGATGAGGTCGACCGCGCTCAAATGTTCGAGGAAATTGTCGGTTCGTCCAAGCCGTTGAAGACCGTCCTTTCGAGGATCGCCAGAGTGGGACCAACCGATTCCACAGTGCTCATCACGGGAGAGACTGGCACCGGCAAGGAGCTCATCGCTCGTGCCGTCCACAAACGTTCGCAGAGGGCTGGACGTGCCTTTGTCAGCGTGAACTGTGCTGCACTGGCGCCCACGCTGATCTCCTCGGAGTTGTTTGGGCACGAGAAGGGAGCTTTCACGGGAGCTACACAGCGGCGGCTCGGCCGCTTCGAACAGGCCCATGGCGGCACGATCTTCCTAGATGAAGTGGGTGAACTTCCGTCAGACACTCAAGTCGCGCTCTTGAGAGTCTTGCAAGAGCGAGAGTTTGAGCGAGTCGGTGGGGCACAGACGATCCGAGTCGACGTTCGAGTCATCACAGCGACCAACCGCGACCTGACAGCTGCTGTGACCAATGGAACCTTTCGCCAAGACCTCTTTTATCGACTCAACGTATTCCCCATCGAGGTGCCACCGCTCCGAGACCGGACTGAGGACATCTTGATGCTCGTCGAGTATTTCGTGCGACGCTACGCCAGGCGGGCGGGCAAGAACTTCCTCTCGATCGATAAGAAGACTCTCAATCTGTTGCAGAACTACGATTGGCCCGGCAACATCCGTGAGCTGCAGAACGTGATTGAGCGGTCGGTGATTCTGAACTCCAGCGAGACTTTTACCGTTGACGAGTCATGGCTGGCAAAACAACCCACCCGAGGACGACCTCAAGTTGCTTCAGCCGCGCCATCTCAAGGCAAGCGTCGAAGCGAACGAGACCTCATTGAAGCGGCGCTCGTCACATCTCGGGGCCGAGTAGCTGGGCGCTCAGGAGCCGCTGCGAAGCTTGGCGTTCCACCGTCTACGCTTGACCATCGCATCAAGGCGTTGGGTATCGACAAGACGCAATTCAAGTTTCGCTGAAGTCTCCCCACTTTCTCCAAATTCACCACATTCACCAAATCTGCCAAATTCTCCAGGTTGGCAAGCGTCCGATCTCTAGCCTTTTCAGTCACGTTCGAATGGCACGGCGTTTGCCTTTGAGATCAGTGAACGGCAGGCGATGCGACCCAATGACGTGCCGAATCGACCGACTTTCGACTGAACACGGTCTGGTCCTTTGCATCAGCGGTCAGCTCACGGCGGAGGATTTGGACGTCGTTCGAACTGCACTCGACCCACGTCGAGTCGTCGCCCTAGAACTCGCAGAGGTAGAGCTGGCCAACCGAGACGCAGTGAAGCTTCTGGCACAGGCGGAAGCGCAAGGCATCGAACTGAGGAGTTGTCCGGCTTACATCCGCGAATGGATCTCGAACGAACGAGAGAGCAGTTAGAGCGCAGAGTCGTCGGTAAATGGTGTCGAAGTTACGTTCAACCACGGAGCAATCTGCAGATTAGTTTGCAACTTCCAACATCAACGCAGAGGAGGAATCTATGACTAAAACTATTGCTGTACAGGAAAGCAGCGCGATAGCAACTGACAACAGTGCAATTCGTCCATTTCCAAAAGTTAACTTTCCGGAAGCGGAGCTCACCGAATTGCGCAGGCGCATCAATGCAACCAAGTGGCCGGAACGGGAAACGGTCACGGATGCTACCCAAGGCGTGCAGCTCGCGACGACTCAAGCTCTGGCTCGCTATTGGGCGACTGAGTACGACTGGCGCAAAATCGAGGCAAAACTCAACGCCCTGCCGCAATTCATCACTGAGATCGATGGACTGGACATTCATTTCATTCACGTCCGTTCAAAACACGAAAACGCGTTGCCTCTGATCGTTACTCACGGGTGGCCGGGCTCGATCACCGAACAGATGAAGATCATCGATCCGCTGACCAATCCCACTGCACACGGCGGAAATGCGTCCGACGCGTTCCATGCGGTGATTCCGTCCATGCCCGGCTACGGTTTTTCCGGCAAGCCGGCCACGACCGGGTGGGACCCAGTCCACATTGCGCGTGCCTGGGTCACATTGATGAAGCGGCTCGGCTACAACAAATTCGTAGCGCAAGGCGGCGATTGGGGTGCGATCGTCACCGAACTGATGGGCGTGCAGGCGCCACCGGAGTTGCTGGGCATTCACACCAACATGGCTAACGTGATTCCGCTCGAGATCGACAAGCTGGCATTTTCCGGCGCACCGGCGCCGGTGAATCTCTCCGCCGATGAGAAGCTCGCGTACGAGCACTTGAGCTTCGTGTATGCGAAGGGCATCGCCTATGGCTTCCAGATGGGGTTGAGGCCACAGACGCTTTACGGAATCGCGGATTCTCCCGTCGGCCTCGCGGCTTACTTCCTTGACCACGACGCCCGCAGCTACGAGATGATCGCGCGTGTTTTTGCCGGAGAAAACGAAGGCCTCACACGAGACGACGTCCTCGACAACATCACGCTCACCTGGTTGACGAATACGGCGCTCTCGGGGGCTCGTCTCTATTGGGAAAACAAGGGTTATTCGTTCTTCGCCGTGAAAGGCGTCGTTGTCCCGACCGCCGTGAGCGTCTTTCCCGACGAACTCTATCCTGCTCCGCGGAGCTGGGCCGAGAAGGCTTATCCCAATCTCATCCATTACAACAAGCTCCCCAAGGGCGGGCACTTTGCGGCCTGGGAACAGCCGAAGCTCTTTTCAGAAGAGGTTCGCGCAGGCTTCAGATCGTTGCGGTCCGCTCAGGTGAAGGCTGCGTAATACCACGATAGCTAACGACTCGTTTCGGTGGCGGGAGGGCTTCGACTATTGGGAAGCCCTTCTGTTTCGACTCAGGAGAACAAACATGTTGAAGGAAGTCGATCACGAGAATGGAACACAGCAGGCTGGTTTTGAAACGATCTCTACGCAGAAAAAAGGCGCCGTTCTGTTCGCGCAAATCGCCGCCCCACCCTTGAATCTTCTGGGGCCGGAACTGGTCCGCGACCTGGTCTCTCTCATTCAACAGGCCGACGCCGATGACTCCGTCCGTGTACTCGTCTTCAAAAGTGCCGACCCCGACTATTTCATCTCCCATGTCGACGTAACTCGAATTGCGGAGTTTGGCGGGTTGGCAGCAAAGCTCACCGGCGAACCTTCGCTTGCGACGGTATTTCGCTATCTGAGCGCAAGCCGCTTGGTCACGATTGCGCAGATCGAAGGTCGCGTGCGCGGTGTGGGCAGTGAGTTTGTGTTGGCTTGTGACATGCGCTTCGCTGCGCGCGAGTCGGCGATTTTCAGTCAACCAGAGGCAGGGTTCGGGCTGATCCCCGGCACGGGCGCCGCCCAGCATCTTACCCGACTCATGGGCCGGGGCCGGGCGATCGAGGTACTGTTGGGCGCGGAGGATTACGATGCGCAGATGGCGGAACGCTACGGCTGGATCAATCGAGCGTTGCCCGCCGCCGAACTCGGCGATTTCGTCCAATCATTAGCTCATCGCATAGCCAGCTTTCCGGCCTTTGGCCTTTCCGTCATCAAGGAGCGGGTCAATGCGGTCGCGCTCGCGCCGGCGGAAGATTTTCGCCGTGATTCGAGTCTCTTCCTCGATTGTGTGCGCAAGCCTGAAGCGCAGAATCGGATCAAAACTGCGATGAAACGCGGCTTTCAGACCCGAGAAGCCGAGATGGCCCTGCCGCGCATGTTGGATGACCTGGCTAGCTAGGCCTAACAGCAACGCAGAACTTGGGTGAACAGTGCGGCTGACACCGCAGATGGAAGGAGCAACACGATGACCCCCGACCGCATCCGCCAGATTTTCAAGGCTCTCGAGACCGGCGATGGCGCTTCCTTTTTCGCCCACGTCGCCGACGACGTTGACTGGACGGTGATGGGCACGCACCCGCTGGCGGGTCACTACCACACCAAGGCCGACTATGCCGGCACGTTCGCCAAGCTGGGCAAGGTCTTGCCGCAGGGCGCCCAGCTACACGTCGAGCACGTCTTGGTGAAAGACGACGAAGCGGTGGTCGAGCTTCGGTCTCTGGCGACGGCGGCCAACGGGATGCGGTTCGACAACCGCTACTGCATGGTGCTCGCATTCGATGGGGAGACCATCGTCCGCGGTCGCTCTTATGTCGACTCGGCGCTGGTGGCGCGTCTGTTCAAGGAAAATCCAATCACGTGAACTACCTATGCTGAAGCATCGCAGGAGAACCCTTTTGTCCAAAGGTTGTCATGCTTGAAACGCGGAAAATGTTAATGGATGCGGAGACCGACAGCTGCATTCAAGTCGCTAGCGGATTTCTCATCCCGGCTGAAAAAGAGCTATCGGCCTTCATCCGCGCGGTAGATGAGTTGTTCGGCGCTGAGCAGGCGCGCCAATCGGCGCTGGACTGGATCGAAGAACTGGGGCGTATGGATTGGCCGTCTGCGGAATCCTTTCCAGATTGGCGTCGGGCTACGGTGGGCGCAAGCGCTCGGCTTGGCGCTCGCGAGAATTTACTGGAAAGGAGCACTCGATGAAAGAACCTGACGACAGATCGCGCCGTTGCTTTCTCAAGGCGAGCTCGATGTTGGGCCTGGCCGTCGCGTTCAGACCACCAACGATCGGTGAGGCCTTTGCGGATTCCAGAATTGATGGAAAGAGGGGCACCATGACCCGAACCAGTGCTACACAGGCAGCTGACAAGACCACTATTCGTCCTTTTCAGGTGAATGTTCCAGAAGTGGAACTTACCGAATTGCGCAGGCGCATCAACTCGACAAGGTGGCCTGATCGGGAAACGGTCACGGATGAATCGCAAGGCGTGCCGCTGGCGACACTGCAGGAACTAGCCCGCTATTGGGGCACAAATTACGATTGGCGCAGGTGCGAGGCGAAACTGAACGCCTTGCCGCAGTTCATCACCGAGATCGATGGGCTGGACATTCATTTCATTCACGTTCGTTCGAAACACGAAAATGCGTTGCCGCTGATCGTCACGCACGGATGGCCCGGCTCAGTCATCGAGCAGCTGAAGATTATCGATCCACTTACCAATCCTACGGCACATGGCGGCAGCGCATCGGACGCCTTCCATCTGGTGATTCCGTCGCTACCGGGGTTCGGATTTTCAGCAAGGCCCACTACTTCCGGCTGGGGTCCCGAGCGCACTGCAAGTGCCTGGGTAGTGCTGATGAAGCGCCTTGGATACGCACAATTTGTGGCGCAAGGCGGCGATTTGGGCGCGGGCGTCTGCACCATGATGGCCAAACACGAACCTCCAGAATTGCTCGGGATTCACACCAATTTCCCTGGAACTATTCCGTCCGACATCGCGAGGGCGCTCCAGTGTGGCGATCCCACGCCATCCGGGTTATCCGCCGACGAAAGACGTGCTTACGAGCACCTGACCAATCTATTTGCGAAAAAACGTGCCTACGCACAAATGATGGCGACTCGCCCGCAAACGCTGTACGGATTGGCGGATTCGCCCGTCTGCCTGGCAGCTTGGCTCTTTGACCACGGTGACGGTTATGGCCAGCCGGCTGCGCCGATCACCTCGGCAGTGCTCGGGCGCACGATCAATGGATACTCCGCAAGTGACCTGACACGAGACGATGTACTCGACGACTTCACACTCTACTGGTTGACGAACACGGCGATTTCCGCGGCTCGTTTCTATTGGGGACTTCACCTCAATCTTTATAACGCGGTCAATGTTTCCATCCCAGCTGCAGTGAGCGTCTTTCCCGGCGAGAACTATCAAGCCCCCCGGAGTTGGACCGAGGGGGCGTACCACAAACTCATCTACTACAACCAAGTAGACAAGGGCGGACACTATGCGGCCTGGGAGCAGCCACAACTGTTTTCAGAAGAGCTTCGCGCGGGATTCAGATCGCTGCGCTAGTTTTTTTCACAAAAGATTTTCACAAAAGAAGAGAGGAAAAGAGCCATGCCTGACCATTCGCAGTTCAACATCGACCGTACCCATCCGGGCCGCTGGACGATCACCTTCAGCAACCCGCCGATCAACATATTTGTTGCCACAACGATCGTCGAATTGGGAGCGCTAATAACCGACATCGAGGCGGACCCGTCGGTGAAGGTCGTAGTGTTCCAGTCGGCGAATCCCGATTTTTTCATCGCCCATCTCGACGTAGCCAAGGCAGTTGAACGGCCAGAGGCGCTGGGTCTTTGGCGAGACTTTGTCCTTCGCCTCTCGTCTACGCCGGTCGTGAGCATCGCCAAGATTCGTGGCCGCACGCGCGGCATCGGGAACGAGTTCGTGTTGGCCTGCGACATGCGCTTCGCCAGCCGGCAAAACGCCCTATTCGGCAACCCCGAGGTCGGCGTCGGATTGGTCCCGGGTGGCGGAGCGCTGGAATGGCTTCCGCGTTTGGTCGGCCGCTCGCGGGCACTTGAGATCGTGCTGAGCGGTGACGACTTCGACGCTGATATCGCCGAGCGCTATGGCTGGGTAAACCGCACGTTGGACGATGACGCCCTCGACTCATTTGTCGATGCGCTCGCGCGGCGTCTGGCCTCATTCGACCGTGAAACGCTAGCCGCAGCCAAGGCGCAGATCAATCGGTTCGGGACGCCGACAGCTGCCGAGCTCAAGTCCAGCAACGACTTGTTCTTCCCATTGCTGGCCTTGCCCAGTGCACAGGCGCGCCGTGCCAAGGTCCGCAATGTCGGTTACGGCGTTCCGAGCGACTTCGAATTGAACTTCGGCAGGTACCTGCCTTCGTTCGGGCAGGCGGACGACGACGACGCGGAGGCGCGGGCGAGCTGATCGTCGCCCCGGATTTATGAACTCGGCACCGACGATGGATCGCGACGCGCGCGGTGGCGCAGCGCTGGCGATCCGGCAGGTCATCGAGAGCACTCAGACACGTTAGCGAGGAGGTTCGTTCCATGAGCGCAATAGCTTCCACACCGATAGACGCAGAGACGAAAAACGCACCCACATCCGGCAGGCTCTTCTTCCTGGACCTCAGCGGCGGTCGCGTACTGTCTGCAAACCCTGATGGCTCCGATCTGAAGACCATCATCAACGAAGGCAGGAAGTTGCCCGATGGCCTGGTGCTCGATGTCGCCGCTGGGCACATCTACTGGACCAATATGGGTGATCCCAAGAGGAATGACGGCTCGATCATGCGGTCGGATCTCAATGGCAAGAACATGATCACCATCGTTCCGCCTGGCGGTACATTCACGCCGAAGCAGCTCCATCTGGAAAAGAGGAGCGGCAAACTTTACTGGTCGGACCGGGAAGGCATGCGGGTGATGCGGGCAAACCTGGATGGGTCGGAAATCGAAACTCTAGTGGATGCGAGCTTGGGCGATTCGCGGCCGGGATCGGACCCGACGAAATGGTGTGTGGGCATTGCGGTGGACACTGAAGGCGGCAAGTTCTATTGGACGCAGAAGGGTGGTCACCACGCGGGTTCGGGCCGAATTTTTCGGGCCAACATCCAGGTTCCACAAGGTCAGTCGGCCAAGAGCCGCAGGGACATTGAGCTTCTTTATGACAATCTTCCGGAGCCGATCGATCTGGACATCGACACAGTTCATCGGACGCTGTATTGGACCGACCGTGGGGACCCGCCGCGCGGCAACACCGTGAACCGCGCACCCATGGATGCTGAAGCCGAAAATCGCAAGGAGCCTGAGATCCTTTTCACACATTTGATGGAAGGCATCGGCCTGGCTTTGGACCTGAAGAGCGGTCGAATGTTCATTACCGACTTCGGCGGCTCGGTCTACAGCGCCAATCTCGATGGGTCGAACCGTAGGACGTTGCTGTTTGCTGAAGGAAACCTCACCGGCATTGCATACGCGGAGGTGTCGTCAGCAGACCGGGGCGGAGCTTCGCGAGTGACAGGAGTTCCTGAGGGGACTGATATCGAAGACAACACCCTGGTGAAGTCCAGTTTTTCAGCAACGATCCACGCTCCGATTGAAGACGTGGATATTCCCACTTGGTGCTTTGGCCTGTCGGAATCGGAATACCAGTCTTGCTCGCCGGCCCACGTATCCGCTGGAGTAACTACGACACCCGATGGCCGGCGCATGTCCATCAATGTCGAAGTTCTCGGCGGAAGCCCCATGGTGCAGCATTACGTCGAGGAGATTGCCGACCCGCACCACTTGCGGCTGGTTTCAAGCTCAGACATCTTTACGCCAACCGGCAGGATAAAAGTGGGCGTGATCTGGGACTTGAGCGTGAAGAAGATCGATGGCAACACCTGCGAGTTCACCAATGAAGTGCACAGCTCCTTCACGCCGGAGCTTCTGGACTCACTGGCCAAACAGGGCATTCCACGGGAAGCCTTTCAGTCCGCCCGCAGGCCCGTTTCAGAGGCGCATAACCGGCAGGAAACGCCTCTGTTCGCGAAGAGTATCGAGCGTCATGCCTTGAGGAACAGTAGCTCCGCCGGTGTCGCGAGTGCAGCGTAAGTCATACGCGATAGCGGCCTAAATCATATAGGAGAACCGACATGTTGAAGGAAATGAACCATAAAAGCGGAACCCAGCAAGCGGGTGCTGAAACGATCCCGGCGAATAGGATGAGTGATCACAGCATGAAACGCAACTATTTTCCCGGCATCATTGACATTGTCGACGTCACTGATCCGGCAGAGATCCGGACAATTTCAAACGATTCAAGGTTCGACCGGGACTACATTGGACATGGTCCTGTTCGCAACGTGCTGCTTCTCCGGAAAATGCTCCGCATTTTCTCGCTCAACGGGAAAAGATTCCAACCTTTGCTGCCGCGCACCGACCCCAGCCGCGCCGCCGCGCAAGACGAACTGTGGTCGAGACTAAACGTCAAGGCCGGCGAGGTGAAACATGGACCCGCTGAATTGGAGCCCTTGGCCGAATGGGTCAGAGGGATCGGAACTGCGGAGAAGCTCGATCTGCTTGTGCAGCAGAGCATAGGAAGATTGTTCATCGAAACGTTCACGGCCACTGAAGAGAGTGTGGCAGCGGCCCATATGGTGCTTGAGGCCACAAGCTCTTCCAATGTCCTGAAAATGCTGGCGTGGCGCATCAGCGGCAGGCTGGAGCGGGCCAAGAGGCTTCTCGCTTCCATGGTGAATGGCGATTTGGTTGGCGTTATCGCGATGATTACAGCTCGGCAGCTCATTGTTGATGGCCTGCAGAAAATGCGGCAATTTGCTGCCGACCCGGCGCTTCGATCTTCAATAACGACGAATGCTGTCGTGGACGAATGCCTCTTTTCAGTAACGAACGTTGTACGCCAGGCAAAAACCTCCGGCGACGTCGGCGGTTGTCCCTTTAGAAGAGGCTCGCTCTTCATCCTCGAATTGGGAAGCGCGAGCAAAGGCGCAGCGAATCGTGATCTCGTCTTCCTCAGTCAGAGTTGGAGCCGCTGTCCTGCCGAAAAGTGGGTGCCTGCGCTACTCGAAGGCGTGTGGACGCGCGTCTCAGCTACGTTGCGTGAGTCTTACGTTGCGTGAGTCCGAAGAAACCTCGCGGCCCTCGGTGATCGATTCCTGACCGCGTCAGTCCGCTGTTCGCTTGGACACTAGAGAGAGAAGTATGCCTCAGCCACCGAAGAACCAACCGCAAGGGTATGCCGGCAGGTTCAGGAAAAGTCTTCTGCTCATTGCCGTTTCCCTGCTGGGCTTTGTCTCTGCCCGTCATTGCTCAGGAGGTTTCCTCCGGAAATGCGGGAGGCCCCGCCAGCGTCGATGAACTGAAGAAGGAACTCGCGGTTGCGCTGGATCGCCTGAACAAAATGCAGCAGGAACTCGATGCCCACCAGCAAAGCGAGAGTTTCCAGCAACAGATCAGCACGGAACGGCAGCAACTGGAAGCGATCGAACAGCGACTCGACCTGATTTCCTTTGGCAGCCTGGCGGCAACGCCGCTGGAATCGAGGGTCGAGCCCCCGGCGGCCGCAGCTACGACGGGGGGGCTCATGCCTGCCGATATTTATCACGGCGGGTTCTTTGTCGAGACCGCGGACAAGAGTTATTCGCTGATTGTCAACGGTCTCTTTCAGATCAGATATACGGGCTTTAAGCCGGCAAACAGCGTTCAGGCTCTCGGAGAAAGCTCCCAGGGAACGAACAACTTCGACGTATTCCTCGGCCGCCTGTCGCTTTCCGGATCGGTCTTCGAATCGAGCCTGAAATATTTCCTGCAGTTTCAGGGCAGCACGGTCGGCAACAGCAACACAGTCACAATGCTGGACTGGTTTACTTCCAAAACCCTTTCAAGCCATCTCACATTACAGGCGGGACGTTCCTGGACTCCCTATACGTACGAGTTCTACCTCAACCCGGGCAACTACCTCTTTCCCGACCTGTCGGCGGCCGAGTACGCCTTTGTGCTTCCCCGGACGATCGGTTTTCAGGCGTATGGAAAGGCGGGCAGGGCTTCCTACGCCTTCATGATCGCCAACAGCATTCCAGCACTCGACGCGGGCGGGCAGGAGAACTTCGACACAAAGCTGGCCTACATCGGACATGCACAGTTCGACCTGCTAGCGCCCTATGGCTATGTGGAGACGGATCCCGCGGGCGCAGTGAAACCGGAGCTGACGCTCTGGACATCGGCAGCCTATAACCCCGTCAACTCCAGCTCCGGATTCGAAAATGTGACAGCCGGAGATACAACCGCCAATGCGACCGCGACCGTGGGTTTCCGCTACAGATACTTCACGCTGCAGCCGACAGGGTATTACAGGAAGACGAATCCGGCGGCAGGCGGGCGCTCCTATAACTCATGGGGATATGGCGAACAGGCGGGACTTTATCTCATCCCGCGTAAGTTCGAGTTCGGCGAGCGTGTCTCGGGTGTGAACTGGGGAGCACCCGACTACACCGCCGGAGTGCCCGCACCGACAGGCAGCTCGCTTCCCGTCGAGAATGCCTGGTTCGTCGGCCCGCCTTTCTCCTACCACCGCGTCCAGGAGGATTCCTGCGGCCTGAACTATTACGTTCACGGCCATAACGCCAAAATCCAGATGGAGTATTCGTACCTCCACGGCAACACCTTCGCGGACAAGTCTTTTTCCGCCAACCGTGTGTGGACACAGATCCAAATCATGTTTTAGCCAGCCGAAGAAAGGAGATCACAAGAGAATGCGAACTAGAGCAACGCAGAGCTTGTGAACGCAGGAGGAAGAACATGACAAATCTAGAGTTCGACAAAGAGATTACGGCACTTCTCCTCATAGATCCCTACAACGACTTCATCTCCGAGGGCGGCAAACTATGGGAGCGCATTAAAACCGTTGCCCAGGCGAATGACTGCATCGCTCACATGTTGCAGTTGCTGATCGCAGCGCGAACGACGGGGATGAGGGTTTTTTATGCGATGCATCATCGATACCGTCCCGGCGACTACGAGACATGGAGGTACACCGCACCGATTCAGAAAGCGGCCTGGTCGCGAAAGACTTTTGAATATGGAACTTGGGGTGGCGAGTTCCGAGCCGAGTTTGCCCCGCAGCCGGGAGATATCGTCGCCCAGGAGCATTGGTGCTCCAGTGGCTTTGCCAACACCGATCTGGACATGCAACTCAAAAGGCATGGCATCCAGAGGCTTATTGTCGCCGGTCTTGTCGCGCATACATGCGCCGAATCGACCGTCCGGTTTGCCGTGGAACTCGGATACGAAGTCACTTTAGTGAGGGACGCGACCGCCGATTACTCAGACGAATTCATGCACGCCGCGCTCGTCAATCTCCCAAACTATGCCAGTGCGATTGTCACAACGCAGCAAGTCACTGACGCCGTTGCAGGCAGCCGCCCAGTCGGGCAGAGCTTGTCCGCCGTGGGCGATACGCATAGATAAATCGCACTGGAGGTCGCGAGCATGACGACGTTCAACGGTAATTCAGTGAATGAGGCGGTATACAACACCCGCCCACTCGGCACGCCGAAGGCAGCATCCGTAAGCGACACCTTAGGTGTTGCAGCGAGCTTGCGTCTGCACTGGCCCGAGTACCTTATGGAAGCGGGCGAAATGAGTCTCTTCGTGTTTTGCATTTGCTCGTTTGCCACGCTGCCGCAGCACCCCGCTTCTCCTGTCAGACATTTTTTCATCAGCGGCATCGTCCGCCGTGCGCTGATGGGATTGGCCGTCGGTGGTACAGTCATGGCGCTCATCATAAGCCCATGGGGCAAGCAATCCGGCGGGCATATCAATCCTGCCATGACGTTCGCGTTCTACCGGCTAGGAAAACTCCGCCCTTGGGATGCGCTGTTTTACGGGGTCGCACAGTTCTCCGGCGCAACGATCGGCGTTGCGCTCGCAACCTTTTTACTGAGAGGCGCTCCAGGGGATGGCACGGTTCGTTATGCAGTGACCGCCCCGGGAGTCTATGGTGTCGCCGTCGCGTTTGCAGCCGAACTGGCCATCTCTTTTATCCTGATGATCACAGTACTGCTTGTGACGAACCACGAAGGGTTGGCGCGGTACACGCCTTATTTTGTGGGTTCGCTCTACGCCGTGAACATCACGTTTGAAACACCTCTCTCCGGAATGAGCATGAACCCCGCGCGAACCTTTGGCCCCGCCGCTTACGGAGGTTATTGGCACACCCTCTGGATCTACTTCATCGCACCGACGGTAGGCATGCTGGCAGCCGCTGAGACATTTCTTCGAATCCGTCAAGGAGTCGCCCCATACTGCGCTAAACTTCACCACGCCAATCACGAACGCTGCATTTTCCATCACACACCAGAATTTCCAAAGAAGAGCATTGGCAGAGAGGAAACCTATGTCCCATCATTTCGATACCAAACTTGCGAAAGAGGATCCAAGTCTGAACGTGTGTGATCTCTATCTATTTCAGGGCGCTCCCGACACCACGGTGATGGCAATGACCGTCAATCCTGATGTTGTCCTCTCTGCGCCGGATACCCTTCACATTGAGGGTTTGTATGCCTTCCGCTTGGACCTGACTGGAGACGCTCGCGAAGACGTTGTCTTCAAGTTCAGGTTCAACGAACCGAGACATGTCAACGGGGACGAGCATGTCCATGTTCAGAAGTTTGAAGTCCGTAGAGCCACTGGCGAGGCTGTCGGCGGGGACCAGGGCGAGCTTCTGATAGAAGGCGATACGGGCAAAGTCCATAGCAAGTCTGGTATTCGCGCCTTCGTCGGAATCGCTCCCGATATGTTCGCCGTTAACGCTGACGCATTCCATAAACTTCAGAATTGCCTTCCACAACGAACACAGGTATGACGGCGATTCGTTCCTGCGCAATGGCCAGAACTTCTTCAACAATCGCAATATCACTGCGATTGTCCTCGAAGTCCCAAACCATCTCATCGGCAAGGGAGCGGTTCATGCCTGGGCCACAGTGTCACTTTACGGCCATGCTCCCGAGATGCAGGTGTCACGTTGGGGCCTTCCGCTCATCACGCACCTCTTTCTCAACGATCCCGGCAATCAAGAGGTGAAAGAAACCTACAACAAGTCAGGGCCATCAGATGACATCGCTTTATTGTCGGGATACATCGCAGACTTTACCCAGAAGATGGCTACCTATGCAGGTTCTGGTGTAAACCCGGAAGAATACGGAAAACAGATGGTCGCTCGACTGTGCCCGATCACCTTGCCCTATGAATTAGGAACGGCAGCCGCATTTGATCTCGCGGAATTCAATGGGAGGGCGCTGGGTGACAATGTTGTGGATGTGATGCTTACATTGGCGTCAAACAGGCCCCTCCAGGGCGGCGTTGCCCCTGATCGCAATCGGATCCGTACCGAGTTCCCGTATTTTGGTGAGCCCTATTCGAAGGAAGAACAGAAGGATGTCGTACCGTGGCACCCAAGAACCAGTCAATGACATCCCGAACGATAGAGGTCGATTTCGGGGAACGGAGTCTTCTGTAAGAGGCGAACGCCGCTGCATTTTTAGCAGTGGCGTTCATGGTTGCGAGGGGCGGATTTTAACCGCCGACCTTTGGGTTATCATCCCATTCCGATTTGGTACTCCTTATTGGACAGCCATCGGACAGTCGACGTGCAGATCCGTTTTCGGAGCAACTTGGCCAATCAATGAAACGTCTGTCGGCAACGATGATCCCAACCAGCCGCATACTTCCCTTGCTGCGTGCGCGAAATGGTTGGTCATTGATCGACACGCGCGATACATTCGCTGTCCGCGAGAGTCACTTAGGGAGCAATAAGGAATCCGAAGGATCGTTAGGTTATGAGTCCAAAACTACTAGTGTTTTCAACAACTTACAAGACGCGGGTGGCCCTTGAAAAGCCTTGTAAGTAGGGGTAAGGAGTGCTTATTGGACAGTTAAAGGACAGTCAGGATTTGAACAGAAAAATTCTGCAATTTCTAAGAACATTGAACTGCTCCTAAATCAATCTGTTCAATTTCGGTCGCCGGCATGAAGGACTCGTACATGAGAACCTTAGGTTCACAGGATCCGGGTCCCCCGGTGATCCGGCTCACCGCGCAGTTGCGGACTCTATTCACGCGTCTTTAGCAGACGAAGTTGCCTGGCACCTTATGTGGCGTAGTTCTTGAACCAGTCGAGGGCCAGTTGAGTATATTGGCCGACCTCGATGAGGTAGCCGTCTGGATCACGCATGTAGCAGCGCCATTCCCAGCCGCGATTGTTTAGCGGCTCGGTAAGAAAGAACGCTCCTTTGTCGCGCCATTGTTTGTAGCAGGCCTGGATGTCAGCGACACGCAAGTCGAGAAAACTATTCACTCTATTGAGATTCGACGGAGTCTCGAGGAGTATTTCT
>Ga0210398_10002323_pt1 | contig 18674 bp, 15 predicted proteins | sample IncBWC4OmetaG_FD_161047 | JGI IMG/M metagenome (GOLD analysis project Ga0210398, IMG submission 161047) | Forest soil microbial communities from Barre Woods Harvard Forest LTER site, Petersham, Massachusetts, United States - Inc-BW-C-4-O | ecosystem: Environmental > Terrestrial > Soil >... | reverse complement strand
GCGGTCTTGTCGGCAAGAAATGGCGCCGCACTGAAATTGTAGGGACGGATCTGATCGTCGGTAAAGCCGAACTTCTGCTTCAGGAAGAGCCACCAGCCGGTGCGGGTGTCGCCCGAGATCATGATCGGCTTGCCCTTCAGCGCCGCGAAACTGTCGTCACCCTCGTCTGGATGCGCGATGAGCACCGACGGATCCTTCTGGAACATCGCGGCGACCGCCACCATCGGGATGTTCTGCTGGGCGAAATTGAGCGGCCCGAACGAGTTGGAGGCGAGATTGAAGTCGAGCACGCCGGCGGCCAGCAACTGCGCGTGGTTCACTTGCGGGCCGCCCTGGCGCAGCTCGACGTCGAGCCCGTATTTCTTGTAGATGCCCGTGGCGATGGCCTGGTAGTAGCCGCCATGTTCGGCCTCGGCCTTCCAGTCGGTGCCGAAGGTGACGGTCTCGGCGCGCGCGGCGGCAACGAAACTGGTCGCCGCGAGCAGCGCGATAAGCGCGACACGCAACTTTTGCGTCAATTGCCTGTTCATGCTGTGCGGTCTCTCCGGGAGGCCCTGGCGTCGGCGCCACTCTAGTCGGCGGCCTCGACAGGGTCTACCGGGCGCTCTCGCCGTCCGCGAGAGGCTGGTATATGATCGCCAAAACAACGTCTGTTGCGATTTCGTGACGGTGTTTGCGAGCGGGGTGGATGATGAGGAATCTGCTGGCCGTTATCGGCGACGGCAATGCCGGCTCGGTGCTCGAAGCGGCGCTCAAGGTGGCGCGGCGGTTCAACAGCCATATTGTCGGGCTGCACAGCCTGACCACGGAATATGCGGTCGTGTTCGGCGGCGAGATGGGATTCTCGATCTCGTCCGAGGTCGATCGCACCCTTGAGCGCGAAGGGCATGACCGGCGCGATCAGGCGCGTCGGCTGTTCCGCGATTTCATGGCTGCCCAGGGCGTCCCGGTCGGACCGGTTTCGCCCGACAATACCGGCCCGAGCGCCTCATGGCGCGAGGAAGACGGTCGGCAAAACGCCGTCGTGGGTATGAGCGGTCGGGTCTATGACCTGATCCTTGTCGAGCAGCCCGAGAAGCTCGCCTCGATCGCCGAGGCGACGCTGGAAGATGCGCTGTTCGAGAGCGGCCGGCCCGTGATGATGGTGCCGAAAGTACCGCCGCCGACGCTCGGAGAGGTGGTCGCCGTCGCATGGAACGGCAGCACCGAGACCGCGACCACGGTCGCGCTCGGCATGCCGTTTCTCGAGAAGGCGAAGGAGGTTGTTGTGGTCGCCGTCGGGCCGCAGCATATGCCGGAGCCCGGACCGGCCGGCGACGAGCTGGCGCGCTCGATCGAGCGGCACGGGGTCAAGGTCAGCCTGCGCACGGCCTTTGGCCGGCAGAAACCGCAGGGCGAATCCTTCCTGCAGGAGGCGATGGCGGCGGGCGCCGATCTGATGCTCAAGGGCGCTTATACGCAAAGCCGCATCCGCCAGATGATCTTTGGCGGCGCAACGCGCCACATCATCATGGAGTCGAAAATCCCCGTGGTGATGTCGCGATGACAAGCAATCCGAAGAACCGACAATAAACGGAGCTGGAAATGAGAATGGTTCGCGTTGTTTTGGGCGCGGCGTTGTGTGTCGCGCTGGCCGCGCCGGCGATGGCGCAGATGCCGCCGGGCCCCGATGTCACCTGTCTCTGTCTGCAGCAAGCGCTCGCCGCGGCGCAGGCCGACATGCAGGCAAAGCAGAACGAGCTCAGCAACGCGCAAGCTCAGCTTGCCGAGCTTGACCGCCAGCTCAACGAGGCGCGCGCCCACGCGGACGTCAACAATCCGCAAGCGGTCGCGCAGTTCCGTCAATCGCTGGAACAGCGCGACGCCGCCTTCAAGCAGACGAACGGCCCTTTACTTGCCGCGGCGCAAGCGGCGACGGCGAACTACAACCAGGCGGTCGCCAATTACAACAACCAGTGCGCCGGCCGGCCGCTGCCGCCGCCACCGCCCGGTCCGCTGATGTGTCACTAGGTCGGCTTTTCGCCGTATAACTTTTCGGGTGAGACGAGCGGCTGGGCGATCTCGACCCAGCCGCCGTCGCGCCAGGCGCGGAAGAAGCAGTTGCGCCGCCCGGTGTGGCAGGCGACGCCGTCTTGATCGACCAGCAGCAGCACCGTGTCGCCGTCACAATCGAGGCGGAATTCCTTGAGCGTCTGCACCTGGTTCGAGGTCTCGCCCTTGCGCCACAGCTTTTGTCGCGAGCGCGACCAATAGCAGGCGCGGCCCTCTTCGAGGGTGACTCGAATTGCGTCGCGGTTCATCCAGGCGACCATCAGGATTTCGCCGGTATCGTGCTGTTGGGCGATCGCCGGGACGAGCCCATCGGCATCGAACTTGATCTCGGCGAGCGCCTTGTCGATCGCGTCGCTCATGACTGCTCCCACGGCCTGGCAAAGGCCTTTCCGCTTTCACCTCCCCCGGCTTGTCCCGGGGGTCTACGTCTTCATTCCCAGGCGTCTGAACAGGAAGACGTGGATGGCCGGATCAAGTCCGGCCAAGGCGACCGAAAGGTGAGCTCTGTCCGAACAAATAAGGCTTTCTAACTGCGCCAGCGCAAGGTGCTGGCTTCGACCGGGTTCTCGAACGGCCGGTTTTCGGCGCGCGCGGCGCGATATTCGTTCTTCAATCGCGTGTACCAGCGCGCCTGGAGGTCGGCGTCGCCGACCAGCATCAATTGCGGATCGTATTTGAGCCCCTCGTTCTGCCGGCCGAGCGCGTCGCGGTCCTGGCCGAGGAACTTGCGGATAAACGGCAAGAGCACCGGTCGCAACGGACCAAGCCGCGGCATCGTCCAATAGATGCAGTTGTTGAGCTCGACCGTGTTGTCGTCGATCGGGGTCATTGCCGTCATGTTGCACAACGCATGGCGCCCGACCTGAGTGTGCTCGACGCGCACGCCGGGAAGGGTGAAGGAGATGTCGGTCTCCATCGGCCCGCCGCCGAGGAGCTTGTAGGCGCGCGAATTGCCCGAGGTCTGGTGCCGCACCATGGTGAAGCCGTAAGGCGAGGGCGCGAAGCTTTTCTCTTTCTCGGCAAAGTCGCGACCCGAACGCCAGAACCACGAGCGATGGACAAACGGCACATGACCGGGATCCATCAGCCCGATGACCGCATGATCGTAGCCGGCGTCGAAACTCACGGTCTCTGCGACCTGCGGCGCGACGTCGGCGGCGAAACCCTCGAGCGCCGGGATTGCCGGCGCTGCGTCGGGTTCCTCGCCGAAATAGACCCAGATGTTGCCGTTGACCTCGCGCACCGGATAACGAGGCGCGGCGATGCGGCCGAGATTGATTTTTTGCCCTTCGACCAGCGCCGGAATGGCCGTGCAGACACCTTTCGTGTCGAAGCGCCAGCCGTGATAGCGGCACTCGATTTCGCGCCCGTCAAAGCGGCCGAGCGACAGCGGCATCGCGCGGTGTGGGCAAAGGTCGCGCAGCGCAAAGGCGGCGCCATCATCGTCGCGACCGAGCAGGACCGGCTCGCCGAGCATGACCTTGGGCATGGTCTTGCGGCGTTTGAGTTTGCGGCTCGGAACCGCGTAATACCAGGCTTCCCTGAGGGGAGTCGCCGCGTCGTCCACGATAAATGTCCCGGCCGAACCCTAGCTGCGGAAGCGCAGCACCCGCGCCTCTACGGGATTGACGAACGGCCGCTTTTCCGCGCAGGCGCGCGCGTATTCCTGCTTCAGCCGGTAATACCACTTGGCTTGAGTGTCGGCATCATCGATCAGCATCGTCGGTGGATCGTATTTGGCGCCCTGCGCTTGAAGCCGCATTGCCCCGCCGTCCTGAGCGGCGAAGGCGCCGACGACCATCCGGCCAAGCGGCTTTATCAGGTTGAAGAGCGGGTTGGTCCAGTAGATCGCATAGCTTTCCTCGATCTCGTTATCCGAGATCGGCGTGATCGTGTTTAGCGTCACCAGACGGTGCTTGCCAAACGCCATGTGCTCGATGCGGACGCCCGGCAAGCGGAAGATGATCTGCGTCTGCACGCCGCCGCCCAAGAGTTTATACGGCGCGTAATTGGTTGACGGCTTGTGCGGCACCATCGTGAAGCCGTAGTCGGACGGAACAAACGACTTCGCCTTCTCGCGCGCCGAGCCGCGACGCCGCCACCACCACGACGTGTGGATATACGGGTTATGTGTCGGGTCGACGAGGTTGTAGAGCGCGTCATCTGGTCGCGTCTCTACTCGCACGACGTAGGTCATATCCGGCCGGTGATCGGCGGCGATGTCGGGCAGCGCCAGGATTTCTGGTGCGCTTTCCGGGCCGTCGCCAAAAAACACCCAGACATTGCCCTGGACTTCGCGCACTGGGTAGCTCTGAACGCAAATCCGGCTCACGTCGTGCGGATGCGATTCGGGAAGCGCGGGGATCGCCGCGCAGCGTCCAGACGGCTGAAAGCGCCAGCCGTGATAGGCGCATTCGATTTCCTCGCCGTCGAACCGCCCATGGTGCAGCGGAATGCCGCGATGCGGACAGAGGTCCCGCAACGCGAAAGCGGTGCCGTCCGCCGCGCGGCCGAACACCAACGGCTCGCCGAGATAAAGCCGTGCTTCGAGCGCGCCCGGCTTCAGCACGGCGCTCGGCATCGCGTAGTACCACATCTCGCGCAGCGGCTTGGCGCGCTCCGCCACTTGATCTTGCCCCCGCATGGCGGCGGAAGTTAGCCGAGACGACGCCTGACGCCGAGCGCGAAGTTTTGTCAGGGGTGCGAGCGACTATCCTCCTGTCGCCGCAGCGGCTATTTTCCCGCCACGTCATGCCCGGTCTGCGCATCATCCGCCACCCCGCCTCCAGCGCGCGCTATCAGCGCGGCGCGGTGCTGGCCATGGGTAATTTCGACGGGCTGCATAAGGGCCACGCCGCACTGATCGGCGAGGCCTCCAGGCTGGCCCAGGCGCGCGGTGCGCCAACCGCCGTGCTGACCTTCGAGCCGCATCCCCGCAACGTCTTCATCCCCGGTTGTGAGCCGTTCCGGCTGACCCCGTTCCGCGTCAAGGAGCGCGAAATCGCCCGGCTCGGCGTCGACCTGCTGTTCATCCAGCATTTCGACGCCGACTTCGCGAAGCAGAGCGCCGAATCCTTTATCGACGAGGTGATGGTCGACGCGATCGGCACGGTGCACATCGTGGTCGGGCACGACTGCACCTTTGGCAATAAGCGGCGCGGCACGCCCGAAATGCTGCGCGAGCGCGGTGCGGCGTTGGGTTTTAGCGTCTCGGTGATCGAGCCGGTGCGGGACGACGCGGCGGTCTATTCCTCGACCCATATCCGCGAACTGCTGAAGGCCGGCAAGCCGCGCGATGCCGCGGCGCAGCTTGGCCGCTTCTGGGAGATCGACGGCCGCGTCGCGCTCGGCGACCAGCGCGGCCGGACGATCGGCTTCCCGACCGCCAATTTGGGATTGGGCGAATACCTGCGCCCGGCGCTTGGGGTCTATGCGGTGCGCGTGTCGGGCGACGGCGCCGACGATCGGCTCGCCGGGCAGACCGTCAACGGCGTCGCCAATATCGGCCTGCGCCCAACGGTTGGGGGGCTGGTACCGCGTCTTGAGGCACATCTTTTCGACACCGACCGCGACCTTTACGGTTGCCACCTGCGCGTGGCGCTGGTCGATTTCATCCGCCCCGAAAGGAAATTCGCCAACTTTGACGAGCTGAAGAACCAGATTGCGGCGGACGCGCAAACCGCGCGGGAGATTTTGGCGGCCGAGCCGCGATAGGCATTACTCCGGATAGGTCGGCTGGTAGGTGCGCTCGCGGATCAGCGCCGCGATATCGGTCGGGCGCGGCACGCGCGCGAGCCCGTTATCGAAGATATGCACCGCGACTCGCTCGGCGACGTGAAGCGAAGCCTCCAGAATCCGGCTCTGCGGCGGGTATATCAGCCCAGTGGCAAGATCGTCGTCGGTCACCTGCTCGGCGACCGCCTTGGCCGCGACGATGAACATTTCTTCGGTCACACGGCTGGCTTCCGTTGCGAACACTGCCATGCCCATCGCCGGGAAGATGTACACGTTGTTGCCCTGACCCGGCACAAAGTGGTGTCCGGCGATCTCAAGCGGGGGAAATGGGCTGCCGCTGGCGAAGATCGCGCGCCCGTCCGACCAGCGATAAGCTTCCTCCGCCGTGCATTCGGAGCGCGAGGTCGGGTTCGAGTAGGGGAAGATGATCGGGCGCTCATTGATCTGCGCCATCGCCTCGATCACCTCATGGGTAAAGAGCTTCGGCACCGCGCTGACGCCGATAATGCCGGTCGGCTTCAACGTCCTCACAGCGTCGGCGAAATGCTCGATGGGTGCGTGGTCGAGGGCAAAGGGTTTCTGGAAATCGGCGAGATCGTTGCGCGAGCGCACGAGGAGCCCGTTGATGTCGAACAACGCATTGCGGCCGCGCGCCTCGGCGATATCCATCCCTTCAAGCGCCATTGCCCGGCTGATCAATTCCGCGATGCCGGTGCCGGCCGACCCGCCGCCCAGGAACAGGAAACGCTGGTCGGTCAGCTTTTTCCCATTGATCCGGGATGCCGCGAAAATACCGGCGAGGGCGACGCCAGCGGTACCCTGGATGTCGTCGTTATAGGTGCAGATCTTGTCGCGATAGCGCGCGAGGATCGGCACCGCGTTGAAATTCGCGAAATCCTCCCACTGGATGCAGCATTTCGGGTAGAGCGCCTGCACCGCGGCGACAAACTCGTCGATAAAGGCGAGATACTCTTCGCCGCGCGTCCGATTTTGCCTGAGCCCGAGATAGAGGGGGTCGTCGAGAAGATCCTGGTTATTGGTGCCGACATCGAGCACCACCGGCAGGCAGACATGCGGCGGAACGCCGGCGCATGCTGTGTAGAGCGCCAGCTTGCCCAAGGGAATACCCATCCCGCCTGCGCCGAGATCGCCCAGTCCCAAGATGCGCTCGCCATCGGTGACGACGATGAACCGCACGTCGCGCTCTGGCCAGTTGGCGAGGATATCCCCCACTCGGCCGCGTGCGCTGATCGGCAGGTACATGCCCCGCGCCGCGCGGAAGATATGGGCGAATTTCTGACATGCCTCGCCGACTGTCGGGGTGTAGACCAGCGGCATGTACGTCGCCGGGTCCGACATCAGCACGGCGTAGAACAGCGTCTCGTTGCGCGCTTGCAGGTCGGACAGCACCAGATATTTCAGCAAATCGTCGTCGAGATTGGCGATCTCGGCATGGCGCCGCGCGACTTGCAGCTCCATCGTGATGACCGCCGGTGGCAACAGCCCTTCGAGGCCGTATTCTCGGCGCTCTTCAAGCGTAAAAGCCGTCCCCTTATTGCGGGTGGGGTCGCGAAGCAGATTTTGGCCGTACAAATGATCTGGCATGAGCGTCCCCCACGTAAATTGCTCTCTATGGTCAGAACGTGCGGTGGTTGCGGCTGCTCCCGGCTTTCGCCGGGACAATAGAGTTGTTATATCTCCGACATGGCGATGAGTTGCGGATGCATGCAGCGAATTAGGCACCCGGTCCTCTTCTGAGGATCGGGCTGCTTTCGCTTTCCACGCATCTCATCCAGGGACTCATCATGCCAACGGATTACCGTCCGACCGTTTTTTTGCCCAAGACCGATTTTCCCATGCGCGGGGATTTGCCGAATCGCGAGCCGGTGATCCTCGCCCGTTGGGAAGAGATGGGTCTCTACAAAAAACTGCGCGAGGTCTCGGCCGGCCGCGAAAAATTCGTGCTGCATGACGGCCCGCCTTACGCCAATGGCGAGCCGCATCTCGGCACCGCGCTCAACAAGATTTTGAAGGACATCGTCAATCGCGGCCAGCAGATGCTTGGCAAGGACGCGCCCTATGTGCCGGGCTGGGACTGCCATGGCCTGCCGATCGAATGGATTGTCGAGGAGAACTACCGCAAGAAAAAGCAGTCGAAGGACAGCGTGCCGATCGCGCAGTTCCGCAAGGAGTGCCGCGATTTCGCCGCGCACTGGATCGAGGTGCAAAAGCGTGACTTCAAGCGGCTCGGCGTGGTCGGCGACTGGGACCACCCGTATCTCACGATGAGCTTCGACGCCGAGGCGCAAATCGTCCGCGAGATCGGCAAGTTCCTGATGAATGGCGGGCTCTACAAGGGCGCGAAGCCGGTCTTGTGGTCGGTGGTCGAGCAGACCGCGCTCGCCGAGGCCGAAGTCGAGTACCACGACCACAAATCGACGACGGTGTGGGTGCGTTTTCCGGTCAGCCATGCGAGCCGGCCGTCGCTGCATCACGCCGCCGCGGTGATCTGGACGACCACTCCCTGGACGCTGCCTGGCAATCGCGCGATCGCCTATTCGTCGGACCTCGAATACGCGGTGATCCAGGTCGACGAAGTGGGCGAAAACAGCCGCGCGGTCGGTCCGAAAGACGGCAAGCTCGGCGAGAAGCTGCTCGTCGCGATGCCGCTGATCGAGGATTTCTGCACCCATGCCGGGATCGCACGGCACACCGTCGTCGACCTGTTCCCCGGCAGCGCGCTCGCCGGCACCGTCGCCAAGCATCCGCTCAACGGCCAGGGCTACGAGTTCGACGTGAAGCTGCTGCCGGCCGGGTTTGTCGAGGCCGACGCCGGCACCGGTCTCGTCCACATCGCGCCCAATGCCGGCATGGACGACTGGCTGCTCGGCCGCGAGCACGGCATCCCGGTTATCGATACGGTCGGGCCGGACGGTGTCTATCTCGACAGCGTGCCGCTTTTCGCCGGGCGCCGGGTCTATCGTCCGGACGGTAAGGGCGGCGACGCGAATGAGACCGTGATCGCGGCGGTCGAGGCAGCCGGCGGACTCCTGGCGCGGGGTACGCTCGTCCATTCCTATCCGCATTCGTGGCGGTCGAAGGCGCCGCTCATCTTCCGCAACACGCCGCAATGGTTCATCAGCATGGAGACCAATGGTCTCCGCGCCGCGGCGCTGACGGCGATCAACGAGACGCGCTGGGTTCCGCCGCAGGGCAAGAACCGCATCGGCGCGATGATCGAGAGCCGACCGGACTGGTGCGTCTCCCGCCAGCGCGCCTGGGGCGTGCCGATCCCGATCTTCACCAACAAGAAGACCGGCGAGCCGCTGCGCGACCAAGCGGTGCTCGACCGTGTCGCCGCCGCGGTCGAGCGCGAGGGCGCTGACGCTTGGTTTTCGCACGATGTGCGCGATTTCCTGGGCAATGACTACAACCCGGCGGAATGGGAGCAGGTTACCGACATCATCGAGGTGTGGTTCGACTCCGGCTCGACGCACGCTTTTGTGTTGGAGCAGCGGCCCGAGCTGAAATGGCCGGCCTCGCTCTATCTCGAAGGCTCGGACCAGCATCGCGGCTGGTTTCACTCATCGCTGTTGGAGTCGTGTGGCACGCGCGGTCGGGCACCTTATGAGGCGGTGCTGACGCATGGTTTTGTGCTCGATGAGGCCGGGCGCAAGATGTCGAAATCGCTCGGCAACGTCATTGCGCCTCAGGACGTGATGAAGCAGTCGGGCGCCGATATTCTGCGGCTCTGGGTCGCCGGCTCGGACTATTCCGAGGATATCCGGATCGGCCCGGAAATCCTCAAGCGCTTTAGCGACACCTATCGCCGGCTGCGCAACACGCTGCGTTATCTGCTCGGCGCGCTCGACGGCTATTCGCCGGCGGAAGATATCGCACCTGCCGGGATGCCCGAGTTGGAGCGCTGGATACTGCACCGCCTGGCCGAGCTCGACGGTGTGGTGCGCCAAGCGGTGGAGGACTTTGATTTCCACGCGATGTTCACCGCGCTGCATAATTTCTGCGCGGTCGATCTGTCGGCGTTCTATTTCGACATCCGTAAGGATCGGCTCTACTGCGACGCGGCCGACGATCCGGCCCGGCGCGCGACGCGCGCGGTGCTGAACCGCACCTTTGATTGCCTGGTGCGCTGGCTCGCGCCGATCATCTGTTACACCGCCGAGGAGGCCTGGCTCGCCCGCCATGGCGATGCGCCCGGGCGCAGCGTCCATCTCGAGACGTTTGCTGAGGTGCCGCAATCCTGGCTCGACCCGGCATTGGGTGAGCGCTGGGCGGCGCTGCGCGACATTCGCCGTGTCGCGACCGGGGCGCTCGAATTGGAGCGCGGCGCGAAGCGCATCGGCTCGAGCCTGCAAGCCGCGATCGAGCTTTATGTACCGGTCGAGACGGTGAGGCTGCTGCAGGACGTCGATTTGGCCGAGTTGTGCATCACCTCGGCGGGCACCGTGATCGTCGGGACGCCGCCGGGCGATGCCTTTACGTTGCCGGAGATCGCTGGCGTCGGCGTCGTCGTGCGCGATGCGCCCGGCGACAAGTGCGAGCGCTGCTGGCGGGTGCTGCCAGAGGTGGGAAGCGTCGCGGCGCACGGCGATTTGTGCCGGCGCTGCGCCGATGTGGTTCGTCAGATGCCGGTCGCTGCGCAATGATCGGGCGTGGGCTCGGCCCCGCGATCGGCGTGGTCATCCTCGACCAGCTTAGTAAGCATGTCATCTTGACGCAGATCTTCGACAAGCCAGCCTGCACCAATGACAGCGAGGTCGTGGCCCCGTTTCTGACCTTGGTGTCGACCTGCAACCGCGGCATGAGCTTTGGCTTGTTCAACACCGGGCCGGGGCTCAACGTCCCGCTGTTCACGATCGCCGCGGTGGCGATTGTCGCCATTCTCCTGTTCTGGCTGTCGCGTGTGCGCAGCGACATGCTGTCATGCGCGATCGGGCTCATCATCGGCGGGGCGATCGGCAATGTGATCGATCGGCTGCGCTTTGGCGGCGTCATAGACTTTCTTTATTTTCATCTGGGCTCGTGGTATTGGCCGGCGTTCAACGTCGCGGATTCGGCGATTTGCATTGGCGTGGCGGTAATGCTCTTTGAAGGATTATTGTCGCGTCGCCAAGGGCCGCAAGCAGAACAGGAGGGTGATCGACTGCCATGACCGGGTCATCGCGCATGGTTATCGCAGTTTCTCATCGTCTTCGACTGGCGATTGCTTGCATTGCTGTGGCCGCGACTGTCGGCGGTTGCAGTAATTGGAAGCAGACTCTCGGCATCGAGCCGATATCGCCCGACGAATTCGCGGTCGAATCACGCGCTCCGCTGACGTTGCCGCCGGACTACAATCTGCGTCCGCCCGAACCCGGCGCTGTGCGGCCCCAGGAAACCAGTATGGCCAGCAAGGCGCAGACGGCCGTCGATAATGCCGGACCGGGACAGCCGGGCAGCCAGGAAAGCGGTACGCTGCACTATCAGGGCGCCACCGTCACCGATCCCAACGCGCAGATCGCGGACCAAAGCCTTGCGGCGAAGCTGCTGCAGTCGGGCGACACCGCCGACAGTGCGGTGCTCGAAAACCGCAAGACGACGGCTCTGCAAGGGGTCTACTAGCGTTCCCCGCGGGCTATTTGCGACAGCGCGGCTTTATTTGCTAGCGTCGGAGCAGCTCGAAGGGGCGGCCGATGCAAAGCCTATGGTCTGACAAGGATGCGGACGCGACGGTCGCCCGCTACAGCGAGGGCGAGATCAATCGCGACATAGCGCTGCGCGTCTATACCTCGCGCCTGTTGGGCGGCGACCCTGCGCTCGTGCTGCATGGCGGCGGCAATACTTCGGTCAAGACCGAGACGCGCGACCTTGTCGGCCAGGAAGCCGAGGTGCTCTGCGTCAAGGGCAGCGGATGGGACATGGCGGCGATCGAGCCGGCCGGGCTGCCGGCGGTGCGGCTGGAGCCGCTGCGTACGCTGCGCCGGCGCGACGCGCTCCGCGACGAGGACATGGTGCGCGTCCAGCGCGCCAATCTGATCGACCCTAGTGCGCCCAATCCGTCGGTCGAAACGTTGCTGCACGCCTTTCTGCCGCACAAATTCATCGATCACACGCATGCGACCGCTGTGCTCAGCCTTGCCGATCAGCCGGACGCGGCCGAGCGCTGCGCGGAGCTCTATGACGGCCGGCTGGGGATCGTGCCCTACATCATGCCGGGGTTTTTGTTGGCCAAGAAGGCCGCCGAAATCTTCGAGGACGATGAAAGCGTCGAGGGACTGGTGCTGTTGAAGCACGGCATCTTCACCTTCGGCGAGACCGCGCGCGATGCCTATGAGCGGATGATCGACGCGGTGACCCGCGCCGAGGAACGGTTGCGCCGCGGGCGCAAGAATGTGTTCGCCGTGGCGGCGCTGCCGGCCGCCGTCACGGAGCCAGAGGAGATCGCGCCGGTCCTGCGCGGCGCGTGCGCGGTGTCTGATCCCGCCACGGCGGGCGCTTACAAGCGCTTCGTGCTCGATTTTCGCGGCGGGCCAGCGGTGCTGAATCTTGTCAACGGCGCTGATGTCCAGCGCTATGGCCGCGCCGGCGTTGCTACCCCCGATCACACGATCCGTACCAAGAACTATCCGCTGATCGTGCCGCCGCCCGAAGCGGGCCGCGTTGATGATTTTGCCAAGGCAGTGCGTATTGCGGCCGAGGCGTTCGTCGCCGAGTACCATGCTTATTTCACGCGCCACAACGAAGCGGCGGGCGGCATCAAACGTGAGCTCGATCCCGCGCCGCGGGTGATCCTGGTGCCGGGGCTTGGGCTGTTCGGGCTGGGACGCAGCGCGAAGGACGCGGCGGTTGCCGCTGACCTTGCCGAAAGCTGGGTGGCGACGGTGACCGACGCCGAAGCGATCGGCATGTTCGAGTCGCTGCCTGAGGCGGAATTGTTCGAGATGGAATACTGGTCGCTCGAACAGGCGAAGCTCGGCGGTGCTGTCGACAAGCCGCTGCAAGGTCAGGTCGCGGTGGTCACCGGTGGCGCCGGGACGATCGGGCTCGCAACGGCAAGGGCATTGCGGGCCGAAGGCGCGGAGATCGCGTTGCTCGATCGCGCGGGTGCCGATCCCGAGGGCGCCGCGAAGAAGCTCGGCGGATTGGGTGTTGCCTGCGATGTCACCGACGGCGCTGCGGTCGCTGCCGCGTTCGAGCGGGTCGTCGCGCGATTTGGCGGGGTCGACATTGTCGTCTCGAACGCCGGCGCGGCCTGGCAAGGAAAGATCGGCGAGGTGCCGGACGCGGTGCTGCGCGAAAGCTTCGAGCTGAATTTCTTCGCGCACCAGGCGGTCGCCCAGCAGGCGATCAAGATCATGCTGGCGCAACAGACCGGCGGCTGCCTGTTGTTTAACGTGTCGAAGCAGGCGGTGAACCCTGGCCCCAATTTCGGCCCCTATGGTCTGCCGAAAGCGGCGACCTTGGCGCTGATGCGGCAATATGCGCTCGAATACGGCGCGCAAGGTATCCGCAGCAACGCGGTCAACGCCGACGGTATTCGCGGCGGCTTGCTGACGGACGGGATGATCGCCGACCGCGCCGCCGCTTACGGGATTACCGAGACGCAGTACATGAGCCGCAACCTGCTCAGCCGCGAGGTCACCGCCGAGGACGTCGCCGCGGCTTTTGTCGACCTGGCGCTGGCGCGCAACACCACCGCGTCGATCGCCACGGTCGATGGCGGCAATATAGCCGCCGCGCCTAGATAATCCCGACACCGGACAAAAACTCCCGCACCGCGTCAGCGCAGGCCGCTGGTTTTTCGAGCTGCAACAGATGCCCGGTGCCGGGCATCGGCAGATAATCGTAGCCGCCTTCCTGCGCGAGAGCCTGGTTCGACAACGCCGTCGGGTCAGCGCGCTCGCGTGCGGGGTCGGCGGCGATTAGCTTGACCGGTCCCGCGAACGCACTGGCCTTTGGCCACAGCCCGAGCGTGATGCCTTGCACGTACATCGATGATTCGAGAGCGCGCGGGCAGCGCAGCACCCAGCCCCCGCCGTCGGGTCGCAGCACAGCTTCGGCCACTTGGCGATGCGATCCCGGCGCCCAGTGCCGTCCGGCACGGGTTGCCGCGTAGTCGCGGGCGAGCTCGTCGGGATCGGCGAAGCGATCGCGTCTGCTCGCCGACCAGTCGGTGAGCAGGTTGAGGTATTTGACCATCGCCGGCCGGACGGAGTGACCCTCTGCGGGGTTGTTGGGCGGGTCGAACAGCACCAGCGCGTCGAACCGCCAACCGAACTCCAGCGCCGCGATCATCGCCGCCTGCGCCGACATCGAGTGGAACAGGCCGGCGGTCGGCTTTCTGCCAAATTCCGCTTCGGCGCCCGCGCGCACCAGATCGAGGTCGCGCGCCATATGCGCATAATTGTGGTTGGGTGGGTTGGCGAGTGGATTCCAGCCATGATTGCGCGCGTCGAACAGGACAACCTCGAAATCACCGAGAAATTGGCTCCAGAACCCGAGATAGCCATCGATCGCAAAGCCGTTGCCGTGGCTGACGATGAGCCGCGGCCCGCCGGGATTGCCGTGCCGGCGCGCGCGGATTGTCGTGCCGGCGGCGCCGGTTACGTCAAGTGTCGCGAGTGGTTTTGGCGGTTCAGGGATTGGCCGCTCCCGGATTAGCTGCCCCCAGCGCCGCTTGCGAACCGCCGACGGCGCGGCCGCGCGTTTCCGGCAGCAAGAGCAGCATCACGATCATCAATGCCGACGCCAGGGTGCAGAAGAGGGCGATCGCGGCGCCGAGCGGCATCACCTGCGCTGCGTAGCCGATGATCGCCGGGAAGAAGGAGCCGATCGCCCGGCCGCCATTGTAGCAAAAGCCCTGTCCAGTACCGCGCACCTCGGTCGGATAGAGTTCGGTCATGAACGGGCCCATCGGCGAAAACTTCATCAGGATCGCCGTGCTGAGCGGGATGCCGAGAAAGAGCAGCATCGTGTCGTCCATGGGCGTCAGCATGAACACGAGCACCATGACGATCGTGAAGATCGCCGACAGCATGAAGGTCAATTTGCGGCCGATCGCGTCTGCGAGATAGGCGCCGAGCAAGAAACCGATCAACGCGCCCAGCATCTGCACCGCGACATAGCCGCCAGTGCCCGTCGCCGAGAGATGCCGCACCGTGCGCAGATAGGTCGGCATCCAGAACTGCACGGCGTAGACGCCGCCTTGCGCGCCGGCGACCATCAGCGAGGTCTTGATCGTGATCCAGAGATACGGCCCGCGAAAGGCCGAGAAGAGATGCGCCGCGCCGGCCGGCGGCGCCGCCGCGCGGCGGGCGGCGAAGGCTTCCGACTCGGGGATCTTGCGACGGATCCACAACACAAGCAGCGCCGGCAGGATGCCGACCGCGAACAAAACGCGCCACGCGGTCGCCTCCGGCAGGAACGCGTAAAGCCCGGTGTAGACCAGCGCCGCCGCGCCGGGGCCGATCGCCGCCCCGGTCTGCACAAAGCCGACGCCGCGCCCGCGATACGTGTCGCGGATCACCTCACCCATCAGCACCGCGCCGGCCGCCCACTCGCCGCCGAAGCCCAGCCCGTGGAGCGCGCGCAGGATGAAAAGCTGCTGGAAATTCTGCGCAAAGCCGCAGAGGAAGGTGAAAATCGAGTACCAGACGATCGCGATCTGGAGCATGCGGACGCGGCCGAACCGGTCGGAGAGCGAGCCGGCGAACCAGCCGCCAAAGCACGAGGTCAGCAACGTCACCGTGCCGATCATGCCTGCGGTGCCGGACGAGATACCCCACAGGGCGATGATCGTCGGTACGACATAGCTGTAGAGCTGGTTGTCGAACCCGTCGAGTGTCCAGCCGCCCCAGCAGGCGAGCATCGTGCTGCGTTCGCGGCCATTCAGATCGCGCAGCCAGGCCAGCATCGCGTTTCTCCCCCAATATCGCCGCGTCGGCGCGCGGTCTCTGCGACGATCGTAAAGCGAAATGGGGAGGGGAAGCATCGTCAATCCGCTCGGGCGGGATACCAGTCGCCGCATGGCTCGATGGCCAATCACATCTCAATCGAACCATCGAGATGGTGTCGTTTTGGATATTGTCAATAAGATAATTGTGAAAAATCGCTATGCGCCGCGCCCCGGATAGCTGACCGCCATGCCGGCGCGCACGTCCTGCTGGATGCCATATTGCGGGAACGGGTAGCGCAGGCCGTTTTTCGACAGCGCTTCCATCCCGGCGATCGCTTTCGGCAGATAGTCGGGCGGCAGCGCCATCAGCATCTCGTCGTCGAGCACCCCGCCATAGCGGCGCTCGGCGAAGCACGGGATCGATAGGCTCGGCTCGCGCGTCTTGAGCGCGCGGCCCCAGCTATCGGCGCAGGCGCTTTCGCCGACAATGCCCCAGTCGAACTTCTTGTAGCCCGCCCATTGCAGGCCGTTGATGAAATACATCATCGCGCCGGGGGTCGCGTAGAACAGCGCGATGTCGGGCGGGTCGAGCCGGCCGCTGGCCAGCGGCGCCACGGCCATCGCCTCGTATTGCCCGTCGGCGACGCAATTCATCGCCGCCTGATGGGCGGTGGCGTCCTCCGTGGTCGAGTACCAGACGCCGACCATGTGCTTGCCGGATTGCCACTCGGGATTCTTCGCATTGCCGAGCCCGATCACCGCGCGGCATTGCGCGCCGACGAGGTTGTCGGCGGTGATGCCCACCGTCCAGCCAAGTCGCGACGCCTGGCCGACCACCTGATCGAAGGTGTGGATCGATTGCGGCCGGCGGATGCGCGGGATCGCCTCCATCTCCTCGCGCTTCTCGAACAATTTCATCGCGAAGACAAACGAGCGCAGCTTCAACAGGCGCTCGAGATCGGCGGTGATCTTGGCCCAGTCTTGCGTCGTGGTGGCTTCACTCATGGCGTCATTTCCATCGTCAGTGCATTGGGAGATTGCGTCGTCGCCGCGCTTCTCGCAATGACGAGGGTGTCATTTCTCCTCCATCACATGGATGCCGCTCCAGGTGAGCGGCGGGTCGTCGGAAAGTTCGCGGGCCCGCTCGCGCATCATAGCGGCGGCAAGATCGCCGGGCCGCAGCCGCGCCGCCTCGTCGAAGAGCACGGCGGCGCGCTCGAATTGCGCCGCGAAATAGGCGCCGAGTGCGCGCTCATAGACGTCGCGTGCGGCCAGCGTCTCGCCGGAAATTTCGCCCGCGAGCCCGAGCAACTCGCAGACCAGCGTGCCTTGCGTGCGACCCTTGACGGCGACCTTGTCGAGCGTGCGCCACTCGAACCTACCGCCCGCCTCGTCCCGCACCGCAGCCGAAGCGATGATCTTCGTGCCGTAAAGTTTGTTGAGCCCTTCGAGCCGGCTGGCGAGGTTCACCTCGTCGCCGAGCAGCGTGTAGGCGAAACGCTCCGGCGTGCCGATATTGCCGACCAGCACCTCGCCGGTGCCAAGCCCGATCCGCGCATGAAAGACCGGCTCGCTGGGTGCGCTTTCGGTCGCCATCTGCGCCAAAAGACGTTGCGCCTCGAGCGCCGCGAGACAGGCCTTTTCCGCGTGGCCGGGCAACTCCTCCGGGGCATTGAAGAACGCCATGATGCCGTCACCCATAAACTTGTCGACGGTGCCGCCGTGGCGCGTCAGCGCCCCTGTCATCAGCCCGAAATAGCGCCCCATTGCCTCGACGAGGCGGTCCGGCTCGACGCCTTCGGACATCGCGGTGAAATCGGCGACGTCGGAGAAATGGATCGTCAGTCGGCGGATTTCGCCGCCGAGCTCAGCCTCGATACCGTCGGCCAGCAGCCGGCGCACAAGGTCGGTCGGCACGTAACGGGCGAAGGAGCGGAGGCTCGCCTTCATCCCGTCGACCGAAGCGCCCAGCTCGCTGACTTCGCGAATAAAGGATTGCGGCGCCGGCTCGCGCGAAATGTTGAATTGGCCGACTTGCGCGAGGTCGCGGGCGATGGCGCCGACCGGCCGGGCGATGCGTGATGACAGCGAGCGCGCGCTCAGTACCGCCAGCAGCAAGACGGCAAGGCCGACGACGGCGGCAAGCGCCGCGTGCAGATAGGCGCCGTCGGTAATGTCGCGCAAGTCGATGACGACGCCGATCGCTAGGCCCATGGCGCCTTCGGTCGGCACCGGCTCGAAGACAACTTCGTAGAGGCGGCTGCCGAGCAGGATCTGCGCGGGCGCAGCCAAGGTTGCCGTCTTTCGTTGTGACGCCGCTTCGTCGAGGGCCTGGATCGCGCGATCGACACCCGGACCGGTCGGCGTGACGAGCCGGTCGCCGTTGCGATCGACTAGGAACACGGCGCCGCGCTGTCCTACCCGCAGAGTCGAGAGGAATTCGGCGATGCCGCTGATCTGCAGATCGACGTGAAAGACACCGACGGGCGTATTGCCCTCCGGCATCATGACGCGGCTCATGCTGGTGATGCCGACGACACCGGTGGTGAAGCGGTAGAACTGCGACCACATCGGCCCAGGCTTGGCGATGCCTTCCTTGAACCACGGCCGGTCGACGACCGAATAGGGTCCCATGTTGCTCGATTGGGGCGCGGCGAGCGTGCCGTCGGCCGCGATCGTCGCGGCCATCGGGACGCCGCCATTCACCGCCGGGTCGGCGGTGTACTCGACGATTGCGCCATCGGCTTGGCGCTCGGCGCCGACATACCAATTGCCGTCGTTATGGCCGTAGCCGATGACCGCAAGCCGCGGCCAATTGCGCAGCACTTCGGCCAGGATGATGGCCAGCTTTTGGCGGTCGTCGAGCGGCAGCGCGCCGCGATGCGCCGCCGCCGCCAGCTGGCGGGCGATACGCGGCGGCTCGTCAAAGAGCTGACGCGTCTCCTCGCGTGCGGCGGTGACTGCATCGGTGCGCGCCTGATTGATAGCGTGC
>Ga0210398_10002322_pt1 | contig 18680 bp, 22 predicted proteins | sample IncBWC4OmetaG_FD_161047 | JGI IMG/M metagenome (GOLD analysis project Ga0210398, IMG submission 161047) | Forest soil microbial communities from Barre Woods Harvard Forest LTER site, Petersham, Massachusetts, United States - Inc-BW-C-4-O | ecosystem: Environmental > Terrestrial > Soil >... | reverse complement strand
TTTGCGCTGTGCGATGCGCCATTTCCGGACGCCGATCTCCCACTGCGGGGTCCGAAAACGTCCGTGCCGGCCGGCACGCAGACACGGCAGTCCGCCGCACGGCACGGCCCGAGGCAACCCCAGGGGAGCGATCGCGAAGAACCGGCGCGCCCTAACGCATCGAGCCTGTGCCGGTGTTGAGCGCTGAAACTCGCCGGCGCGCACGGCACTTTCACAGGGCAGCGCCGGCCGCGCCGATCGTCTTGGCGTAACATCGGAGTAACAATGACACGGAGGTCCGCTCATGAGATGGATATCGCTATCCTGTTTCCTGGTTCTGCTCGGCGCGTGCAGCGCGACGCCGCAGCTCGCTCAAGTCCCACCTGCGCCGATAGCGCCGCCAGGGGCAGCGCCAGCCGATGCACAACGCCAGCTCGAGGCGCAGGAGCTCGAGCAGGCGGAAGCCAAATGCGCGACCCAAAAGGCGCACGCAGTAGCCCAGCGGACCGCGAGCGGGACGCTCTACAGCTGCGTGGCGCCGGGAGACAGTCCACCGCCGGCGCCGGCGCCCAATCCATGACAGCCGGGCATGGTGGCCGAGTACTGCGCCAATTGGCGTCTGGATGAGGGAGGCGTGCGGTTCGCATGACCACTGCGCCGTCGCGCTGAGCGAAGTGTGCGTGCCATATGGCGGGAGCGATTATCGGGGTACTACACTGGCGGGTGTCCGGAAAACAATTTCCCAACGCGAGGCTCGGCACATGCGCTGGACGGCACTGGTATCCACGATCGTGTTCGCAGGCTGCGCAAACGCTCCGGCACCCGATAACCCGGCCGGTTCCGCCCGGTCGCAGGACCGCAACGAGGCGCGCGCACTCGAGCAGGCCGAAGCAGACTGCGCCAAGCAGGGCAAGCACGCTGTCGCGAAGCGTGTCGATGGAGAGTCGATTTACGACTGCAGCGACTGAACGCGCGCCCGAACGGCGCGCACAGACTCAGTTCGCTGCCGGTTCCACTTGAACGATCGGGAGAGCCATCATGACCAAAAAGCAGAAGTCGGGGTCGAAGTCGACAGCACAGAAAACAGCGACCGCCAAGGGCGTGGCGGCACCGAGCGCCGACCCGGGCGAGAATCGCAAGTCGGCGCCGTCGTTCCCGGTGTCACCGCCAAAGAAGTAGCGCTGCGCTCCGGCGCACGGCGGCGCGCGGCGCAGGTCGCCGCCGCGGGAGTGCGCTCCGGGTCCCGGTGTTACCGGGCGCTCACATAGACGAACGCTTCGGTTCCGGATCCCAGTCGGACCGTCACGCGTACGTACTCCGACACCTCGTAAGTATCGGCCGCGGCGAGCTCGGCTCGGCTGATCCGCAGGGCGACCCCGGTCACCTTGTCGACTGGATTACCGGTATTGCGGGCAATAGGGTGCAGCGCGCTGCCACTCGCAGTGATGACGCCTGGATCAACGATCTCCAGTGTCGACAACGCGTAGCCGGGCAGCACGTCCGCGCGCCCCTCCACTAAGCGGCCGAAGATCGCCCGTTGCACTTCCGGCTGTCGCAGCGTGCCGTAGGAGAACAGCCAGACCTCGCCGGCATCAACACTGTTCACAAAAGCACCCTCGCGCGAGAGCGGTCGTCGCCCTATCCCATGATCGCCAGTCCAGTACGCGCATCTGTAACTTTACAGTGGTCAGTGGGACAGCGACCCGCCATCGGCGTTCGCTGGACGTTGGGCCGTTTCGGGAGTCTCGCAGCGTTTGCGCGGCGATGCAGGGCCTTATTCAGTTCTGCGCACACTGTAGAGCGTGCCGCCTGCGCCGGGCGCCCTCGCTCGGGCACCTCAGCCTCGGGGATGCGGCCAGGCGGCGATCATTTGGGGGAGATCAAGCGGCGACCTGGCCGCATCCCGGGCGGCCTGCCGGTGGGGGGCACCGGACAGGCCTCCGTTGGAACAGCCAAAGTGAGCTTACGTCGTGCGCATTGCACAGCGGTGACCGAGCGATGAACACGGGCTTACTGCAGCGCTCGGCCGCACGCGGTCGATCGAACTCGCGTGAGATCGGGGACTGCTGAGCGCAGGGCGCCCGCAGCAATGGCCTCCCTCAGCGGGCGCCGCTGGAACATTCCGCCTTGGGATATTGCCGCCCCAGGGCAACCAGCACTGCAAAACCGATCTGCTTATCGGCGTAATCGGGATTTGCGCGCATGAAGTTGAGGAAGGTGCGCACATAAGCAATCGTGGTGTCGACCTCGCTTTCGCAAAAAGGCAGGAGCGGCGGGTCGGTGAAATTCATCGCGCTCACCCCGGTGAAGAAGCCCTGACAAAGAGAGGCCTGAAGTTGCTCGGCATTTGGCAGCGCGCGCCGCTCGGTGACCTGCTTGTCGAACATCTGGCAGGGATGAACCCACCAAGCCGCCTGTCCCATACCGGCTGGGCTCGCCGTGGCGCCAAAGGCAGCCGGAGCCAGCAGCAGAAGGGCACCGAGGATCGAGACGGACGATTTGCGCATGGAGTTGCCTTGACTGCGTTCTGGAATGGCTGATTCGCGGGGAGGGAGGGGCGCGCGCTTCCCGGGCCGACCGGGAAAACGCGCGGATTCGCCCCTTCTGCGCGGATTTTCTGAGAAGTCTACAGAGTGCCCAGGGCCGGACTCGAACCGGCACGGAGTTTCCTCCAAGGGATTTTAAGTCCCTTGCGTCTACCAATTTCGCCACCCGGGCACGGAATTGGCGGCGATTGTACAGAAACGCTCGCCGCTGACGCCCGTCGCAGACACCTGCAATTGTGGCGGTAAGCTTATGAATTTGCGAGACTTAGCAGTCCTGTAAGTCCGCCAAGTCCTAGTCGCGCGGAGCAGGACACACCGCGTCACGTCGAATTGAAGTTAACTTTGCACCTCCCGCAAGGGCCCAAAGCGCGCGAATGTCCGATCAAACGCTGAGAGTCGAACGACTGCACCTCTGGCGCGGCGAACGCCACGTGCTGCGCGGGGTGGATTTCACGCTCGAGACGGGCACGTGCCTCGAGGTGACCGGTGCTAACGGCGCCGGCAAGACCAGCCTGCTGCGGGTCATCTGCGGGCTCATTTACCCCGAGGAGGGGCGCGTGCTTTGGAATGGCGCGGACGTGCAGCACAACCTGCGCGCATTCCACGGCGCGTGTGGCTACCTCGGACACGAACCGCCCCTGAAGGCGGACCTCACGGCTCGCGAGAACCTGCAGTACTGGATCGGCATGCGGCGCCGCGTTGGCGCGCCGGAACTTGAGGGCGCGCTCGAACGCGTCGGTGCCGTCCCGTGGTGCGACCGCCTGGTGCGCACGCTGTCGGCCGGTCAGCGCCGGCGCGTGGCTCTGGCGGGTCTGGCATTGCTGTCGGTGCCACTGTGGATTCTGGACGAGCCCACCACGCACCTCGATGCGCAAGGTCAACAATTGGTGGGTGCGCTGATCGGGGAGCAACTGGGACGCGGCGGCATGGTGTTGGCGGCCGTCCATCAGGATCTGTCGATTCCGCCGCAAGCGCGGCGCCGACTCGAGCTCGCCGCATGAGCGGCAGCGCCCCGGCAGTTCTCGCCACGCTCGCCCCCGGCGCCGCTGCGGCACACAGCGCTGCGCCGGGTAGTGCGCTGCATGCCGCGCGGCTGTGTCTGCTGCGCGATCTCAAGCTCGCCTTCAGAAGGCCCGCGCAGCTGCTGCAACCGCTCGCGTTCTTTGCGCTCATCGCGCTGCTGTTTCCGCTCGCGATCTCGCCCGAGCTCGCGCGGCTGCGGGAGCTGGCGCCGGGTGTGCTGTGGGTGGCGGCGCTGTTGGCTTCGCTGCTGGCGCTCGAGTTCCTGTTCCGTGATGATGGGCACGATGGCACGCTCGAGCAGTACGTGCTGTCCGGGCAGTCACTCACCGGGCTGATGTTTGCCAAGACGCTGGCGCACTGGCTGTTGACCGGTCTGCCGTTGTCACTCATGGCGCCGCTGGCCGCGCTGTCGTTCGGCGTGCCGGTCACGGCGCTCAGCGGCATTGTGTTACCGCTGATCGTCGGCACGGTGGCCCTGAGTCTGATCGGTGCCATCGGCGCGGCACTCACGCTCGGTATCAAGCGCAGCGGCGTGCTGCTGTCGCTGCTGACCCTGCCGCTGTCGCTGCCGGTGCTGATCTTCGGCGCACAGGCCACGCAACTGGCGGTGAGCGGCAGTTCGTGGCGCGCGCCACTGGAACTGCTGGCGGCGCTGGCGGTCCTCGCTGTGACACTGGCGCCGCTCGCCGCCGCTGCGGCGGTGCGCATCAGTCTGGAATAGGAACTGGCGATGACGTGGACCTGGTTTCATCGACTCGCATCTCCGCCGCACGTCTATGCGCTGGCGGCGCGGCTGACGCCCTGGTTCGCGTGGTCTGCCGGCGTGTGCATCGGCGTGGCGCTCTATGGCGCGCTGCTGCTCGCTCCGCCCGATTACCAGCAGGGCGATGGTGTGCGCATCATGTACGTGCACGTGCCGAGTGCGTGGATGTCGCTCATGGTGTATACGACCATGGCGAGCGCTGCCGCCGTCGGGCTCATCTGGCGCATGAAGGTGGCGCACGCGGCGGCGGCGAGCTGTGCACCGATCGGCGCTTCGTTCACAGTGGCAGCGCTGGTGACCGGTTCGCTGTGGGGTAAACCCATGTGGGGCACCTACTGGGAATGGGATCCGCGGCTCACCTCGGAACTCATCCTGCTGTTCTTGTACCTGGGCTACATGGGGCTGCGCGCTGCGATTGACGACCCCCAACGGGCGGATCGGGCGAGCGCCGTACTGGCGATCGTCGGTATCGTCAACGTGCCCATCATTCATTACTCAGTGGTGTGGTGGAATTCGCTGCACCAGGCGCCCTCGGTGATGCGCCTGGCGAAACCGGCACTGCCGCTGTCGATGCTGGCACCGCTGTTGCTGATGTTACTGGGCTTCACCCTCTTCTTTGGCGCCGTGCTGCTGGTGCGTTTGCGGGGCGAAGTGCTCAACCGCGAGCGCACGGCCAGCTGGATCCGCGAGGTGGTGAGCGCGTGAAGGAGTTCTTCGACATGGGCGGTTATGCGGCCTTCGTCTGGCCGGCGTACGCCGTCACCTTCGCGGTCATCGGACTGAACGTCTACTGGGCGCAGCGTGCGCTGGCGCGCGCGCGCCGCGACGCGCAGCGCCGGCTGGCCGCACGCGGGGAGGCCGCATGACGCCGCGTCAGCGACGCCTGACGCTCGTGCTTGGGATCATCGCCGGTGTGAGCATCGCCGGCGCGCTCGCGCTCAGTGCCTTCCGCCAGAACGTCACGTTCTTCTTCGATCCGAGCCAGGTGGCCGCCGGCGCGGTCCCCGCCGGTCAGCGCTTCCGGCTCGGTGGTATGGTGACTCAGGGGAGCCTGCATCGCGCGCCCGGCAGCCTCGAAGTGCAGTTCATGGTCACCGACTTCGCCCACAACGTGCCGGTGGTCTACAGCGGGGTGCTGCCTGATCTGTTCCGCGAAGGGGCGGGCGTCGTCGCCCACGGACGGCTGCGCCCGGATGGCACCTTCGTCGCCGACGAAGTGCTCGCCAAGCACGACGAGAAGTACATGCCGCCGGAGGTCGCCCGTTCGCTGAAGCGGCGACACGGTGAGTCGCGCGCGGATCTGCCGGCAGCACCGGCCAGCGGCACCCTGGCGACCGTGCCCGCCGGCGGAAGCTGAGCGATGCTGCCCGAGCTCGGTCATTTCGCTCTCATCCTGGCGCTGCTGCTCGCCGCGCTACAGGCCTTCTTCGGTATCGCCGGGGCGCACTACGCGCGCGCGCGCTGGATGGGCGCCGTGGTGCCAGCGGTGGCCGGGCATGCCGTGATGGTCGCGACCGCGGTCGGCTGCCTGATCGCCTGCTTTGTGGGCAATGACTTCTCGGTCGCCTACGTGGCGGAAAATTCCAACAGCGCGCTGCCGCTGTTCTACCGCGTCACGGCGCTGTGGGGCGCGCACGAGGGCTCGCTCCTGCTGTGGATCCTGCTGCTGGCGCTGTGGACTGTGGCGGTGGTGATTGGCGCGCAACGCCTGCCCGAGCGGTTCGCTGCGCGCGTGCTGGGCGTGCTCGGTATCGTCAGTCTCGGCTTCCTGCTGTTCACGCTCGCCACCTCGAATCCGTTCCTGCGCCTCGATCCGCCGGCACCCGACGGCCGCGACCTGAATCCGATCCTGCAGGACCCGGGTCTGGCGGTGCATCCGCCGATTCTCTACACCGGCTACGTCGGCTTCGCCGTGGCGTTCGCATTCGCCTGCGCGGCCATGCTGGAGGGGAAACTGGATCAGCACTGGGCGCGCTGGACGCGCCCATGGACTACGGTCGCGTGGGCGTTCCTGACCTGCGGCATCGCCCTCGGCAGTTTCTGGGCCTATTACGAACTCGGCTGGGGCGGTTTCTGGTTCTGGGACCCGGTCGAGAACGCCTCATTCATGCCCTGGCTGGTGGGCACTGCGCTGATCCACTCGCTCGCCGTCACCGACAAGCGCGGCCTGTTCAAGAGCTGGACGCTGCTGCTGGCGATTGTCGCATTCTCCCTCAGCATGCTCGGGACTTTCCTGGTGCGCTCGGGCGTGCTGGTCTCGGTGCACTCCTTCGCCGCCGACCCCGCGCGCGGCGTCTTCATTCTGGCCTTCCTGGTCATCATGGTCGGCGGAGCGCTGACACTGTATGCATGGCGCGCGCCGCTGTTGAAGTCGCAGGCTGGCTTCGAGCTCGGAGCGCGCGAGTCGTTCCTGCTGTTCAACAACGTGCTGCTGGTGATCGCCGCGGCCACCGTGTTCGCGGGCACTCTGGCGCCGCTCATCTCGGATACGCTCAAGTTGGGTACGCTGTCGGTCGGACCGCCGTACTTTAATCCGACCTTCATGCTATCGATGCTGCCGCTCATGGCGCTGCTGTCGGTCGGCATCCACGCCAACTGGAAGCGTGGACGTCTGCAGGACAAGACCCGGCTGTTGCTTTACACGTTCGTCGCCGCGGCGGTCCTCGGCACCGGACTCGTCTACGGCATCTACGCGCCTGGCAGCCTGCTGTCGGCCGTCGGTGCGACGCTCGGCATCTGGATTGCGCTCTCCTCGCTGGTCGATCCGCTCGAGCGCCTGTGGCGCGGCCTGTCGCTGCCCCGGGCCGTGCTCGGCATGACCCTGGCGCATCTCGGGATCGCGCTGGCGGTGATCGCGCTCACCACCGTGCAGTCCTTTACGGTGGAGCGCGACGTGGCGCTCGCCCCAGGGGCGAGTGCGCATGTCGCCGGTTACGACTTCCGCTTCGACGGGGTACGGCCGGTGGAGGGCGCGAACTACCAGGCGCTCGCGGCCTCGGTGCTGGTGTCCTACCAGGGCACGCGGGTCGCGCTGCTCGAGCCGCAGAAACGTCAGTACTGGGTCCAGCGTCAGGTCACGAGCGAAACCGCCATCAAGATGCACCATGGCAACAATGTGCTGCTGGCACTCGGCGAAGACCTGGGCGCCGGGCGCTGGAGCCTGCGCATCCAGGTGCGGCCGCTGGTCAGCCTGGTATGGATCGCCGCCTTCATCATGGCGCTCGGCGGCTCGCTCGCGGCCTCGGACCGCCGCTACCGGACCGCACGCGTGGCCGAGGCACCGGCGCTCGCCGGAACGCTGGAGCAGCCGGGATGAACCGCTTCCTGCTGCCGCTCGGCATCTTCCTGCTGCTGGTGGTGGTGCTTGCCATCGGCATCAAACACTCCCCCGATAAGGGGACAATCGCATCACCGCTGCTCGGCAAGCCCGCGCCGCAGTTCGCGCTGCCGAGTCTCGCCGACCCGTCGCGCCAGGTGCGCTCGCAGGACCTGAAGGGCCGCTGGTATCTGTTCAACGTGTGGGGCACCTGGTGCGGCGAGTGCCGCGCGGAACATGCCACACTCCTGCAGGTGAGCCGCGCGGGTGTCCTGCCGGTCATCGGACTCGACTGGAAGGACAGTGACGAAGAAGCGCGGGCGTGGCTGAGCCAGCTCGGTAACCCCTATCAGGCCGTGGCCGTCGATCGCAACGGGCGTACCGCAATCGACTGGGGCGTTTACGGCGCCCCGGAGACCTTCCTGGTCAATCCCCAGGGTGTCGTGGTCTACAAGCACATCGGTGCCGTGACCCTCGCTACCTGGACGCACGAGATCCTGCCGCGCGTGACAGCGCCTGCGACCGGCTCGTGAGCAGGCGGGGACCTGCCTGCCTGCGCTGGGGCGTGACGGTCGCGCTGTGGCTGTGCGGCCTCGTCTGGGCCGTCGATACCACTCAACTCCCCGATCCGGCACTGCAGGCACGCTATGAGGTGCTGACACATGAGCTGCGCTGCATGCAGTGTCAGAACGAATCGCTCGCGGACTCGCCGGTGGACCTGGCGGCAGATCTGCGTCGCGAGGTGCGCGACCAGCTGCTCGCCGGCAAGTCAGACGCCCAGATCCGCGCCTGGATGGCTGCCCGCTACGGCGACTTCATCCTGTTCCGCCCGCGCTTCTCGCTGCGCAATGCCTGGCTGTGGGGTGCGCCCGCGGTGCTGCTGCTCGTGGGCGTGATCGTCGCCTGGCGGGTCGTACGCGAGCGCACCGCGCTGCTCGCGGACGACCATGAGCCGCTCGACGAGGACGGCGGCTGATGAGCGCGTTCGTGCTGCTGGCGGCGCTGCTCGCGCTCGCGACCCTTGCCGCAGTCGCGATTCCGCTGCTGCGCGCGGGACCGGCCCGCGGGGCGCCCGCGCGCTGGTCGGCGCTCGCGGCCACGTTCCTGCTGCTGCTGGGCTCAGCGCTCCTGTATGTCCACTGGAGTAACTGGTCGTGGCACCCACCGCCGCCACCGGACTCACCGCAGGCGATGGTGGCGCGGCTCGCCCGTCAGCTGGAAGAGAATCCACAGAACCCCGCCGGCTGGCTGATGCTCGGGCGCTCCTACACGGTGCTGCAGGAGTACCCGCTCGCCCTGCGGGCGTTCGAACGGGCGGATCGCCAGAGCGGCGGGCGGGACCCAGAAGCGCTGATCGGCGAGGCGGAGGCGCTCGCGCTCTCGGACGAGAGCGAGCTGGACGGCCGCGCCGGGCAGCTCATTGAGCGGGCGCTGACCCTGGATCCGACCTCGGGGAAGGCGCTCTTCTTCGGCGCGGCCCTGGCCGAGCACCGCGGTGATCTGGCGCTCGCCCGCGCGCGCCTGATGAAGCTTCTCGCCCTCAACCCGCCGGAGACGGTGCGGCCGATCCTCGAGCAGCAGCTCAGTGCGCTCGAGCAGAGGATCGCGGCCGGGGGATCCGCTGCTGCATCGCCACCCGGCGTTGTGGCAGCCGCCGCCCCGGGACCCGTCGTGCGCGTGAACCTGAGCGTGGCTCCCTCGCTCGCCGCCCGCGCCTCCGGGGCGCCGCTGTTCGTGTTCGTCCGCAATCCGGGGCAGGGTGGGCCGCCGCTCGCGGTCAAGCGCCTCGACAGTCACTTCCCGCAGACCGTGAACCTGAGCGCGGCAGATTCGATGATCCCGGGGCGCGCGTTCTCCGCGGGCCAGAGCGTGGAAGTCGTGGCCCGCATTGCGCGCTCCGGGAGCCCGATGGGCGCCAGCGGCGATCCGTTTGGGCAGGTGACCTACCAGGTCGGCCGGGACGGACCGGTCAGCCTCGTGATTGACCGCCTCACCCCCTGAAACCCGTCTTCGTATGTAGGAACGCGCTGAAGCTGCGCTCAGGTTTAACCCTGATTTGCCTGCCTTGGCCTGAGGGGTATGCTGGCCGCGGGAAGGGCTTTTCGACATATCGCGTCATACCGCTCCCACGGGAGGGGCGCGCGATCCACAGAAAGGAGAGTCGTGATGGCTGAAGGAACAGGAACTGTGAATGAAGGGCGTGTCTCGCACCGAGGCTTTGCCTCCATGAATGCCGAGAGGCAGCGGCAGATTGCCAGTATGGGTGGTAAAGCGGTGCCGGACGAGAAGCGCAGTTTCTCGCAGAATCGTCGCCTGGCCGCCGAAGCGGGCCGCAAGGGCGGACAGAGCGTGCCGGGCTCCAAGCGCAGCTTCTCCCAGAATCGTGAGCTGGCCGCGACCGCCGGCCGCAAGGGCGGGCAAAGCGTACCGGATGAGAAGCGCAGCTTCTCGCAGCATCCGGAGCTTGCCGCTGAAGCCGGTCGTAAGGGCGGCCAAGCAAGCCACGGAAGCGGCAGCCGTCCGAGCTGAGGCGGCGACTTACCAGGACGGCCTTCGGGCCAAGGTGGCGCGCGGAGCAATCCGCGCGCGCTCCTTTGTGCGCATTTCACCCGCGCGCTGATGTTCTTCTACTCTTGAGCGCGATCGTCGCCGGCGCCATCGCGCTCTTGACCCGCAGCACTCGCCATACTAGTTTCGCCTCGAGCTAGGGGAGCCCCGCTAGGGGGCTGAGAGGCCAACGAGCGCGCAGGCGCGGGTTGGCGACCCTTCGAACCTGATCCAGTTCATGCTGGCGTAGGGAAAGTGTCTTGAGCGCTCGGTCGGTCGTGTCATCGCCGAGGCTGTCTGCCCCTTCCGCGCAGCATTTGCTGAGATCTTCTGCAGCACCAGGAGCATCTCGATGAATGCGCAACTCATGCAAGTCGTCGCGGAGGCTTTGCCCGCGTCCCGCAAGGTCTATCAGTCCGGCAGTCTGCATCCGCAATTGCGGGTGCCCATGCGTGAGATCGCGCTGCATCCCTCGAGCGGCGAAGCGCCGCTCAGAGTCTACGATCCTTCCGGTCCCTACACCGACCCGGAGGCCACCATCGACATCAACCGCGGACTGCCGCGGCTGCGCGCGGCCTGGATCGCGGCGCGCGGCGACGTCGAGGCCTATCCCGGGCGGCGCGTGCTGGCGCTCGATAACGGGCTCGAATCCGGCAGGGCGGGTGCGCCGGAGTTTCCACTGCGCCGTGCGCCGCTGCGCGCCTCGGGGCGCAGCGCCAGCACGCAGCTCGCCTACGCGCGTGCCGGCATCATCACCCCGGAGATGGAGTTCATCGCCATCCGCGAGAACAACGGCCGCGCACAGCAACCCGCGGCCGCACGCGACGGCAATGACTGGGGCGCGCGGCTGCCGGACTTTGTCACCGCCGAGTTCGTGCGCGCCGAAGTGGCCGCCGGGCGCGCGATTATTCCCGCCAACATCAATCATCCCGAGTCCGAGCCGATGATCATCGGCCGCAACTTCCTGGTGAAGATCAACGCCAACATCGGCAATTCCGCGGTGACTTCCTCGACGGCCGAGGAAGTCGACAAGCTGGTGTGGGCGATCCGCTGGGGCGCTGACACCGTCATGGACCTGTCCACCGGGCGCAACATCCACACCATCCGCGAGTGGATCCTGCGCAACTCGCCGGTGCCCATCGGCACGGTGCCGATCTATCAAGCACTGGAAAAAGTGGGTGGCGTGGCCGAGGCGCTCACTTGGGAAGTCTTCCGTGACACCCTGATCGAGCAGGCCGAGCAGGGCGTGGACTACTTCACCATCCACGCCGGTGTGCGGCTCGCGTACGTGCCGCTCACGGTGGCGCGCGTCACCGGTATCGTGTCGCGCGGCGGCTCGATCATCGCCAAGTGGTGCCTGGCGCATCACCGCGAGAGTTTTCTGTATGAGCACTTCGAAGAGATCTGCGAAATCTGCCGCGCTTACGACGTCAGCTTCTCGCTCGGTGACGGGCTGCGGCCGGGCAGCATCGCCGATGCCAACGATGCGGCGCAGTTCGCCGAACTGGAAACCCTGGGCGAGCTGACGCAGGTCGCCTGGCGGCACGATTGTCAGGTCATGATCGAGGGCCCGGGTCACGTGCCCATGCATAAGATCAAGGAGAACATGGACAAGCAGCTGGCCGTGTGCGGCGAGGCGCCGTTCTACACGCTCGGACCGCTGACGACCGACATCGCGCCCGGTTACGACCACATTACCTCGGCGATCGGCGCGGCGATGATCGGCTGGTTCGGCACCGCCATGCTGTGCTACGTCACGCCCAAGGAACACCTGGGGCTGCCGGACCGCAACGACGTCAAGACCGGGGTGATCACCTACAAGATCGCCGCGCATGCGGCCGACCTTGCCAAGGGGCATCCCGGCGCGCGCGCGCGCGATGACGCGCTGTCGCGCGCGCGTTTCGATTTCCGCTGGCAGGACCAGTTCAATCTGTCACTCGACCCGGACACCGCCTGCGCGTTCCACGATGCGACGCTGCCCAAGGAAGGCCACAAGGTGGCGCATTTCTGCTCGATGTGCGGTCCGAAGTTCTGTTCCATGCGCATCTCGCACGAAGTGCGTGCCGAGGCGCGCAGTCAGGGCATGGCGGAGATGGCCGCGAAGTTCCGCGCCGGCGGCAGCGAGCTGTACGTGCCCGCCGCGCCCGCCGCGGGTGCACCGCAGGACACCTAAGCCGTGCAGGTGACCGTCATCGGTGCCGGTGTCGCAGGCCTGGCGGCGGCGGTCGAGCTCGCCGAGCGCGGTGCGCGCGTCGAAGTGCTCGAGCGCGCGCCGCAGCTGAGCGCGGCCGGCTGCTCGTGGTTCGCTGGCGGCATGCTGGCGCCGTGGTGCGAGCGTGAAAACTCGGTGCCGCTGGTGGCGCAGCTGGGTGCCGAGAGCCTGCAGTGGTGGCGCGCGCGCTGGCCGCAGACACGCGTGCAGGGTACTTTGGTGGTGGCGCACGCCCGCGATCAGGGCGAGCTCAAGCAGTTTGCACGGCGCACCGCGCACTACGCCACGCTCGATGCGGCGGGGATCGCCGCGCTCGAGCCCGAACTCGCCGGGCGCTTTGCGCACGCACTGTATTTCGCCGCGGAGGGCCACCTCGACCCGCGTGCCGCGCTCGCCGGGCTAGCGGCGCGCCTGCAGGAACTTGGCGTGCGGGTGCGCTGCGGCGTCGCGGCCGATCCGCGCACGCTGCGCGGCGCGGTGCTCGACTGCAGCGGCTACGCCGCGCGCGCCCAGCTGCCGCAGCTGCGTGGCGTCAAGGGCGAGATGCTGCTGCTGCGCGCCCCCGAGGTGCGGCTGTCGCGGCCGGTGCGACTGCTGCATCCGCGCGTGCCGGTCTACGTGGTGCCGCGCGGCGCGGGCATCTACATGGTGGGCGCCACCATGGTCGAGAGTGACGATGCCACGCAGGTGACCGCACGCGGGCTGCTCGAGCTGTTGTCCGCCGCCTACGCGCTGCATCCGGCGTTCGGCGAGGCGCAGCTGGTCGAGACCGGCAGCGCGGTGCGCGCCGCCTTCCCCGACAATCTGCCACGCCTGCTGCGCAGCGGCGACACCTGGTACCTCAATGGTCTCTTCAGACACGGCTTCCTGCTGGCGCCCGCGCTCGCCTGGCGTGCGGCCGAGGTGCTGCTGCACGGCCGGCATTTTCCGGAGGTGATGGATGAGGATTCTCGTCAACGGCGACTTGCATGAGAGCACCGGCGCGGGCCTCGCCGCGCTGCTGCAGCAGCTGGGTTACGGTGAGTCCATCGTGACCACGGCGCTGAACGGCGAGTTTGTCGCCGTCGCGGCGCGCGCCACGACGCCGCTGCGCGATGGCGATCGGGTGGAAGTGCTGGCACCCATGCAGGGCGGCTGATGCTGCAACTCTACGCGGCGGAACTGCACTCGCGGCTGCTGCTCGGCAGCGCGCGCTATCCCTCGCCGGCGGTACTGAGCGCAGCAGTACGCGCCGCCCGCTGCGAGATCGTGACGGTCTCGCTGCGGCGCGAATCCGCCGGCGAGCGCGCCGGCCAGGGATTCTGGTCGCTGATCCGCGAACTCGGCGTGCGCGTGCTGCCCAACACGGCCGGCTGTCACAGCGTCAAGGAAGCGGTGACCACGGCGCACATGGCGCGCGAGGTGTTCGGCACTGCCTGGATCAAACTGGAGGTCATCGGCGAGGACGATACCCTGCAGCCGGACGTATTCGCCCTGACCGATGCGGCGCGGGTGCTTGCGGCCGAGGGGTTCGAGGTATTTCCCTACACCACCGAGGATCTGGTCGTGGCCGAGCGGCTGCTCGCGGCCGGCTGCCGGGTGCTCATGCCCTGGGGGGCGCCGATCGGCTCGGGGCGTGGCCTCAACAATCTGTTCGGTCTGAAGGCGCTGCGCGCACATTTTCCCGACGTGCCGCTCATCATCGACGCCGGCATGGGCGTGCCCTCGCACGCCGCCCAGGCGCTCGAGCTGGGCTTCGATGCGGTGCTCGTCAACACCGCGATCGCCCAGGCACGCGATCCGGTGCAGATGGCGGCCGCGTTTGCGCAGGCACTGGAAGCCGGATACGCCGCGCGCGCGGCCGGACCGATCGAGCCGCGCGACTTCGCCGCGCCCTCCACCCCGCTCATCGGCACGGCCTTTCGCGGATGAGGCTGGCGCGCGTCTATCCAGTCGTCGACAGCGCCCACTGGGTCGGGCGCCTGCTGCCGCTCGGGGTACGCCTGGTGCAGCTGCGCATCAAGGACCAGAGCGAGAGTCAGCTGCGCACGCAGATCCGCGCGGCGCGCGAGTTGTGCGCTGGCGCCAGCGCTCAGCTGATCGTCAACGATCATTGGTGCCTGGCGCTCGAGCAGGGCTGCGATTTCGTGCACCTCGGGCAGGAGGATCTCGATGCGGCGGATCTTCCCGCCCTGCGCCGCGCCGGGGTGCGGGTCGGGATCAGCACGCACGCCGAGCACGAGTTGGAGCGCGCCCTTGCGCTCGACCCCGACTACGTGGCGCTCGGCCCGATTTACCCGACCCTGCTCAAGGTCATGCCCTGGCAGCCGCAGGGCCTGGCGCGCCTGCGCAGCTGGAAGCACCGCATCGGCACGCTGCCGCTGGTGGCCATCGGCGGACTCACGCTCGAGCGGCTGCCGGGAGTGTTCGCCGCCGGAGCAGATGTGGCCGCCGTGGTCACCGACATCGTGTGCGCGCCGCGGCCTGAAGAGCGCACCCAAGCGTGGCTGCGTGCCGCGGAGGCGGTATGAACGCCAGCACCGCTGACCGCTATGCGCGTCAGATCGTGCTGCCCGAGGTCGGCGCTGCCGGGCAGGCGCGGCTCGCGGCGGCGCGTGTGCTGGTCGTGGGGGCGGGGGGTCTCGGCTGCGCCGTGCTGCAGTACCTCACCGCCGCCGGGGTCGGCACACTCACCGTGGTCGACCACGATCGGGTGGAGGAATCCAACCTGCACCGCCAGCCGCTGTATCGCATGAGTGATCTCGGTCAACTCAAGGCGAGCGCGGCCTGTGCGACACTCACGCAGCTCAATCCGCACGTGCGCCTGCAGGCCGTCACGCAGCGCCTCAGCGCTGCCAATGCGGCCGCGCTCGTGAGCGCGGCCCAGCTGGTGCTCGATGCCGCGGACAGTTTCGCGGTCACCTACATGCTGAGCGATGCCTGTCAGCAGAGCGGCGTGCCACTGGTGAGCGCCTCGGTGCTCGGCCTCGCCGGCTACGTCGGTGTGTTCTGCGGCGGCGCGCCGAGCTACCGTGCGGTATTTCCCGACATGCCAGGCGCGGCCGGCTCGTGCGCTGAGTCCGGTGTGCTCGGCAGCGCCGTGGGCGTGCTCGGCACACTGCAGGCGCATCTGGCGCTGGCGCTGCTGCTCGACTGGCAGCCCGCGGTGCGCGGCCGGCTGCTGTCGCTGGATCTGCGCACGCTGCGCTTCGGTGGCTTCTCCTTCACCGCTGCCGCCGAGCCGCAGAGCGGCCAGCTCACCTTTATCTCGCCCGCTGAAGTGGTGGCCAATGATGTGGTGATCGACCTGCGCAGCGCGCAGGAGGCGCCGCGCTCGCCGTTCGCACAGGCAGTGCGCCTCGATGTTGAGACGCTCGAGCGCGGCGGCGCAACGCTGCCCCAAGGTGCGCGTGTGGTGCTGTGCTGTCGCAGCGGCGTGCGCGCCTGGCGCGCGGCGCGCGCCCTCGAGCGCTGCGGCCACCGCGACCTCGCCCTCATCGCCCTGGGCGAGTGACAGAGGTCCTCGTCATCGCCGGGATCGACCCGAGCGGCGGCGCGGGTCTTGCGCGCGATATCGACACACTCACGCGGCTCGGCGTGCGCGCATGCTGCGCGGTGACTGCGGTGACCGCGCAGAGCGATCGCGAGTTCCGCGCGCACTGGCTGCTGCCAGCGGAGTGGGTGGCCAGTCAGATCGAGGCGGCGCTGGCCAACACTCCCGCGGCCGTCAAGATCGGCATGCTGGGCTCGGCCGCGATCGTCGCGAGCGTGGCACGGGTGTTGTCGGCGGCGGCGAGGCAGCTGCCACTGGTGCTTGATCCGGTGCTGCGCTCGAGTTCCGGCGGCGAACTGCTCGATACCGCCGGGCGCGGGCTGCTGCTGCGCGAACTGCTGCCGCACGCCCGACTGCTCACGCCCAACATTCCCGAGGCGGCCGTGTTGCTGGGTGCGCCCTGTGCCGTGACCGCCGCGCAGTTACTCGAACAGGCGCACGCACTGCTGGCTCTCGGTGCACAAGCGGTGCTGCTCAAAGGCGGCCACGCACACGGCGCGCAGGCCACTGACCTGCTGCTGCTGCGCGATGCCGCACCACTGTATCTCAACGCCCCACGACTGCCGGGCACGCGGCGCGGCACCGGCTGCGCACTCGCGAGTGCGATTGCCGCGCAGCTGGCGTGCGGGGCGGATCTGCCTGCGGCCTGTGCGCGCGCGAAGGAATACATCAGCGAGCGCTGGCGCGCTGACAGCGTGAGCGCACCGCGGAATTAACTCGCGCGCTGTCGGTCGCCGCCGACACCGCGGCCGACACTTCCGTCCGCCGGCACGTCAACCAACTGTAAGTTCGTTCGCTATACGGTCAACGCCGCAGCAGCGGCCGAGGCGAACTAACAGAGGGATTTGATATGCAGCGCATTATGTTGCGACGCGCCGTGTACAGCGCACTGTTTGCCAGTCTCACCGCCGGTCTCACGGCTTGTGGCGGTGGTGGTGGCAGTGGCGGCGGCTCGAGCATGGACAGCTCCACACCGCCGAGCTCGATGGCGAAGATGCCGGTTCTCATCAGCGATGCGTCCTCGGACGACTGGGCCTGCGTGGGCGTGAAAGTCCTCAGCATCGCCCTGGTGCCTGCCGCCGGCGGTGCGCCCATCACGGTCTGGACCGCGCCGACGCCTGCACCTTATGTCAACCTCGAACAGCTCGACCAGCTGGGCGAGATCCTTGGCAATGTCAGCGTGCCGGCCGGTTCCTACAACGGCGCCGTTTTGACGCTCAGCGCCAACCCTGGCGATGTGCTGCTCACGGTCGCGGCCAATCCGGAGAGCGGCTTTCCGCTGCCGGCGGGCACGCAGGTGCCGACCGATCAGATTCAGATCCAGGGCGCTAGCGGTGCCACGGGCAGTCAGACGGTGAATGTCAATATCAACTTCGACGCACCGCTCGCGCTCAGCAGCAGCGCCAGCAACGTTGCGCTGGATCTGGAGTTCAACCTCGCGCACCCGGCGTTCATCATCGGGCACACACCGCCGGCGGCTGACGGCAACACCATCTGGGCGGTGAACTTCAACGGACCGGTGCGCCGCCTGGGAGTGCACGACCTCGCGCGCCTGGTGCTGCGGCACACGTACGGCACGGTATCGGGCGTGAGTGCCGCCGCGCTGATGATCTATAAAGACTTCCCGGTACTGCCGGCGACCAACCCGGAGACCGCGGTGGAGAGCTCCGAGCAGCTGAGCATCGACTGCGACAGCGTCAACGGCACGATCGTCTATGATCTCGATGCCGGTTCGCGCACCGTGGTCACGAGCTTCAGCGATGAGGGCTCGCTCAACGGCAAGTACGTGCGGGTCGCGGCGCGCTACCAGCAGGACGGTTCACTGGTGGCGGTGCGCGTATGGGCCAGCAGCGACTTCACCAAGGTGTGGCTGACCCCCGAAGGCCACGTGCTCAACGTCAACGCGGCGAGCGGCATCATCACCGTCACCAACGAGAACGGCATCGGCGTGCCGGTGAGCGTCAATTCGAGCACGGCGTTCTACTTCCGCACGCCGCAGAACGCGCAGGCGGATGCCACGCCGATCGGCAGCGGCACCGGCTTCCTCACCAGCCAGAACCTGGTGCGCGGCTTCAAGGTGCACGTGAGCTCGGGCAATCCGCTCGGCGTCCCGCTGATCGCCTCGAGCATCGACATCGAGACGGCGAACTTCGGCGGCGACATTTCTGCGGCGACCGACCAGGGATTTACCTACACCTCGCAGTACCTGCTGCAGAACGACAACTATTCGCTGACGCTGCCCTACATCGCCGCCGGCGCCGCCAACGGTTCTGACGACAGTGGCAACGCGATCGAGGGCTTCAAGTGGTGGTTCTTCACCTTCCCGACGCAGGTGGACTACGGCAGCAGCGCCATCGGCGACTTCATCGCCACGACGGCTGGTGCGGTCGACTTCGGCGGCTCGGTGGGCACGCTGTCGGCCTGGGGCGAGAGCCGCGCCATCTGGGGCGATGGTACGGCTGATAACTCCACTGGCTGGTATCTGCGCGAGTCGGTGCTGCTGCCGACGCCGGTGCCGCTCGCCACGGTGGACGCTGGCTACACCGCGAACAGCTTCAGCATGACGGTGGTCGGCGGCGGGCAGCCGGTGAATGTGAACGTCAGCACCACGCAGGGCTCGGCGACGCTGGTGTACCAGATCACGCGCAGCAACGGCATCGTCACCATCACGCCGATCGACATCACCACGGCGGACGGGCAGGGGGCGCTCGCGGCCGGCCTCACCAGCGGGGCAGTCGTGAAGGTGTACGGCGTGCCGAACG
>Ga0210398_10002321_pt1 | contig 18683 bp, 12 predicted proteins | sample IncBWC4OmetaG_FD_161047 | JGI IMG/M metagenome (GOLD analysis project Ga0210398, IMG submission 161047) | Forest soil microbial communities from Barre Woods Harvard Forest LTER site, Petersham, Massachusetts, United States - Inc-BW-C-4-O | ecosystem: Environmental > Terrestrial > Soil >... | reverse complement strand
CTCTGGGCTGCGCCATGCTCCATGAGCCCAAACTTCTTTTCCTCGACGAGCCCACCGCGGGCATCGACCCGGTGGCTCGCCGCCTGCTCTGGGATCTGCTGTTTGAACTCTCCGGGCACGGGATCACTTTCTTCGTCACCACTCACTACATGGACGAGGCCGAGCGCTGCAGTCACGTTGCCTACATCTATTTCGGCAAGATCATCGCCGATGGCACGCCCAACTCGCTGCGCGAACTGCCGGATGTTCAGCCGCAAGGAACGCTACGCGTGGAAATCACGACTCCGGAAGTCACCCGAGCTCTGCGCTTCGCCCGCCAGGTCCCCGGCATACGCAGCGCCACAATTTTTGGCCAATCGATTCATGCGCTCGTCGATGACCACGTCGATCTTTACGATCTCCGCGAGCAGCTTCTGAAAAACGGCATTGCCGTCGCCGAAATTCGTCCGCTGGCCCCCAGTCTTGAAGACGTCTTCGTCGAGCTCACCTACAAACAGCAAGCTCTTCTGGAAGCAGCGCGTGTTTGACGCTTTTCGCGGTTTCCGGGCGGTCCTCTACAAAGAGGTGCTGCACGTCCGCCGCGACTTTGGAACGCTCTTTTTTTCGCTGATCATTCCTCTTCTGCAGATGGTCCTTCTCGGTTTCGGCATTGATACCAACGTCCGCCAGATCCATACCGTGATTTTCAACGCCGACGGCCGGAGAGAAAGCCGCGAATTGCTTGAGCGATTAAAAAACTCCGACACTTTCCATATCATCCGTTATGTTCAGAACGATAACGATTTGAACGACACGATCATTTCCGGCCGCGCGCGGGTCGCGGTCAAAATCCCGGTGGACTATTCCGACCGCCTGCTCCACAACATGAGCGCTCAGGTGTTGATTCTTATCGACGGCTCGGATTCCTCCGTCGCTGGTTCTGCCATCCAGGTAGCCACAGCGATTGGGCTCGATGAATCTCTACGCCGGGCCCTGCCGGACCGCGCCACCTTTGCGATTGATATTCGCCCGCAGCTTCTTTTCAATCCCGATTCGCGCTCGCCAAACTTTTTCCTTCCCGGGCTTACCGCCATCCTGCTGCTTAACGTCACCACCTTTCTGACCGCTTTCGCCATCGTTCGTGAAAAGGAACGCGGCACTCTCGAACAGCTTTTCGTTACCCCGGTGCGCCCCTATGGGCTGCTTCTCGGAAAAATTCTTCCTTACTTTGCCATCGGCTTCTTCGAGCTGTGCCTCATCGTAACTTCCATGCGCTTCGTCTTCCGCGTGCCCATTCACGGCAGCGTCCTGCTGCTTGCCTTTCTCTCGCTGCCTTATCTTTTTGCCGCGCTCTCGTTGGGCATTCTCATCTCTAGCAAGGCAAATTCGCAGGGCGAAGCCATGCAGCTTGCTTTTCTCACCATCCTGCCGAGCATTTTCTTTTCTGGCTACATCTTCCCCCGCGAAACCATGCCGCTCGTCTTTCGCGTTCTCAGCTACTTCGTTCCCGCCAGCTATTTCATCAACATCACACGCGGCATCATTCTTCGCGGGGCCACTCTCCGGCATCTCTGGCTGGATGGGCTTGCGCTCTTCGCCATAGGCGCGTTTCTTCTGATCATCGCCGCACGCCGGTTCCGAAAAAAAGTCATCATGGCCTAGGCGAAAATCCCGGCTTGCCCTTCCGGGCGGCCGCACACTACTATCGCCGTTAGTTAGAGTCCCTAGCGGCGAGGGTATCGAGGGTGGCGAAACCTCTATCTAGTTGGGTCCTTTTTCTGTTCGTATGGCTTGGCGCTGGCTGGTTCGCGCTGCGCGAGGGAACTCCGGCCGCCCTTCCGGCACGATCGCCCGAGGATGTTTTCTCCGCGGACCGCGCTCTCCTTTATCTCAAGGCCTTTGCAACCGCGCCCCATCCCATGGGCTCCCCGGAACATGACCGCGTACGCGACTATCTGGTTTCGCAACTCACCGGGTTCGGCCTCGCTCCGGAAATTCAGCGCGCCACCGGCGTAACTCCCCGCTATGAGGTCGCGGGAACAGTGGAAAATATTGTCGCGCGCCTCGAAGGTACGCGTGGCGCCAGAGATGCGGTCGCGTTCGTCGCGCACTACGACTCCGTCGCCGCTGGCCCCGGCGCTGGCGACGACGGCGCCGGGGTAGCTGCTCTGCTAGAAACGCTTCGCGCCTTGCGCGCCGGACCTAGGCTGCCGAACGACATTCTTTTTGTCCTCACCGACGGCGAAGAAGACGGCCTACTGGGGGCCTCCGCCTTCGTCGCCGAAAATCCCGCTGCCCGGGACGTGCGCGTGGTGGTCAACTTCGAAGCCCGCGGAAACGCCGGCGAATCGCAAATGTTTGAAACCAGCGCCGACAATGGCCGTTTGGTAGAAATCTTCGCCGAAGCGGTGCCGCATGCTTCGGGCTCGTCGCTCACCTATGAAATCTACAAGCACATGCCCAACGATACGGACATGACGGCGTTCAAGAAATCCGGCGCTGCGGGGCTCAACTTTGCTTTCATCGGTCATTGGGAGGCGTATCACACTCCGCTTGATAATCCCGAACGGCTCGACCGCGGCAGCCTGCAGCAGCATGGCGAGAACGCGCTTCACCTGGCTCGCGCTCTTGGCAACACCGACCTTAGCGCGCTCGAGGATCGCGACGCGGTCTATTTCTCCGTCTTCGGAAATTTCTTCGCGCATTATTCCACCCGCTTTATTTGGCCCCTCGCGATGTTGTGCGGAGTTTTGCTGTTCGGGGTGATCTCTTACGCTAGCGGCGCGTGGCAGACCAGTCTGCTATCCATTTTCGTCAGCTTCTTCCTGCACATGCTCATTCTTCTGGTGTTGCTGCTCACTGGTCTCGGCTTTTTCCTTGGCGTGCGCTGGCTTCACCTTCAGGTTCTTCCTGAAGGCGGCCTGGACCAAAACACGCTTTACGTTTCGGCACTCTTTGCTTTGCTACTCGCCGTAGATGCGCTGCTTTACAAATTGTTCCGCACGCGAGTAGCGCCGCCCGCGTTTTTTCTGGGCGGCGCGGCTTTCCTCTTTGTGCTGGTCTTAGTGACCTCAAAATGGCTCGCCGGTGGCAGTTACACCTTTGTCTGGCCGCTGCTGGCCGGCCTTCTGGCAACCGCCCTCGCCGCTTTTCGCCCCGGAGCTCTTTCGCTTCTTTCCGCTCTGATCCTTTCGGTGTTGAGTCTCGCCACTCTCCTGCTCTTCCTTCCGCTTCTGAAAGGCTTCTACACGGCGCTCGGTTTCACCATCGTCGGCGCTCCACTTTTGAGCGTCACTTTCGGCTTGTCGTTTCTCTTGCTTTTTCCGTTTTTCGACACCGTGCTGGAGGCCGCCGGTAGATGGCTGCCGATCGTCGCGCTGGCTGCAGCGCTCGTGCTGTCTATCATGGCCGGGAAAGCCACTCGCTACTCTCCGGCTCATCCCAAACCCAGCCTGCTGTCCTACGCCCTTGATGCCGACACCGGCAAGGCTCTCTGGACCAGCTCCACCAACCGCCTGGATTCCTGGACCGCCGCCTACCTGGGCAGGTCTCCCTCTCGCGGCAAGCTCCCGGACTTCGTTCCCGACTGGTATCCTTTCGATTTTCTCCAGCACGAAGCTCCGCCCATCGCGCTGCCGCCTCCGCTTGCGGAGCTGTTAGAGGAACACACCGACGGCGACACGCGCACCCTTCTTTTGCGCATCTCCACGCCACGTCAGGCCCGCACACTGCACGTCGGCTTCACGGAAACAGAAGTGTCCGGCGCGAGCGTCAACGGACACGATCTTGGCGAGCCGTCCGAAGCGCGCTGGCGTCAACCAGGGCACTGGGGCTTCGACTACGCAAATCCGCCCGCCGAGGGCATTGCTCTTGAAATCCGAGCCGAGGCTTCCGCGCCGGTCAAGATCGTCTTGGTCGATCGTTCCTCCGGCCTTCCCGCAGTTCCCGGCAGAAGTTTTCCCCCGCGGCCCGACGATGCCATGCCGATTCATTCCGGCGACCAAACCATGGTTCGCCGCAGTTTTGTCTTTTAGGCGTTTGGCCTTTTAACCGTCGCGGGAGTATTCTCCTGGTTTGTCTCGCGAGCCTGGGGGGGACGGCGGTGTCCTGTCCAATCTGTCAGAAACGAAAAGCAGCAAGATTCTGTCCGGCGAAGGGCGAGAAAATCTGCGCCGTCTGCTGTGGCACGGAGCGCGAAGTTTCCATCGACTGTCCCTCGGACTGCTCTTACCTGGTCGCGGCCCACCGCTACGAGGATCAGCATCAGCGATCGCTACCTGGAGACACCCCGCTCCTGGACGTCAAGGTTCCCCAAGAGGTCGTCTACACTCACCAAAATTTGCTTTCCGGCTTGGCATTCACGGCGGCAAAATTTTCCGCCGCGCATCCCGCGACAAGCGATCCGGATGTGCTGGCCGCGTTAGAGGCGCTTGCCGAGACCTACAGAACGCTGCGCTCGGGAATATTCTACGAAAGACCTCCGGACGCCAGGCTGGCTCGCGGGCTTTACGCCGCGCTGGCGCAATTCCTCGACGAATCGAAGCAGCAAACCGCCGAACGCGCCGCGGACCCGCCGGCAAAAGACTCCGACGTTTTCTTTCTGCTGGTCTTTCTCTACCGTATGGGCCTGCTGCGCACCAACGGCCGCCCCCGGGCTCGCCGTTACGTCGAGTTTCTCCGCGGCCAATTCCCCGCCGCCCCGGAACTCAAGCGCGAAGAATCCCGAATCATTGTCCCCTGACGATCCCATCGTATAAACCAACACCGCTTCTCGGCTGGCAGCCATCGCGGAGTGGCCCTCGAAACAGGGTGGTGGGCTCCCCCCCCGCAGCGCTTGAAACCAAAGCCGGCAGCTCAGGGACTCAACAGCAAAATAATCCCGCAGGCTGGTCCGCTCGTCGTCGATCCCGGCGGCAAAACTTGTCTTCATTTCACGCTTTCGAGCGACTTCCGGCCATGGTCGAGAGAGTGATCGTACATGGACGCGTAGTCCAGGTACTGCTCGTTGACGGAGTGCGGATAGCTGAGGTGCACGGCCTGGATTCGGCCGTCGGACCCGAATTGCGCGGTCAACCGAGAGTTGATGCCTGCCCAGTAGGTGGGAAGACCAAGCTTCAGATAACGAGCGACAACCTGGTCCCGCAGAGCCGGATCGAAATGCACGGCGTACTGGTCGACGAGCGCCTTGATCCGGGCATAATCGCCTTCGGCCTTGATGCGCATGAGCTCGGCGAGCAGCAGTCCTACGCCTTGATGCATCTTCTGATAGTCCCGCACCTCGATGTACGTCTTACCGCCGCGGTCGAACTGTTCGATCGAGCCGGGAACGCGGTCGCGAATGAAGTTGACAATCAACTGGCGGTCGCGCGCATGATCCTCTTCGACTGTGTCGCCATGCGGGATGCGGCGCAGTTGGGTCAGCGGGGCCATGGCCGCCGAGTCATACATGGCCTTGGCGACTTCGTCCTGGTTCGAGACAAGCCCGAGTTCCTTCAGCTTGGGATCCCAGGCGTTCCACAGCGCCATTAAATCGGCACGGCCTTCTTCCAGCGTGGAAAAGTATTCCTTCAGGTAGGACTCGGCGCCGCCCTTTACGCGCTCGCTTAATTTGCCGGAGCCATGGCCGATCACTTCGTGCAGCGCAGTCATCATCGCTCCGGCCTGCTCGCCGTACTGCCGGTTGCGCGCGATGATTTCAGCGGTGGCGGCAAACTCTTCAAACGCAGCGAAACCCGAGGCATTGTCGATGGCGTGTACGCTGCTGGTAAAGAGAAAATTCTTAGTGCCATATTTTTCGTGGATTTCGTTTTCGTTGGGGAGATTATCGCCGATGGTGCTCACGCTGAAGTCGCCGGTTTCGATAAGCGTTTCGATCGCTTTGACCACCGGTGGCTTAAAGGATTGCTTCTTGTAGTGCGCATCCCAGGGAGCTTTCTGCTCGAAGTAATTGGCATTTTCGCCGAGGCGGATCATGGTGTTGGTGAGGGGCTTGTCGGTGATGCTGACGAAACTTTGCGCGCTGCCCTTGGCGCCGCGAGCGTCGCGGTAAACTTCGATGAAACCGTTGGCGAAATCGACGGTGGCATCGTTCTCGACCCAGTCGGCGCCGAAGTCGAGCCAATCCGCGGGATTGCCGGTCTGATAGTAGCGCATGAGATCGCCGATGACTTTGGCCTGGCCCGGCGCGGCAAATGGCTGAGCCTTGGCGAGATATTCGTTGGCGCGTTCGAGGAAAGTGGCGTACAGGCCCGGAGGAATCTTGCCGTCGGGAGTGCCTGCGCGATAGACCAACTCACCGAGCTTGCCGTCTTTGCCTTTGACGACGCGCGAATTGAGCGGGTGCGCGTCGTGAAAATCCTTCAGGTCGGCAAGGGTCAATGCTTCATAGAAAGTGTTGGAGCTCGCCTGGATGATGTCCTGGTCGGCGCGAGGGCTCTTGGCGGTAAGCATGGGCTCGAAATCGGGGTCGAAAAGCGAAGCGCGGAGATCGGCGAGCTCCTGATTTAACTGCTCGGGCGTGGTGAGCGCGGGGAGATCGGCCGAAGGAGATGCGAAAGCCCCGTCTTTCTGGGCAGCGAGCGCGGCTTTTTGAAGCTCCTCGAAGGTGAACGACGGAAGGAATTTTTGCGAGGTTTCCTCGTTGTGATTGCCGCGATTGGCCCAGAAGAGCTTGGTAAACTCGGCGATCTTTTCGCCGAGGGAGGGATCGCCGCCGCTGGACTCGGCGACGATCTCTTCGAGCAACCTCTTCTGGCGCAAACCGAAGCGCGAGAATTGTGCGTAGGTGATCGGATCCACTGCGATCGAGGCTTGCGCCAGCCAGTAGGCGAGCTGCTGCTGCCGCGCGTCAAGCGATGGAAAACTCTGTACTTCGATGCGCACGAATCCCGTGTCGCCGACGCGTTGCAGTAAAGAACTCTTTTTGCTGGATTGACCGCAGGCTGCCGTGGTAGCGAGAAAAACGAAAATTGAGCCCAGGACGATTCGCTTGTTCATGACGGCCTCCGCCGGCGCCTACAGGAGACGCCGATCAGATTGTTGAGAAGCAGGAAAAGAAGTATGAGGCCATCGCTGGGAGCCAGCAAGAAAAAGGTCCAGTCGCAAGAGCAAACCGGCACTGGTTAGGCCGGTGCTATAATCCGTCCAACGAAAGAGCAAACCGAAAACGGCCGTTGAGGTGCCTATGTTCTATCGATCCTGCTTGGCTTTGGTTTTAGCGCTGGCGGCCGCCGGGGCACAGCAGACACCTCCCGATCCTCACGAGGCTAAGGAGCCGGCCATCCCCGATACTCCCGCGGGCCGCACCTTCCGGGCCTGGCTCGAAGCCTTCAACAGCGGCGACCGCGCGCTGATGGAGGCCTACTACCGTGTGTACGATCCGAGCAGATCCGTGGAGGACGAGAAACGGTTCCGCGACATGACCGGCGGATTCGACGTTCGGAAAGTTCTCGAGAGCGAACGGCTGCACTTGGAATTTCTCGTCAAGGAGCGCCGCGGCGATACGCAAGCGATTGGGAAGCTGGACGTGAAAGATGCCGAGCCTGCTCTGGTGACGAGCTTCGGGCTGCGGGCGATTCCTCCGGGCACCTCGGTGTCGGATCTGGATTTCAAAGTGGACGCTGCTACTCGGGCGCGTGTCATTGATGGCGCTATTCTGAACTTGAACGAGTTTTACGTGTCTCCAGAAACGGCCAAAAAAATGGGAGATGCCGTCCGCGCTCGTCAGAAAAAAGGCGAATACGATGCCGTCGACGACGGCGATGCCTTTGCAAAAATGCTCACCGACAATTTTCAAGAAGTCAGCCATGACAAACATCTGCGTGTGGACTTCAGCCCCGCCAGAATTCCAGAACGTCCCTCGGGACCGCCCGATGCCGACGCGGTGGCTCGGTACCGCAAAGACATGGAAAAGGTGAACTGCGGTTTCGATAAAGTGGAGATTCTCTCCGGAAACGTCGGTTATCTGAAGTTTGATATGTTCGCCGATCCAGAAATCTGTGGGCCCACGGCGGTGGCCGCCATGAATTTCCTCGCCAACGTCGACGCCATCATCTTCGACTTGCGCGAAAACGGCGGTGGCGATCCGAAAATGATCGCGCTCGTCTCCACCTATCTCTTCGCGCATCCGACCCACCTGAACGATCTGTGGGAGCGCAAGAGCGACACAACCTCTCAATACTGGACCCTACCGTATGTGCCCGGAAAGCTCCTGGACGAGAAACCGGTGTACGTCTTGACCTCCCAGCGGACGTTCTCGGGCGCCGAGGAGTTCAGCTACAACCTCAAAAACTTGGGACGCGCCACCATCGTTGGCGAGACCACCGGAGGCGGGGCCCATCCCGTCTCAGGTCACCGCATCGACGACCATTTTATGATTGGCGTCCCGTTCGCAAAAGCAATCAACCCCATCTCCAAAACCAATTGGGAAGGAACCGGCGTAGAGCCTGACGTGAAAGTGAAAGCGGCCGACGCGCTGACCACGGCGCAAAAGCTGGTCATGGAAAAACTAGCCTCGAAATAAATTCAGGCCGCTCGGAAATAGCACAACCGCTATCCCCCTGGGCAGGAAGGCAGTCCCTCGAACTCCGCGCGAACCGTAGCGGCATCCCAGCCTAGCTTCATTTGTCGACAAGGCCTGATCTGCTGCGTATCGCGCAGCGGGCGCCGATCGAAACCGTATTTCTGCTTGAGTCGCGCCACACGCTCGGCGATGTTCTTTCGATACTTCTCCGGCGCATAGGCTTGCTTTGCATACCACTGTTCATACTGTTTCGTCAGCCGAGGAAATTTCTCACGCACAAACGGCAAGAACTGTTTCGCGGAAGACGGTGTCAGAAAAAGCACACCCGACCAGAACCACTGCGCTCCCGCTCGGTGGGCCGCTTCCGCCACGGCTTCAAGCTCGCCTTCGCGGTCGGTAATGCCAGGGATCAGCGGCGAAGCCGAAACACCTACGCGAAGGCCCTCTTCGCTCAACTGCCGCACTGCGGCCATGCGCAAATCGGGCCGCGGCGCGCGCGGTTCCAGCAAACGCGCGAGCCTCGGCCGTAGTGTGGTAACGGTGACATTGAGTGCCAGTTCCGATCGTTCCGCAATGCGCTTAAACACATCGATGTCTCGTACAATGTGGTTTGATTTCGTAATCACCGAAATGCTCAAGCCCTCCCGCTTGGCCAATTCTTCCAGGCACGCCCGGGTCACGCCGTATTCCCGCTCAGCAGGCTGATACGGATCTGTCGCCGTCCCAATGGCAATGTGTTCCGGCTTTTCCCCGTCCGAACCCTCCGATGCATAGGCATACTTGTGGGCGACGTCGTAGGCCAGCAAGGGCCCCGCGTCTTTCTTCACAAAAATCTTCCGCTCGAACTCCCCGCCGTCCAGCTCCATGTACTCGTGCGTGTAGCGCGCGTAGCAGTACAGGCACCCAAACTCGCATCCGCGGTACGGATTGATCGTCCAATCGAACGGCACACGCGCCGAGTCGCACTTATTCAGAATCGACTTTACCGGCAACAAAAAATAGTCCGGCCGCTCGGAGGATTTCCGGTGGCTCTCCGCCGGCGGAGAGCATGCTGCGAGGCGGGCAATGCCCACCAGCGGTACGGCTGCCTCTCGGGTCCGGCCTTCCGCCCGGCTTTCTAGGCCGTCGGGGACCGCCTCGAATGAGGTCGGCGGAGGGCAATCCGCCGTGGGGCAACCCGAAACGCTGCCGCCTGAGCCAGCAACCGCCGAGGTTTCCACTTTGTCAAAGACATGGTGGGCACCGTCCAGCGCATCACCGGCCCTTGGTTTTGGGCTTGTCGCATAGGGGCTTACAGGAAAGAGTGTTGCCGTGGATTGTCTAACGTGGCGGCGTCGGATACCAATCGTCCGCGCCGTGGAGGAAAGAACTGGAGACATAGCCCACCTCGAAGCACGCCGCAGTATTTCGCTTTTTGTTCGCCATGTCAAGCACTATTCGCTTTTCTTTCGCCAATAGCGCCCGCCCCTCATACTGCTGGGGCACACGGCCGCTTTGTCCGGATTGTTTGCCGCCCCTCCACAGGGTATCCTGCTCGTTCCGGAGGATCGACGTGCGACAGTCCCCGTTGGCACGGTTTCTTCTTGGCGTTTCTGCCGTCCTTTGCTCAGAGGCGTCATGCCCTTCCTGTGCCCAGCAACCGGCGAAGCCAGAGGCCCAGTCAACCGCCCAAACCAAAAAGCCCGCCACTGGACCTGCCGCTCCTCAATCTACCCACTACCCGATCCTGCTCCTGGTCGAAGGCAACGACCAGTCTTGGAACCTGCGCATCGGCCTAAGAGGCCCCGAACGTCTTGATCGGACGGGTTATCCGCCGATTCCACTGGAACCCGCCGAGGTCGTCCGCGAAGGCACAACCGATTCTTGGATTTACCACGCCAAAGACGCTCAGACCGGTGCCGTTGTCTCGGTACATCTCACGCGGGAACCCTGCGCCGATTCCACTGGCACCAAATTTGCCTTCACCGCCTCCCTGGAGCACGCCCAGATCGGTTCTGCGCTGGGCTGCGCCCGGATCGCCACGGAACTCTTCCCCAAAATCAACAATCAGCCCACAGACGACGAAGCCGACGCCAAGGACAAGCCCGCTCCCCCGACCGTCACGCACTTCAAGCCGCCGGTTTACGTCGCATACATCCATGGAGCCGGCAAGTTGATTGTCAAACGCGGCACCGTCGCCCGGGCCGTCCCGGGCAAAGCCGGCTACCAGCCAGCTCTTTCGCGTGATGGAAAGTGGCTGCTCTATACCACCGACGATAAGGGCGGCGAAAATGCCGGTGAACGCGCGATTCTTCTATACGACTGGGCGACAGGCAAATCCTCCGAGTTGCTCCGAGGATCGGTCCAACAGCCGTTTTGGTCGACCGATGAGACGCGCATTGCATTCCTGAAATCTGACGGCGCCAAGTGGCAGGTATGGACCATGCCTCGAGATGCCCCGGAAAAAGCCACGCTTCTCTATCCCGGCGAAGCTCTCCAGCTGGACGGCTGGGCGGATGCGCAAACGATTCTGGCGGGCGACCTAGAAGCTCTTTCCTGGGTCGGGGAAGACGGAACCGTGAAACAATCCGTGCCGAGTGGAGACCTGTACGGTAAGGAGCAGTTCAGTCTGTCCAGCGCCAATACCGTACGCATTCACCCGCTCAACCCGGACTTGCTGCTCGTTTCCGCCGAATTGCTGCCAGCACCTGCGACAGCGAAGAATCCTCCGGTTGCGGGCAAGGACGCTGCCAAGGATGCTGCGACGCAGCCCGGGCAGGCTCTCTTTCTTTTTGAGATCAAATCCAAGCGACGCGTGCTTCTCAGTCCAGGGAACTTGTCTTGCTCTTTCGCGGAGTGGTCCCGCGACGGCCTGCAGATCTTTTTCACCTGTCACGAACCGTCTAGCACTGCGATGACCACCTATAAAATGTTCTGGGACGGTACCGGTCAGCTCAAAGTGCAAGACGGTTATAGTCTCGTGATTGGCCAATAGGCTCCGGCCCAGCCGGCCCGGCCGGCCCGGCAAGATTCCGTCCTGGGATGGTTTCTAGGTTCATACTCGTTATCCGTTCGCCGGCCATTTTCATCCCGATCGCTGCCTCCGCGTCCGTCATCGACCAGGCGCCTTCTTCCCTCCGGCGGCATTCCGCGGCTGATCAGGTTCGGCCTCGGCCGCCGTCTCCGTCGACGCAACAGCCGATTCCCTTCCCATGGAAATGCGATCCTGTAGAGAGAGATTGACCTGAAACCTCCGTACACGGCCCAAGCCAGGATTCTCGGACCAACGGCGATTTTCCAAGCGTTGGCCGATACGCCGCAGGCACTCGTTTCGCCGCACCGGTCCCCCAGCCGCAACGCTATACTTGTTTAATGGCGACCCCTACACCTGTCCAGCCGAAGCAAGTGGGCATCCTTATCCTGGATGACGAGGACAACAACCGGGGCGCCTTGCGCCAAATCCTGGATTCAGAGGGCTGGCGGGTCCGTTTGGTTCAGGACCCCGACTTGCTCCTTACCGAGCTCAAATCCGGCGAATGGTCTTTGGTTATCGCTAATATTGCGCTGGCTGGCACGGATACCCCGATATTCATCACGCTTCGCGAGTTGGCCGGCGTTTCTCAGGAAGAGGGAGGGCGCATCCGCGTCCTCTACCTGGTGCCGGAAATGAGCGGAAGCCAATACGTTGGCGCCCTGGAGCTGGCCCGGACGCCCTATGTTCTGCGCCCGTTCCATCTGCACGAGTTTCTCGAGAAAGTCAGCGACCTGCTCGTCGAAGTGAAAGCCATCGAAGCTCCCCTTCGCCAGGTGCGCCACGAGTTTGGCGCAATGCGTAAGAAGAAAAAGCAGGCCGGGCGTTCCAATTCGATGTTTGCATCGCGCGATTCTTATTCCTACAGCGACGAAGAGATGGCCGAGTATGAAAAGCAGGAGAGCGAAGCTTCTAGAACTAGCCGAAGTAAGCCCCGCACCAACCTTGGCGGCTCCGACCGCTGAGCCGTCGATGTTTGAAACTCTTCTTCCATGGAAGTCGTGCTGAGATTGGCTTCGCCCGCCGCCCCTTCCGCAATTCCGGGGGTTGCCGTACTCGGCTTGCTGGGGCACTCTTGGCTGCCGTCCCTTCGCGCCGTTTGCTGAGGAATTTAGAACAGCGCTGGCAGGGCTGCCTCCTGCTACCAAGAGCGCAGCTTGCTTGACTTACCTGCCACGCAAGGGCGATGCTACCGCGTCCAAACTGTCTAGGACGCTTCCGCTATTTGCAGGGATTGACGAGGATCTGAATGCGATTTCGAGTGGCTAGGTGTTCTCCTTTGGTGCGATGGGGACTGTTGGCGATTTTCGCCGTTTGTTCAGCGATTCCTTCCGCGGCGCAGCAATCCAGTTCCCCGGCACCGCGCGCTTTCACTGCCGACGACTACAAGCGCGCTGAAAAATTCATGACCTATAACGCGCGGCCGCTGGTGTTCCACGAGGTGCGCGGGAAATGGGTGCCGGAGGATCGCTATTTGTTTCGCGACTCGGGACCGGATGGAAGCGAGTTTGTCATCTTTGACGCGGCTCATGGGACGCGGGAGCCGGCCTTTGACCATCGAAAACTTGCTGCGGCTCTTTCGGCAGCAGCTGCGGGAACGTATAACCCGGCGCACCTGCCGTTCACGACGTTCGAGTTTTCTGCTGACGGCAAATCCATCTCGTTCCATCTAAAGTTGCAGAGCTGGACTTGCGATCTCAAAGCCAGCAAATGCACGGCTGAACCAAAGCCCGCCAGGGGTGCCAGCGAACGGCCCCAAGAAGAGAATTCGCCCGATGGCAAGAGCGCGGCGTTCCTACGTGATTACAACCTGTGGGTGCGGGATGTAGCAAGCGGGCGAGAGACGCAGCTCACGACTGACGGCGTAAAGGACTTCGGATACGCCACGGACAACGCGGGGTGGATCCATAGCAACCGCCCCATTTTGCTTTGGTCACCGAACTCCAGAAAAATAGCGACCTTCCAACAGGATCAGCGCGGCGTTGGAGAGATGTATCTTGTAGAAACGAAAGTTGGCCATCCGGTGCTGGAGGCCTGGAAATATCCGCTTCCGGGCGATGCTGTGGTTACCACCATTCAACGCGTTGTGATTGATCTTGATGCGCACAAAGTGGTTCGCCTCGAGCTTCCTGCCGATCAGCACCGCACTACGCTTTGCGACGACGTGGAATGCCGCGGAAGCGATTGGGACGATGTCGAGTGGAGTCCTGATGCGACGCATCTCGCCTTCGTTTCGACTTCGCGCGATCATAAGCATGAGCAGTTTCGCGTCGCCGACGCCACCACCGGCGCGGTGCGCGACGTGTTCGATGAAACCGCGGCCACGCAATACGAATCCGGATGGGGTCGCGTTAACTGGCACTACCTGCCGGCCTCGAACGAAGTCATCTGGTTTTCCGAGCGGGACAATTGGGGCCACTTGTATCTCTACGATCTCGCGAGCGGCCGTCTAAAAAACCAAATCACTTCTGGCGAATGGGTGGTCACGCAGTTACTGCGCGTCGATGAAAAAAATCGCATCCTTTATTTCCTCGGTTGCGGCCGCGAAAAAGGGCGAAATCCCTATTTCCCGCATCTTTATCGCATTGGATTCGACGGGAAGAACCTCGCTTTGCTGACGCCGGAAGACGGGAACCATGAGGTCAGCTTTTCTTCCTCGGGGCGCTACTTTCTGGATAGCTATTCGACGCCGGATGTCCCTGCCGTTGCGGTGGTGCGCGACGAAGCAGGCAAGCTGATCTCGACCGTTGCTAAGATGGACATTTCGCGGCTGCTAGCAGCCGGCTGGCAGCCGCCGGTTTCTATCACCGTGAAAGCGCGCGACGGGGTCACGGACCTCTATGGGCTGATGTATAAGCCGAGCAACCTCGATCCCACAAAAAAGTATCCGATCGTGAATTACATCTACCCGGGGCCGCAGGGCGGCAGCGTTAGTTTCTGGGGTTTCGCGCCCGCGCGCCAGGACGCGCAACCTCTCGCTGAACTCGGATTCGCCGTGGTGCAAATCGAGGGCCTGGGTAATCCCCTGCGCTCGAAGAAATTCCACGACTTCTATTACGGAAATATGGGCGACAACACTTTGCCCGACCAGATTGCCGGGATGAAACAGCTGGCCGAGAAATATTCATGGATTGATATAGAACACGCGGGGATCTTCGGCCACTCCGGCGGAGGGTACGCTGCTGCCGACGCTATGTTTCGCTACCCCGATTTTTTCAAGGTCGGGATCGCGGAGTCCGGAAACCACGACAATCGCGAGTACGAGGATGACTGGGGTGAACGCTATCAGGGACTGCTGGTGCGGAATGCCGATGGGACCACCAACTATGACGATCAAGCCAACCAGCACCTCGCTAAGAATTTGAAGGGGCATTTGCTGCTGGCGCATGGCACCCTCGACGACAACGTACCGCCTTACAACACCCTGCTTGTCGCAGACGAGCTGATCAAGGCCAACAAGGACTTTGACCTCTTGCTTTTGCCCAACCAGCATCATGGCTACGGAAGCGCAACTCTTTATATGACCCGGCGGCGGTGGGACTACTTTGTGCGGTACTTGCTCGGGGCCGAGCCGCCGCACGAGTACGCGTTGCATCCGCCTAATCCCTAGCGCGATGACGCGCCCTGGGCGCGCCGGGGTCCGGGATCGCCCTGTTTAGGTTTTCGATTCTGCCGGAGTGAATGGTCCGCTGGAGGCATGGGAACCGGCGGGTTTATTCGTGCAGAACAACCGTCAGCAGGGACTTATTGACCCTAATCTTGCCGTTGTATTCGATGAAGCCAAGTTTTCTGAATTTGTTCATGAAGAAGTTCACGCGTGAGCGCGTGGTGCCGATCATTTCGGCCAGAGTCTCCTGACTGACTTTGGGGAGGTCGCGGTCGGGGTGGTCCTGCTTGCCATAGCGTGCGAGCAAGAGCAGGGTTCGGGCGAGGCGTTTCTCGCTGGAATTGAAGAGTTGATCGACCAAGTCTTCTTCCACGCGGATGTTGTGCGCAAGCATGTAGTTGATAAAACGGTCGGACAGCTGATGCTCTTCATGGAGCACGCGCAGCATTTCTCCCTTGTCGATGACCAGAACGGTGGTCGGGGTGATGGCCGTCGCGGTAGCCATGCGGAGCGTTTGGCCGGCCATACAGCCCTCGCCAAAAAAATCGGTCGGACCAAACATCGCGACCACGGCTTCCTTGCCTGCGCCGTTCACGACTGAGAGCTTCACGCCGCCCTTCTGAATGTACAGGACCGTGCCGGCAACATCCCCTTGGTTGAAGATGGATTCGCCTCGAGGATATTCCGCGACTCTCTTGGACACTCCCGCGGTATCCAGGAAAGCTTGCGGGTCGAAAGATCTTGTCTTCTTAGATTTGAAATTCTTAATCTTCATAAGGGCGCGAAGAGGCAACCTCTTCGGGACTGCATAGAGAAACAGATCCACAATAGACAAAAGCTCGGCCGCCAAGCTGTCCAAAAGTGCACACACCCAGCGACCGGTTTGACGCTGCCGTTGCGGCGCAGTCAGTAGGTGCGTTTCTCGCCGCAGCGTCCGCCGATACGCCACTAGGATAGAGCCATCCAAGTACAGTCTGCAAATCGTAAATTTGCTTGGGGCTTATAGCGCGTTCCAAGCGCTAGGGTAGGCGCACCGTTTCGCGCGGTGGCGCACCGGGGCTGGCATTGATAGACCAGCGGAAAAAGCGATGATCGCATGTCAAGCAACGGAATGGACGGACGAAAAAGGTCTTGAGAAGCGCTGCCTCGAGAATTCCGCGGCACCGCGAGCGATGGATGCGCCGACTACGGCATCGAGGACACTTCATAGTGACGGCGGCCCTCCTTATGGAAATGCTAAGCACGAGCGAGAGCCAGCGCTCGGGCCCAACAAAGAATGGTGCTAGTAGTGTATGAATCGCCTTCGAAGCTAGCAAGGAGGGCAGGGGAAGACTGTTCAAAACGGTACAGACCGGGGAATTCATACCGATTAAGGTTGCCGAGTGGCGATGCCTCCCGGCCGCTCAACGGAGTTTGAATAGGAATCACTTATGTCTCCCCTATCCGCTAGTCAACCCAGGACGGATGAGCACAACGGCGCCGGCCGGCGAACGGCTGCCTGTAGATGGCAGTCCTTACGGGTTCTATTTGTCCACCGTGACGCTGACGAAGTCGATTCTTGCGTGCAGGAGCTGAAGAGGGCGGAGTTTGCCGTCGAGGCCGATATCGTTTTGACCTTGGGGCAATGTGTCGAGCAACTGCGCAAGGAGCAGTTTGACCTGATCGTGGCCGAGTATCCCAGTCCCAACTGGAGCGGCACGCGGGCCTTGGAAGTTCTCCAGCAGGTGGTGCAAAGCGTCCCGCTTATTTTCGTGGCCGCGAGTCTGCAACGAGAATGCAAGGCGGCGCTGCGAGCGAATGGCGCATACGATTTTATCGAACCCGCACGTATGGACCACTTGCCAGCGGCCGTTCGTGGAGCGCTCGAGGAAAAGAAGTTGCGCGAAGAGCTGGCGCAGGCGGAAAAAACGCGAGAAAGAGCGGAAGCACGTTATCGAGCGCTCGTTGATAACCCCACTTACGGAATTTGCCGCGTCGATGCGGGGGGGAAATTTGGTTACGCAAATTCGGCATTTCTCAGCATGCTGGGGTACACCTCGAGAGAGGAATTTCTCGAAACGGACTTTGCCAGGGATGTGATTCGAGATCCGGCGGTGCGTGATCGATGGAATGCGTGCCTGAGGGAGGGTGGCGAAATCGGGGGCTTCGAGATGGAGTGCCGTCGCAAAGATGGCGCGACGGTGAAGGTCCGGCTGAGCGGGCGTGGAGTCTCGACGGGGAGCGGCGCATTCGACGGGTTCGAGATGATTGTGGGAGACGTAACGGAGCAGCAGGCGCTTGCGGAGCGCTTCCGTGGGCAGGCGGACAGCGACTCGCTCACAGGACTGGCGAATGACCGGCGCCTTTTCGAGGTGCTGCACACGGAGATAACCCGTTCGAAGCGCACCGGACGGGAATTCACGCTGATGTTGCTCGACGTGGACCAGTTCAAAAAGATTAACGACCAGTATGGCCACCTGGCGGGAGATCGGGCGCTTGGCCGTCTGACAAACATTCTGCGAAGCTGCTCGAGATCCATTGACACGGCCGCAAGGCAAGGCGGGGACGAGTTTGCGCTGGTGCTGCCGGAAACGGGGGCGGCCGACGCGGAAGTGGTAGGGGAGCGCATCTCGGAGCTGCTTAGAAAAGATGTGGAAGAGCCAGCGCTTTCTGTGAGCGTGGGAGTGGCCGCCTATCCAAGGGATGCCGAATCCGTTGGACCGCTGCTCTATGCGGCGGATGCCGCGTTGTACGCGAGGAAGGGGAAGCGCATCAGGTTTGTGTCGGCAGGACTCCCGATCGAACCTTCGAACAACGGCGGGCTACGCGCAGTGAGCAGGTCCGTGCAGCCGGCAAGCGGCAAGCTGTGAGGAGCCTTGCGAGACCTTGGAATGCACGATTGGGATAGGAAGCGTATGAGACGTACGAGAGAACACGAACGCCGAACCAAATGGGCCAGCAGACGGGCGCCGTTGACTGGCCGAGGCACTGGCAAAAAGCAGACGGATTTGCTGGGAGAGAAAAACATTATGGATTTGATCTCCATGGGGGCACCGCTCCCGGAGGTTCTGAATAACGTGTGCACAGCCATCGATCTGCAGATAGGGAACATCGTGTCGGTGGTGTTGCTGCCCGATGACCCGGAGTGTGATTCTAAAACGATCGCTCGCGGAGCTCTGCAGTTTGGGCTGCGTCTGTATTGGTCTGCCGACATTCCTTTTCAGGACGACCGCGTGCTGGGATCCTTCGAAATGTACTGTTGCGTTCCGCGAACGCCTACGGCATCTGAAATGAAGTTGATCCAGCGAGCAACGTATTTGGCGGCACTTGCCATCCGCCGGTACCGTGGCGATGAGGATCGCGGTAGCGCGTCGAGAGAATGGAAGCGAGCGCCGGGCAGAAGGTCCGACGAAGCGACTCCAGTAATCTGAAGCTCCTGAACGGAACCAGGCTGGGGACGGACAATCGTCCGAACTAGCCCGGGTACCGAAACTTTTCCCCATCTTTGTTCCGGTTGTTCTGCAAGAAAATCAAAACTGGCCGTTCTAAACCCGAGGCGCGTCCTGGAAGGGTCGCGCGAAGGAGGG
>Ga0210398_10002319_pt1 | contig 18684 bp, 15 predicted proteins | sample IncBWC4OmetaG_FD_161047 | JGI IMG/M metagenome (GOLD analysis project Ga0210398, IMG submission 161047) | Forest soil microbial communities from Barre Woods Harvard Forest LTER site, Petersham, Massachusetts, United States - Inc-BW-C-4-O | ecosystem: Environmental > Terrestrial > Soil >... | reverse complement strand
TGCAGATCCAAGGAGTGCTGGAACAAAACACCGCCGGATTTCGGAAACTTCCTGGAACGGTCCTCAAGGATGGAACTGGGAACACCGTGTACACACCGCCCCAGGATGTCGCCACCATTCTAGAGATGATGGGTGATTTGGAACGCTTCATCAATACGGATACGGCCTTCGAAGCGGATCCCCTCATCAAGATGGCGTTGATTCACCATCAGTTCGAGAGCATCCATCCGTTCTATGACGGCAATGGGCGCACGGGACGGATCATCAATGTGCTCTATCTGGTGAAGGAGCGACTCCTGGACATCCCCGTTCTTTACTTGAGTCGCTATATCGTACGCACGAAAGTGGATTATTATCAGTTGCTGCAGGATGTGCATGATCATGATGCGTGGGAAGCCTGGGTGTTATACATGATCACCGCCGTGGAAGAAACGGCACGCGCTAGTGTTACTACCGTGCAAGCGATTAAGACCGCTCTCCTGGATACGAAGCACCGCATCCGAGCCAAGTATAAGTTCTACAGTCAGGATCTGATCAACACGCTGTTCACGCATCCGTACACGAAGATTCAGTTCGTAGAACGGGATCTCAATATTTCGCGTCTTACCGCAACAAAGTATCTGGACGAGTTGGCGGCCGATGGCTTGCTACGGAAACAGAAAGTGGGCCGTTCCAACTACTATGTAAATCTCACGCTCAACGCGATCTTGACGGGAGATACCATGCAGTCGTCCGAACCTGGTCAGAAGGAGTCACGCTAGTAAGAGATCACCGAAAGACATCAGTATTGTGGAGAGTGCTAAGTGATTATCATGGCTGCCCCGGAGCTCCAATCGGGGTCTGTGGTGTGATTGGCTTGGCCGACTCACCACCACTGTTGCTCGCGGTATCCTTCTGCCCACTCTGTCCGCCGCGACTTCCACTATCGCTGTTTCCATTCCCTTGGTTCCCGGACCGTCCCGGCTTCCCACGACTTCCCTGCCCTGGCTGTTCCGACGAGTCTGGCGGTGGATTCGCGGGCCGGCCGCCAGACGACGAGCCTCCCGCCGCACCTCCTTGTGGCGCCGGACGCGGACGAACATGCTGTCCGTTGCGGAGATCATCCGGTGGATTGACAACGACCAGATCGCCATCGGTGACTCCGGAGTCGACCTCGATAGTTGCGCCGTAGTCACGGCCGATCGTGACGTGCCGGAATTGGACGACGTGGTTCGTGGTATCGACAACAGCCACCTGGGCCCCTTCGGTACGGACCAGGAGTGCAGCGGCCGGAATGATAATCGGCGGTGTGGGTTGCGAGAGGCCGAAGCTGACCTGCGCATACATCCCTGGCACCAACAACCGGTCCGGATTGACCACATCCACCTCAGTCAGCAACGTTCGCGACGCCGCGTCGAAGGCACGTGCGGTCCGAACGACCTGACCATGGAAGAACCGTCCCCCGAGTTCCTGGACACTCACATCCGCCTGTAGTCCCAAACGCAGCCCGGGCGCATAGGACTCTGGGACACCGACATAAATCCGCACCGTGTCTGTTCTAGCGACGCGGAACAAGCTGCCACCACCGGTCACACCGCCTCCTCCGCTCCCGCTACTGGCGTCGCTCGACGCACTGCCGCTGGACGATACTGTATTCGTGGCACCAGCATTGGTACTCGCCCCCGCGGCCGATGCCGGAAGTGTATTCCCGCCGAGTCCAGCCGCGTTTTGAGAGCGACTCGGGTTCTGGCATCGTACGTGACCAAGCGCTCGGCAAGCGACCAACCCAGGACTGTTAGGCAAAAAAGCTTCGAGCACTAAGTTAGGGTATATGCCCTAACTTAGCCGGTATTGCGATGGACCCTAACTCTGAAAATCTGCGTGTCGGGAGTTCAATTCCCTCCCTAACCACTTTGCTAAGTAGTGGTAAAATAAAGACTTAGGAAAACACGAAGGCCCTCAGATCGAGCGGCCTTTCGTTTTTCGCCCCAAAATTCCCAGATGACTTTGCTTCATATTCGTAAACGTTCGTTTCGCTCACGTGCGGTTGCGAGTCCAATGCGCGAATCTTGCTCAAAATCCGTTCATCAAAGAGAGTGCGAGATTCTATCGTGCGACCTTTTTGTGTGACATAGCTTTGACGCTACTTCCCTCTTTCTCATCCCGCTCGAATGCGCCAGAAAATACGCGACGAATTCTCCTCCCTCGTACCGCTTGATGATGTCGTCGAGGGAGCGGATCGCGCTTTAGCCTGTCGCCCGACACACTGCGTGGGCTTTCACCCGGCGCGAAAGTCGTCTTACCATCACCGAATGGGTCGCAGTTGAGCACCGAAACTGGTACTCTGCCGACAATTGCAGCGTGTCTTCGGAATGCGTCCGCTGCCGCGGCCAAAGCCAAGGAGTTTGGGCAACGCATCAGTATCATTGCGGCGGGAGAACGCTGGCACTCCTCTGAAACCCTTCGTCCAGCGCTGGAGGATCTATTGGGCACAGGCGCTGTGATCGCCGCATTGACCGGAACAGCTTCACCAGAAGCAAAGGCTGCGGCAACGCTCTTTCGAGCAACCCAAGCGCAGATTCACGAAGCGCTTCTCACCTGTGCATCTGGTAGGGAGCTTATCGAGATTGGGTTTGGAGCTGATGTCGAATTTGCCGCAGAACTCGATGCGTCGCACATCGTGCCGGTGTTAATCGAAGGTCGGTATGTAAGGCAATAAGGCCGCGACTAGAGTTGAGGAGCAATCCTCGATGCCTATACGAAACTGAAATCCGATGACGCAATCCCGTACGCTGCGATTTGCGTGATTGATCGGCTCACAGGTGGCAAGAGGCCCTAGCCGATGTAGGATTGCCGTTCTACTCACTATTCGACCTCTCGCAAATCGAACATGCGTCAATGGAGGCCGCATATACATTGGCCTCAGTTAGATAATCCAGCGACTTCCTGGTACGCCAATCCCTTGCTCCCAACTCATAATCTTGAGTTGTGACCAACGCTTCGTCCAGCGGTCAACTTTCGCCTCATAAATCGCTGGCGTAATCTGAACACGATTCGGTCGTACCGTTAAAGAAAACAGATCATCCGTTCCAAACGGTGCGTACACCTGAAGTGTATTATCAATCCATCGGATACCAACCGCTGTGGCGGTCGTCGGCCACGAGGCGAGGGCATCCTCACAAGATGTATACGCTCGGATTTTATATCCGAAGTATCCTTCATACCAGAGGTGGACACGTGCTTGATTCTTGACATCGAGACGGATCGGTAGGTCCGCTAACTGTACATGCACACATCGAGCAACATCGGACTCCGCCTCGGCTGATAGATCCGGGTCGAAATACACGATGTCGTAATCCGCGATATCCACGGTCGCAGGTTTCGCGTGCGCGACATTCCAGATGGTCTGCGCGATGCACCCTGCCCCAAGATACCAACTCGGCAGTGTTAACGCGGCAAGACGCTGGAGGCACTCCCACACGAACTCATTCTGTCGCAAAGAATAGAGTAACTGTTCCGAGGCTACTGAGGGGCTTTCACTCTGATCCGTACTATTCTCTCTCATGTTATACGAGGTCGTACAGTATCGCTTGCTCCGCACCTTCGGGGGCTTGCTGCACAATCACGCCATCAGGGCGGACGATGCACGTACATCCATATGATAACTGATTTTGATATTGTCCGACAACATCCGACGATATGATCCAACATCCTGTTTCCACCGAACGCCGCTGAAGGTTCTCAAGGCTTCTTGGACGCCATTTTGCAGCCGTAGCCGGGGCAAGCATGTTATTAAAGATCAGTCGTGCCCCCTGTTGCCGAAGCTCCGCCGCCGCATCTGGGAAGTTTGCATCGTAGCAAATATTGACCCCGAAGCGCCATCCATGTGACTCGAAGACAGGCGAAATACATCCGGGGTCAAAACCATGCTCATTCGTAGGACATTTTCTGTACATACCGACGATGTGGCCGTCTTGGATAACGGCAGCATGGTCATTACCCGACCAACACGTCCCTCGTCAACCGTTACGGTCAACACCCCCTCTTGTCCCATCGAGTGAATTTATATGTCGATGCGCTTACGGGATACCACGGGCCTCCAGCGTACCATATTTACGATCGAACGATTGTTTTCATGGCACAGAAACGTAAGTCATTTAATGACAATCACTTACACATTTTAATTATTTGTCTATTTATCGAAAACAATTAAAAAAATAAGCCATTGAACATCCCAGCGGGTAGTCAATCGAATTAATATTGCAAAGCAGAGAAAGAAATAAAAGAATTCTGGTTTAGGAGCTCAAGAGTATGGCGCAAGAGTCACTGTGGGTTCTCTATCATCTTCGAGAGAGTCCTTTCTTTCAGGAACCGCTGCAAGGAGGAAGTACCCCCCGGTATCCCTTGGACCTCTTTGTTGCCCGGGAGCCTGAAGTCAGCCGCTATCTCGCATGGATCGCTGCGCACCGGAACGGCTCACGCCAATCAATCCGTGGACCGGTTGGCGTTGGCAAATCCACACTTGCCCACGTAATCAAAGCTCGGGCGCGGGACCAGTTTCGCTTACTGTCCCATCCGGACGCCATTTCTGTCAGTACATCAGATAGTACGGACGAGCTCCTCGTGCGGATTCTCCGCTACACCCTGAATGCCTTGTTCACCGCAGTCACTGATGGTGCCGCGGATACGGTGTTCAAAGATGTTGAGTCCGTCCAAGAGGCTCGACGGCTAGTTCTACAATACCGAGAAACGACGAGTGTCGGCGGTGGTTTGAGCATACTAGGATTTGGCGGGAGCGGGTCACGGTCGACTGCGACCCATCTTCCCTCCCAGGCAATGCCACGTATGTTGGTCCCCTCGTTATTGGTCAATCTTCGTAAAGTCGCCGTCTCACAGTTGGGGGTCGATGGGTTCATCATTCACTTGAACAATCTCGAAAATCTTTCCGATGCGCAGGAACAGACGGCACCGCTCGTCGTCAGGGATCTTCGGGATTTACTGCTAGAGGAAGGATTGCATTGGCTGTTGGTCGGCACGGACGACGCACTCCGGATCATTGTCGATGCGCAACCGCAGGTGCGAGGCATTTTCCCCCCTCCGCGATCTCTAGCACCGTTGACCACAGACGACGTGATGACCATTCTCCAACGTCGATACGATGCTTTACGTGTCGATACGAGCCAACCGGCGATTCCGCCAATTGAGTCTGAAGGTATCCGAACGGTATACGATCTTTATGAAGGAGATCTCAGGGGAACATTTAGCGCGCTCGACATGGTTGCGACCGAATTGCTTGGCTTGAGTGATCGCGGGGTTCATTCCCCACTCGGCCATGATGAAGTGCTTCGTGTCCTGCACAATACTGTGCGCGAGTCACTCGAGGCGCAATTGCCATCCGATGCGCTCGCCATCCTCCGCAAGCTTGCCGCAGCCTTTCCGACAGACGTGTTTATTCAATCAGAGGCGCAACACGTGACCGGCGATTCTCCAGCGAACATCTCGCATTCTGTACGTTTCCTGATGGGTCGGGGCATGATCTATGAAGTCGGCACACGCCCGGCGAAAGGCCGTGGACGACGAGCGACGGAGTATCGCGTGGCACGCCTCGCTACTCTTGCGTATGGCCCACCTGAGGAGAGCATCGTCGATGTCGAATGACGGTCAGTAGGCGCCTATCTTTCAGACGAGAGGGGGCTCGAATTATCGCCCGAGTTTCGCCAGCAACTCAAGCTATCTGGAGGGCTCACAAGAGAACTTGTGCCCTTTGGCTTCTCCCGTCACTTTACATGATGTCTTCGCCAACCCATTCTCACCCCTCCTCCCTCTCCGCGTTCGACCTCCGGGCCGCCGCGCGGCGAGCCATGCTCGATAATGGCTTCACGCCAGACGTTCCGGCCGCGGTGCAGGCCGAAGTTGCCCACGCCAGCGATCAGGCATCGTCTAGTGACGCCGCTCGTGCGCGGGATCTGCGGCAGCTTCCCTGGTCGTCGATCGACAACGACAGCTCGCTGGATTTAGACCAGCTCGAAGTCGCCGAGTCGCTTGAGAATGGCGACGTTCGGGTGCGCGTCGCGATCGCGGACGTTGATGCGACCGTTGTGAAGGGATCGGCGACCGATCAGTTCGCCGCGGCGAATTCGACGTCTGTGTACACGGGCGTCGTCACCTTTCCGATGCTCCCTGACCGTCTTTCTACCGACCTCACCTCGCTCAAGCAAGACAGTGCGCGGGCATCGGTGATCATCGAGTTCGTCGTCGAGAGCGATGGGACGATTCGGTCGCATGATGTTTACCTGGGCGTCGTGACGAATCGCGCGAAGCTCGCGTATAACAACGTCGGCGCGTGGCTCGAAGGCCAGGGGACGCTTGCGCCCGCTGGCACACCCGAGATTCAACAACAGCTCCGGTTGCAAGACAGCGTCGCGCAACGGCTCCGCGCGGTCCGGGCCAAAGCAGGAGCACTCGATCTGGATACGATCGAAGCGGAATCCGTCGTGCGCCCCGATCAGACCGTCGATATTCAACTCGTTCCCAAAACGCGCGCGAGTCGCCTGATCGAAGACTTCATGATCGCCGCCAACGTGGCGATGGCGCAGTTTCTCGACGCGCACGGATCACCGTCTATCCGACGTATTGTCCGGACTCCGGAGCGCTGGGATCGTATCGTCGCGCTCGCCGCTACAGTGGGCGAAACGCTTCCAGCCCAGCCAGATGCCGCCGTACTCTCGGCGTTTCTCGTCAAGCGTCGTGCAGCGGATCCAGACCACTTTCCCGATCTCTCCCTCTCTGTCGTCAAGCTGATCGGTCCAGGCGTGTACGCGTTACATACGCCTGGTGGTGACGACGCGGGACATTTTGGTCTGGCGACGCACGACTATACGCACTCCACGGCGCCCAACCGGCGCTACGCGGATCTCGTGACGCAACGGTTGCTCAAAGCCGTGCTCGCCGGTACGCCATCGCCATACAGCAACGACGAGCTGTCCCAGATCGCCCAGCACTGCACCGAGCGTGAAGACGCCGCGCGGAAAGTGGAACGTCAGGTCCGCAAGGATGCGGCGGCGGTCTCCATGGCTTCGCATGTCGGGCAGACGTTCAACGCGATCGTGACGGGAGTCACGCCAAAGGGGACGTTCGTGCGTGTCGTTGCACCACCAGTCGAGGGACGCGTCATGCGTGGCGAACAGGGGCTGGACGTCGGCGACAAAGTCTCGGTGACGCTCTTGTCGACGAATCCAGCCCGTGGGTTTATTGATTTTGGCGTGACGCGATAGGACTGGCGTGAAACGCGGGGACGCGTGTCAGCCCTATCGCGTCTCCATCCGCTTCAAGACGTCACCTAGTTGCTGTAGTTCTGTTCCGTACGTTGCCCAATCGCCATTGCGTTGCGCGGCGACAGCCCGGTCATAGTGCTCTCGCGCTTCACGCGCGAGGACCGAGACGCCATCTGAGAGTGGTTGCGACGAAAGCGGCGCGTTCGGCGCGCCACTCGTCTTTGGAGCAGCGGTGTTTGGCGATCCCTCTGCTGCATCGCCAAACAGGCCGCTGAGAGCGCCTTCTAGGGTCTCCGCCATGACGACATGGTTCTGATAGGCGACCACCACGCGCTTGAGTTCTGGGATCTGGCCTTCTTCAGAGCTCAGATATAAGGGTTGCACGTACAGCAGCGCTTTCTCGATTGGGATCACGAGTAACTCTCCCCGGATGACCTTGGAGCCACGCTGATCCCATAGCGTCAATTGCCGCGAGATATCCGTATCCTGATTGATCCGGCTGACGATCTGTCCGGGGCCATAGACGAGTGAGTTCTTCGGGAAGCGGTAGACACGTAGCTGCCCGTACTCCGTTCCATCATTCCGTGCGACCATCCAGGCGGCCAGATTATCCTTCCCGCGCGGCGTAAAGGGCGCCATATAGAGGTACTCGGCGTTCTGCTCGTCGGGGAGACGCATGATCATGTGCCGCATGAACGGTTCGTTGGGCGACGACCCTTCAGTTTGTTCAGGAATTTGCCATTGGTCTTCGCGCAGATAAAATCCCTGCGGGTCGTTCATGTGGTACGTCGTGTACAGCGCGGTCTGGATACGAAAGAGATCCGTCGGATACCGGACGTGGGCTCGCAGATCGGCCGGCATGGCGGCGATCGGGAGGAAGAGCCCGGGGAAGGCACGGGCATACGTCTGGATCAGCGGATCTTTCGTATCCATGATGTACGCGCGCATGGTTCCGTCATACGCGGAGATCACGACTTTGACGCTGTTACGCATGTAATTAGTGCCGTCGGCGGCGGGGAGCGAGTATGGATATTCGCTACTCTCCGTATAGGCGTCCAGGATCCAATACAGCGCCCCGGCATGATCGATCACGATGTACGGATCTCGATCAAAGGTCAGGAACGGGAGCGCCTTCTCGGCGCGCGCCAGCACAGCGCGATTGTACAGAATCCGGCTTTGCGGCTTGATATCGTCGGACAGCAGGATGTTGAGCGATCCGAACTCGATCGCCATGACGAGTCTGGCGAACAGCGACGAAATGGGGACGCCGCCAATGCCAGCATAGTGGGTGAAAATATTGACGTCGCCACTTGGATAGTCGAACTCACGTTGGGCCGTGTTGACGATCACGAATTCGTTGCTCGTCTCACCATAGTAGAGCTGCGGCTTCGTGATCCGCAGAGATGCGGTGGTCGTGGCTGGCGGGAGATCCTTCACGAGTAGTGTTGGGAGTCCTTCATCTGTCACCTGATTGACAGGAGCGGCGGTGACGCCCATCCCGTGCGTGAACGTCAGGTGGGTGTTGATAAAGGTCTGTGTTGGGAGCGACGCCGGGTTCAGTTCGCGGGGAGAGAGGAGAATTTGCCGGTAATGGCCGTCGACCATATAACGATCGTCGTCCAGGGAGACGAAGTCGTAGTAGGTTCGGATCTCTTGCAATGCTCCGAATGTCTGGAGTAATGGGGCGCGGTCCCATAGCCGGATGTTATCCACAGTGACGGCGTTGGCGTGTAGGTCTTGCGCGCTAAGCGATGCTTCGCCGTTGAGTTCGCGTTCCTGGACACTGTCGATCCCCCACGCTTGCCGAGTCGCGCGAATGTGGCTGCGGAGTTGCGGGGTTTCTCGAGTGACTTCGTTGGGGGCGACGATCAGCTTTTGTAGGAGCTGCGGATACAACCAGGTGCCGATTCCGGCGACGAGGAGGTAGACCGCGAACGCGCCGATCGTGGTCATCGCCAACCGCTTCCGGGCCATAGCAAAGACCACCAGTCCCGCACATGCAGCCACGATAGCCAGGAGACGGAGCGCCGGTAGTGTGGCATGGAGATCCGTATAACTCGCGCCGAAGAGCGGTCCAGTGGTGGAGTACAGGAGTGACGGGATCTCCACAAACCAGAGCGTGAGTGCGGTCACGATAAACCATGTACCAATCAACGCACCAAGATGTAACGCCGCCGCTGGATCGACGATGAACCTGCGCCGCGCGATGCGGACCTCATCACGGGTCCAATACGTCACGATACAGGCGATGGCCGACACCACCAGCACCGTGCGAATGAGCGTGAGCACACCATCCAGCACAGGGAGGGTGAACACGTAGTACGCGATGTCGCGCCCAAAGACGGGATCCGTGAGGTGGAACGGAACCTGGTGGACATATCGTACCACAGCGAGCCACCCTGACGCACTGGAGAGCGCCGCCAGGAAGGCCACGACGAAGGCCAAGGGGCTAGCGAACCGGCTCGGGAGGTGCGAGAGATCGACGTGCGGACGGTTCGGGTCTACAACGAGGATTTTGGCAACGGCGACCCCTCGGCTCGCGATACGGATGTTTGTCTTAATGAACGCGAAGACCACAACCCCGACGCCGAGGAACATCCCCCATCGGAGGAGGAGCGACGATTCGAAGACGACGGACGCTCCAACCTCGCGAAACCACCAGAGATCGGCGAAGAGGCTAGCGATGGCGGGGAGTATACCAACCGCTACGGCCAGGATGGCGATGAAGACGAGAACGAGAGGGCGTCGCATGGAGTATAGAAGAAATAAGAATGGGGATGTACTTCCCTGCACAATGTACAGGATGTGCTACGAGCTTGGCGGCACCCAAGAGTCCTTTGACAAACGGAACGGAGATGGTATCAGCACCGAACGGACTGTGGCGCTGGTCATCCGTTGAGGAACGCTTCGATCATGGCCGTGACTAACGCCGGTATTGGACTGTGCGGATCGACTGCGCAGATCTCTCCGATGTAGTCCCCATGTCCGCCCGGGAGAATCGCCAACTGGGCATGTGGTAACATGTGTGATAAGGCCAGCGCATGCTCCGCCTGCACCACTTCGGCGGCACCGTTGATCACCAGCGTCGGCGATTGAATGGCCTGGATCTTCGCGTCACTGATGTCCTGAAAGGCTAACATTCTGGCGACGTCCCGGTCAAACATTGCCTGGAGGCCTTTAGGGTCCGGGTTGGCTTCTCGATAGGCATCCTTCAGCGGTTGGGGCATATGCTCCAGGGAAGCCTGTTGCATCCCGTCCCAGAAGCCGGGCTGCATCCCGTCACGTTTGTATAAGGTCGAGGCTAACACCAGTTTGTTCACTAGTGCCGGATGCCGGATCGCGATCTGGAGGGCGGTGGTGCCTCCGTTGCTGAAGCCTATCACATCTGCTTTGTCGATATGGAGCTGTTTGAGCAGAGCGGCCACATCATCGGCGTCTTGTTCGAAGCTCAATGGGCGGCCGATATCCGGTGTATGCCCGTGGGCCTGTAGCTCGAGAGCGATCACCTGATGGGTTTTGGCCAGGTCCGGCAAGATGCGGCCGAACGTGGACCTGATGGTCGAGCCGCCACCGTGTAGCAGAACCAGTGGCGTGCCACTGCCGTGGATCTCGTAATACATCGGTAACCCATTCACCGTTGCGGAGTGGCCTGGGTGTTTGTGTGGTGTATTCATTGGTTCTGATGTTACAGAGGGACGTGACTAGAACGAAGTAAATCTAGATTCCCCGATGAATTTTTGTGTTCTGCCGTTTTTCACCTCATTCGGAGGACGTCGCGATTCTTTCGATTCGAAGAACAGTCGTTCAATAGACTCCCCGACGGCCTGAATTCCCATCGTCCGTTCAGCGAGGAGTCGGCTGATCTTGCCTCTTCCTAATGCAATGACAGAAAATGACTATTATGACCTTTTAGAGAGGGAGAAAGATGCCCCGAGATACCTGGACTGCCGCTGAGGCGAAGGCGCATTTTAGCGAAGTGTTGGATCAAGTCCAGAGCGACGGCCCGCAGACTATTACGCGGAAGGGCCGCGTAATGGCGGTCGTTGTCTCTTTCGAAGAGTGGCAGAGGAAGACACAGCGCACGGGAACGCTAGCGGAGTTTTTTTCCGAGTCCCCGCTCCGCAATGCTAAGATTACGGTGACGCGCCTTCCAGACGCGCCACGCTCGTGACCCGGAATGTGACGGACTTTGAGAGCGCCAATCTTTCACTCGTGAACCCTTGGGATGCATCATGATGGGCATCGTATTTACACTGTATGACGTGCGTACGCCGCCCAGTACGCGCCGAAGAGGAGCATCAGGCTATAGCCGAGTGCTGCCCAGCCTCCGAAGAACGTCCACACGATCGGGATCTGAATTGCATAGGAAATGAGTATGAACGCCAGCCCGTACACTATGGTATACGTCGCTGGCTCACCGGGGTCGTTGCTTTTGGCGAGCGCTAGACGACGGGCCAGATCGATCGGGATCTTATGGATGGTGCGTCCCCACCAGGCGGCCAGCGTGATGAGTGGGGATTGGTGGGAGACTTGATTGGGGATTGGGACAGGGAGTGGAAGTGGGCGGTCTGCTGTCGATGTCACGGCCCGTAGCCGGTCCGCGATTTCGCTAGTGAGTGTTTGTGCGTTATCCGTTGTTGACCATTCGTCCATCGAGAGCACTCCTCCGATGGTGCCTGTAACTACGGTATCGGGACGGGCTTTGTCTTCGAAGGTCAGGCCGATCGGGACAATGTGAATCCCCTGGACACCCGCTTCTCGGGCCCGTAACGCTACCCGAGCGAGACCGGTCTTCAACGGCGCAAGCGCGGGGTCGTTGTGGCTCTTCCCTTCGGGGAAGATCAGGATGGCGCTCCCCCGCTGCAGGGCGTTGATAATCTGCTGGAAGGCATTTCGATTTCGAAGGGGATCACTGCGGCCAGTGGGTTCATCCGACGTTCGGTGGAGGGGAATGATCCCCACCACTTTCACTAGAAGCACCCCAAAGATGTTGTTTGCCAAGGTCGCTTTAGCGGTGATCTGCAGACGACGGGGGATGATCCATTGGGCGACGAGGGAATCCACGAGGGCGTTCTGATGGTTGACCGCTACGAGGATGGGGCCGCTCTCTGGAATGCGATCGCGGTGGACGATTTCGATGTCGCGGTAGTACCAGTGCAGCGCGATGCCGCTGATCCACTGGAGGATCCGATAGATCATGAGCGCGTTGTGGGCGGTACGATAAATATCCTACGACACAGGCCGGAATGCCGCCATCTATACATCCGCTGGATTCTCAACATACAGTCGCCAAGCTTCGGACTCTGCCGTCACCTTCAGCATTCGAGCGCGTTCCACAAGGAATCGACGTAGATATCGTTCGAGCAATAGCCAATCAACCAAGCTGCCGAGTGGCCCTAATGGGGATCGGAAGATGAATGTGTCGCGCATGAGTGTGCTTCCGTTGTTGCCTTCGAAAGAATGGTCATGTTGCATGACGGCAAAGGCTCCTTTTCTCATGACATCTTGAAAATGGCGGGGACGATCGAAGGCGGTAAGCTCCACGGTTAATTCCTGCCATACACCTAGGTGCTTCGCTCGCCACGTCACCATCTCTCCAGCTCGGATGAGGCCTGTTGTTCTGCCCTTGATTGCCGTTTCTCTGGTCTTTCCGGCGGTGACGGTATGGAAGTCGATGCTCCGGGCGAGGTCGAAGCACCGCTCCCTGGGCGCATGGATCGCCGTTGTGAGCTCAATCACGGGCATGGTATTTCTCCTGGTGCAGGCTGTCACACAGTGAACCGCTCTTGGAAACCGTTACGATCAGAGTTGAACGAATCGCAGCTTCGCTCGGCGCTAAATTATTATCTACTCTACCCGGAGGAGATCAACGCACGCCTCGCGCGTGAGGTGGAGTGGACGCCGGAACGTGTCGCACAGGAGTTGCCTTTCACGCAGCCACTTGGGCACCGATAGCTCTACATGCATCATTCGCGAACACTGGAATGAAAATATGACATTGGTGGTGGTTGTCACTCAAGGGATAGTGATTGCCGTTACGTTAGGCAGAAGCGCTTGCACTCGATTCAGGAACGGGTAGCGTCGGTTCAATGTACTCCTGCATGTCGACAACTCGAGCGAGGATTTTCCTGATTTCCACTTGACGCCGCTCCCGAAATGCGGTGAAAGTCGGCTCGTCAAAGAGAAGTCTCTGTGGATCCTCGGCAAACCAGTCGATGAGCAAATGCCTCGCGATATCGACACTATCATGCTTCAGGCGCGCGAAGTAGGTACTTGGCAGCTCCGCGCGCTTGCGAATATTGTCTGTCGCGCCGACGTAGCGAAGATTGCCGATATCGTTGATTTGCGCCGATCCCTGCAATAACCGGGACCGAAGCATCGACTGTGGATAGATGTGATCGATGTGGGGCTCATTGCCTTTGAAGCGCACGTTGAAGGGTGATGTCCCGGACTGATCGACGTACACAATACTCAGCAAAATGGCCCGGAGTCGATTATCGGACAGATTCGAATCGGACAACTCGGTTTGATACGAGCGTCGCTTAAAGTATTCCACCACGTCCGACAAGGGGAAACCATTTGGACAGACAACACCCACGACCTGATGAACGGCGTTGATGGTCGTGTCTCCACTCGCGCCGAACCAGTTGAAAAGATTGGCCTTGTGGTAGTACGCGCGCATACGTGCGCGGCTGCCTTCGTTCGGCTTGGGATTATGGTAGAGATAGTCGAACAACGGCACGAAAGCATTGTAGGTCCGAACAACCCTGTCCGAGAAGAGCTTGAGGTCGTGCTCGATGAAATCACGAAGCTCTTGGAACGCGGCTTCCGCCCAATCGGCTTCCAACCGTTTCAGTAGCTTTTCTCCCCGTGCACCAACGAATTTTGAAACGTCGTTTACCTCGGCGCCATCGCCATGAGCGACGAGGAGGCACTTTAATGGAAAATTGGCTTCGAATTTCAGTCGATCACCAAGATTGAGCAGATCAACAGTCTGTTCGGTATTTTCTTCGATATCCTCCCAGCCCTCTTTCATGGCAGCGAACATCAGATCGGATGCGGTGAGCTTGGTTCCGCCCGAGTTCACGCGTACGAAAATGTCGAGAATCTTCCGATACTCGAACTTGTTCGCTACGCCGTCGAGTTCCTCGACCCAAAAATGGTTCTCTTCACGAAGCAAAGTACGCAGCTGCGACAGGTTCGTGTGCACCTGGCGTTCGCGTATTCGGCGCTCATCGGATGTAGCCTCGTTCAGCACTGGGCCGAGTGCGTCATTCAGGTCATACGCGATGGTCGCGGCATCCTTTTGTGCGTCGCGCTCCGTGAGATTGCGTAGACGGTAAAACGGCAGTTCACGAGGCGACGTGGAAAATTTCAACTGATACAATAAATCGGTTCCAGCCAGCTCCCTATTGTCTTGTGTGACATCGAACCACACCTCGAGAACGTTGTGCTGGGGGTCGATGATTGCCCCTCGAAAGAGAGCGTACAGTGTTTGCAGTCGTTGTTGGCCATCGAGCACAAATGTCTTTTCGACATCAGCGGCGCTCTTGGCAGAATCATAGAGTGTTGAAAGCTCGATGTCACGATCGATGGTTTGCATGAAGCCACGAGCCTTGATGGATTCCTTCGTTCGCCAGAATAGGAGTGTCTGGACCGGATAGTTGCGCATCAGGCTATCGAACAGCCGTATCATCTGCTCCTCATCCCACACGAATGACCGCTGAATGTGTGGCAACAACAGCTCATGACGCTCAATGTCCTCAAGCATGCGGAACAGTGATTTTGGCTTATAAGCCATGGCAACCTCGATCTGATGGTCTATGCGCGCAGGTGACCGAACTCTGATAATCCAATATCACTCAAGCGAGTCAACAATGTCGTCTCGGCAGTCTCTGTTTCAACAGTGCTACACGTCATCGCGTCTGAAACACAGTGCCGACTTTGTCCGCAGGAATATAATAAAGGCAGAAGACCTATTAGGACGCGATCTTCACAAACCCCTCACAGGCCCCGGATACTGTGCCACCAGCGCATCAGCCGTCAACAGTGTAATCCCCTCGGCCGTGGCCTGCGCGACTAACATGCGGTCAAACGGATCTTTATGGAGAGGCGGTAAACTATCAATGGAAACGGCATGCTCACTGGTCAGCGATAACTCCTGGTAGCCATTATCCAGCAGCCCTCGCCGGAAGACCCGTGCATCTACCACAAAATCGGTCCGGCCAAGGCTCCGTTTGATGGCAATTTCCCAGAGGCTGACGGGGCTAAAATAGAGCATCGTGTTTGGATCTTCGAGCAACGTGCGTGTAGCGAGAGAGAGCTTCTCCGGCGCGCTGGCCGCCCATAACAGCACATGCGTATCCAGCAACACCTTCATGCAGGATCGTCGAAAAGATGTTCGAGCTCGACGCTCCCCATGCGGTCGAAATCGTCTGGAATCTGGATCTGTCCAGTCATGAAACCGAGCCGCTGGATCTGCCCTCCAGCCGGAGCGTCCAAGGACATCACTTTCACTAACGGCTTTCCCGCCTTGGCGATCACAAAAGTTTCTCCCTTTGCCGCTCGTTCGATCAAACGCGAGAGATGGGTTTTGGCTTCATGAATGTTGACGGTGTACATGCTGGATCCTCTAGACTTAGTCTATCGAAGTTAGTTCATGTCAAGTTGATCCGCAACGGTTATAGTAGCGTCGGTGTCTAATTTTCTGGATACTTTCGCACCAATCTCCCATCCCAATCGCACTCATGGCACCCAGAAGATCCACGATCGCGGCGCTCGCCCTGGCCACTCTCACCACCGTCGGAACCCACGCCGCCCAGGCACAGGCCGCCGATACATCGATCTTCGCGCCGCTCACGCTCGCGCCGGCACCAAGCCAGACTCGGCTGGCCAACGGAGCACCGGGGCCGAAGTATTGGCAGAACCGGGCGGATTATGACATCACCGCCACGCTCGACACCACGGCGCGCGCGGTGCACGGATCGATGTCCTTGCGCTACACCAATAATTCGCCGGATACCTTACACATCCTCTGGATCCAGACCGAGCAGGATCCCAACGAGCACATCGACCAATTCACGCAGTCCGTGAACGGCCGGGCCGTCCCTCTCACGGTAGAACAACGCGAGCCCACAGAGACGAAAGTCACGTTAGCCGAGCCGCTCAAACCGGGTACCTCGGCGATGTTTCAGGTCGCGTGGCAATTCAGCATGCACCCGGGTGAAGGGGGCGGCCGGATGGGGCGGCGAGGAAAGCTCTATGAAATCGCCCAATGGTACCCGCGCTTGAACGTGTACGACGACGTCAAAGGGTGGAATACCGAGCCGTATACGACTGGGGCCGAGTTCTTCCTGGACTACGGCGACTATACGATGGCCGTCACCGTGCCAGCTGGCTACATCGTCGCTGGCACTGGGGTCCTGACCAACCCCGCTGACGTGCTGACATCGACGGAGATCGCTCGGCTAGCGGTCGCGGCCAAGTCAGATACCGTCGTCCACGTCGTGACCGCCGCCGAGTTGGCTAGTGGCGCGGCCCGTCCCAAACAGAGCGGCATGGTGACGTGGAAGTTCGCCGCCAAGAACGTCCGCGACGCGGTGTGGTGCACGGCGCCAGACTATCAATGGGACGCAGTCAGTTGGAACGGGATCCTCGCGCAGTCATATTACCAACCCAGTACCGCGAGCGTCTGGAGTGACGGCGCGGACCAGGCGCGCATGTCGATCCAGGAGTATTCGGAGCGGTGGTTCCCGTATCCGTATCCCCAAGTGTCCGTCGTAGAAGGGCCCGTCCAAGGGATGGAGTATCCCATGCTATCGATGGATGAAGCGGCGGAGACCAAGGAATCGCTCTACGATGTGATTACCCACGAGGTGGGGCATAACTGGTTTCCGATGATCGTCGGCTCCAACGAGCGGATGCACACGTGGCAGGATGAAGGGTTTAACCAGTTTATCAACACCTTCAGCCAAGCGCGCCGGTATCCGGCGTTGGGTGATCAGGAGCAACGGGCGACGTTCTATATTCGATGGACGGGACGACAGATGGCGAGTGGCCAGGATGCCCCGCTGGAAACTGGTGCCGTGGTGGGGAACTCGGGGGGACAATATTTCAAAACCGCCGGGGGATTGGAGATACTCCGTCGTGACATCATGGGGCCGGAGGCGTTCGACAAAGGGATCAAGAGCTACATTCAACGCTGGGCGTACAAGCACCCCACGCCGATGGATTTCTTCCGGACGATGAACGATGCGGCGGGGAAGAATCTCGACTGGTTCTGGAAGGAGTGGTTCCTGGAGACCCCGACGTTCGACCAGGCGATCGATTCGGTGAGCGTGACGAAGCAGGGACAGGAGACGCACGTCAGCGTGATCTACGACAACAAGGGGAATGGCGTGATGCCGCTTCGTGTTCGATTCACGTTCAGTGACAGCACAACGCAGGACTTTACGTATCCCGTCGATGTGTGGAAGTCTGGCGCGACGTATACAGCGTCGTACACGTTTGCGGGGAAGAGTCCGGCGAAGATCGTGATCGATCCAGAGAGACATTTTGTGGATGTGAAGCGCGCCAATAATATGTGGCAGGCGAAATAAGGACAAGTGGTCTGCTTCCCACGGGTGAGTCCACGAGACTCACCCGTGGGATTCACGGATTGACAGCGCCGGTCATCTCGGGCTGATCGCTTATTGATAAGTAGCGATCACGCGAAGAGCATGGCGAAGCTATCTTGGAGGACATGCGCGATGATGCCAGGGCGCAGACTATGGCGCCACGTGGCAAACATGCCGAACATGACGCCATAGATCGCGATGATGCACATCATCTTGAGCCCCTGATAGCCATGCGCGGCCCCGAAGACCATGGCTTGTAGCAACACCCCGAGGGTGTGACTCCGGGCGAGCCGTCCAAACTGCTGCTGCAGATAGCCTCGAAAGACAATCTCCTCGCAGAATCCCGCACTGAGTGTCATCATCAGCGCGGCGACCGTTTCCAAAGGGCCACGGGGCAGGAGGTTTTGAATATTGCTACTGGGTGACCCTGCCATGATGTGTGCCACCGCCAGTAAGACCAGATTCGCGCTGATCATGAACGCGACCGCAACGCCCAGATCGCGCAGGACAGATTTCCAATCAGGCCAACGCCCACCAATCAGCGCGCGCAGTGTCCCGCCGCGCCGCCCAATCCCCCACCAAATCCATGCCACCAGCACCCATTCCAAGGCGAACGTCGCGCCGTAGGTGACGAGACGTGGGTTGAGCCCATTGATGTTCGCTCGCGGTGGGGCGTGCATGTGCGCCCCCAAGAGAGAAACCGCAATCAAGACACCGAGCAGCACCCCGGTGTGCCAGGCTGGGGCAATCAGCTTCGAGGTGGAGGGCGCGATCGTTACCGACTCCTGGCGGGGCTCATGTCTCCTAATCTAAGG
>Ga0210398_10002318_pt1 | contig 18688 bp, 8 predicted proteins | sample IncBWC4OmetaG_FD_161047 | JGI IMG/M metagenome (GOLD analysis project Ga0210398, IMG submission 161047) | Forest soil microbial communities from Barre Woods Harvard Forest LTER site, Petersham, Massachusetts, United States - Inc-BW-C-4-O | ecosystem: Environmental > Terrestrial > Soil >... | reverse complement strand
CACCGTTGGCTTGCGGAACGTCGCATCGATGCGGTTAAGAATGTCTTGTTAACCTCACGGTTGACACTGGCAGAAGTCGCGAGCAAGTGTGGCTTCGCCGATCAATCCGCACTCAGCAGATCTTTCAAACGTGTTCTCGGAGAGAGTCCGGGCGAGTGGCGTAGGAGCAGAAAGGGCCATCATTAAGCAGTTTCCGTCAAGACTCAGCATAATGATCGACGCTACGATTTGAATGCATATCGAACTGCAAAAGATGTGATATGCATCCATTCCGTTAGGAGACAGGTATGTTCAAACTACTCGCCGTCACTACACTTGCAGCTTCGCTCACTGCTTTTGCGCAAATGGATATGAGGCCTTCTCAGTCCACAGACAAAGAAAAACTTGCAGATGCTTTGCGGGCAGGACCGGAATTTATCACCAAAGACGCCGTGATTGCAGATTGGCCAGCAAATCCCAAGGATCGAAATGCTGGATACCGGATTTTACGAGCCGGCAAGAGCGACTGGACCTGTCTGCCGGGAATTCCGGGATACCCCCATGATGAACCAATGTGCCTGGATAAGACTTCGATGCAATGGATCAAAGACAGCCTCGCCGACCGGCCCGTACACATCGACCAGATCGGTGTCATGTACATGTTCTCCGGAGCGTGGGTCCCTGACCTGCATAACACATCCCATAGCGCCGATCACACATATCACGTGGGCCCTCACGTAATGATCATCACGCCTCACAACGAAGATCTCGCGAAATTCAGTCGCGACGGTTCTACGGGTCAGATTTACGTTTCGCATCTGCCAGGCCATTCCGAGCTCTACATGATCATGCCTTTCAAGAGCTGGCCTGAACAGTAGTTAGAGTCGCGGGCACACGGTCCCAAAGAGTCGGCATAGAGATCTGAAACTCAGCCTCTGGTCCACTATCAAAGGTCGAGGTACGGAACCTGCCTACTCTCGCATGCGCCCTGGCTGGAGGCCGGATGCCGATCAGATTCACGCAAGCCCCGTCGCTTGAGTGCACTGTCCAAACTTTCCCGTTGTACCGAAGATCCGCAAGAGTGAGTGGCGGGATATCGACGCGCCGAAACGCAGATGTTGGCACATCCAAGACGTAAACGATTGCACTCCGAACGACGGCAGGGATGCGTTCCTGGCCGTTGGCGCCGCAATCTGGGAGCGACACCCAAGGCACCGTCCCGGAAAAGTCTCATCCCTGATCCTAATAAGTAACCCCGGTTCCAATTCAGGGCGGAGTCTAATCTCAAACTCGTGCAATCCGAAGACGCAGATTCCGGAGATTCGTCTTCTCCAGTCGCAGCACGCCCTTACTGTTGGTGCGCAAGCGCAGCATGTTAGCTAGAACGCCTGGCAACACTGCAGCGGGCAACGACGAAACATTTGGGCCGGTGAGACTAAGCTCGTAGACCGTATCCGGTAGCAGGCCGGACGCTAGGAGCGAATCGCACCCCATATCCGGCAACGAGACTTCCCCTCCCTGAGAAGCAGTATCCGATGTACTGAACAATACGAAGGGTCCGGGCTCCGAGGCAGCACCCAGAAAATTAACTCCGTCGATCAACTCAGTGCGCTTTTTGCCAGTGACTCCCGTATTGCCGATTTCGAAAACGTGAAGAAAGAAATCTTCCTCGGCAGGGACGGATGGCGACACTTCGATGCGCCAGCGACCCGGCACCACGTTTTTCCGGTTTGAAGGGGAAATTTTGGATAAGTCGTCCCCCCAAAAGGTCTTCCACATGTGCTGGAGGTTCGGGTCTTGCGGCAACGGGCCGCCCTCTTGCGGCTCCAGCGGCCAGTTTTCGCCAGTTCCCCAGGAGCCGCCGTGGTCGTCGCCTGGAGTATAGAAATCATTTCGCGTACCGCCGCGGCGCGTGACCATCCGCTCACGCGGGAGTAGAGAATGGACCAGCAACTCTCCCGAGGCCTCCCGAAAGCAAAAGATCGAAGCGTTCTTGAATTCTTTCGCTCCCGGTACACCCTGCCTTGGATCTTGGTCTATACTCGGCTCGTTGACTCCATGCAATAGCCAAGCCTTTTTGAAAGATGGGTGCGTGCTGACGACCCGGTCGAAGACAAAGAGCAGATCCTGCACAGGGACATAGAGAACTTCGCGTGTGAATTTCTTCAGCTTTTCGCGAGAATATGCGTTGCTGGCATCACCCATCGCATAGTGGTATTGGCTGGCCACATGATCCACTACGCGCATCGAGCCAAGATTCCACAGATCGCGGGTACGCTCGAAATCCTCAGGGCTGCGGATAGTGTTCCAGAAGCGAGAGGAGTCCATGCGCTGCCCGCCATCGTTGGCCGCCGCCAAGAGATTCTGCGACCAAAAGAATTTTTCTGACGGATCGTAGATCAATATCGAATTGTGCGCCACCGTGCGCCGGTAATAGTTGAGATAGTGAGGGCTCTCGCTGTCGGTGTAGTCAGCCCCACTGTCAATTGCCAAATACCCACTGTGATAAATCGTGATCTGATTCTGATCGAGATGCTGATGTTTCGCCAGGTACGGGCCGCAGTCAAATTCAATCCAGGTCGAGTCCGGCTTCCATCCGCTGCGCATGACCAGATGTCCTACGCCTGAAAAATAGTTCTGCCGCGCCAGCTCACTCTCGCTGGCGAGCGCCGGATCGCGCGGCGTGACCTGAGGGTCGTCCCAAAGGAACTCAAGAACCGGAATCGTCCATTGTTTTGGGAAGAAGCCGCTCTTGCGCAGGAGCCACGCGCTGTAGGGATCCTTAAATCGATTGACGGCGTAACCGAGAACGGAAGTGTCGCGCAAATCCAGAATTGGATATTCGTTATCACCTTCGCGCGAGGGCGTGCCATCCGGGAGCAGCTTATAAAGGTAGGTGTTTCCAATATTGCGAAACAGGGAGTAGTTGTGCGCAGGATCTACCCCAGTTATCGTGCGCTGTAATTCAGCGAGCAAAGTCAGGCTGGCCCAGGTGATTCGCATATAGTCCATGGATTCGTGATAGCTGCCCTCGGGAGAAACCACACTCGTGGTTTCGAGAACATTGGCCAGGCACTTTGCCACCTGTGCACGCCACGAACTGCAACGATCGTTGCAGCCTGCGAAGCCATCGAGTGCGGCAGAGACAAACGCAGGTAACGAAAGATAGCGTACGGCATAATTGTGGTACGAGTAGTTGCCTGGATCGGCGAAGTCAGGGCTTGCGAGCATCGCTGACGCCCCTTCCATCAACTCATCCGCAATCCGATTCTGTAAGGCAGGATCGAAGCCGGGATATCCAGAAAGCCAATCGAACGCCAGCGACCAGCGGGCGTAATCAACCCAGGAACGCGAAGGCTTCAGCCCTTTTGTGATGTGGCCGTCGCGCATCGCGGCCAAGGCCTTCTCCGCAAAACTCTCTTGCCGGGTGAGTTGCCACGAAAGAGCCCACCCCTCCATATCTTCCGACGGGCGCATCCCACCGGCATACCTGGTTCTTAGCAGCGCCAAACCAGTAAAGGCATCAGTATCGGAGATGAGCAGCCGAGGGCGCTGGGCTTGCACTTGAGCGTTGCCCTTCGTGACCGCGAGAAAAATTGAGGCCGCCACGCCTGCCATGAAGTCGCGCCGCTTCATTCTTGAATCGCTCCCTGCGAACCAAAGTGGTGCCCTTTGCGAGTTCAGGCGGAGGGTGGTTCCCTTTTTACACGGTGACGCAAGTAAACACAAGCAGTCGCAAGCATAGGTTTATCTAAAAGTTTTCAGCCGCAGGCCGCGGGGCCACGTGGCAGCGCTCGGACCCGCTTCAGTGGCTGGGTTTATGGCCATTCAGGGCAGAAGATTCCGCATTCTTTGTCGCTTTCTTTTGTTTTCCTTGAATGGAGTGTATAAAATATAGAAATGCAAGCCCAGAGGAAAGTGCTGCTTCTGCGAGGGATCCTACTTTAATGATGACTGGGAGAGACTCCCGTCTCTTGGCGGAGCAACGCCGCCGCAAGATCCTTGATCTGATCGAACAGAAAGGGCAGATCACTGTACGCGAGCTGGTTGAGCGGTTTGCCGTCTCGTCGGTCACGGCACGGGGGGACTTGGATAGCCTGTGCTCAGAGGGCATGGCGGTTAGATCTCACGGCGGCGCCGTTCGTAGTTTAGAAGTAAGTCAAGATTCGGCCTCCGATTCGAAGGAAACACTGCGTTACGCCGAGGTGGCCCGGCTCGCGAAGGTCAGCTTGACCACGGTTTCGCGAATCGCCAGCGGAAGTTCCCATTTCGCCCCCTCCGTTCAGGCAACCGTCCTATCGGCTGCTCGAAAGCTGGGAGTAACGCTGGCGGCAGGAAAAAGAAATCGCACGATCACGTTTATACTCGGCAACCGCGACACGGTTAACGAGTTCCAGTCGAAAGTGCTGTTGGGGGCGGAGGTGTACTGCGCCCAGCATGGCTGGGACTTGCACTTCATTAGTTTTCGTTCTGACCTGAACGCCCCCTTGGGGAGCCTGCGTCTTCCCGAGGCGCTGATGCGATCCAATCGACCGAGTGGCGTCATTCTCACGGGCACACACTCTGTCAGCATTCTCGCCGCGCTTTCGGAGAAGAAGATTCCGTTTTCTCTCGTGGGAAACAACATTGTCGGCGAGTCGCGACCGGAACAGTACGACTGCGTTTTCACGGACGACGTGCGCGGTTCCACTGAGATCACCCGCTATCTTATCGCCCAGGGGCACCGAGCCATCTGGTATATCGGCAATCAACGTCTTCCATGGTTCGCGCGCTGTGCCGCAGGCTACCGCCAGGCCATGAAGGAGGCCGACCTCGAACCCCGTTTCAGCGAGATTAGTTCCGAGGATCGCGAACTCGGATACCTGGCTGTGAAAGCCCTACTGGCCAGTGGAGAGAAGCCCAGCGCACTTTTTGCAGGCACGGATCAGGCTGCGTCTGGCGTGTATCAGGCGTTGCAGGAATCTGGAATTCGAATTCCCGATGACATCAGTGTTTCTGGCTTCAATGACACCATCGGTGAAGTGCTGCATCCCGGGCTTACCACGGTGCGCGAATTTCCTAAAGAGCTCGGCGGCCATCTGGCCGAATTTGTGCTGCGGCGGATTCAGGAACCAGACCTGCCCCCCCAGCAACTCGTGATGCCGACCGAACTGATTCGCCGGGAAAGCGTGCGCAACGTTTCGTCTGGCCATACGTTGCTGACTTCCGTTCACGTTCACGAAAAAGTCCTGTGAGACCCGGCCCCAGAGCGTTTCTTCGGAGCCTGCCGAGGTCACAAAACAGAATATTTCTCTGCTTCATGATGGTGGTGTGGGCAGCCGCCAGCGCATTAGGCGGATCGGCTCCGCCGCCAGAGGCGTTCTCGGTATTGCCCTTGGCTTCGAGTGGTCCGCAGATCACGCCCTATCTTCAGTATCAAACTGAGTTGGCTTGGCGCGAAGACGAAGCGAGGATGAGGGTCTGGGACGGGATTCGCACCGAGCAGGATCTACTGCGCGTGCGCAAGGAAATACGTCAAAAGCTTCTGACCATGCTCGGAGGACTGCCCACCACAAGAACTCCGCTGCACCCCCGCGTCACCGGACGCATCGCGATGGACGGCTTTCACATTGAAAAGCTGATCTACGAAAGCCTCCCGGGCGTATATGTGACGGCGCTTCTGTACGTGCCTGACGACCCCAACAGCGGTGAGCCTAGGAAGCACCCTGCCATTCTAGTCCCGGCCGGCCATGCGGAAAACGGGAAGGCACACTATCAGGCGCTCTGTCAGAGGCTGGTGCAGCGCGGCTATGTAGTCATCAGCTGGGATCCTGTGGGTCAGGGGGAGCGCAGCCAGTTCTGGGATGCAAAGGCAGGCAAGAGCCGCTACAACCGGATCTGCGCGGAACACGCGGTGCTCGGCAATCTGGCTTATCTCGCGAGCACGAACCTGGCGCGTTGGGAAATCTGGGATGGTCTACGCGCCTTCGATTACCTGCTGACGCGTCCGGAAGCCGACGCCGAGCGCATCAATATTACCGGCACCAGCGGAGGCGGCTTTCAAGCGATGTACATCGCAGCGCTCGAACCCCGCATCAAGGTGGCAGCCGTCTCCTGCTACATCACCTCACTGCCCATGCGAATTCACAATCGGATTTTCAAAGACCCAGACAGCGATCCTGAGCAGGACTTATACGGCATGATATCGAACGGCGTCGACCATGCCGGGCTCTTGCTGCTGATGTATCCGCGCCCGGTCTTCGTTGCCGCAGCGACGCTCGACTTCTTTCCTATCGAAGGCGTGCACAAGACTTTTCAAGAAGTGTCGAGGTTGTATCGCCGCTTTGGTCATGCCGATCGCATCGCGATGGCGGAGGGTTATCACGGCCATCAGTATTCCGATGAAAATCAGAAGGCAGCGTTTGAATTTCTGGATCATTTCAATCAGTTGCCGGAGAAACAGACGCTCGCTTCGGCCAAAGACTTGGATGAGAAAACCGTGCAGTGCACGCGCACCGGCCAGGTGATGCTGGACTTCGAAGATGCAAGGTCGCTGATGGATCTAATCCGGGACTATTACACGGAGCACCAAACAAGATTGGCCGAATCGATTCGGCAGCTTTATCTGGCCAGCAACTATCCCGGCATTGCGACCTGGAACATCAGCCAATATAGCGGCATAGCTCCGGCCAAAAGCGAGATCGCGTGGGAGAGTGCAGGAACCTCGATATTCGAAGACACTTCCATCGATCGCTACATTTTGCGTCACAGCGGTAACCTTGTTATGCCTCTATTGCACATTCACCGAACTGGGAGCCAGAGTCGCCGCTGGTTGCTGTGGTTCAGCAAGAATGGCAAGGCGACCGTAGACGACTGGCCCGTGCTCAGGAAGTACCTGGGTGCCGGCTTCGATATCATCAGTTTCGATTTTCGCGGGCTGGGCGAGACACGAATGCCCTACAAGGCGGTTTCCGAAGACGATCCCTCTTTTGCTCAGCTCGATTTCGACCGCGCCTACGTCAATCCGCTCTCCAGCGTGTTAGCGGATTACGTTTACAATTCGCTCTTGACGGGCAGGCCCTATTTCTTGGAGATGATCGAAGATGCTGAAATCGCAATTCGTTTCTCGCAGCTAAGACTCCATGCGGTACTGTTTTCCGTGGCCAGTGATCAAGAAGGACTCACGTTGGCGAATGCAATTGCAGAGACATTGCCGGCGGTCGAACCAACCCCGCACCCAGGTGCGCCGATCATGAAGTGGTCGGATCTTCTAATCCAGAAGCGCGAACAGTGGCCCATTCAGTATCTGCTGCCGGGCGGCGCATACATTCACTAGCGGCCCTGATGATTTTGTACGACCGCCGCTTCAGGGTCTGGCGGTCGAGGCAAACAGCAGCGCAACTACCGCTGGCGCAAGTTGCAAATGGGCTGCATCTTCCAGCTTGGTGACTGGCGCAGAAGCGGGTGTCTCCTGGGTGCTTATGGCGCGGTTGAAACACCTGGACTTAACAGCGCCGCCGAATCCGCGTCGAGGTAGATGGTAGCATTCGGGTGGTTCCGCAGAATCGACGCCGGCATCATGGGACTGATCTCCCCTTCAAGGCACTCCTTAACCGCACGTGCTTTCCGAGTGTCCGGCACTACCACAATGATCTCTTTGGAGCGCAAGATTTGCTGCACGGACATTGAAATCGCTTTCTTAGGCACATCCGCTAGCTTCGAGAACCAACCTTCATTCACCTGCTGTTGGCGGCATGCCTCGTCGAGATCAACGATAAGATACGGGTCAGCGACCTGAAAATCTGCCGGCGGATCGTTAAACGCGAGGTGCCCATTCTCTCCGATTCCGGCAAAGAGAATATCAACCGGTTTTAACTGGAGTTCGGCCCCAATTCTTCTAACCGCCCCGTCTGGGTCTCCATCGCCATCGAGCAGGTGATACTGGGTGATTCCCGCTTTGTGAATCAACCTCTCGAAGAGATATTTGCGAAAACTGGCGGGATGGGTGGAGGGCAGGCCGACATATTCGTCCAGGTGGAAAAGCTCGACCCGGCTCCATTCGATGTTGGGCGCCTGGGTCAGCGCATCCAGGAATTCAAACTGAGATGCCCCGGTCGCGGCTACAAGGCGGGCGCCTCCCTGATTGCTCAGCGTCCGCCGAAGAGAGCGTGCGGCATGGTCGGCTGCAGCCTGTCCTAAAGAGTGCTTGTCTGCAAGAATTTCTATTTTAGATTGCAACACATTATTCATTTAATCTCACCATTCCCTGGTTCATGTTAGTGCAACTCGAATGCTGCGTTGGCCCCTTTGATTGCTTCTCGCCGATCCCTTGGAACTACTGCACAGCTTCAGCGCGTGCCATGCGCGTGAAGTGGTACGCCAGCATCCGGTCGGGGAGCAGCAACGCCTTCTGAAACCCCTGGTCGGCTTCCTGTTGATTGCCGAGTGCGCCCGCGAGCGCACCGGCTGTGTAGTCCCACCAACTGGTATAGCTGCTGGTGTCGGTACGACTCTTTGCCTGTGCGAGAGCATTTTGCAGGCGCTCATGCCATTGCTTCGCATCGAAACCGGGTAGTCTCTGTGCTGCCCGCCAAGCCCACAACACCTGGTCAGGAGCGGAGGCTGTAGAAGCCATTTGGAAGTGCTTTGCCGCCTCCTCGGGCATTTCGCAGCTGGCATAAGCTGTACCCAGCTGATAGGCCGTCCGCGCGGATTGCAGAATCGGTTCCAGCCCGTCATTAGTAAATGGAAGATCGGGTACCGGCGTGCGCAAGTGTTCTGCAACCATGATAGCGTCTGCGCAGTGACGGTCTCTTGCCGACGCCAGCATCTTTTGCAATTCGACTTCAACCCAAACTTGGCGGACGTTCGTCCCGCCTTCTTCGCGTGGAAAGAATCGGTTATGGAACAGACTCTCGGCGCGGGGAAAATCGCCGGCCTCAGCCAAATTGAGAATCAGTTCGAAGATCAGGCTGGAAGGCGCATCCGCGAGATTCGGGTACCTCTCGAGAACTTGCACTCGTTCGCTGGCGGGTTTCGACAACAGGCTAAAAGCCTGGTCCGCACCGAGGTAAACCGTCACATTCGTCGCGTCGCTCCGCAGACCGTCCTGAAAAACAGAGAGAGCTTGCTCAGCGTCATGCTTCTCGTGCAGCAGAGCCAGACCCAGGCTCGCATGGAGAACGGGAATCTGCGGGTTCGACTTGCGAGCCAGCGACCACTCTTCCAGCGCTGAGTCGGTCAATCCGCGGGAGAAATCTAACGTGCCCAGTAGATATTGCGCCGTCGCGTCCTGAGGGTTTGTACGCACGACACTACTCAGGACGGTGAGTTCTTCGGCCGTGTTCGGAAAAACGTACGAGGTCGATAGTTTCGACGCGATTTTGAAGTCGGATACTCCCGATTGCCCGAGACCTTCGCGGCAATATCCGCGGAAGTACGCGATCATCGGGTGGGCGCCGGGCGACAGCGCGTCCGGTTCAATCTGATCAAGCCGCGGCGAAGGATAGTCCCGCGAGAGCACAGTCAGCGCCCGCTGGTACAGTCCGAGACGCATGTATTGCGTGGCCAGATTCAGCACGCGAGTAGTGTCATTTGCGAGCTGTTTGGTGTTCGGTTCTCCGAGCTCTTCGCTGAGAAGATAGCTCAGTGGGAAACGGGCGATTCCCTGACGCGCCAGCGTCTTCCCTTCCTCGAACTTGCCGGCCGCGATTTTTACCGCAACCAACTCTTCGGTTGCACGCGCGTCGTCAGGTGCAACGCGAACCGCTTCGTTGAGATGCCCCTCGGCTTCCTTCAGATTGCCTTCCCGCGCCAGCATCTCGGCGAGACGCAGGGCAGCAGCAGCGCGAAACGAGGCAAATCGCTGCGCGTCCTCGTATGACGTCCGCGCCTTCCGCGCTTCTCCAAGCCCATCGTATGCAATCCCAAGGTAATACGAAATTTCTGGGTCCGAAGTATCGCGCGCGTGCACTTGCTCAAGGAACTCCTTCGTCTCATCGAATCGAAGCAGGCTCGCGGTCAGGCGGCCAGCCGATTTCAAGGCACCAAAGCTGCCGGGAAAAATGCGCAGCGCCTCCTTGTAGATGTCGAGCGCTTGGATGGTTTTCCCGTTCAATTCAAGGTCTTTCCCAAGTTGCATCCAGTCATCGCAGGTTCTCCGTTCCGGGTCGGGTATTACATAGGAAGGCTGAGGGCCAACCCGAATTTCAGACTCCGGAGGCCAATCATATTCCCCTTCCGTCTGGCGGATGAGGACCGTTCCCAATGCGTCCCGAATTTCAACGGCGTATTTAGTCTGCGGATCGAGGACGGGAAGTTCGTGAGTCCAGGCGTGCTCGGGGGCGAGATCAACTTTCTCGCTGAATAAGCGACTGCTGCCGTCCAAGATGGAAACGGTAGCCTTAGGCACGTCACGATTGGCGTTGAATCCCACAACCAGCGCGTTGCCATGGCGCGCAAGACTGAGTACTCCGGAAAGATTGGCCCGCGAGATGCCGCCAATCTCCCGAACCGGCATCCAATACTCCGAAAAGTGAATGGACTGCCGCGGTGTCAGGAAAGCATACGTCTCCTGATTGCGAAACAAGCCAGCCTGTATTTCAATGTATCCACTGTCGTCGTCTGAGAGGGCCTTGCGCCAGTCCATACCCTCTTCATCCACGCCCCACGACCAGATTTTCTTGGCGGGCAGATCTTCGTACCGGGCAAAGTGCACCGTACCGGTTCTGGTCGCGGGGTGCCAAACGCCCATAAACTCCTCGCGGCTTCCGTGCTCAAAAAGTGATACTGCGCCATGAACATGATTGCGAATGACGCTCAAGTCGTGGCCGTCCTCGTCGACCGGCCAGCGAACGACATTTGTGAAACCATGGCTCGCGGCGAAGCGCATCGGGTAGACAATCTGCGAATCGTCCGAAACTCGCGCTGCTGCATTGTTCCACCAGTAGAAGCGATGCCTGACGTCGCTGCGGTTACTGAGCGTCACTCGCTCCTCCAGGAGCGTTGACTTGGGCCGAAGCATCAGCTCGACGGTCCACTCCATTCCGTAAACGCGATCCACGTTCCCCACGATCACAGAGGCGCTGCCGTCCGCATTTTTGTGAAAGGCGAAATCTACCGGCGACAGGCTCACCCAATTGTGGGAAACAGGAAAGTTGAACTCAATGCCAAAAGCCGCCCACGCCCCCCGATAGCCCACCGCCGCCTTCTTGATGGACGTGTTGGCGTAGAACATCGACTGCCCCGAGATTTTGTCCACACAGGTATAGAGGTGTCCGCCAATGTCAGGCAGTACGGAGCATTTCAGGTATTCATTTTCCAGATAAACCGCACGCCAATCGTGATTTACGCGCCGGCTCGTCAGGTTTTCCCGCAGGACGTACGGATAGTTGAACTTGTTGTTCGTGAACTGGTCGAAGGGGGGATTGGGGTCGGGCCTTCCCTCTTCGTAGGTGGGCAGAGCGAGCGTCCCTTCCCACACACGAACCTGCGCATGCGACAAGGTCGCCAAAGTCAGGACCAGAAAGAGATGGAAATAGCGTCGCATCTAAATTCGCAATATCCGGGCGCAGTTCTCGTAGTACACCTTCTTGAGGATCGTCTCTGGCAGTCCAATCCCGTAAATTCTCCAACGGCCCTGCGGCGGGATTTGGGCTGGAGCATAGTCGAAGTATTCGTCTTCGGTTTCGAGAAAACGAAAATAAATTTCATACAGCTTGTCGTTGAACACTTGCTGTGGGAACTCGTCACCATGCGGGGTTGCATCGGTGCCAAACAGAATCCGGTCCTGATATTTATCGAAGAACTTACCCGTAGTTCTCGGCTGGCGTCCAAGTTCCCCAATGCGCGCAGCCAGGTCAACGAACATGTTCGGATAGCGGTCCAGATTCTCCGATACGTTTTGCAAATCCTCGGCGAAGTTGCCTACGTGCAGGACAACGAACTGCGTCTGCGGATGTCGAGCGAAGACTCGATTGCGAGCCGCGATCAACTCGTCATTGCTGGGAAAATCTCCGCCATAGAACGACCAGTCAGGATGATTATTCAACTCCTCATAGCGCTCGTTGAAGCGATCCGTGGGTGTGAAAAACGCGATCGGGTCCGAAATATGGATCGCCACCGGAAGATTAAGCTGGCCGCAGGCATCCCACATGGGATCAAAACGCGCATCATCAATTTTCACCAGCGAACCCGAAGTTATGTTTTCCCGCAGATACAGTCCTAATGTTTTGAGAATCTTCAAGCCTCGCGCGCCGTCGCGGTGCGCTTGCTCGATGGCCTTTGCCTGCAGCGCCGGGTAATCGGCTTCCTTGAAGCGGGAATACGAGGGTTCGGTGAGGGTGTAAAAACGGCCGGGATACGCCCGGTCGTATTTGACTACGGCGTCGGCAAGACCGCGATCATAGCCGCCAGTCAAGTTGACCATTGCCCGAATGTTCTTGCGGTCCATTACCGCGAGCAATTCCTGGGGAGTGCCCAGGTATTCGCGATCCGGGGAGAGTTCCACACCTTTCTCCGACCTTGTCGAAACGGAGATGTGCGTGTGAAAGTCGATGAGTGGAAATCTCGAACGATCTACGTGCGACTCGTGCACGCGGAGCATACTTCGTGGCTCGTACTGCGAAAGCTCCAAGGGCGCGGCATGAGCCTCCTTCCCTGCCGTAACCCTGGCGGCCCCGCCTGAGTGCATTCCAGATCCTGCCACCAGTCCCATTCCATACAGCCATTGGCGCCGATTGATCACCTGCCTCCTCCGTCTAGTGCCCAGGCTCGAGCACTGGCGTGGCAATGTCCGCGCTCCGCGGTTGCCCACTGATCGCACCATGCCACACGCTACCGCCGAATGTTGTGATGTAGATCTCATCGTGGTGCAGCGGATCGGGAATCACCCTGTGTCCCCACTTGAAGTTAAAGCCGGGAATACGGCTCCAGTGCAGCCCGCGGTCTGTTGATCGCCAAGCCGACGATTCGAAGCCAGTGGCGTAGATTGCATTGGGATCCTGCGGATCAATGGTGACGTCGTAAATGTGGCGATCCCGGTCGAGCACCTGCGTCCAGCTCTTGCCGCCATTCTCCGAGAGAAAAACCCCTCCGCCGTCTCCATGTTCTCCGGTCGCTCGAGCCCAGGCGGCGAGGTAAAGACGATCTGGCGACTCCAGATCGATCGCCAGGCCATTCGGCCCGTTGGTTCCTTCAGGCAGCGAAACGGGCATCCAATGCTCCGCCCCGTCAGTCGACCGGTACAGGGCACCGTCTCCTGAATTGCCGATGCTTCCATCCTCCGATCGTCGTGCGATCACCACGTATAGCGTCCCGTTCGAACTGCGCGCCAACCGCCACGCGAAGGGCTTCTCTTGTGTGATCCCGGCATTCTTCAGGGCCCAGCTGCGTCCACCGTCTGAACTCTTGTAGACTCCCCGGCCAAAACCGGCTACGTACAATACTCGTGAATCTACCGGGCTGGTGGGGTCGAGCAGAATATGGGTCGGACCGGTCTCGTCCATCCCCGTATTGGACTTCGTCCAGTGCTTTCCGCCGTCATCACTGCGGCAAACGCCACCTTTGTAATGCAGCACTGAGTTATGCCGCCACATCTTGGGTCGAGGAAGATCATGAGTGAAGCTGTTCACGCTCCACATCCGGCCGCGCACTTTGGGGTCGAAGACGACCCAATACGTCGTGTTCATCCAATCCCGGGGGACTCCCGCAGTGGAGCTGGTCCACGAGACACCATCGTCTTCACTGCGGAAGAGTCCGATATCGGTGTAGGTAATGAACTGGCGTCTTGCATCAAACGGGTCGAAATGAATTCCGTAGCTGGTAGTAACGTCAAGACCAAGGCTGGTCCAGCCGGCGTCATCTACTTTGCGGGAATAGACCGCTACCCACGTAGCACCTCCGTCAACCGTCCGCATGGTTCTTCCAAGGTCCGTCGCATATGCCAGATTGGCATCCTGCTGAGCTACCGTAAGGGTTAGAGGATTTTCTCCCCAAGCGGGCCCAAAACGCTCGGTGATCCACGCGTCCTTCACGTTTTTTGCCGCTACCCCTGATTCCTTCCACACCAACTTCCAGTCGGAACCGGAGTTGATGGTCTTGGCCACGCCCATCCAAGACTTACCATCGGCCCTCAGCTGGTCGTAGGAGACGTATGCCGTCTCCGGATGATGCAGGCAGGTCGCGATGGCACGCACCCGTGCTCCCGAACCCGGCAGCTCAGTTTTGCGCCAGTTCGCCCCTGCATCGTTCGAAACGTAGATGCCCTGCTCCGAGGTAGCATAGATCGTCGGGTGCGGGCTCGAATCAAAACCCATCGAAATGTCACTGACCGGCGCCGGAAGCGGGAAGCTCTGCGCTTCTCCACGACTGATCACCGTGATCGCATGTTGGCTTGCCAGAAACATCCTACGATGATCGGCCGCAGAATTCGGGTCCACCCAAACCCGGTGCGGAACCTCGGGCAAGCCCACTTGTTTTTCCCAACTCTTCCCGTAGTCACGCGAAACAAACAGCGCAGGACTCTCCTTCTCCCCGGCGGCGGCGTAAAGAGTTTTAGAGTCGGAAGGATCAACCGCAAGGGCGAAGACCTCACCCAATGGATCCGGATCGGCAAGAATCTTCTCGTCAGAGTGATCCGAATTCATCTTCACGCCCTTGACGGCGGAAGGACTGGGATAGACCAGATCCCACCGTTCGCCACCATCCGTACTGCGCCACAATCCCGTCGCGTGGGCATAAATCGTCCTCGGATCCAGTGGATCGAAGACGAAGAAATCTACCACGCCCCGCAAGTTGAACATCCGCCACGTACGCCCCCCATCATGGGTGATGTAAGAGCCGGTCATGTCGCAGGAAACCAGCGCAGTATCCGGATCGTGCGGGCTGATGGTGGGATTGAACATCGCCCCGCCGCCACCCGGCCCAATGACGCGAAACCCACCAGGCCGTTCAGCGAAGGCTGCGGTCAAGCACACCACCACGAACAATAAACGCAGAATATGGAGTTTCATCGGTTCCTGAGGCTGTTGCGCGCGCACTGACTCCAGCGCGCGCATCTTTGCCTTTCCCCAACTCAATGCCGCCTGGCGCCAGCGGGCTAGAAAGTGACTCGCAGTCGCAGACGAATGGTCCGCTGGCTGAGCACACCTTCCTGCTCGAAACTATTTGTCAGCTGGCCAAAAAGAGGATTGATATTGACGTCGGAAGCTGCAATCGGCAGCACCGCTCCCGTGGTTTGGTTGACCCTGATATTAAAATCGCCCAATTGCGCGAACGTGCCTCCACCGCCGCCGAAGTTGGCATCAGGTGCGAGCAGAGGGTGATTGAAAATGTTATCGAAATCCGCTCCGAAAGTCGCCACCACGCGCTCTCCGATCGGGAAGGCCTTGTGAATACCCAGATTCACGCCCCATGCCCCCGGCCCCGTCAACATATTTCTCTTGGCAACAGCCGGGTTGCTGAGGAGATCGGATCCGACCGAGGGGAGACCGAATGAGTTGGCGTTCCAAATTATGGCGTTGCTTCCCTTCTTTCCGGTATTGATGTGGCTGTTCAGGATCAAGGGCCTGAAAGAGGGCTCAGCATTGAAGTCTCCCACCGCATCGATCGACGACACTGCGATGTTCCCCGGCTCTACCGGGTCACAATCATCGCAGACCCAGAACGGGGTGAAGCCGGTTCCGGACTTCGCAAACATGTTGAAGGTCGTTTGCCAGCCGCCGATGAGAGTGTCAGCCAGCCTGGAGAACGAATGGCCAATTCTGTGGCTCCGTCCGATGGGCAGATCGTAAATTCCATAGGCAATGAAACGATTCCTGGAGACGTAGCCATCGGTGCCGTAGTCCGAGTTGGGGCTAAATGGGTTGTAGGCGATTCCTCCCAGGCTGGAGTTCGCCGTGTCCAACGCGCTGCTCTTCTGATCGAGATAGGTGTAGGACACATCCAACATAAACCCGCTCTTGTAACGCCGCGTGAATTCAGTTTGGAAGGAGTTGGAATTTGCATGTCCGAAGTTTCCATAGGTCAGCAAGAACTCTCCCACCAGAGGAAAGGGCAGTCGAGCCAAGTCCTGCGGCGAGTACGCGCAGTCTCCCTGAGTCGGGTCGCAAATCGTGACGCCGTCGCCTTGCGTTGTGCCGAACGGAGTGTTGTTCGGAGCGAGTTCATCCAGGTCTTTGCCGGCGATCAAGCCGTTCATGTGGGTCCCGAGATAGGACAGCCGGAGCGTTCCATCGCGAATAATCTCACGCTCAAACGTGGCGTTGTATTGCTGGATTTGCGGCGTCTGGATGTTTAGCGGTATGGCGTTCGCGGTAACAGAGTTGCCAAACCCTTGTACGGTTCCACCGGTGATCGGACTGATCCCATTCTGCGAAGCGGTTGGCCATCCCTCGAGCGTCGTTCTCGACGTAACTCCCTGGTTGAATGGATTGGTTCCGATGGCGTCCCGGATTCCCTGCGCCGCCGAAGTCGGATAAAAGATCCCCCACCCGCCGCGCACTACCGATTTGTCCCCCAGTCTGTAGGCAAAACCCAGGCGAGGAGCCAAGTTGTTCCTGTCGGTATGGACAAGACCCCGGCCCAAGCCGACCTGCGAAGCAGTGACATATCCATAGTTGACAATCCGCGTGTCCACATAGGGCAGAGTTCTCGCCGAAGGAATGATGAACACTCCCGGATTTCCGTTTGGATTTGCACCCGTTGGGTCGAAGTTGATCAGCAGATCATCCTTCTCGACAAAAGGTGTAACTAAGTCATAGCGAAGGCCAAGGTTCAAAGTCAGCCTTGATGAAACCTTCCAGTCATCCTGAACAAAGTATCCTTCTTCCCAGTTGTAGACATTCATGGGAGGCCGCGCCTGCAACACATAGCTCGCGCTCGTCGGAGGTAGGCCCAGTAGAAAGTCTGCAAATGGATCCGCATTTGAATCGAAGCAGGGATCGGCGACACAAGTAGTGGGGTTCGTGTAGGTCATCGAGCCGCGGGGGTTACCGCGGTTCAGCGCAAACCCGTCCACCGCCTGATTGCGAACGAAATCCGCTCCCATCCGCAGATTGTGCTTTCCCCGCACCCATGTCAGAGTATCTCCGAAAGTGATCAGATCCTGATTCTGCGGCCGATATGTGTTGCGTCCGCCGTTGGTGAACGTCGCAAAGGTGTTGTTGAAGCTGACGGCGGGGTGCCCGAAGGTAGTGAGCGCAAACTGACCTACCACCGAACCATAAGCAGCTATATCAGCCGGGTCAAAACCGATGCCGGAAAGGAAACCTTCCAACGTAGTGTTGCTGTGTTCGAGCAGATTCTGCTTGTTGAACCCGGCGCGTGCCTCGTTGACGAGTGTCGGCTTAAAGATACGCGTGTAAGACAGTTGCACGGTTTGATTCTGACGATTGTTTTGCGTCAGGCCAAGCCCCGTATACGGGGACACAACCGGACTCGTCGCGCTGGTTTCCGCCGACGTGTTATAGCTGGCATAAACGTGATCTTTGTCGCTGAAGTCATGGTCAAGCCGCAGTGAACCGGTGTCTAGCGTGTCCTGTCCCGAAATCTGGGTTTGGTAGCTCGGATAGATCCTGCCGGTCGACGGATCAATCGGTGCGGTTACGCCGATGTGCGGAAAGTACTGGGTGATCAGAGATTGCACCGACGGGTTCAAGAGCCGCGACGGTATTTGTAAGAACTGCTGGCCGGCGCCCCCAACCGTATCGGCGGCAATCTCTTGCGGTGTGAGCACGACACCGGCGGGCACGTCGGGTTCGTTATACACGGGCGCGCCCCCACTATTGTCCGTCATTCCGGAAAAATTTCCCGTCCAAAGCGACGGATGAGCAAGTTTTGTCGTCGAGATGTCCACCGGCGAAACATCGTAGTCCCGTTCATAAGCCGCAAAAAACCAGGTACGTTTTAGTCCTTTGACAGGGCCACCGAGGGATCCTCCGAGATCGTTGATGTTGAAATAGGGCGTGGGATATTTCGCGGCAAATGCGTTCGGCTGAAAATCGGCGATTCCAGCAAGATCCTGCAGCGAGAGTGCAGCCAACGCTGAATTGGCATTGTTGTAGAAAACTGAACCGTGAAACTTATTTTGCCCCCGTTTGGTGGTAATACGAATGTTCGCCGTGCCCGCGTATTCGGCGCTAAAACTGTTGGAGAGAACGGTGAGCTCGTCGACGGCCTCGAGAGAAGGCTTGCTGTCGGTTGGCGAACCGAATATGCCTCCGTTCGAGCGCTGTCCGTCCACCGAGAAGCTACCCCCATAACTTTGCCCCCCGATAAACTTGAAATCTCCCGGTTCGTCCGCTTCCGTGATATTCGGGTTCAAATACAAGAACGAATAGATATCGCGGGTGTCGCGAGGCAGGTCGATCACCGACTGATGATCGATGGTGTCGCCGATGGTTGGATTCTCGGTATCGATGGTCACATCTGCCGCCGAGACCTCGACCTTCTCCCCGACTCGAGACAGATGCAGGGTAACGTCGACCCCGACGGTTCCGCTTCCGGTCACAATCACGTCGTCAATCTGTTCCGTGCTCATCCCGTCGGCAGCGACCGACACCTTATAGCGGCCGGACTTCAAACCGAAGATCTCAAAATCGCCCGCTCCGTTCGAGTTGGCCAGCCGCGAAGTGTTGGTACCGAGGTCGGTGGCAGTCACTTTCGCCTTGGCAATCACCGCCCCAGATGAATCCTTCACGGTCCCTCGGATCGTCCCCAGGTCAGTTCCTTG
>Ga0210398_10002317_pt1 | contig 18690 bp, 11 predicted proteins | sample IncBWC4OmetaG_FD_161047 | JGI IMG/M metagenome (GOLD analysis project Ga0210398, IMG submission 161047) | Forest soil microbial communities from Barre Woods Harvard Forest LTER site, Petersham, Massachusetts, United States - Inc-BW-C-4-O | ecosystem: Environmental > Terrestrial > Soil >... | reverse complement strand
GTGATGTGTCTGGTGGGGCTGCCGGATGGTCCGGCGGACGCGAAGTGGCTGACGGGCGACGAGCGAGCGTGGGTTCTCGAGCAGATCCGCGTGGATGCGTGTGCAGGCGGGCACACCCACAACGTCGGCCGCGCCCTGCTTGATCCGCGCGTGCTGCAGATCGGAATAATCTTCCTGTTCATGCTGGGGACGAACTATGCCTATACGTTTTCCGCGCCGGCAATCCTGATCGGACTCACCGGCTGGAGCGCGACGAAGGTGGGATTTCTGATTGCGGTCATGGGCCTGCTAGGCGCATTGGGCATGATCCTCAACGCCCTGCACTCGGACAGCAGCCGCGAGCGGCACTGGCACGTGGCGATACCGTTCCTCATCATTGCAGGGGGTTATCTCTTTGGCGGCGTGTCGATGCATGCCTGGCTGGCGGTTCCGGCGCTGGCCGCTGCGGTGATCGCCCATATGTCGCTCCAGGGGCCGCTGCTGTCGATCCCTCCACTTTTTCTGAAGGGCAAGTCGATGGCCGCAGGGATCGCAGCTATGAACACGCTCGGCATGCTTGGCGGTTTCGTCGGGCCATATTGGATGGGTATCGCGAGAGATCTGACCGGCAACTACCAGCGCGGCTTGCTGACGTTGACCGTGCCCAGCCTTGCAGCTGCGGGAATCGTGCTATGGATGCGGCGAGTGGCGCGACGGCAGAAAACCGCGTACGTCGCTTAGTCCGCCACAGCTCCCCACAACTGCGCGAAGCGCGAATACCCGGACGGTCACCCCCGGGCCCGTTCAATCGCCCGAACCACCGCGCGGGCCTTGTTCACGCTCTCTTCGTATTCGCTCTCAGGAACAGAATCGGCGACGATGCCGGCTCCGGCCTGGATGTGTCCCTGCCTGCCCTGCATGAGCAGCGTGCGGATAGCGATACAGGAGGTGAGATTGCCGGAGAAGTCGGCGTAGAGGACGCTGCCGCCGTAGATGCCGCGGCGGGTTGGCTCCATCTCTTCGATGATTTCCATGGCGCGGATCTTGGGCGCGCCGCTGAGGGTTCCGGCGGGAAAGCATGCGCGGAAGGCGTCGACTGCACTGAGGTCGGGGTTCAGCCGGCCCTCGATCGAGCTGACCAGGTGCATCACGTGCGAGTAGCGCTCGACGAACATCAGTTCCTTGACCTTGACGCTGCCATACTCACTGACACGGCCCACGTCGTTACGGCCAAGATCGACGAGCATGACATGCTCGGCACGTTCCTTCTCGTCGTGCAGGAGTTCCTCTTCAATGCGCATGTCTTCCTCTTCGCTCGCTGCACGCGGGCGTGTTCCTGCGATGGGGCGGTACTCGACACGGCGGCCCTGGACGCGAACCAGCAATTCGGGAGATGAGCCGACGATGTGCGTGGCCGGTGATTTGCCGAGTCCGAAGCGCAGGAAGTACATGTAGGGCGAGGGATTCACGATGCGCAGCGCGCGGTAGATGGCGAAGGGATCGACGCCGGGCTTGACGTCAAAACGCTGCGAAAGCACGATCTGAAAGACGTCTCCCGCGGCGATGTATTCCTTGGCCCGCTCGACGGCTTTGAGGAAATCCTTCTTTCTGGTCTTCGATTCGATCTTGAGCTTGCCGTGAGCGCGTTTTGGCTTGGTTGGCGGCAGCGGACGAGAGAGCTTCTTTGCGAGGCGATTGAGTCGGCGGACTGCGTCTTCGTAGGCGGCTTGAGGTTTCTGCGCGCGAACATCGGCGGTAACGATTAGCAGGATCTCTTTCTTGACGTGGTCGAAGGCCAGGACCTCGTTGAAGAACATGAGGCAGGCGTCGGGCATGCCGAGGTCGTCCTCGGTCTGCTGGGGCAGGTGCTCGATCTGGCGGACTACGTCGTAGGTGAAGAAGCCGACGGCACCGGCGGTGAAGGGCGGCAGGCCGGCGACGCGCGCCGGGGTGTGGCCTTCGAGCGCTTCTTTCCAGAGGGCGAAGATATCTCCTTCCAGCTTGCGCGTCTTGTTCTTCTCAGTAATCTCAATGTCCCGGCCGCGCGACACCAGCTTGCGATAGGGCTGAATGCCGATAAAGGTGTAGCGGCCCACATTTTCGCCGCCTTCGACCGACTCGAGCATGAAGCATTCCGGCTCATCGGCGGCCAGGCGAAGGAATGCGGTTACCGGCGTTTCGACGTCTGCCGTCAGGGTTCGGTAAAGCGGCACAAGCGTGTGGGTGCGCGCGAGGCGCAGAAATTCGGTGCGTCCGGGAAGGGGCTGAACTTCGGTTCGCATGTAATCTCGATGGTAAACCGGAGACTACGGCGGGGCCCCGAGTCGCCGTTTTGCCGTTTTCGCCGGGCTTAAACCGAAATGGAATTCCGTTTGAGCATGACCAATTCGGACTATCCGAAGTAACGCCTTCGTGCTCTGTCAAGTCTTGCGATGCGTCAAATTAGAGGCCTATACTCGGTGAGTTTGGGCAGAAGTGGATTTTGTCCAAAGGATGGGCTGGCGTCGTTTGGCGCACAGCGGTATTTAAAGGACTTGCGAAACAGACGCATCCGAATGATCAGGGACCGGCGGATGCGTACCTGAAACGTCAATCATCCGGTAGCCACGATTCAAGTGGCATTCATGCCGAAGGCTGAAGATTCGGTCCTGAGGAGTAAAGGAACTTTATGGCAACCATCTCTCTCGAGCAGGAAATCAACCCATGGGAAGCGCAAGCTGCTCGATTCGACTACGCGGCACACAAACTTAACCTGGACGAAGGCCTTTGGAGGGTATTGCGCTACCCTTCGCGTGAAATCATTGTGCACTTTCCGGTTTCGATGGACGACGGCCGGATTGAGGTGTTTACCGGCTTCCGCGTCCAACACTCGCAGGCGCGCGGCCCGGGCAAGGGCGGCATCCGCTATACGCCTGACGTCTCCCTCGACGAAGTGCGCGCTCTGGCCAGCTGGATGACCTGGAAGTGCGCCGTGGTCAACATCCCTTTCGGCGGTGCCAAGGGCGGGGTCATCTGCGATCCCAAAAAGATGTCGATGGGCGAACTGGAGCGCATGACGCGCCGCTATACCGCCGAGATCATAGATTTTATCGGCCCGGAGAAGGATGTTCCCGCGCCCGATGTGAACACCAACGAGCAGGTGATGGCTTGGATCATGGACACCTACTCGATGCACATGCGGCAGACGGTGACCAGCGTGGTAACCGGCAAGCCGATCAACATCGGCGGATCGCGCGGCCGGCGCGAGGCCACAGGCCGCGGCGTGAGCGTGGTTTGCGACGAGGCTCTCAAGCACCTGAACATGCGCCGCGACGGCTGCCGGGTAATCGTGCAGGGATTCGGGAACGTCGGCTCCAACGCGGCCAAGCTGATGCAGGACAAGGGATACAAGATCATCGGCGTGGCCGAGTATGAGGGCGGCCTGTTCAACCCCCACGGCATCGACGTCTGCGCCCTCATCGAGTACCGCCAGCGTAATGGCTCAATCCTCGGATTCAAGGGAGCCGAGTTTTTCGATCCTATCGAGTTGCTGACCACCGAGTGCGAGATTCTCATTCCTGCCGCGACGGAAAACGTCATCACCAGCCGCAACGCCGAGCGCATCAAGGCGCGCATTGTCTGTGAAGGCGCCAACGGTCCCACCACCGCCGTCGCCGATGAGATGCTGGCCGAAAAGCGCGTCTTTGTCATTCCCGACATTCTGGCCAACGCCGGCGGGGTCACGGCTTCCTACTTCGAGTGGGTGCAGGATCGGCAGGGGTATTTCTGGAAGGAATCCATCGTTAACGAGCAACTGGACAGCATTCTCTCCGAGAGCTTTGACGATGTGGTCCGGTATTCCGAAGCGCACAACGTAAACAACCGCATTGCCGCCTATATGCTGGCCATCGACCGGGTGGCGTTCACGATCAAGCAGCGCGGAATCTACGCCTGAGTGTGGCGATGATTGCCGTGGGGGAGCGGGCGAAAGTCGTTCCCTCGCGGGCGCGCCTGGCATGCTGAGTCCAAGCGATGCCGCCCTCTGCTGGTGCATAATGACGGTATAGCCCCGAATCTCGCCCGAACGTTCGGAGCCGTCGAGCCCGCCGAGCAAAAATCGTGAACCTGCCGAACTCCATCACGATGATCCGCATCTTTGCGGTGCCTGTGCTCATCTGGATGCTTTCGCCGCATTTTCCTCACGGCGGCTGGCACGGCGAGCAGGAGATCGTCGCATCCCTGTTCTTCATCCTCGTTTCGATCTCGGATGGCGTTGACGGCTATCTCGCCCGGAAACGCGGTCAGATCACGACCATGGGGGTGCTTCTCGACCCTCTGGCCGACAAGCTTCTCATCACTGCCGCGTACATCGCTCTCGTGCAGTACAACCCGCACATTGTTAAGCCGTGGATCGCGGTGCTGGTCATCGGGCGTGAGTTCCTGGTCAGCGGGCTGCGTTCGATCGCATCGGCCGAGGGCTTCACAATTGAGGCGAGTGATCTCGGCAAGCTGAAGACCGTGATTCAGATTGTCTCCGTCGTCGCCGCGATCCTGGCGCACGGCTGGTATGAGTGGCATTTCGGCTGGTTCATCATGCCCGTCGATCTGATTGCCGAGGTCGGCATCTACTGGATGGCGGCGGTGTCAACCATCTCGGCCATCGACTACTTCGTCGGCTTCTGGCGGAAGATCGAACATGCGTCGAGCGGCAGACGAACACGCGAGAATAGCTTCGTGCTCAGCCGCCGCAAGAAAGACCTCCCGGCGGCAAACAAGGTCTGACGCGGCGCGGAGCTGAGCTGCTGCCCTGCTACTTCTCTGACAACTGAATAGTTCCGGCCTCGAGGGTTTTTCCAACCGCGACGGGGTGAAACTCCATATTTGCGGGAATCTCCGCGACCAGCGGCTTCTCGAGCAGAATGAGCGCTGGCGCATGGCTAACGAAGTCTCCCAGCGGCTGGGGATTCGCATAGCGGCGCGCCTGGCTAAGCGTGTCGGGATAGTGCACTAAATAGACCTGCTGCAGGGGCCGCCGCACGGCGAAGAGTAGCGAGGGAAGCTGCGCTACCGTGCACTCCGGCCAGAGGAGAATAGGGCCGGAGACACCGGCTGCCGGCGGTGAGCGCAGTGCGGCGAGCAGGAGGATCTCGGGTTCGCGGTCTGCGTGCAGGACAGTTCCAGCAGTGCTGTGCGTCGTGGTCAGGCTTTGACGCAGGGACTTGGTTGCGGCCGACGCGACACCGTAGGCGGCAAGAGCAGCCACGGCCGAAGCCCATAAAAACCGGCGGCTGCGGTGTTCGAGGTGTGCGGCCAGCCAGTCTGCGGTGAGCAGCGCAAGCGCGGGATAGGCGGGGAAAATGTACTTCGGGCTCCGCGTCGCCATCGCCGAGAAGAAGACCAGCACCACCACGGCAAAGACCAGCCACGCGCGCAGACTCTTCTGTATTTGTGGGTGACGGCGCGCTTGCCACCAGAGCGCTAAAGGAAAAAGTAACAGCCAAGGTGACGTATACGCAGCCAGCACCTTCGCGTAGTACCACCACGGAGTCTGATGACCCTCCATCTGGCTGGTGGCGCGTGTGATCACATGCAGCCCCAGGTATTCGTCCAGGAAGGCGCGACCGAAAGCGTGCAGCATGTAAAGATGCCAGGGCAACACGAGCGCGGCGAAGGCCACCAGTCCTGCGAGAAAAGGAGATCCTAGATCACGCCAGCGGTTCCAAACCAGCACGACCAGTAAGGTGAGTAGCAGCGTCACACTGGCTGCACCCTTGGTCATGGCGGCGACGGCAAAGCCGCTCCAGAACCAGTACCACCCGCTGAGATTTCCGTCCGCGACTTTCGCCAGGCCCCACAGTGCGATAACGCAGCCGAGGGTCAGCAGGGCATCCAACTCGCCCATGCGGGCGACGCGCAGAAAGCCGAAGCAGCTGAGAAGCACAATCGTGGAGATCCACGCTGAGATTACTCCGCGGAGACGCAGGGCGAAGCCGTGGATCAGCGCGACGATGCAGACGCTGGCGAAGGTGGAACCGGCGCGTGCCCAGAATTCGGACACCCCGAAGATCCGGAAAAAGATGGCCGTCAGCCAGAGGCCCAGGGGAGGCTTTTCGAACCAGGGGTGGAAATGCCAGTGGGGCACGATCCAGGATCGTCCCAGAAACTCGCGCGAGACCTCGGCGTAGATGCCTTCGTCCCAGTCGGCGAGCGCCTTATGGCCAAGCAACGGCAGCAGCACTGCGCATGCCGTCAACGTGGCCAGCAAAAGCGAGATGCGTGCCTGGGTTCGACTAGCAGAGTTCTGATTCCCGCCGAAGGATGGTCCAGCCGCCGAAGGTTTGCTGGCCGGATGAGAGGATGCGCTCACACTTTAGCTCTGAATTAGACGAAGAAAAAGCTAATGAATCATAAAGAAAAAATAAGGAAGACGTCATTTCGCGCCTCAGAGAAGCGATGAGCAGAATTCCACGGAATGCGGCATTTTTCGGAGGAAAGATCTGCGTCTTTTCCTACCCCTGTTTGCGTCTCTTCTTTTGAGAGGTTCGCGCGGGTCGCTCTTCGATGAGATTCCCCCGGTTCGATCCTCCAAATAGGAAGCCCCGGTGGTTCGTGGGTCCACCGGGGCTCTCCTGTTTCTGCGTCCAGTTATGCGGAAGCTACGTGCCCATGCGGATGCGCAGCGCGCGTCAGCTGGTGGACAAAGTGATACGGCGGCCAGGGACCGGAGAGTTGCATCTGGCAGTCCTTCATTAACTGGCTCGCGCTGGAATACTTGTTCTGGTACCGCTCCACACATTTGTGATCGATCAGATGTGCGATGTCGAGCAGCATCTTGCCGGCATCAGTGCGCTTGCAGGAGATTTCCTCGGCAAGGGGGGCAAACATCCGATGCATCTGCACGGAAACTGCTCGCGCCTTGGTTTGACGTTCACGCTGCAGGGTCGCACTTTCGCGCAGGTTGGTCAGGTACTCGCGGCCAACTTTGCTCACTTCTGTCGTAACCACCCGGCGGATCTGGTCTCGGCAGCAGTCGTCGAGCGTCACCTTCAGGTGCATCTCGGCCTTGCCGCGCAACCGTTCGATGTTGGTGATGAACTGGCGCTGGTTGGAGCGGATGGAGCGCCGCAGAGCGTCGTCATCTGCGAAGACGGTGCCAAAGCGGAAGGGAAGGACAGTTGAGGACTTGAAGCAGTCGGCGATCACGCGGGCGTGATCCATGGCTGCTCGCTGGTTGAAATTGTCTGAGGGGGAATGTTCGCTGACGATTACTGCAAGTTCACTGGCGGGGTAAAGGAAAACCTGGTTGCCCTGAATACCGGAAACTGCTTCCATCGGAATTGGTTTACGGTGACGAATCAGTTCAGGGAAGGCTTGCTTTTCTGTGATGCAGTAGGCATACCATGCCATAAAGAGTCGCTCCACGCGGGCTTTTAAGAGAATTGAGACATCTGCACTTCGAGGATGGACTGCTAAGTGTCTTGATATCCGTCGCATTCGCTAGAGGGCGGACTGCGACGAATCTTTAACCGAACTGCCACGTATGCTAGTCCCGCATATTAAGAACTGGCAACAGGCGATAGCTTTTCCACAGTGAAGTTAGCAGTGGAAATCGAACTGGATTTCGTATTACAGAAAATATCTTTGACGAAATCCACAAAAGGCAGTTTATGGCGTTAATCGACTGTGCTCTGGCGCTCGGTGAATGAGGCAACCCCATCCCGGACCGCGCTGCGGGTAGCCCTGCGCAGAGCGGCTCACCAGCTCTACGACGCCCCGCTGGTATTTAAGGACCCGCTTGCGGTGCCCATCCTGGGAGACAAGTACGCGGATGAATTGCGCCGGATTCCGATGCAGCCGGAACGGGGCTTTGCTGTCGGGCTGCGGTCGTTTCTCGTGGCGCGCAGCCGCTACGCAGAAGAGAACCTGGCCCGGGCTGTAGACATGGGGATGCGGCAGTATGTCCTGCTGGGAGCGGGACTGGATACCTTCGGTTGCCGCAATCCATACGCCGGGTTGCGCGTCTTTGAAGTCGACCACCCGGCCACCCAGGCGTGGAAGCGCGACCTGCTGGGACGCAGCGGCATCCCCGTTCCCGAGAGCCTGACCTTTGCGCCAGTGGACTTCGAGAACCAGATGTTGTCGGCACGGTTGGCGGCAGCCGGGTTCGACTTCGACGCGCCGGCGTTCTTCGGCTGGCTGGGCGTGGTCCCTTATCTGACGCTCGAGGCCTTTCGGGCGACGCTGGCGTTTATCGCTGGTCGCCCGGCGGGAAGCGGTGTGACCCTCGACTACGGGCAGCCGCGAGAGGCACTCCCTCTGCTGGAGAGAATGGCCCACGACGCCCTGGCAAAGCGAGTGCAACTGGCCGGCGAGCCGGTTCGGCTTTTCTTCACGCCTGCGCAGATGGCTGTGGAGATGGCCGGCTTCCAGAAAATTGAGGATCTGGGCGGGGCAGAAATCGATGCGCGCTACTTTCAGGGACGCAGCGACCGGTTGGGGCTGAAGGGTGCGGCCGGACGACTGCTTTGCGCGTGGCGTTAAATCGGCCGGAATTGAAATTTCACTTTCGCGCGTCGATGGCTTTCGTTTAGTCTCACCGGAAAACCAATGCTGAGAAATGTTGTCGTGAGAACCCTTGCATTCCTGTTTTTTCTGTCTGCCACTCTCACTGCTGCGGGCCGGGATTCAAATGCCACATGGCTTGAATTGAGGAGCCCGCACTTTACTCTGCTGACCGACTCCAATGAAAAGCAGGCCCGCCATGTCGTGGGCCAGCTCGAACGGATGCGCGCGGTCTTCCATACCCTGTTTCCCGAAGCCACAGGAGATTTGGGGGCGCCGATCATCGTTTTGGCACTCAAGGACAAGAAGGACTTTCAGACGCTTGAACCCGCGGCCTATCTTGCCAAGGGTCAACTCGATCTGGCCGGCCTGTTCCTGCGCGCTCCCGATAAGAACTACATCCTGTTACGGCTGGATGCCCAGGGCGAGCATCCCTTTGCGACCGTGTATCACGAATACACCCACCTGATGATGAGCAAGGCAATGGAGTGGATGCCGCTGTGGCTCAATGAAAGTCTTGCCGAGTTTTACCAGAACACCGACATTCAGGATAAGCAAGTACTACTGGGGCAGCCGAGCGCCGACGACATTCTGTACCTGCGCCAGAATCGTCTGCTGCCGCTGCCGGTGCTCTTAAAAGTCGATCATTCGTCCCCCTACTATCACGAGGAGCAGAAGGGTTCCGTATTCTACGCCGAATCGTGGGCTCTCACGCACTACCTCATGGTTGCCGACCACGGCAAGACCACCTCACGACTTACCGACTACGTGAAACTCGTCAGCCAGCATCAGGACCCCGTCGCTGCGGCGCAGACCGCGTTTGGCGACCTCAACCGCCTGCAGTCTGAGCTGAGTGGTTATGTGAATCACAGTGACTACAAGCTGTTCACGATGAAAACGCCGGCGGGGGTCGATGAACCCTCATTCCAGGTGAAGCAGATTCCGGCCGCGGACGCGAACGCGCTTCGCGCGGATGTTCTGGTGAACACCCAGCGTACGGCAGATGCGAAGGCGCTACTCGACGAAACGCTTCGGGACGATCCGAGCAATGCGCTGGCTCACGAGACGATGGGTTTTCTGACGTTTCGTGAGGGCGACTTTGCGGATGCGAAAAAGTGGTACAGCCAGGCAGTGCAGCTCGACTCACAGAGCTACCTTGCTCACTACTACTTTGCGGTCATGTCGCTACGCGAAGGCGATCGCGACCACGACGACTCGATCGAGTCGAGCCTGCAAACTTCGATCAAGCTCAATGCGCAGTTTGCGCCGGCCTATGACGCATTGGCCGGCTTTTACGCCTCACGGCATATCAAGCTGGCTGAGGCCCACATCCTCAACGTACAGGCTGTCATACTCGATCCTGGCAATATCGGTTACAGAATCAACAGCGCCAACGTTCTTATGGAAGGGGATCAGCCGGAAAATGCGGTGAGGGTGCTGGATGCCGCAGCGAAAGTGGCCAAGAATCCGCGCGAAACCGCGATGCTCCAGAGCGAGCGCGACCGATTCCAGCAATACGAATCTGCGCGGAGGCAGGCAAGTGCGGAAGGAACCGTTCAGACCACGGCGATTGGAGGTGGCATCGCGGGGGGAATGATAGGCGTAGGGGAACAACCTGCGCCGGCAGGCCTGAAGCATCCAACTGAACCTCCAACCGGACCGCATCACACGGCGCGCGGCGTCCTGCGCGACGTTCAGTGCTCCTACCCTGCGGTTATTACGCTGAACGTCGATGTGGCTGGAAGGAAAACGTCGCTCTACAGTAACAACGTCTACAAAATCGAATATTCTGCCACTAATTTCGAACCCGGTGACAACTTCAATCCTTGCAAGGCGATGGAGGGAATGAAGGCGTTTGTGGAATACGCCGAAGTTTCCGATAAGACGATTGCTGGTCAGATATTGTCTATCCAGCTCACAAAATAAGGGTTCGGCTGTCAGATCAAGGGAAACCGGCCTTAGCGCAGCAGCCTGCATCAGCAGAATGGCGCTCATCGCGATCAGGGCTACCAGCCCGATTGCCCCGCCGATCATCGCAAAGCGAAAGAGGCGTCCCAGCGATCGGAGATCCTCTACGAGCAGGGCCTGTGCCCGGGCCTGGATTTCGGCGGTCTCGCGCAGCCGCGTTACTTCTTCTTCCAGGCGCTTCAGTTGGACGGCCTGTACTTCGACGGCTGAGGTGACAGCCGCGCTCAGGTCGCGCTGAATGGATTGAATCTTCGCCGTGGACTGGGCAATGCTCTCCCTCACCTCGTGCGACAAGCCCGCATGTTGCAGGGGGCCGAGAGCGACATCGAGCACCGGCACCATGCGGGCAATGTAGGGCAGGAACGGTCGCAGCTGCAGCAGAATCTTCCACATTGACTTGTCTTTCGGCTGTTCAGCCGCGTCTGGATCGGTACGCGAAAGCTCCGCTCTGTTTTTATCCGACGCGAGATCGATCAGCCGGTCCACATTGGCGTGGGACGGCTGGCGAGCAGCTGAGGACCCGGACTTCAGCGGTTTTGCGTCGTCGTTCATGAATGAGCCTGCGGCGCCAGTTTATAGGGATGCACGGAACAGGAAAGCCGTTCAGCCTATTTTGCCGCCCCCGCCTTGGCCGGGGCTGCCTGCTTTGCGGCTTCCGCCTGCTGGCGGAGAGAGTGAACGACCACCCGCAGCATGTCGTCCTCGGGAGCAGGCTTGCCGGTCCAGATTTCGAACTGCCGCGCCCCCTGGTGGACGAACATCTCCACCCCGGTGACGACAGGAATGTTTTTCTCGCGGGACATGCGGATCAGCGGCGTGTCGATGGGGTTGTAGACCAGGTCAAAGACTAGCCGCGCGTTGATCTCCTTCGGCTCCAGCAGGCTGGCTGGCTTGACGCCATGCATGCCGGAGGGCGTGGCATTGATGATCACATCGAAGTTGGTCTTCGCGAGCTGATCGCGTTTAAAAGTCTTGGCCTTGGCCTGGCGGGCGAGCTTCTGGGCGGTTTCGGTGGTGCGGTTGAGAATGAAAACCTCGGCTCCCTTGTCCTTGAGGCCGAAGACAGCGGCCCGGGCTGCACCTCCCGCACCCATCACCAGAACCTTCGCGCCCTTCAACTGCAGGCGCCGTTCGAGCGGCCGCACGATAGCAGCCACATCGGTGTTAAAGCCGTAAAGCTTTCCATCCTGCGAGCGCACCACTGTGTTGCAGGCGCCCACCTTCTCGGAAAGCGGATCGGTCTTCTCCAGGTGCTTGAGGATCTCCTCTTTCAGCGGCATGGTCACCGCCAGTCCGCTGATGGGCACTTCGCGGACCAATGTAAGCAGATCGCTGAGTTTGGCCGTCTGCAGGGCCAGGAAGACGGCGTTGACGGTCTCGCGGCGGAACGCGGTATTCATCATCAGCGGCGAGAGCGAGTGCTTGATCGGGTTGCCGGCCACGCCGTAGACCTTGGTCGCGGCGTCGAGCTGATCGATGCGGTAGGTCTCTTCGAGCGTCCGGACGGAGATCTGGCCCGGCCCGGTCTCTTCGCCGGCGTGCGCGGCGGCGAAGGTGAAGACGCTGCCGGCGCGCAGGCCGAGGATGCGGCTGATAATTCCCTGATCGCCCATGCAGATGCCAATGACGTTCGCCTGGTCGCGCGTGCGCTCAAGGAAACGCATCATGGTGACATTGTCGGCAAGGGTCTTGGCGGTGGAGACGATCTTGATGAATTCGGGCTCGTACGGGCGGATGCGCTCGAAGATGCCGTCGAGGTCCTTCGTGGTCGCGAAGTCGTGGTAACTGATAATCAGTGCGGCGCCGCGGGCCCGCAGCTTGTCCAGCTGGCCGTGCTTAAGTGCCTCGGCGGTCTGGAGTTCTAGGTCGACGAGGTGGAAACCGGAGGATGCGGCTTTCTCGAGTATTTCGAGCTCGGCGGCGATTGTGCCCTTGAATTTGCCTCCGGTCGCTGCCCGGCGGCAGGTGGCGACGGCGGTGACCTCACTGCGTTCGTTGAGGAACTGCTTGATTTTTAGCATCGCCGCAAGCGGGTTGGGCAGGTAGTCCAGCCGGAATTCGATAAAAGTGTTCTCGCGCACGGCTTCGAGTGCCTTCTCGATCATTTCCGCGGGAGTCGACCCGATGATCGCGACGCAAAGTTTTCCGATGCGAGAACGAATGAAATGAGGGGAATGTGCGTTCATCAGGCGCTCCCGACCCGGGGGGGCCTCGTGCACATCATTGTACGTTGCTTTCATGGCGGCAATTGCGGCATCTTACCGGGTGTGCGGTCAGGATGCAACACCCCGGCCGTGAATACTCTTCCGTGGCGTCATTTCGCTTCGCAGTGAACCTTCCTGATTTACCCTGCTATATGCGTAAGAGGTGATCTCCATGAGCGATCCGGCAGCGGAAACGTACACAGGCACGTTGCCAGGGGGCAGTTCTCCTGAGGCTGCTTTCCCTCATCCCTGGAATCCGGATGGATCAGGTTCCGTTTCCAGTGCCACGTTGGAGAGCTGGGTGCAGGCGCGACTTGCGCGCCATCAGCAGGCGATCGATCGGGTGCTTGCGGTGAAAGGTCCGCGGACGCTGGAAAATACCCTTCGGCCATATGACGAGGCGGTTGCGGAGCTCTCGGCGACCGGTTCGCAGACAGCGCTGCTGGACAGCGTTTATCCCGACAAGGCGGTGCGTGACACCGCGCAGGCCTTGACTCAGTCGGTGGCGCAGGCAGGCGTGGCCCTGGGCCTGAACCAGAGGGTTTACCAGGCGCTGAACGAGATCGATCCTGAGAGTTCGGACCCCGCCACCCGGCACTACCTCGAACGGACGCTGCTGCAGTACCGTTTGGCAGGCGTCGACAAAGACGACGCGACCAGGGCGCGAATCAAGGAGCTGCAGGATAAAGCCACGCATCTGTCCCTGACTTTTAGTCGCAATGTGCAGGAGAACGTGAACACCGTCAGTGTGGACGATGTGGCCGAGCTCGAGGGCCTCCCTGAGGATTACCTGCAGGCCCACAAGCCCGACGAGCACGGCAAGATCACGCTGACGACCGAGTTTCCGGATTATCAACCAGCGATGACCTTCGCGCAGTCAGGGGCATTGCGGCGGCGCATGTTCCTGGCCTACAACACCCGGGCGTATCCCCAGAACAAGCAGATCCTGCTCGATCTGTTGGCCATCCGCAAGGAGCTGGCCACAATCCTCGGATTCTCTACCTGGGCCGACCTGGCGACGGCGGACCAGATGATGGAGTCCGCGGCAAATATGCAGGCATTTCTCGACGAGCTCGGCGTGGCCTCGCGAGGCGGAGCCGAGAAGGAATATGCCATGGTGCTCGAGTTCGCAAAGAGCATGCAGCCCGGACTGGAGATTATCGACGCCGCCAGCCGCGGCTACTGGCTGGAGCAGTACCGCCGCTCGGCGTTCGAGTTCAACTCGCAGTCTGTGCGCCCGTATTTTCCCTACGAGCGCGTGGAGCAGGGCGTGCTGGCAACGGCGGCGCGGCTCTTCCAGGTGGAGTTCCGCAAGGCGGAGGACGCGCAACCCTGGCATAAAGACGTGGTCGCCTATGACGTGTACGAGGAGGGCGGATGCCATCGTGAAGACCGGGCCAGCCTCATCGGACGGTTCTATCTCGACATGCACCCTCGCGAGGGCAAGGACAAGTGGTTCTCGGCGCATCCCTTGATTCCTGGCGTGCTGGAGCAGGCGGATGACGATCAGCCCGGCAGGCGCCAGATTCCGCAGGCCGCGTTGATCTGCAATTTCCCCGGCGGCAAGCCCGGTGATCCTGGACTGCTGCAGCATTCGGACGTGGTGACCTACTTCCACGAGTTTGGCCACCTGATGCACGCGCTGCTGGGTGGGCAGCAAAGGTGGGCTGGGATCAGCGGGATCGCCACCGAGGGAGATTTCGTCGAGGTCCCGTCGCAGATGCTCGAGGAGTTTTTCCGCGACCCGCATCTGTTGGCAATATTCGCCCACCATTACGAAACCGATGAGCCGATCCCGGCGGGGCTGGTGCAGAAAATGAACCAGGCCGGGGCATTCGGGCGCGCGGACTGGGTGCGGACGCAGCTTTTCTATACGACATATTCACTGATGACGCACACAGCTGACCCTGCGGCGCTGGATCTTGATGCGCTCTTCCAGCAGCTGTACGCGCGTTTCCTGCCCTACCAGTGGATCGATGGAAACCGCATGTACGCCAGCTTCACGCACCTGGTCGGGTATTCGTCGAACTACTACACCTATCTCTATGACAAGGTCATCGCTCTCGACTTCTACAGCCAGTTCTCTCGCGCCCATCCTCTCGATGACCCGACCTCAATGAAGTACAGGAGGACGGTGCTCGACCCCGGCGGCTCCATGCCAGGCAAGGAGATCGTGATGCGCTTCCTCGGCCGGTACCAGTCGACCGATGCGTTTACTGACTGGGTCGGAGAGGAGTTCCAGGCGGCAGCGTCTGTATACGACTAGCGGCCGCCTTCATCGATGACTCAACCGCAATGACTCCCAGCTTCCGTCCGCTGCCCAGCCGCCGTCGACCGAAAGCGTGTGTCCATTCACGAAGGCGCTCTCCCGTTCATCTGCGAGAAACGCGATCGCGCGGGCAACATCGTCAGGAGAGGCAAAGCGCCCCATAGGAACGCGCCCGGTGATGTCCGCGTCAACGTAGGTGCCGCGCGCTTGGTCGGCCGCGTCCATCTCCGTCTTCACCCAGCCGGGACAGACGGCATTCACGCGCACGCCGCGTCCACCCCACTCCGCGGCCAGCGTTCGCGTTAATCCGATCAGCCCATGTTTTGATGCGTTATAGGCTGCGCGATCGGCGATACCCAATAAACCCGCCACCGACGCTACATTCACAATCGAGCCACGGCCCGCCTCGAGCATCTTTGCGCCGAATGCCTTCGCCAGTAGAAATGGTGCCACCAGATTCACTTCAAGCACACTTCGATAATCCTGCGCCGAGGTCTTCTCCGCCGGTGAGATCAGGCTGATACCGGCATTGTTCACCAGCACATCGGCTCTCCCGAAGCGGGCGAAGACCGCCTCAGCAAACTTCTCAACTATGTCCTCGTCAGTGATGTTCCCGGCGAAACCCATGGCCTCGCCGCCCAGCTTTTCGACGGCGCGGATCGTCTCTTCCGGCATGCGCAGATCGATCAGCGCCAGGCTGAATCCTCGCTCCGCCAGCAGTTCCGCCGTCTTGCGTCCAATACCCTGCGCGCCTCCGGTGATTACCGCTACGCGTTTTTCCTCACTCATGCGCTCCCATCGTCGCACAGCCACGGTCACTCGACTCGCAACGCCTGCATCGGGTCAAGCTTCGATGCTCGCCTTGCCGGGAACCACACCGCCGCTAGCGCGACCGCGCTTAATATCACCGGAACAGTTACAAATACCATCGGATCGTAGATCTTCACCCCAAACAGGAACGACGCAAGCAGGCGGGTAAGGCCGAACGCCGCGCCCACTCCGATGACCACGCCGATGAGCGCCAGCGTCATGCCGTGCCGGACGACCAGGTTGCGAATCGTGCCGCGGTCCGCACCCAGCGCCATGCGGATACCCATTTCCTGGGTGCGTTGCTGCACAGAGTAAGCCATCAAGCCGTAGATGCCGATCGCCGCCAGTACCAGCGCCGACGCGCCGAATATGGTCAGGAGCAGCATGTTGAAATCCTGCCGCGCCGTCGAGTGAATCACTACTTCATCCATCGTCCTAACCCGAGCCACCGGAAACCCTCCGCTCGCCTGCCGCAGTTGCTCCGTCACTGCGGAGATGAACTGGTGCGGATCGGTATGCGTGCGCACCAGCCACACCACCGGTCCGATGCGCGCATTGAGCGCGGTAATTCCATCGAGCACCTGCGCCTGCGGAATGATCATCACCGGACGAGGATCGCGATTGAGGCCGCCGTCGCGAATGTCGCCCACGATGCCGACGATCTGCCGCGCGGGCTCTTCGAACTCCGGCCCGACGCCTTTGCCGATAATGATCTGTTGTCCAACGGGATCTTCCTTCGGCCAGAATTTCTTCGCCATCGCCTGGTTGATGATCACCACCCCGGGGGCGCCGGCAACATCCTGATCGGTGAAGTCGCGGCCGCGCAGAATCGGAATCTTGTATACGTCGAAATACCCTGGTGATGTGTTCATCCAGCCCGCTCCACCGGTCGCGGAATTCTTGCCCAGCGGCCGTCCCACCACAATGAACGGCAGGCCGAATCCACCTTCCAGCGGCAGGCAGCAGGTGGAAGCTGAATCCTCCACTCCCGGAATGGCACTGAGCCGCTCGCGGCCATCGCGCACCATCTGCGCTACGCCCGCGGTCTTCGTAAAGCGGTCGCCGGTGAGCGACATCTCCATGGTGAGAACGTTGTGCGGGTTGAATCCCGGATTCACGCCGCGGAGAGCGATGAATGTCCGGATGAGCAGCGCCGCGCCAATCAGCAGCACCAGCGCCAGCGACACTTCGCTGATCACCAGCAGCGACCGCGCTTTGCCCTGCCTGAATCCCGTACCCGAGCGGTTGCTGCTCTCCTTGAGCGTGCTGTTCAGGTCGGGACTGGATGCGCTCAACGCCGGAAAGAGTCCGAACAGAATTCCTGTGAACACCGACACGCCCAGAGTGAAGGCCAGCACGCGCCAGTCGATGCCGACCGCCGCTCCGTTCTCGCCGATGCGCGGAATGCCTCCCGGACTAACCGCCAGCAATGCGCGCACGCCCACGAAGCCCAGAATCAGGCCGAGCACCCCGCCAACCAGCGAGAGCAGCACGCTCTCTGTGAGCAGTTGCCGGATGATTCTGCCTCGGCCTGCGCCCATCGCCGCGCGAATTGCGAATTCCCGCTTGCGTCCTGTCGCGCGCACCAGCAGCAGGTTGGCGACATTGGCGCATGCGATCAGCAGTACGAAACTCACCGCTCCCACCAGCACAAGCAGCGACGAACGTACATCGCTGACAATGGTGTCGCGGAGCGGCTGCACGGAGAACCCCTGCTGCGGATTCGTCTGCGGGTAGCGGCGGCAGAACTCGTTCGCTGCAAGCTTCATCTGAGCATTGGCCTGAGCCAGCGTCACTCCCGGCTTGAGCCGCCCGGCGGCGAGAAAGTAATGGGCCTGGTCATTGCTGTTGGGATCGAACTGAAAGGGCAGCCACAAATCGGCAACGGGGTCGGTCTCGAAGGCCTTTCCGAGCACGCCGACAACCGTGTAAGGCTCATTGCCGAGCGAGATCGCTGAACCTATGATCTGCGGATTGCCTCCAAACTTGCGCTGCCACAGCCCGTAGCTCAACACGACAACCTTGCCGCCGTTGGGCGCGTCTTCCTGCGGCGTGAAGGTGCGGCCCACCATCACCGGCGCGCCGAAGAGCCGGAAGTACGCCTCGGTTACGTGGATTCCGTGCACCTGCTCGGGAACCGCCCCGGTAAGGTTGAAGCCCGGACCGCCGAAGTCATACGCCGCAACGTCCTGAACGACGCTGCTTTGCTGCTGCCAGTTGTGAAATTTGGTGACCGAGGCACCCGGATCACTGCCGTCGGGATAGGTGTTCATGAATTCCACCATGCGGTCCGGATCGGGATAGGTGAGCGGCTTGAGGAGCACCGTATTGACCACGGTGAAGATTGCGGTGTTCGCCCCGATTCCCAGCGCCAGCGCCGCGATGGCCGCGATGGAAAAACCGGGATTCTTCACCAGCATGCGAAGGGACTGCTTGAGATCGTTGAGAAGATTGCCCACTGCTCAGCTCCTCAAAACTTGGTAGGGCCAGCTTAAATTGGTCGAGCTTCAGGGACGGGATACGCACCGACAGCGCGTATGGTTCGCCCAATGGACGAATTAGACGAGCGCGAGGCGGAACAGTGAGCGCCCCAAGAATCAAGTTTAGGGAGAATCAAGTTAAGGGGGGAGAGGTGAACTGCGCTATCTGCCCGCGCTCGCATAGCCAAGCTGGAAAGGATTGCCGCCCAGCGCACCGATCAGGTACCAGCCCGTCGCACCGATGTGTTTTGACGGACCATAGGTGTAGCCGAATCCCGTGTCCATCAGGCTCGTCGACGCTACCAGTCCCTCACCCAGCGGTATGGTCACACCACCCACGGTCTGCCCCGCTCCCAGCTCGCTCTGCGCTGTCTGAATCTGATTCAGGAAGCCGATTGCCGTGGTCAGGTCTTTGAAGAGCGTGGGCAGGTTGTCGCGC
>Ga0210398_10002316_pt1 | contig 18697 bp, 16 predicted proteins | sample IncBWC4OmetaG_FD_161047 | JGI IMG/M metagenome (GOLD analysis project Ga0210398, IMG submission 161047) | Forest soil microbial communities from Barre Woods Harvard Forest LTER site, Petersham, Massachusetts, United States - Inc-BW-C-4-O | ecosystem: Environmental > Terrestrial > Soil >... | reverse complement strand
CCAGTACGCCGACCACACCGGCAATGCCGATGACGATCACCGAGGAGGCGCCGAGGCGTTGCGGCACGCTCTTGAGATTCATCATCGTGACGGAGCCAATCTGCTTCAGTACGCTCATCTAAACACCCCTTCAGCGGCCGGCCAAGGCTTCAACGATGACCAGCCGCTGCGCGCGCCAGGCCGGAGGCAGGCCGCTCGCAAGCGCGAGGCCGACCGCAATCGCCAGCCCCACGGCCACGACCTCGAGCGGCAGCGCCGCGCCGACGATGCCGAGCGCGGCGGTGATTGGGAAGACGGCGGCGGCGGCGGCGAGCCCCAGTGAGGCAGCCAACACACAGAGCAGCACCGACTCGATCAACACCAACACCGTCACCGAGCGGTCCGAGAAGCCGACCGTCTTTAAAATCGCCAGTTCCGGCGTGCGTTCACGCACCGACTGCATCATGGTATTGCCCGTGAGAAACAGCAGCGTGAACAGCACGGCCGCGACGATGGCATTGGCCATCAAGCTCACATCACCCAACTCGCGCAATTGCCCTTGCACGTACGCCTTCTCATCCTGGGTAACGGTCTCGTAGGAAGAATTGACGAAGAGCGCATCCACGGCCGCGCAGATTTGCGCCGATCGGGCCAGGTCGTCGACTGCGACCACAAAAGCCCACGCGGTCCCGCGCTCCAGGCGGCGGGCTTCGTCGAAGTAGGCGTAGTTGACGAGAATGCGGTTCGCTTCCGCCGGCGAGCTGGGCACATCGTACGTGCCGACAATCTCGAAATTCCAGTCGGCACTGCCGTCCTGTTTCATCACCGAGGTGCGCAGCGGCAACCTATCGCCGATCTTCCAGCCGAACGTTCGCATCAGCGGCGAAGCGACAATGGCACCCGCACGGGTACGGCCCATCGTCGCAAGCTGCTCCGGCGCGATCTGCCAGTCCGGATACAAATCAAAAAACTTCTTCACGTCCGTGGCCAAGGCCAGCAGATTGTTGCTCTTTTCCTGGTAGAAGCCGCTGATGCCGGCGATGTACGTTGCCTGCCGGATCCCGGGGACCGTCTCGATCTGATGCAGGTACGCGCTGGGCAGGGGCTGAACCTGACTCACGCGACTCACGACATACAAGCGATTGGCATTGGATCCTGTGCCAAAGGCGTTGAGCCACGCATTCACGCCCTGCAGCAGGCCGAACAGCAGGAAGGCAATCATGATGGACAGCAGCGTGAATATTGTGCGCGCCTTCTTGCGCCACAAGCTGGTCCAAATCAAGGGGAAGAACTTCATGCCGCCAAACTCGAGTCAGCATGAATCAGACGACCCTTGTCGAGGTGCAGCTGCCGCGTCGCGCGCTCCGCCGCTTTCGGATCGTGCGTGACCATGATGATGGTTTTGTGCTGTTCTCGATTCACGATCTGCAGCAGATCCAGGATTTGCTCCGCCATTTCGCGGTCAAGATCGCCCGTGGGCTCATCGCACACCAGCAGAGTTGGATCTGCCACCAGCGCCCGCGCAATGGCGACGCGCTGCTGCTGCCCACCCGAGAGCTCCGCAGGTTTGTGGGTGGCCCGGTCCGCGAGACCGACGAGTTCAAGCGCCGCTTTGACATTGACGCTGCGCTGCGCCCTGGAGAGATTGGTCATGAGCAATGGCAGCTCGACGTTTTGCTGGGCGGTCAGCAAGGGCATGAGATTGTAGAACTGGAACACGAAGCCCACGTTGTGCGCGCGCCATTGCGCGAGCTGCCGTGCAGTAAGGGCGTTGATGCGTTCCCCCGCCACCAGCAGATCGCCTTCGTCGGCACGGTCGATGCCGCCAATCAGGTTGAGCAAGGTCGTTTTGCCGGACCCGGACGGACCCATGAGCGCAAGAAACTCACCCGCGCGGATCTCAAGATCGATGCCGTGCAGCACCTGCACGCGTTGTTTACCGCGAACATAGCGCTTAACGATGCCTTTCAGGGACACGAGTGCTGTCGTCATGCTTTACCTCTTACCCGCTCGTAAATTTGGATCTGCGCTCTTGCCGGAAAAATATACGGCGGCCGCGACGGCCGGCGGGCACTTCATGTCGAACGGTCGATGTGCCGTGGTGAGCGGTCGAATCTGAACATCAACCACCACTGATCAGTGGATACACGAGCGCCAGGCCGGCCCGGTTGTTCGCGGGCGAGCGACACGGCACCGGTTGGCTGGGACCGCGACCAACCGCCCTAGGTAACCGTCTGGCATCACTATTCGACCGTCCGTCATCGCCTTCCGATCAGGCGTCTGCCTGCCGCTAATCTTCCGTCCATGAACACCGGTACCGGCAGCCGTGGCTGACAGATCATCGCTCCTGAATCAATTGCGACTCGATCGCGGCGAACCCGCCGCCGTGCGCCGCCCTCCCACCTTTTGGTGGGCCTTCGCGGCGGCCACCGTGATCGGCGGCGCGGGACTCACTGCGTGGTACTTTTCGCGCAGCGCCGCGGTGCCGATCAGGACGGCCGTGGCGATTTCGCTCGGCAACCAGACCGCACCGCTTGGCGCCGCCTCTCTCTTGGACGCCTCCGGCTACGTTGTCGCGCGACGCCGCGCCACTGTGGCCTCCAAGGTCACCGGCAAGGTGATCGAGGTATCGTTGGAAGAAGGCCAGCGAGTCGAAAGAGGGCAAATCATTGCCCGACTCGACGATTCCAACGCCAGAGCAGCTTTGGCCCAAAGCGAGGCGCAGGTGAAGCAAGCCGAGGCCGTCATGACCTCGGCGCAAACGGCCTATGAAGACGCCTTGCCCATTTTTGAGCGCAATCAACGGCAAAAAGACGCCGCGGTGATCAGCGCGCAGAGCTTCGATCAGGCACACGCGCAAATCGATGCCGCCAAATCCGAACTTCTCGTCGCGCAGCGCGAGCTTGACACGGCTCGGGCCGGGCTCTCGATGGCGGAGCGTAATCTCGACGACACCATCATACGAGCGCCATTTTCCGGAGTCGTCACGGAAAAGGCTGCGCAAGCCGGTGAAATGGTTTCGCCGATCTCCGCAGGCAGCGGCTTTACGCGCACCGGCATCGGCACCATCGTCGATATGGATTCCCTCGAAGTGGAAGTCGACGTGAGCGAAAACTTCATTGGCCGCGTGCTGCCGCAACGGCCGGTGCGAATCAAGCTCAACGCCTATGCAGATTGGGACATTCCAGGCTCGGTGATTGCAACCATTCCAACCGCCGATCGCGCCAAGGCCACGGTGAAAGTGCGCATCGCCATTTTCCCCAAAGACCCGCGCATCCTTCCCGACATGGGCGCCCACGTGTCCTTCCTGGGCGAAGCACCGCCCGGATCAGCCGTCGCCGCCACGGCGCCGCAATCGGCGGGCATCACGATACCCGCCGAGGCAATCGCCACCCAAGGCGGCCAATACATCGTGTACGTCGTACATGACTCCATTGTGGAGCGATGCGCGGTTCAACTCGGCGCCAAAAGCGCCGCCGGCCAGACCGTGATTGCAGGACTGCAAGGGGGCAGCATCGTGGCCGTCGGGGATCTCTCTCGCTTGAGAGACGGCTCAAAGGTGCGAATCGTAAAATGATCGTTTCGCTGAGCCATCGAACGCGAGCACTCGCCGGATCGATAGGGGCATTCTGCATCTCGGCCCTGCTATTCAGCGGCGTACCACTAAGTGATCGAGAACACGAATCGGCTGCATTGCACACAGCGACCCCTACGCAGTACGAGCTCAAGGTCTTTGTGAATTGCAATATGGCCGCGTTCGCCAATTCTGCCGGGCGAGCTGACCTGATGAGCCTCTGCGGGCGCAAGCTGGTACAAGCTGTGCTCTTAGATGTCTCGCCGTGCTTTGCCCTGTTGGATGCCATTCAGGTCATTGATTGGCGCGCCGCTCGATGGGTCTTCCATTGCATGCGTGGTTTTCAACAAGAAGAATCCCGGCCGGACGGACAACGACTATAGTTATCCCATGAGTGACGCCGAGCAGATTTCGGTACTGCTATTTTCCTATGGAACGCTGCAGGATACGGCAGTGCAGATGGCCAATTTCGGACGACATCTTTCGGGCCGTCCGGATTCTCTGCCCGGGTACACGCTATCGCCCATCGTGATTAATGATCCCGCGGTCGTGGCGTTGAGCCGTAAATCGCAACATATGATCGCCCGGCGCAGCGAGAACGCCGCAGACGAAGTCAGGGGCGTGGTGTTTGAAATGACCGCGGAAGAACTCGACGCTGCCGATCGATATGAGGTAGCCGACTACACGCGCATCGAGGTAACGCTCGAGTCCGGGTTGAAAGCCTGGGTCTATGTTGGGGCGTGAGGCGCCGTACGGTAAGGAAGCGGCGAGTTCAGATCGGCAACTTTATCTTGGCTAAGATACTTTACGAACCAGTGTGTCACTTCGATCGTCGAACGGATTCTGTTAGGCGTCTTTCGCCAACCGTGCCCTTCGTCAGGAAACATCACCAATTCTACGGGTACTCCCCGCTTTTTCAGATTGTCGACCACTTGCTCCGCCTCCACCACTGGAACATTCGTGTCGTTGGCACCGTGCAACACAATGGTGGCGGCTTTGACGCGCTCGATTTTATTGATGGGGGATAATCTTCGAAGCAAATCAGCCTGGGTCTTCGGATCGCCGTATTTGATGGTTGATATCGCCGCCATCCAAGGTTCGGTATGTGCGAAGAAGGTCTCGAAGTTAACGACGCCATACAAATCAGCGCCTGCGCGAAATAGATCCGGATATTCGGTCAATCCGGCCATTGTCATATAGCCGCCGTAAGAACCGCCCATGATGCCGAGTCGCTGCCGGTCGGCGATCTTGTTCTTCGTCAAATAATCCACCGAGGCCTTGATATCCTTGATTCCATTGAATCGCAGTTGCTGGTTGTCGAGGTTGACGAACCTTTTGCCAAAGCCGCCCGAGCCACGCACGTTGGGTGCGAGCACGGCTATGCCCTCTCCGAGCAGGGCCTGGTAGTCGCCTCGAAAGTCGGGTAGCTCCTGGCCTTCCGGTCCGCCATGAAAACTCAATACGCAGGGTCCTGGTGCGGTCCAGCGCTTCGGAAGCCACAACCAAGCGGTCAACGGCTCACCGTCCTCACCTTTGTAGCGCACGAGTGTGGGGTGGACCAGATCATCAAGATTGACGCCCGCATGTGGGCTGAAGGTAATCTGGTGGAAATGCCCACTGAGGCGATCTAGGACCCACACATCTTCGGGAGCGGCCGCACCCGTGAGTACCAGCGCAAGCCGCCGACCGTCGTGCGAGTACCGTGGGTGATACGCCAGCTCAGTGGGCAATGCAGGCCCGTGTTTGACCTGGCCATTGCGCAAATCCACGAAGTCGAGTTCGGATCGACCGGCGATATTCCAGATCAGTGCTGCTTCTGTGCCGTCCGGATTGATTTCGAAGTCGGCGACATCGGCGTCTGCACGTTGTGCCAGCAGTTCGATGGCTCCGGCTTCACCGCGTGCCCCCAGGCGTTCCTTGCCGAAGGCCGTACGGTCTCGATCTTTATTGGAAATGAGATACACGGTGTGCGCGTCTGGGGCGAATCGGCCGTCGAACGTGCCGGGGCCTTCGTGGACGGTGAGGTTGACCTCGGTGTGCGCGACGGTATCGACCCAGTACACATCGTTGCTGCCGCGGCTCTGCATGCGGGACACCAGGGCCGCGCCATCGTCGCGGCTCACGTCCACAATCTCGTCCCTTCCGGGGCTGCTCGACACCAGCCGCATCTGACCGTCGTTGACACCCAGCAGGTAGGTGTCCATGGCGGCGCCGTTGCGCGCATTGGAGGAGACCATGAGAGCCGACCCGCCGGGCGCCCAACGCGAAAGCCAGTTGTTGTCCTTACCGCCTTGGCTGTAGCGCTTTAGCCCGGTTCCATCGGGGTGGACCAAATAGATTTGCGTGTTCATACCGCCGCCTGGCGCCACGGATATCGCCAACCAGTTGCCTACCGGCGACCAATCGACCCGGGTGACCGGATCTTCGAGTGCCGTGACCTGAGTTGGCCAACCACCATCGGTTGCCGTGATCCATACCTGCGGCGTGCCGCTGAGGTCACAGATGACCGCCAGGCGTTGACCATCCGGGGAGAAGCTGGGGGAGATGCAGGAGCCGACGCGGGCCATACGGGTTACCGTTGCCGTCAGCTCATCTGTCTCCTGCGGCGTTCCGGCACCGATCGCCGGAACAGTCGCAACCAAGGCAAGCGCGATCGCAAAGCACCGCATATCAGGCACCCTCGTTTTGACCCAGGTCGTTTTGACCCAGTTCAACTAAGACGGACGAGCACCCAATTTCCACCCCTTGATTCCAACGTTCAGATAAATATAAAGCGCAGCGAAAAATACCGATGCAGTGACCAGGACATTACATGTAGTGTAGCCGTCATGCCGGACTCGCTGGACGCGTGGTTTTCCCGAGAGATTCTCGCGTACGAGGATTCGCTCGTGCGATATCTGACTCGCACCTGGCATCACCGGGATGACATTCACGATCTGCGCCAAGAAACCTATGTTCGTGTATATGAAGCGGCGGCCCGAGAGCGGCCGAGCGCACCCAAATCGTTTCTATTCGCTACTGCACGCAACCTCATGGCGGATCGGCTGCGCAGAAGCCGGGTGGTTTCGATCGAGGCGAGGGCGGATTTGGAGTCCTTAAACGTCCATATAGATGAGATATCACCCGAACATCATGCAATTGCGCACGAAGATCTTCGCACACTGTTGCGAGCCTTCGATCAATTGCCGCCGCGCTGCCGCCAAGTGGTGTGGATGAGAAGAATTGAGGACCTCTCTCAAAAAGAGGTTGCAACGCGGCTTGGCATCGGTGAGACCGTGGTCGAAAAACAAATTGCGAAGGCGATGCGGCGGTTTGCAGACGCATTATTTGGGGAGCGGGGATTGGATTTGAGCAAGGAACGGGCAACACCCAAGAAGCAGTTCAAAGGGTAAATGAGGCTTGGTGTAGGGCTCGAAAGCGGTACAACATGGGATCCCATCGAAAAATCGAACAGGCTGCGGCGGCTTGGCTGGCTCGCCGCGACCGCGAAGAATGGAATAACTCCGACCAAGCCGAGCTCCATGCTTGGCTGTCGGCGTCTACGGCACATCGCGTCGCGTTCATACGGCTCCAGGCCGCATGGCAGCAAGCGGGGCGTCTCAGGGCACGAGCCGCCGGAATGGCCAAAAATGGCGCGTCGCCTCCAGGCGATCGGCCGTGGACGCTGCTGCCGGCCAAATCGGAGACACCCCTCTCACGGCATCAGAATCTGGACGCTGGGGCTATGGCGCGAGACACCCAGCGACCCAGAATACGCATCCCCCGCTTGCTCGGCGCTTCTGTTGCCGCAGCTTGTCTTGCTGCGGCAGTTGTCGTTTTGTGGATGGCTTGGTCGCATCAAGGAACGTCATACCGTACGGCAATAGGCGGCATTGCTGCCATTTCGATGAAAGATGGGTCGACAGTAACGCTCAACACAAACAGCGATATTCGAGTTGCGCTGAACGAAACCGAGCGGCGGGTGGATTTGGAGAGGGGCGAGGCATTTTTCGAGGTCGCCAAAGACCCCAATCGCCCTTTTATCGTGCGCATCGGCGATCAGCGCGTCATTGCGGTCGGAACAAAATTCTCCGTCAGGCGCGAACCTAACCACGTTCGAGTGATTGTGACGGAAGGCCGGGTACGCGTTGAGCATTCCGAACCGCATCAGCCGGCCGATGTCGCCTTGATCTCGGCGGGCGCTGTTGCCGTGGCGGGGGCGGCCGGCGTACTGGTGCAGGATAAATCGCTGTCGGATGCCGAGGAGCGGCTAAGTTGGCGTCAGGGCATCGTGGTTTTTCGTGAAAGCCTGCTTAGCGACGCCGTTGCTGAGTTCAATCGCTACAACACCCGCCAAATCTACATTGAAGATCCGGCGCTAGGGTCCATGCGCATCGGCGGCCACTTTCGCACTCACAATGCCGAGGGCTTTGTCCGTCTGCTCGCCGAGGCCTTCCCTATCCGGGTTGAGGACGACGAAAGTCGAATCGTCCTGCACCACCGATGAGCATGGTGCGCTAGGCGCGATGCGAGGCGCCGCGCACCGATCCGGATAATATTTGAACACCGAGGGGTGGATCTGCATTGGTTCTTCGTCCCGGTTAGTGCTGAAGAATTAAAAAGCTTACACAAAGGGATGAACCATGCAGACCGGAATAAAGCGGCGTGCCGCCAGCTTCATCGCTTGCTCGATGGCCTTTGTGTCGTTGGCGTTTGCCGACGATCTTAGGCCCATACACATTCCGCCAGGTGACCTCGTTACGGCGCTCGAGACTCTGGCGCGCCAATCCGGTACGGAGATCGTGTATATCTCGGCGCAAGTGGGGTCACAACACACGCGAGGCGTGAGTGGAACTCTGTCGGCCCGCGCGGCCTTGCAGACGTTGCTCAAAGGCACCGCGTTCAAGGTCACTGTCGACTCGAGCGGGGCGATGCTCATCACTCTTCCCGCGCAAGGATCGGGAACCGACTTCCAAAGCGAAGCCGTATCCGAAAAAACATCGGCCACTGCTCCAAGCGGGCCGCCGGCGGGCCTTCATTTGGTTCAGCTACAGACACCGTCGGCCGGTCCTGTCCGCGGCAGCGCCAGCGTCAAGGATCCGTCGGCCGAGTCCGCCCCCGAGAAAAGAGATACCGAGCTCGATGAGGTGGTTGTCACCGGCTCACGAATTGCCCGAGGCGCTCTGGAACAACCGACGCCGATCACCGTAATCAGTTCCGCGGCGATCGAGCAAAGCGGCTTCTCGAATGCCGGCGATATTCTCAATCAGTACTCTCAGTTCGGAGTAGGGACCGGGCTCTCGACCAACCAAGCCGGTTATAACACCGACGCGGGCGCGACTTTTCTCAACTTGCGAGGGCTAGGGACCAACCGCACTTTGGTGCTGGTGGATGGACTTCGCCGTGTGTCGGGGGGGAGTTCTTCGTCGGCGGTTGACCTCAGCACGATTCCGGCCAATATGATCGATAGAATCGAGATCATCACGGGCGGCGCTTCCTCAGTCTATGGTGCCGATGCGGTGAGCGGCGTGGTCAATATCATTTTGAAGCACAACGCTGAGGGTCTCGAGCTGAGCGCCCGATCGGGAATTTCAAGCCGCGGCGACAACGCCACCGAAAGTGTGAGCGCGACCTATGGGCAACCGCTGCAGGATCGCGGAGAGTTTACGTTCGGGGTTTCCTGGAATCGCGAATCGCCCTTGTCAGCGGAACGCCGGCCATGGGATGTCAGTTACAACTGTGATTTCCCGAATGCCAACGTTACGCCTGCAAATCCGTACACGAATATCGAATACTTCGGTTGCCGCTTTCCGAACACCACCTACGGTTCTGCATTTTACATCGGCAACACCCAGTACACCGTCAATCAAAATGGCACCGTAAGGCCCGTGCAGAACGGTGCAAGGCCCCTGTCGTATCTTGGAACGGGAGGCGGCGACGGGTTCAACAATCAGGACTTCCTGTTGTTGCGGCCGCAATTCTCGGTGCTCGCCTCGCAAATGCACCTCGGCTATGACATCGGCGCCGGCATCAAGCTCTCCGAGGATTTCCAATTCTCGTACACCAATACGTGGTTCCCGGTGCAGCCGGCGTTTGACTACGGCCTCACCATCAACGCCAACAACCCTTATATTCCCGCTCAGGCCCTTGCGTTGATGCAGCAAAATGGCCAGACCACGCTCTCGGTAGGGAGGACGGATACTGATCAAGGACAATTTACCCGCATCAATGACCGATATACGTTTGATAGTGTGACTCGCCTCGACGGCGATATCGGCAACTTCAAGTGGATGGCCTTCTATGACTACGGTCAATACAACAACGACAGTGAATTCCAGAACGAGCGCGTCCAGAGCCGGTACCTGCAAGCGATTGATGTAATCGAGGGTCCGAACGGTCCAATTTGCGCGGATCCAACCGCGGTGGCGGCCGGATGCAAACCGCTCAGTCTATTCGGACCTAATACTGCCACCAAGGCGGCGCTCGACTATTTCCTCTATAACTCGCAGACCCGCATCATCAATACTCTGGAAGTGGCGGGCGCGCAGCTGACGGGCACCGTGTTTCGCCTGCCCGCGGGCAACCTTGCCGTGTCGGCCGGCATCGAATATCGCAAAGAAAGTCAGACTGTGGACGCAGATGGCCTGGGAACCGAGGGATTGCTGTTCAATACGTATACGCCCTCGAGCTACGCCAACTTCAATGTCAAGGAGGGCTTCTTTGAGACCGTGATTCCCATCCTCAAAGATATGCCCTTCGCAAAAGCTCTGGAGGGCGAAGCTGCAATTCGTCTCTCCGACTACGACACGATCGGTCATACCACTGCTTGGAAATTGGCAGCCCAGTGGGCGCCTACGGAGGATGTTCGGTTCCGCGTTACGCGCTCAACGAGCGTCCGGGCGCCGAATCTCACCGAGTTATTCAGCCCCGGCGGTACCAGCACCTTTACCAATTACTATGATCCATGCAGCGCCGTCTACATCAACGCAGGGTCTTCAACGCGTGCCGCGAATTGCGCGAAGCTCGGCGTTCCGACGAATTATGTGGATCCGCTCGCCGCAGAGGGTCGCTCAGAGCTGGTTTCCGGTAATCCAGATCTCACCGCGGAGACTGCCAAGAGCTGGACTGTCGGCACGGTTCTTACGCCCAGGATACTGCCGCACTTCACCTGGACGATCGATTGGTGGGACATCGACATTCATTCCGCCATCAATACACTGCCGGTACAGCAAATCATCAATGGCTGCGTGGATGGCGCGACTCTCAATGAGTCGTTATGTTCGCTGATCACACGGGGCGGGCCAAACTCGGCGGGTGGCAACGTACAGAATGCCATCACACTGGTATCTTTGGAGCCGGTCAATATAGGGATTTTGCAAGCAGAGGGCGTGGATACTTCCGCTGCTTATGTTTTCGATCTGCCCAGCCACCTTTTGAATGTCTCGAACCAATTGAGGCTTGACCTCGAGGGTTCATACACGATGAAGAATAATTCCATCGTTGATGCGAATAACCCTTCAAATGTGATTCAAAGCGCCGGTGACTACACCTTGCCGAAGGTGCGTGCCTATTTGACCGCTACCTTTCTCGCATCACCCTTGTCGGCGAGCGCGAAGATTCGGTACATCGGGAAATCAAAAGTAGATGTGACCTATCTTCCCCTGTTTAGCAATGATAACGATGTTGCCAGTAGAACTTATCTGGACCTGTTTGCTTCCTATATGCTTGCCTCAAAGGTGAAGCTGTCCGTTGGAATGAATAATGCCTTTGATAAAGCGCCGCCTCAAACCGCCACAACCTACACCGGGACCTCGACTCTATATGATGTGGTGGGCAGATATTTCTTTGTGCAGGTTTCAGCGAAACTCTAGGTCGGTTACGGGCTGAGCGGAATCCGCTTGGGCTTGGCAACCGACTTTGACTGCCCGAAGTCGGCCGGGAGGGGCGGTATGACCTGATTCGGATACCAGAAGGTCAAGTGGCAGCTCTCGCAAACACCATCCATCGCCGCTCCGGCATTCATCATCCCGGTCGAGTCCTTCTTGTCGATGGAGTTGAGCATCTGTTCGCCTGCGTCGCGCAGTGCCCGCGCAAACTCCACGAAGGTGGCATGTTTCGAATCGAAAACTTTTTGACCCTCTTCGGCGCTCAAGACGCCCGAGGTGCCTTCATCGAGCACGGGACTGCCCGGCGCCACGAGCTTGCGGCCATCCATGATGAGCAGATTCGTGCCTTCGATCAACGCGATGGCGTGCCGCCTCGCCTCCTGCCATTCTTCGTCAGTTTTCGGCTGATGAAAAACAGTCCCCTTCACCGTTTCTGTAATGCTGACCGAATCCCACAGAGCATCCGCCGCAGGGTCGATGACGGCATCCATCAGTTCTTGAATGCTGGCTTTGAGCTGGAATGGCGGCGCCGAAGGCGCCGCGGGTGTGGGCGCAATCGCGGGAACGGTGGCTGTGACTTCGCTTTTCTGACAGGCGCTGACGCCCAGCAGGGCAACAAATAGGGCACCTGCCAGAATCGACGGGCTTCGCATGCGGTCCACTCCCCACAGGTCAGATTGAATATTTCAGCAGGCGCCTAGTCTGCCACACCGGCATGATCGCCGAGAATGAACTGAGTTCTCCGATGCTCATTTACCCGCCGGCGCATCGGCCGGCGGCGGCTTCGGCCGGCCGTTGGCACGCAGACCCGCATCCTCGATCAAGCGCCTTCGGACATACAGAAATCGGATGGTTTCGTACTCGAACGGCGACCCGCTCGAATAGTAGCGAAAGTCGATGTTCGCGCGCTGATCGACCGCGTTGATGGTGCCCAATCCCCACGACACTCCCCCGCGATACAAGCCGGCAATATTGATGGCGTACTCGGCGCCATAGTCGGCCAGGTATCCGACCCCATCGCGAAGCGTCGAGGGTCCCAGCAGCGGGATGACCAGGTACGGTCCGGGATGCATCCCCCACTTGGCCAAGGTCGTTGCGAAACCGGTCGCCGTACCGGGAAGTTTCAGCTTGGTGGCGACGTCGAACAGGCCGCCGATGCCGACGGTGCTGTTGATCACGAACCGCTCGACGCTGCGCAACCCATACTTGAGCCGCCATTGCAGCGTGTAATTGATCACGCTGTCGATCTCCGCGACATTGCCGAAGAAATTGTGTACACCGGCGCGCAGCGGGCGTGGGACGCGCCGGTAGGTGTTGGCGACCGGCAAAAATATCGCTTCATCGAAGCGCGCATTGAACCGATAGGTAAAGCGGTTGAACCGCTCCCACGGGTCATAGGTGTACATGGGCGGCGCATCCGCGGGCGTCAACGGCGGCGCCGCTTCTTCGCCCGGGACCTGCGCCGAGTTTGCATTTGCGGACTCGGCCGCGATCGCCTCGGCAAAGGCCGCGGCGCTGGCGGCCGCCGCCGCGCTGTCCGCGGCCGGCGTCTGGTCCGGCACCTTGCGGATGGACACCGCTTGCGATGCGCAGCCGCCGAGCGCCAGCAGCATGCCGCCCGTGATGATCGCGCTCCTCAAGGGGTGTCTCTCGGCCAGCGGCCTGCCAACATATCCAACATGTCCGCCACTTGCTGGCGCTCTCCTATTTCTCCGAGATGACCGCCGTGGTCGTAGACGACGATTCTCGAACCGAGCGTATCTGTCAGCCAGGCGAGCTCGCGTCGATTGAGAATCAGGTCATTGCTGTTGGTTTGCGCATAGTAGTCGGCGTCGGAGTGCAACGCGGCGGCAATGATGTCGAGACGATTGGCGGCGATCAAGGAAGCGCTGGTCTCACCGGGGCGCAGTTTGAGGTAGTACGGGGCGAAGACCCCCGTGAAATAGTCCGCGAATGGTTTTGCCCGCAGTTCGCGCTGGACATCCTCGAGCGAGTTGCTCACTTTCGGCGGACGCAGCGGATCGACGACGATCCCGGTCTTCGCATACAAATCGCCGATGAAGAACATATCGACCAGCTGGAGGCGGTACGCCAAGGCGATGGCGGCCGAGAAATCCGCGTCCGTCTTGAGCGTGGCGGCGCCCGCGCTCAGCAGAAAATTATTATCGAGTTCCAGTTCGGCCGAGGCGCGGTACAAATTCGCGATCTGTGCATACAGCCGGCGATAGAGCAGCTCCACGGCCTGATCGCCCGGACCGATGCTCGCGGCAAACAGCCGGTCGAGGCGGCCCACGGAGGAAAAGAGACTGACCGGGGGATTGATCATGACCACGCGGTGCAGCTTGAGCTTCCCTTCGCTCGTGTCGATCGACTTGACGATGGCGGCGTTCGCCCCTCCCAAACTGTATCCCAGCACATCGATGTCGGTTATTCGAACCCTGCGCGGCAGGTGGGCGACGATCGCTTGCATGGCCGCATACAAATCATGGCCATCCTGCATCAAGTCTCCGGCCACTCCGGTGCTCGACGTCGACACGATGAAGCCGGGAAAGGTGGGCGACGGCATCGTCAGCACATGGTAGCCCGCGCCGTATAGTGCCGCGCGTAGTACCGACATGGTCTTGGTGTTGCCATCGCTGCCGGTACCTGAAATGACAATCGCCAGCGGGGCGGGTTTGTTTTGAGCCGACAGCCAGACGCGCAGTTTTGCGTCAAACCACAGAACTTCAGGGACCGGGAGTCTCCAGGGAAATGCGATATTGATTTCCGAGAGCGGCACCTTGGCGGGTAACGGCGCCATGGCCTGCGCAGGAGCGCCGAAGACGGTCGCACGCAATCCGGCGGAGTCCGCAAGACCGGTGGCGGGACCGGACGTGGGCTGGGACTGAGGCGGTGCTTCGGGAGGCTGTGCCGAAACGGCGAGGGGCGCGCTCCATACCAACGCAAGCGCAATCTGCCGCAATCCTCTGAAAATTCGCATTGTTGTTACGATAGCAGCTACCGCCTAAGGGCTCGACGATGCCCTGCGTAGGAATGGCCCTACGTGAACCAGGCGTTTGAGTGAGCATCAGGAGTTCGTCATGGTCAGGAGCAAATGGCGCGCGGCAAAGCTCGCACCCGCGGTAAAGCTCGCGCCTCTCGAAACGCTGTTTGAATCCTCGCGCGACCACGCATTGCCGTTGCCGGGCAGATTGGCGCGACTGTACGGGACGTTTCGAATGTCCACTCCCCGCTCGGGCTTCCGCATTTTCAGCAATTTCGTCAGCACATTGGACGGCGTCGTCTCCCTACAAGCGCGAGGTCACAGCGGCGGCGGCGACATCAGTGGCTTCAGCGTCCAGGACCGCATGGTCATGGGGCTGCTGCGTGCCGCGGCAGACGTGATCATCGTCGGTTCCGGCACTCTGGAAGCCGATCCACAACATGTCTGGACACCTGAAGTCATATGTCCCGAGCTTGCCGACGAATACCGCCGGCTCGAACGCGACCTGGGCAAGTCATCCGCATCGCTCAATGTGGTCGTCAGCGGCCGTGGCGCACTCAACTTGCGCCTGCCTGTCTTCGCCTCGGGACGGGTACCCGCCCTGATCGTGACCACGACGGCAGGCGCGAAGCAACTGCTCAAACAACAGATCCCCGACTCGGTACGGATCCACGCGATCCGCGGCCGGGGCGAAATTCCCGCGGCTGCCATACTCGAGGCGGTCGCTCGGGTGGGCGGCGGCAAACGGACCCTCGTTGAAGGAGGTCCTCGCCTGCTTGGCTCGTTTTACAACGAGCGCCTCATCGATGAGCAGTTCCTATCGCTCGCACCGCAACTCTCAGGAAGAGAATTCGGCGACGCGCGAATGAGCCTCGTGATGGGCAAATTATTCGCGCCGCGCAATCCGCGGTGGGGCAAGCTGATCGATGTGCGCCGCGGCAGCAAGCTGTTGTTTCTTCGTTATGGCTTCGGCAGCAGCTCTGCAAGCGCGTAGAGAGTCTTCTGCGGAAAAAGCTCGAGGGGGTAGTATTTGGTGATCATGGTCACAGCCTCTTCGTAGGTTTTGACTTCAAGGAGCCGCAACAGGTAACGGACATCGTCCTCGTCGTGAAACTCTGCGCCGAGTCTCATCGCCAGACACTTCATGGCCAGCAGATACTCGGGTCGCGCCATCATGATTCGCAAGTGATCGAGTTCGAGGAAGGGCGCAAAATCCCCCCGCGAACTCATGAACCCCTTGACCGCGTCATTGAGCCAATCCGCACTCACCCTGCCACGAATTGCCGCACGCGCGGCGGCTTCACGTACCGCAGCGGGCGGCCGAAACACGGCGTCAACGTCTTGGGTGGACGGCCGAGTGGCGTATGCGAGGCACATGACGGCGCCGCCGACGAGGAACAGTTCGCCATGTGTCTCGGACTCCCTCAGTTCCTGGTTCAAGAGTTCGAACAATCTGCGCAAATCGGACTGGGTCAGTGCCACGACTTCAGACCCGGTCACCCAAGGTCGCATCGATGAAGATGTTGCGCACGCGGAACGGCGGCGGCGAATGCGTCAGTAGGTAGAGCCGTAGACTCAGCAGCTGCGAGCCGTACACGGGCTCGGCGAGGGGCGCGATTGCGCACGTCCATTTGGGAACCGCAATGGCGCGCTGCGCGCAGGCGTACTCGACCATCGCAGCAATGTAGTTATCGAGAAAAGGCGGCAGCCCCGATGGCGGGGGTGCCGCGATTGCATCGCGAAGCTCGCCTGCCGTGAGGCTCGAGAGCAATGAGTTGAGTTCGGCAAGCGCCAAACGAGGGGAGGCCGAGTCGGCGCATTCCTGAACGCAGTCCCGAAACTGGGCAGCCGGGACTGACAGGACTCGGGCCAACACGTAAGCCGACATGTCCATTCCCGTCTTCTCGGCGGCGCGCTGTATCGCGGCCTTCTCTTGCACGGATACCCGAATTTGCATCTGTGCCGTTTTCGTCGGCTTGCTCATCGAACGAGCATCCGCCACGGAATCAAACTTGTCAATACATACGTATTGACGTCACGACCTGGCCGTCACTTGGCGCGCAGGCCATCGACCGCGAATCGCCCGGAGCCGCCCAAGACGAGCGCTGCCAAGCATGCAAGATACAAGAGGTCGGTTTCATAGCCAGGCTGGCCAAACTGCGCCCGGCCCGCTATCACCGATTGAATTTTGATCGAGCTGAATCCATAGGGAAGATGCACGGTCAACGCCGCCACGAGCAAAACTGCCGCCATGGGCACGCTGACCCACGGTACGAAGGCCCCAACCAGCACCGCGAATCCGCCGATGAGTTCAATGAGAATCGTTGCCCAACTCATGAGATCGGGCGCGGGAACCCCGATGGCATGCAGTATGGCGGCGAAATGCTCGGGGCCTTTCAAGATCTTGGCGTAGCCATGCTCCATGAACCCATAGCCGACGATCAGGCGTAGCGGGATCGCCGCCCAGCTCTCGAGCTTTGCGATGGTCCAACCACTCGCACGTGTCGCCTGTTCGCGGCCACTACTCATCGTGCCCGCGGTTGGGAATTCAGTCTGCGTTGCAGCATGCTTCATCGTTGCTCCAATGTTTGATTGAAGTCGCCGGTCCTCTTGTGCCGGACGACTTGGCCAATTCGCACCAGCCCTCATCTGGCTACATCACCGATGGTAGACATAGTGATGTCATGATGTCATCATATACCCATGACAGGGCGAGTTCCAGACCCAACACCTCTGTATGCCGTGCTCGAAGCACAGCTCGCTGCGGGGATCGCCGGCGGTGAATTCCCGCTGGGCAGCCAACTGCCCACCGAGGACCAACTGATTCAACGCTTTGCGGTCAGCCGCACGACGGTCCGAAAGGCCATCCAAAATCTCTCAGATCGCGGGCTCATCGAAATCCGGCGCGGAACCGGCACCTTCGTCGCGCAGCCAAGAATTACGCAGGAACTGACCGAACTGACCGGCTTTGTCGAAGACATGGACGCGCTCGGCCTGGCGGCGACGGCCCGACTGCTCGACCGGATCGTGGTCGCGGCTGATGCCGATGTGGCCCGGCATCTCGCCCTGGCCGTGGGCACTCGTGTGATGAGAATCCGGCGTGTTCGGCTTGCGAACGGTGTTGGCATGTCCCTCGACGAGACGTACTTGCCGCTCGAGATCGGAGAGAAAATCGTCACGCACGATCTCGAAGTCGAACCCATCTTCAAGCTTTTGGAGCAGCGCTACGACATTCCGCTCATCGATGCGGAATACCAGCTCGAGGCGGTCTGCGCCGATCATGATGTCGCGGCGGCGCTGGGACTCGCGCCCGGAAGCCCGATCTTCCTGATCGAGCGCACCTCATACAGTGCCGGTGACAGACCCGTCGACTACGAGAAGCTCCATTATCGCGCAGACCTTATCCGGTTCAGGACACGCTTGGCACGCCGCAAGGCCGGCCTCTGATGGTTGGCGCCATGCATACCGGATCCGTCGCGTGGCTCTTCGTGGTGTCGATGGGCACGAGCGCACTGGGCGGCGCGTTGGGAATGGCCAGCGGCATTTTCATCGTGCCGGTTTTGACCCTGTTCGGCGGGCTAGGCATCCATGCCGCCGTCGCCGCCAGCATCGTATCGGTCATCGCCTGCTCTTGCGGTAGCGCCGCGCCGTTCCTCAGAAGTGGTCTGACGAACATCCGCGTCGCGATCGTGCTGGAGGTTGCCACCACGTTGGGTGCCCTGACCGGCGTGCTGCTGGCAGGCATCCTGTCGACGCCGTTCCTGTACTTCCTCTTCGCCGCAGTTCTACTGGTCTCGGCCGTGCAGATGATGGCCCGGCGACATGAGCTGTCGGGCGAAACGGAAGAGGCCAATCCCCGGGATTGGGCGACTCAGTTGCGTCTTCATTCAAGCTATCCCGATCACGCGCTGGGTCGCGATGTCTTCTACCGCGTGCGGCGCGTCCCCTTGGGCCTTGCGCTGATGTACGGGGCCGGCCTGATCTCCGCACTGCTGGGCATCGGGAGCGGCGTGCTCAAAATTCCCGCGATGGACACCGCCTTGCGCCTGCCCATCAAAGTGTCCTCCGCGACATCGAACTTCATGATCGGCGTGACGGCGGCCGCCAGCGGCGTCGCCTATTTCGCGCGTGGCGACATTGATCCGGTGATCGCCGGACCGGTCGCGCTCGGATCTGTCTTGGGCGCGGTGCTCGGCGCACGCCTTCTGATGGCCGTGTCCGGCGACAAACTGCGCCTGTTCTTCGTCGTGGTGCTCGTCGCCCTGGCTGCGCAGATGCTGCTGTCTGCTCTCGGTA